>Ga0065704_10001128_pt1 | contig 17214 bp, 15 predicted proteins | sample SwiRhicommuniRL2_FD_59091 | JGI IMG/M metagenome (GOLD analysis project Ga0065704, IMG submission 59091) | Switchgrass rhizosphere bacterial communities from Rose Lake, Michigan, USA - RL2 v2 (version 2) | ecosystem: Host-associated > Plants > Roots > Rhizosphere > Soil | place: East Lansing, MI
CGACGTGCCGATGCGGATCCATATCAACAACGTCATCAAGCGGATCGGCGACCGGCTGATCGAGGAGATCGATGCGCGCTTTCCGGTGTTCGTCGGGACGCCGCTCGAGGAGTGCGCTGACGGTCCCCGAATACCTGCCGTGTTCCGGACCGAGGTTGGTCGCGCCGACCATGACCGGCGCGCGCCGGTCCGTTCACAGGACACCGGCTATATCCAGCTGATCGACAAGAGCACACTCATGGCCGTGGCGCATGAGCACGACCTCGTGATCCGCCTGCAGTATCAGCCAGGCGATTTCATCCACAAGGGCAGCGTATTGCTCGAGGCCTGGCCGGGCGAACGCTGCGATCAGGCGGCGGCGAAGGCCCTGCGCGAGGCCTTCGCGGTCGGCTCCAGACGTACTGCACTCCACGACCTGCACTTCCCGATCGACGAGCTCGTACAGATCGCTGCCCGCGCGCTGTCGCCGGGAGTCAACGATCCGTTCACCGCGAACAGCTGCCTCGACGGGCTAGGCGCCGCAATGGCGGATTTGGCCCGACGCGACCTGCCGTCGCGGTTGCGTGCTGATGAAGACGATCCGCTGCGCGTCATCGCGCATCCAGCGACGTTCGAGAGCTTCATCGCCCGGGCATTCGGCGCTCGGCGATGTCGCGCTCCACTGCGAATACTCGGGCCGCATAGCGTGTCTGGTGCGCCAGACCAGCGAATTTCGGGAGCTGTCCGATAACGCTCTCGACGGCGCGTGCCGCAACAAGGTACTGATACGCGCCGACGACCTCCTGCGGGCGCTGGCTGAACTCGATTACAGACGTCGCCTCCGGGACGGCAACGCCCTGCTTGGAGGAACTGTATGATCGTTATCGTTGCGCTGATTGTCACCGTGATCGTCACGATCGCGCTGACGTTCGGGAAATTTGCACGATCGGATAGCTGGCGCGCGACCATCACGCCGCTCGCCTCGATCATCGGCTCGGGCTTCCTGATCTGCGGACCGCTGCTCGCGCGCGAGTTCGGCAGCGCAGCACTGGGTGCGATGGCCGTGCTTCTCGCCATCGCCTACGCCGCAGGCGCGGTGATCCGCTTCAATATCATCCATGTCGAAAACCATCTGGCCACCGCGCGGTTCAATGACCCGGTCGCGTGGCTCGCGCGCGTGACCCAGGGCGTCCTCGCGCTCGCCTATGCGGTGTCGGTCGCCTATTATCTCAAGCTGCTGGCCGAATTTTCGCTCAAGCCCGTCACGATCGATCCCGCGTCTCAGCCGATGGCGGCCAACATCATCGTCACCNTCCTGATCGCACTGATGACATTGCTGGCNCTGGGCGGCAGCCTGCGCAAGGTCGAGCATCTCGCGCACGGCACCGTCTCGATCAAGATCGGCATCATTGCCGGGCTGCTCGCCGCGCTCGGCATCTCCTGGGCGATAAACGGCACGGGCGATCCGCTGCCGCCGGTGAAGCTGTCCCTGGCCAGCGTGCCGATGTTGCTCGGGCTGCTCATCACCGTGCAAGGGTTCGAGACATCGCGATATCTCGGTCACGCCTATCCAGCCGAGCTGCGGATCCGGACGATGCGCCATGCGCAGTGGATTTCGTCAGCCATCTATTTCGCCTTCATCGCGCTGCTGACGCCGTTCCTGACCCGTGCCGCGGCGACCGAGGGTGTCGCCGGCATCCTCGACATCATGGAGTTGATCGCGCCGGCGCTTGGCGTGTTCGTGCTTGCCGGCGCGGTGTCGAGCCAGTTGAGCGCCGCGGTCGCGGACTCGATCGGTTCGGGTGGGCTGGTCAACGAGGTCTCACGACGCAAGATCAGCGTGCCGCTGGCTTTCGCGCTGGCCGGTGCACTCGCCATCGTCATCGTCTGGCTGACCGACCCGTTCGAGGTTGTCGCGCTGTCGTCACGCGCGTTCGCGCTGTTCTACGCGCTGCAATGCGCCCTTGCCCTCATAGTTTCGATCAAGAACGGGAAGGGAACGATGGGGCAACGGATCGGCTTCGTCGCGATCGGACTCGTCTGCCTCGTCGCCGCGGCGGTCGGCGCACCGGCCGAAGGATGATGGTACGGCTCCCCGAACAGGCACGCGATCTGCTGCGTGAACATGGCCCCACGGCACCTGTGTGGCGGCGGCGCGGTGATGATCGGGTTGGTCGCGCTGGTCTTTGCGCACCTCGCTGACTGGGCGGGTGATCGCTTCCTGGCGCTCGCGGCGCGCTGGTGGTGGGCGCCACTGATCGTCACTCCGCTGGGCTATTCGGCGATCGCTGGGCTGACGGCGCGGTTCGTTCCCCCGGCCCGTGGATCGGGGATCCCGCAGGACGCTTGTCGTGCATCTCGGCGAACTTGCCCCCTCATCGTATCTGCGCGAAGGCTTGGGATGCCGCCTCGCAATAAGCGAAGGTCCGGCAGCACAGCATGCCATGGGCATTGCCGTCGCCATCGACGATGAACATGCCCACGAACCAGCAGCCATCCAGAAAGCCGGTGGCGACGATCCGGTCGAGTTCTAGGTCCTCGTCCTGGGCGAGATAGGCGCCGACCCACCATTCCCTCGCCCGTGCATCCCAGCGAGTATCCGTTTCCTCGGCTTCCAGGAACCGGGCTGCCAGTGCTTCGCCTGCGCCACGCCCGATCCAGTTCGAGGCCGGACCTCTGGGCTGCCATTACGCGATCCGATGCCAGGGCAATGGGCTGAACCATGGTCATGAGAAAGGCGCCTTATGCTGTACATCCCCAAAATCGAGGACCGGCAGGGCGAGACGGGCGCCGGAAGGCTGTCAGGGCCGCCGGGCATGGCCCGGCGCCGCGCAGCGGGCGCATGGGGGAACCGATTTGCGCAAGCCAAATTGGGGGAAACCGGCGAGCCTTGAAAGCCGCGCCGCCGCCCGTCACCATGGGAAAATCTCAACATGCGCCCCTCCACCATCCGCGGGACAGGCAAATGTTGCGGCCATATCCTTGTTCTGTGCCGTCAAGACGCCCGTTGCCATCGCGACGGCGGCAACAGCCTTTAGGCAAAGAACAGCGCCGACCGGCCAGACACGCACGTCTGGCCGGTCGGTCACGATATTGCGGTATGGCCCGCGCCATTCGGCGCGGGGGCCTTCGGATCAGGCGTCCGGGTTCCAGATGAGGGCGTAGCTATCCTCGTCGTCCTGGCCTGCGGCGCGGCCGAGATTGGCATAGAGGGTGCGGGGGCCAAGTTCCGGCGCGGCCATGGCGATGCGGATATATTCGCGGCCCGATACTTCGCCGGTGCGCATCCACCCGCCGCCAAGCTCGGTGCCGTTGGAGAGAACCCGATAGTCGGGCTGCTCGCCGGTCTTGCCCTTGTTGGGGATGATTCCGATGTCGGCGCGGACCGTCAGGGTCTTGAGGACGCCCTTGAAACCGCCATTGTCGAGCCGCTGGACATAACCGATCGAAGCCATTGCAATTCTCCTTCTTGTCGCCCCCGGCCAATCCGCTGGGCGTACGGACCGTCCGGCAGTACGCGGGGTCGCCTGAACCGCAGGCCGCAGCGATTACCGAAGGACCGGAGGGGTCGGTGCTATTTGAGAGCACAGCGGCCGCGAGGAGTCGGAACGGCGGGGAAATAGCAGCGGGACGATGGTTTCAGGCGGCGCTGCTGCGCTGCCAGGTCAACGCATCAAGCCCAAGCGATGGGCGGAGCGTCACAGAGGAGAATAAGGCATGCGGTTGGCGATGTCCCCCGGCGATCGACATGGGATCAAGGAGAGCGGGCAACCCAAGCGCGCGACATCGTTTTGCCAATCCGGGCAAGAGTGGCAGCCAGGCTTTAGCGACCCGGCGCGTGTCGGTGCCTGCCCGGAGACGGAATGCCGCACCGCAAGGTTAGGCTCGAAAAGGGATCATCCGGCTCATAGTGCCCTGCGATCGGCCTGAAAAGCGTAAGGGCGGCAAAGTGAAATCGGCCATGTCGAACAGGGCGATGATCGCGGCGTAGCTGCCGAGCGCCTGAACTGTATGACGGCCGATCATGACATAGTCGTCCTCAGTGCCACAAAACAGCCTTGGCGCCACAGCGCGCTCCGGGTCGAAATGCCCCGGCGCAGCCACCCGACCAGCGCGTAAACGGCAGATGATGCTCGAGGCAAAAGGCTTCGAGCGCCTGCAGACGCCTCCATGCACCTCATGCGCTTGGAGCGTCAGCGGCGCATCTGCGCGACTACCACGATGGCATCGCTCAGGAGGTCATTGGAGATGGCTCCGTTGATTCGCCAGCCTGCGCCGTCTCGTATCGCCTTCGTTCGAACGGCTTTTGGCGGCCTCCGTCATGGCAATCGCCAAGATGATCTCGCCGGAGACGATTTTCGGCATCAGCCGCGACCGAAGCACCGAACTGCCCAGCTTGTCGATATATGACGCCACGAGATTGCTGTGCAGATGAATATAGAAGGCGATGTCGCCCCGACGCATGCTCTCCTCGATAACGATTTGGTCAAAACGCAGGTCATCCACGCCGGTGCCACCGAACTGGGGATCAGCCCAAATGCACAATAGCCCGGCCGCGCCAGCTTTGAGATAAGCCGATCTTTCTACGATCCCCGCGTGTCGCCAAACCTCTGTGTGCGGCGCAATTTCGGTATCGATGAAACGAGCGACGCTTTCGCGGAAGATATCATGCTCTTGCGCGAAGATAAGTCGCTTCATGCAAGGTTCCCGTTCCCATGGCGAGTCGGCATCATCCTGCGATTGCCGGCTTGGCGCGAAACTCATCTATGAGTTTCTTTTTCATAAGTTTTCCCGTCGGCTCGCGCGGCAAGTCCGAGCGAAATTCGAACTCTCTGGGCGTTTTAACGCCACCCAAAGCAGCTCGAACGAAGCTGCAAAGCTCGTCAGCGAGGGCGGGGTCGGCGACGACGTCCTGGGCTGGCTGCACGATCGCCATGACCCGCTCGCCCATTTCTTCGTCAGGGACGCCGATGACCGCTGCGTCTGCCACTTTTGGATGCGTCACGAGACAGTTTTCAATTTCCTGCGGATAGATGTTCACGCCGCCCGAGATGATCATGAAGCTCTTGCGATCGGTGAGGAACAGGTACCCATCCTTATCCAGCCACCCGATGTCGCCAAGCGTCGCCCACCCATTGCGATCGTAAGCCTTGGCTGTCTTCTCCGGATCGTTGTGGTACTGAAACTGGGGGCCGTCGGCGAAATACACGTTGCCTTCGGCACCGAAGGGCAGCTCGTTCCCATCCTCGTCGGTGATCTTGACGATGCCGAGTGCAGCCTTTCCGACCGAACCAGGCCTCGCGAGCCATTCCGTCGCGGACAGTGCCGTGATTCCGCACTGTTCCGTGCCCGAATAATATTCGTGGAGGATGGGGCCCCACCAGTCGATCATCGCTTGCTTAACGGGTACGGGGCACGGCGCGGCGGCGTGAATGACGGCAAGTAGCGACCTATGATCGTAGCGCGCACGCACTTCGTCGGGCAGCTTCAGCATCCGCACGAAGTGCGTGGGAACGAAGGTCGCGTGCGTAACGCGATAGCGCTCGATATAGTCCAGCGCGCGCTCGGCGTCGAAGCGCTCCATGACGACGACGGTCCCGCCCAGGCGGTGGATCGTCATCGCCCAGCGCAGCGGAGCTGCATGATATAATGGCGACGTGGACAGATATACCGCATCGGGGCCCATATCGTAGAGGGACGAGCCCATGGTCATCAACGGCGTCTGGTGATCGATTCCGCCTTCGGGGAGGGGGAACTTCACACCTTTCGGGCGTCCGGTCGTACCAGAGGAATAGAGCATGTCCGTGCCGGGACTCTCGTCCGCAATCGCGGACGTGGGTAGCGGCGTCACCTTATCGGTCCATGATCGGGCGATGATGGATCGGCTAGACCAACCGAATAGCGGGATTGAACTCCGTTCAAAAGGAGCCTGCTCAACTAGTGGAAGATAGTTGTCGCTCGCCACCAGGATTTGCGCACCGCAATCCTCGACCACATAGGCGATGTCGGTCGGACTTAATTTGTTCGAAACCGACGTCAGGTAAAGGCCGGCGCGCTGCGCCGCGAGCCCGAAAATCAGAACCTCCGGACTGTTGTCAAAAAGCGTGGCAACCACGTCTCCGCGCTTGAGGCCAAGAGCTCGCAATCCGTGCGCAGACTGGTTCGACATCGCGTCCAACGTCGCGAAATCAATGGTTTCGCCGGATTCAGCCATGATGATGGCGGCTTTATGGGGCGTTGTTAAGGCGTGCATCGACGGATGCATTTCAGATCCTCTCATTCTTCTTCATTGCGCGCGAAACTCGCAATTCGACCAAAACCCACGAACGGCGTGCAAGCAAGCGCAGCGCAGGATTTGTCAAAATTCAGGATAAGTCTGTGCAAAGCCAGGGGCGCCGCTTCTCGCTAGGTATGGAAGGCAGATTGTAGAGCTTCGCAAGCGACGAGGCTGTTTGAGGGAGAGGTTCTCATGAATTATAGCATGTACGCGCGCCGCATGGTTCTGGCGCTCATCGCCACGACATCGGCACCGGCCCTAGCTCAGGGGACGAGCGTAGCGCCCCAGGCTACAGCGCCCGACAATAGCGGCGACATCGTCGTCACGGCGCAGCGCCGTGAACAGTCGCTGCTTCAGGTGCCGCTAGCGATTTCTGCGCTTGGTGGAGAGACGCTGCAGAACAAAGGCATATCCAACTCCGCCTCGCTTGCGACTGCTGTCCCGAACCTGCAAGTCAGTAGCCCCTATGGAAACACGCAGCCCAACTTCTCGCTGCGAGGCATCAGCGTCGCCAATGAGTATAACTCAAATCAGGCTTCACCGGTTGGCGTCTACATTGACGATGTCTACATCGCAGCCCGCACAAGCCATGGCATGGGCCTGTTCGATTTAGAGCGGGTCGAGGTGCTGCGCGGCCCGCAAGGGACGCTTTTTGGCCGTAATACCACAGGTGGAGCCATCAATTTCATCACCCGCGCGCCCAAACTGTCAGGCGAGAATGGGTATGTCGAGGCAGGGTACGGCAATTTCGACACGTTTAAGGCGCAAGGCGCGATCGAAGCGACAATGGTCGAAGATGAGCTCGGTATCCGTGTCGCCGCCAATTATGAGAAGGGGGACGGCCAGATCCGCAATGTTGCGGCCGGTGGTCGGGATGCCAACAGCGTCGACACGTTACAGGGGCGGCTCGCGCTGCGTATCAAGCCGGGCAATGGCCCACTCGATATTAAAATCCGCGCCTATGCCGGACGGGATCGGGGCACACAGGCCGGCATCCACGGCCTGACGGGGCCTGATACGCCTGGGCAGGGATTTTTCGAGGTAAATGAGAACCGTATCGGTGACAGCCGCACCGATGCATGGGGCGTAGCGGCCAATGTGGCGCTGGAACTCAGCCCGGAAATGACACTGACTTCGATCACTTCCTATGATGGCGGCAAGCAGAACCTTCAGCAGGCAGCCGATGGGTCGCCGCTGGATGTGTTGGACATCAACTGGCGGTCGAACTTCCGTCAGTTCAGCGAGGAGGTGCGGCTCAATTATGAGGGTGACCGACTCAAGCTCGTGGGCGGCGGCTTCTATGGCTGGGACCGGACGATCACCGACAACCGGTTCAATATCGGCAGCGCGCTCGCGCCGGGCGTCAATGGCGGCTTCTTCCAGCACTATCGCCAGTCGCGCCGCTCCTATGCCGCTTTCCTGCAGGGCGACTATGACCTGACGGACCAGCTAATCCTGACCCTGGGTGCGCGCTACACCTGGGACAAGGCGAAGTACAGCGACGGCTTCGCCTATCTGTTCGCCGGCGATGTGGGCGGCCCGGACGTGCCGCTCGCCAGTACGGTGCCCTGTGCCGGGGTGGCTGGGTCATGCGCCTATGATCCGGCAGCGCGATACGAAATCGACGGCAGCAACAAGGCGCTGACTGGCCGCGCTGCGCTCAGTTACACCTTCGACGGTGGCACGCTCGTCTATGCCAGCTACAGCCGGGGATATCGTTCAGGTGCGTTCAACGGCGGTGGCTACACCTCGTCCATCGGCATCACCTATATCGATCCAGAGCGGGTCAACGCCTATGAGGTAGGCGTCAAGGGTCGCTTCCTGGACAACAAGCTGACATTGTCGGGTGCCGGTTTCTATTATGACTATAGCAACCAGCAGGTACAGGATACGCGACCCGGACCGGTATCCTTCTTGGTCAATGCGCCTAAGTCGCAGGTCTATGGTGCTGAGGTCGAAGCGACGTTGCGGGCATTCCCAGGCTTCGTCATCAATGCGTCGGGCGGCTATCTGCACGCGAGCTACAAGGAACTCACGCTGCAGGGGACCGACCTGTCCGGCAACGCCCTGCCGTTCGCGCCACGCTGGACGGCGACGGCGGGTTTCGACTGGACGATTTTCGACACCGGCACGGACTCCGTCACCTTCTCGCCGACGGTCAATTATTTCAGCCGTCAGTTCTTCTCGCCGTTCAACGATACCGACGCTGCCGGCACGGGGCAGATCAATGCCGAGTTGCAGCAGAAGGGCTATGCCAAGGTCAACGCCTCGCTGGCTTGGGTGCATGGGCCGATCCAGTTGCGCGGATGGGTCAACAACGCCTTCAACCGCAAGGTATACAGCTACGGGCTCGACCTGCGCGGAGCCGGATTCCCATACAACTTCCTCGTCCCGGCAACGCCGCGCACCTACGGCGTAACGGCGCGGTTCAGCTTCTAAGGAACGAAAGCGCCATGGTGACCTCCGCTTTGCTGCCTGATCTGAAGGATCCAGCCCTCTATGAAAGCCGCGCGCCTTACGACGTGTTCGAGCAGCTTCGTCGCGAGCAGCCGGTCTATTGGAACCCGGAGATTGACGGAGCAGGCTTCTGGGCATTGACCCGGCATGCTGATATCGTCGAGGTGTCGCGACGGGCGGATATCTTTTCCTCGGCTTATGAAAATGGCGGTCACCGGATTTTCAACGAGAACGAGGTCGGATTGACGGGTGCGGGAGACAGTGCGGTCGGCATCCCGTTCATCTCCCGCGATCCGCCCATTCATACGCGCTATCGCAAATTTGTGATGCCGGCGCTGGCGCCGGGCCGACTGGGCGATATCGAAGCCCGCGTGGAAGAACGTGTCACGGCGCTTCTTGAGAAAGTCCCGCTGGGCGAACGAATCGATATCGTGCCGCTTCTGTCCGCCCCGCTTCCTCTGTTGACGCTGGCCGAATTGCTGGGCCTCCCCCCCGAAATGTGGGTGAAGCTCTATCACTGGACCAATGCCTTCGTCGGGGAGGATGATCCGGAATTTCGTCAATCCGCAGAGTCTATGGCGGAAACGATGACGGAGTTCTTCGCTTTTTCGAAGGAACTTTTCGACGCGCGCCGGGCCGAACCCGGACCGGATATTGCCAGTTTGCTAGCCAACGCCGAAATCGACGGTGTACCGGTGCCGTTCAATGACTTTGTCGGCAATCTGATCCTCGTGCTGGTCGGCGGTAACGAGACGACGCGCAACTCGCTCAGCCATACGCTGGTGGCATTTGCCCGCAATCCCGACCAATGGGATGCGATTCGAGACGAGCCCGATCTGCTCAAGTCTGCTCCGGCAGAATTCGTCCGCCATGCCAGTCCGGTGCTACACATGCGTCGCACTGCCATGGCGGATGTCGAGATAGGGGGGCAGCCGATCGCCAAGGGCGACAAGGTCGTCATGTGGTATATCTCCGGTAATCGCGACGAGTCGGTGTTTGATCAACCCAACAAGTTCGATGTCCGCCGCCGGGGGGGGCAACATGTGGGCTTCGGCGCAGGCCAGCATGTGTGCGTGGGATCGCGGTTGGCTGAAATGCAGCTCAGGGTAGCATTCCGCCATTTGGCGCGGCATGTTCAGCGCTTTGAAGTGGACACTGAACCGCGCCGTTTCCGGTCCAACTTCATAAATGGCCTCAAGAACCTAGATATAATTATGGTTCCGGCGTGATAGAGAGGATTGCGATGACCGACATGGTCGCCTGGAACGACGAAGATATCATCGCGGACGCTTTGGGCCGCGCGCCCGATGTTGCGCTGGGTGGCGACCATGGCCGCTGGCGCCTGTGCCGCTGGCGGCAGTTCGTTGGCACTTACACGCTGCCGGCTCTGCCGGATCCGATGTTCGTGGTACATATCGCTGGTAAGCCCAATGTCCGCACCTGGGACAGGGACGGATGGAGCGAGACGGCATCGCTGCCCGGATGCGCGACGATCGTCCCTTCCAACCAGCCCACGGGCTGGTTAGTCGATGGCGAGCTTGACGTGGTGACGCTCAGCGTCGCTTCGACCGATCTCCAGCGGGCACCGGCGCTCGATCAGTTCAAGCGCATGCGCTTCGCTTTCTCAGATCCGCTTGGCGTAGCGCTGACCCGCCAGATACTGGGTGAACTTTACGCTCCTCGTAGCGCGGAGCGTGACGTTTACGTCGGCGCGTTGGTCGACGCTTTGAAGGCGCATATGCTGCGCGGCCCGGTGAACGCGGGCTCATCCGAAATTCCGACTTCGGCCTTTTCCTCCTATCGCCTTCACACCATCATGAACGCGATTCTTGAGCGACCGGAGGCAGAGCACAGCATCGATGAACTGGCGGCGCAGATCGGCGTCACGCCCACGCATTTCTGCCGGATATTTAAAAAGGCGACTGGCGTCTCGCCGCATCAATATGTGATGAAGGCAAGGCTGAACCGAGCTCAGCATATGCTCGAGCAATCGGAGGCGTCGATGGCGACCATCGCGGATTCGCTCGGCTTCACCAGTCAGAGCCATTTCACCCGCGCCTTCCGGCAATTTGCCGGCGAAACGCCTAGCGATTTCAGACGCCGCGGCCGGGAGACGGTTCAGTGACGCTGCACGGGTTCGACGGGCTTGTCCTGCCCGACCTTTCATTGATGGCAGGCAGAGATCGGCTGGCTGTGACGGCGACATGTCGGGACATAGATCCCTGTACTGCGATCGGCTTTGGTGACATTCCCGTCGCCTCTGCGTCCGATGTTGACCAGATCGTCGACGCCGCAAGGCACGCTTTCACGTCGCCCGCATGGCGCGACCTGCATCCTCTAGCACGTGAGCGCCTGCTCCATCGCTTCGCCGATGCGATCGAGGCGGACCTGCCGCGTCTCGCCGCGCTCGAAGCGCTCGACACCGGCAAGCCGCTGGCAATCGTCGAAACGGTCGACTTGCCCGCTGCCATTGCCTGGTTGCGCGCTTATGCCGGTTGGCCTTCAAAAATCGCCGGTCGGGCAGGAACGCTGTCGGCCACGCCGGGCAGCTATCATGTCTATTCGCGTCGCGAGCCGATCGGCGTCGTCGCCGCGATAACACCGTGGAATTTCCCGCTGGTGCTGGCAATGTGGAAGATCGCGCCCGCGCTGGCCGCCGGTTGCACCATCATTCTCAAGCCCGCGCCGGAAACGCCGCTCAGCGCGCTGCGGCTGGCCGAACTGGCGCGCGCAGCAGGCCTGCCAGAAGGCGTCTTCAGCGTCGTCACCGGCGACGGTGCCACCGGCGCGGCGCTGGCCGCGCATCCTCGTGTCGCCAAGGTCGCCTTCACAGGGTCGACCGCCACTGGCCAAGCGATCCTGCGCGCGTCGGTGCCCGATCTCAAGCGTGTGACCCTTGAGCTTGGCGGCAAGTCGCCCTCCATCCTGTGCGCCGACGCCGATCTTGCGCAGGCTATTCCGCAGGCGGCCATGGGCTGCTTCTTCAATTCCGGGCAGGTCTGCTATGCCGGCACCCGCCTCTATGTCCACCGGTCTATCTATGACCAGGTGCTCGACGGTATCTTGAAAGTTGCCGCATCACAGAAACTGGGTGCCAGCGCGGATCGTTCCAGCCAGCTTGGCCCGCTGATCAGCGCACGCCAGCATGAGCGTGTCTCGGGTTTCGTCGATCGTGCGAAGGCGGCTGGTATCGAGGCACTAACTCCCGATGTGGCGCTACCAGACCGAGGTTATTATTTTCCGCCTACCGTGTTGCGCGACGTGCCGACCGATGCAGAGGTCATCCGCGAGGAGGTATTCGGCCCGGTTCTCGCCACCGCGCCGTTCGACGATCTGGACGAAGCGATCGGGCTCTCCAATGACAGCCCCTATGGGCTGGCGGCGCATGTCTTCACGCGAGACCTATCGCTGGCCCATAGAGCGGCAGCTTCGCTCGAAGCCGGGACAATTTTCGTCAACTGCATCCTGCTGGCCGATCCTGCCTTTCCGTTCGGCGGCATGAAGATGTCAGGGATTGGCCGGGAGAATGGCAGCGAGGTGCTTGAAGCCTATCTCGAACCCAAATCCGTTGTGATGGCACTGTCATGACCGCGCAAGTGGAGGTGCCAATCGACACCCACGAGGGTGGGTGTTTGTGCGGTCGGGTACGCTACGCCTTTGACGGCAACCCCCTCATGGTCGCTATCTGCCATTGCCGTAATTGCCAGAGACAATCGGGCAGCGCCTTTTCGATCGTCTGCGTGGTTACCGACCAAGCCTATCGACAAACCGGTGACACAGCGAATTTCGAAGATTTCGGCGAGAGTGGACAGCGAGTCGACCGGCATTTTTGCGGCAAATGCGGCACGCCGATCGTGTCAATCGCCCAAGCCATTCCCGGTCTTACCATCATCAAGGCCGGCAGCCTCGACGAACCCGGCCGTTGGACGCCCACGGTCGAAGCCTATTGCGAAACCGGACTGCCCTGGGTGCCCCAGATCACATCGGAACGGCATCCGCGATCCAACATAGGAGGCTGATCATCGCGAAGACCCTTACCGATCTCACCGGCAAGATCTGCTGGGTGACAGGCGCCGGTTCCGGCATCGGCCGCGAGACCGCGTTGACGCTCGCCAAGAGCGGCGCCACTGTTGTGGCGAGCGACATCAATGGAGACAGTGCCCGGGAGGTTGCCGAAGGCTGCGGGATATCGGCCGTCGCCTTCGAGCATGACGTCACCGACGAGGCGGGCTGGCAGAACTGCGCACAGGCGATCGAACAGCGTTTTGGCCATCTGGACGTTCTGGTAAACAATGCGGGGATCATGGTCTCCCAGGCGTTTTCCGACGCGCCAGTCAATATTCTGCGCCGCCAGCATCAGACCAATGTGGAAAGCGTCTATATCGGCATGCAAGTCGCCGAGCCCTTGATGAAAGCCGCCATTGTCAAGGGCGCGACCGGCGCGTCGATCATCAACGTCGCGTCGGTCTATGGGATGGTCGCTGGAGCGCAGTTCGCTGCCTATAGCGCGACCAAGGGCGCGGTGCGCGCGCTCAGCCGGGCCGTAGCTTTCGAATGGGCGCAATCGGGCATTCGGGTGAATTGCGTGCTGCCGGGGCCGGTGCAGACCAATTTGGGAGCCGACTGGGAGGCGCCGGTCGATGCATCCGGCAATCCGATCCCGCCCGAGGTTGCGTTGGCTGCGTGGGCGGCGATGATCCCGATGAAACGGCTTGGCATGGCGGGCGATATCGCGCCCATGATCGCCTTTTTAGCCAGCGATGGCGCCGCCTTCGTCACCGGGGCGGAGTTTGTCGCCGACGGCGGATATACGGCAGCGTGAGGAGAACAGGCGTGAAGACAGTCGCAGCCATCGCTCGCAAGGCACATGAAGACTTCACCATGGAGGCCATCGACATAGATGCGCCACGTGCCGGCGAGGTTCTCGTGCGAATCGTCGGGGTGGGGCTGTGCCATACCGACCTGATCGCGCGCGATCAATTCATTCCCGTTCCGCTGCCTGCCGTCCTCGGTCACGAGGGCGCTGGCATCGTCGAGGCCGTTGGTGATGGCGTGGCCCAGGTGAAACCCGGCGACCGCGTGGTTCTGGGTTTTTCGAGCTGCGGTCTTTGCCGCAGCTGCAACCAAGATTTGCCATCCTATTGCCGTGAGTTTCCGCTCCTCAACTATACAGGTGCCAGAAGCGATGGAACAACGGGCGTGATGCTCGATGGCAAGCAAATCTCCGCCAATTTCTTCGGGCAATCTTCATTCGCCGCGCATGCGTTGACGCACGAGCGCAATGTGGTCCGCATCGATGCCGACGACGTCCCGCTGGAACTGCTCGGCCCTCTGGGCTGCGGTTTCCAGACTGGAGCAGGCGGTGTGATGCGATCAATGGCTTGCCCAGCAGGATCCACCATCGCCATCTTCGGCGGCGGACCGGTCGGTCTCGCGGCTGTTATGGGTGCGGTTATTCAGCGATGCGCGACCATCATCATGATCGAACCATTCGCACAACGTCGCGAGGCGGCTTTGAAGCTTGGTGCGACTCACGTTATCGATCCGGTGTTGGACGATGTCGCGGCGACCATTCGGGCGATCGTGCCGGAAGGGGTAGAGTATGCTTTCGAAAGCAGCGGGCGCGAGGCGGTTGTCGAGACGGCACTTGGCGCCCTTGCCAGCCATGGCATGCTCGGCCTCGTCGGCGTTCCGCCTAAGCCGGACAGCAGTCTCAATATCAACCTGGCGTCGCTGATCACATTCGGACACCGAATTCACGGCATTGTCGAAGGCGACAGTGACCTGCAAACCTTCATCCCCGAACTGGTCGAGTTATATCGAGCCGGAAACTTTCCATTCGACACTCTGATTCAAACATTTCCGCTAGCTCAGATTAACGAAGCGATCGCTGCGCAGGCACGAGGTGATTGCGTAAAGGCAGTGCTGATACCGTGACGGGGTCGATCCTGTCACGCGATGGTGACGCGCCGGTCATGCGTTCGGCGATACCGATCTGCCGACGCGATCTTGGAGCAGGCTCGTTCCACGTGAGGTCTGCCATTCATTCCTCGCGGGGCGCTAAACCCTTGACGAGCACGTCGACCAAAGCCGTCGCAATGTCCTTGGCAGAATTTTCACCGGAAGGCTCGTGCCATTTTGCGGGCCAGTTCAATGCACCTGCCAGCGTGAACGCGGTCATCTTGACGTCAAGCGGCGCAATGGATCCATCCGCGATACCTTCGGATATCAGCGCTCGCATCGCCGCGTCGATCTTTGCCTTGAGGGCGCGGAAATGATCACGCCCGTCAGCCGACAGAGCCGTGTCATCGGTCCGGATGACGCACCGACCATAGTCGTCCATGTTGATTTCCGCGTATCGACGCAGGAAGCGCGTCAAGCGGATGAGGCCGGTTCCGGTTTCGCCCTGCGCCTCCGTCGCGGCTGCCTGCAACATTTCGAGCCCGCGGGTGACGCATTCGAGCAGGACCTGCTCCTTGTTGCCAAGATACCGATAGATCGTTGGCTTGCTGATACGAAGGTTGGCCGCGACCTCGTCCAGCGAAGCGGCCTGAAAGCCGCGCAGATTGAAGGTCCGCACCGCTGATCGCAGCACGGCCTCCCGCTTCTGATCCCGCTCACGCGCACGGTCCTCTGGTGAGCGGAAGGGCGAAATCTCAAATTGTTCGATCTGGCTCGTCATATTTCCTCGCATAGCATCATTGACAAAAAACTCGCAATTCTGCAACGTACTTGTGAGTACATAAAAAACTGGGAGGTTTCATGATTCTTTCGGAAACCCAAATTGCGATCCGCGACACCGTTCGGGAGTTCGCCCAGGATCGTATCCTTCCACTTTCCGCGCGCTTCGAAGCGAATGGGGAATATGAGCCTTGGGTATTCGAAAGCATCGCCAGCCTGGGTCTCCTGGGCATGGTCGCGCCGGAAGAATTTGGCGGGGCGGAAAGCGACTATGTCTCCTATGCCCTGGCGCTGATCGAGATCGCGGCTGCCGACGGGCCCCTGTCGACTATCGTCTCGATACAGAATTCGATCATGGTAGCCGGACTGCTCAAGGACGGCTCGGCTGCCCAAAAGGCGCAGTTCCTGCCCGATCTCATCGCTGGAAAGTCGATAGGAGCGTTCGCCCTTACGGAAACGGATGCTGGCTCGGATGCATCGGCGATCCGAACGAGAGCGACCAAGGTCGATGGCGGATGGAAGATCGACGGCGCCAAGCAGTTCATAACGTCCGGAAAGATCGCTGGCCTCGCCATGGTGATCGCGGTGACCGACCCTGCGGCGGGCAAGAAGGGCATTACGGCGTTCCTCGTGCCGACCGACCGCGACGGCTATTTCGTCGAGAAGGTCGAACATAAGCTGGGACAGGGCGCGTCCGACACCTGTGCGCTCCGCTTCGAAAACCTGTTCGTGGAAGACGATTTGGTACTGGGACCGGTCGGCCAGGGTTACCGCGTCGCGCTTTCCAATCTCGAAACGGGGCGGATCGGCATTGCTGCGCAATGCGTCGGCATGGCCCAGGCCGCGCTCGAAATCGCCGTCGCCTATGCCAAGGATCGTGTGTCCATGGGTAAGCCGATCATCGAACATCAGGCGGTGGGGTTCAGGCTCGCCGATCTTGCGACTCGGCTGGAAGCGGCCCGGCAGCTTGTGCTGTCGGCTGCTTCGCTCCGGGATGCTGGCCAGCCCGCTCTTACACAGGCGTCGATGGCCAAGGTCTTTGCTTCAGAAACTGCCGAGGCCGTGGTGTCTGGGGCGATCCAGACGCTCGGTGGGTACGGCTATCTCGAGGAGTTCGGGGTTGCCAAGATCTACCGCGATGTTCGGGTCTGCCAAATCTACGAAGGCACATCCGACATCCAGCGGATGGTCATAGCTCGCTCTTTGTGAGGAAATTCCATGTCCGCTGATCCTATCGTAATAGCCGGCTATGCCCGCACTCCCATGGGGAGTTTCCAGGGCGCGCTGTCGCCGCTGAAAGCCACTGAACTTGGTTCTTTCGCGGTGCGAGCTGCGATCGAACGGTCGGGCATCGCCGGTTCCCAGGTAGGCCGCATCTACATGGGATGCGTGCTGCCAGCAGCGCTCGGTCAGGCACCGGCCAGACAAGCTGCTCTAGGAGCGGGTCTTCCCGAAAGCGTGCAGGCGACGACGGTAAACAAAATGTGTGGCTCAGGTATGCAGGCGGCGATCATGGCTGTCGAGGCATTGCAGGCCGGGGCGGTCGAAGTCGTGGTGGCAGGCGGCATGGAGAGCATGACCAATGCACCCTATGCGCTGGGCAAACATCGCAGCGGCGCCCGTATAGGTCATGACCGCATCATCGACACGATGATGATGGACGGCCTGGAAGATGCGTACAGTCCTGGAAAGCCGATGGGAGCCTTCGCCCAGGATACCGCCGACGACTATCAGTTTACCCGCGAAATGCAGGATGCCTTTGCCCTGCGCTCGCTCGAACGCGCACGTTCCGCCATCTCTTCCGGCGCCTTCGCCGTTGA
>Ga0065704_10070714_pt1 | contig 17199 bp, 13 predicted proteins | sample SwiRhicommuniRL2_FD_59091 | JGI IMG/M metagenome (GOLD analysis project Ga0065704, IMG submission 59091) | Switchgrass rhizosphere bacterial communities from Rose Lake, Michigan, USA - RL2 v2 (version 2) | ecosystem: Host-associated > Plants > Roots > Rhizosphere > Soil | place: East Lansing, MI
CCGCCGGCGGATTGGGCGGCATGTTAAAGCGGGCTGTCTCTGGCGCGACTGCCTTCATCATTGACTTTACAGCCAAGGGTGCGCCCGGTCAGGCAGCGTTCACTACAGACTTCCCCGGTAAGATCCTTCCATTGGAATTGGAGTCGGGTCAATCTGTGATCATGCACCGGCATGCATTTCTGTGCGCAGAGAAAAGTGTGAAACTTGATATTTTCTTCACGCGCCGCCTTGGAGTCGGGATGTTTGCGGGTGAAGGCTTTATCCTGCAAAAATTAACTGGTCCCGGCATGGCATTTGCCGAATTGGATGGTGACGCAATCGAGTATCACCTTCAACCCAATCAAGTGATGCGTATCGAACCGGGTCATGTTGCCATGTTCGAAAGCACGGTCACGTTCAACATCGAGATGATCCAGGGGCTGACCAATATATTCCTGGGCGGGGAAGGTCTCTTCCTGGCAACGCTCAAGGGGCCCGGCCGAATCTGGCTCCATTCAATGACCGAAAGTAAGATGGCTCAGCGACTGGCACATTTCATGCCATCGCAGAAATCAGGGTAAATCTATGTGCAGAAGTATTAAACAACTACGGAATGCGGAAATCCCTGCCACAGAAGAGGAGATCCGCGCCGCGGCGTTACAGTTTGTGAGAAAAGTAAGTGGATATCGCAAGCCATCCAGGGTCAACGAGGAGATATTTGAAAGGGCCGTGGAAGAGGTGGCGGAGGCGACCCAAAAGTTAATAAACAGTCTTGCTGTAAAAAGCGTTTAACCATCATTATTCCATCGCCTAAATGCGCGGCACCGCGCATTTTGTTTTTAACCTGGAACCCGCGTCCAGTTGGCGGTGTATAGGGATTGAATAAAGGAGACATAATGCGAAGGCTATGTTTCTTCCTCTCAATCCTAACCCTCGCCGCGCTTCTGGCCGGATGTGCTCCTAAAGCGTCTGCTCAACCTGAGCAAGTCAAGGCACTCGAAAATCCCACCTTAACAGCCCTGCCCGAAAAATCGGCACTGATTGGGATGGCAACATCCGAAGTTGTATCTCATGACCCTCCCGCAAGTTGTCCGACCACCGTTCCCCAGAATCCACCTTTTATGCCACCTGCGCCATACAACACGCTGGAGTTCCAGGGTGAGTTCCTGTTTGGCTCCAAGAATCTATGGACAGCCATTCCTACAGATGCAATTTGGTATTCTTTGCCGCATAACCCAAATGGCTATTCCCAAAAAGTGGTCTGGTGGCGGGATGGCTATGTCTGGACGGAGGAGCCTGAACCTGCTCTGACCGTGACCGGCGAAAGATTGGATGCTGTTGCTCCTCCACTCAATGTTTCAAAAGCGACGAATGCCTATGCCAGCGATATTGGCTCCGCCATGCTGGTTGGTATTGATCTGCCCACCCTTGGCTGCTGGAAGATTACAGGCAAATATTCAAACACAGAATTGAGTTTTGTAGTTTGGGTCGCACCGTAAACTCTAACTTTGCGAAGGTTCACGCCCTTCGAGCAGCCTTCGCAAGGTTTAATTTATTCAATCGCTTCTCTTAACTTCCTCGCTAGTCTTCCGAAATGCGGGGTATAGCGAATATCATCGTGGCGCGGATGCGGCAGGTCTACTTTCAAATCCAGCTTTACTTTGCCGGGGCGTTGGGTCAAAACCAGCACGCGATCTGCTAAAAACAAAGATTCGTTGATCGAATGCGTCACCATGATGACCGTCTTCTGTCGCATTTGCCAGATACGCGATAACTCGTTCCACATGCGTTCGCGAGTTAGCGCGTCCAGCGAGCCAAACGGCTCATCGAGCAGGAGCAGGTCTGGATCATGAATGAGCGCCCGGGCGATCGCCACGCGTTGTGCCATCCCTCCGGAGAGATCGCGCGGCAGTGAGTCCTCGAATCCCTGTAGTCCAACCAGTTCGATCATCTCATAGGCTTTCAGACGCGCACTGGCTTCATCCATTTGTTTCACTTCCAGAGGCAGCTTAATATTCTCGATCACAGTGCGCCATGGCATCAGATTCGCCTGTTGAAAAACCATCCCTGTGCTCGGCTGTTCACCATCACCGAACCTGAACGAACCCGTCGTTGGTGAGATTAATCCTGCGAGGATGCGCAACAAAGTGGTCTTGCCCGAACCCGATGGACCGAGCACACACACGAACTCGCGCGGATACACATCGAAGGAAATATCTTCGAGCGCGCGCAACCCACCATTGTTATCAGGGAACACGGCGCTTAAGGTGTGAATGGTGAGGATTGGTGTAGGAGCCATAATGGTCTTCATATCATTGCGAGGGTGTTTTTGCCGGAAGCAATCTCTGCTTGATTAGCAAATATTTGTTATTGGGTTATACCGTTTAACCGGAGATTGCTTCGCTGGCAATGACATCATGGGATGAATTCGTTTGTGTATGCCTTATTCAAATCCAGCTTATCGGTGATCAAACCCATCTCGAGCAAAACATTCTGCATGTTCTCCCAGGCTTGCGGGTTGGAATAACCAAGTCGTTCGGTTTTCCACTGTTCGATGGACGTTTCAAGCACCTGCTTTTGCACCTTGGCATCCAGATCGGCGAAGTTGGGAATATATGTTTCACTCGTCTTAAACGCTTCGTCGGGATTGGCGATCGTATCGGACAGGCCTTTTAGAAAAGCACCGATGAAGGCGCGTACCAGTTCAGGGTTTTCCTTGATCACTTTTTCACTTGCCAGAATCCCATTCGAGGCGAGCTGCACATAATCCGCCACACGGATTTCAGTGACCGGAATTCCCCGGGCGCGCAGCTGGATCGGTTCATTTGCTGTGTAGCCAACGACCACATCCTGCTGACCCGCGGCCATCAAATCCACTTGATTGAAACCGATCGAATCAAGCGTCACATCACTTTCACTCATATGCGCTTTGAATAGCAACGCGCGCAGACCCACATAATTTGCGCCGAACAAACCGGGCAAGCCAATCTTTTTCCCTTTCAAATCCTGCGGGATCAAAATTCCAAGCTCGCTCTTCGCGACCACCGAAACTGGATACTGCTGATACCACGCGGCAATATACACCACAGGTAAACCCTGTGCACGCGCCAGCAAAACCTGTTCCCCCGAGACCAATGCAAAGGGCACATCCCCGGTACCCACCAATTTAATTCCATCTGTCTCGAATTTATAATCGAACTCGATCTCAATCCCCGCGTCGCGGAAATAGCCTTTTTGGATGGCGACATAAAATGGCGCGAACTGGATGTTTGGGATATAGCCCATCGGCAAACGGATCTTTGTCAAAGCGCCCGTTCCATTTGTGGGCTTGAGGCTGCCGCAGGCCGAAAGAGCGAGTGCCATCCCAAGGGTGATCAAAACTACTTTTCGAAACATAGAAACTCCTTTTTGGAATCCGACAGCTTGCTGTCGAAAACGCAGGAGCACGCCCTTCGGGCAGTCCTGCACTCCACAATTATTTTTCCTGCCATCTCAAAAATCTTTTTTCTAGTAACGTCACAATTCCATAGAGCACCAAGGCCAGCGCGATCAGCATGAACACTGCCACAAAGACCATCGGTGTGTCGTATTGAAAATCTCCGAGCTGTAAAAGGAAGCCGAGGCCCTCTTCCGCGCCGACAAGTTCCCCGACGATCGCGCCAATGACCGAGAGGGTTGCGCCAATGCGCAAGCCGCCAAGAAACACAGGCAGGGACGCGGGCACTTCCACTTTCCATAAAATTTGAGAGCGTGAGGCATGCAGAGAGTTCATCAAATCGTATAAAGCAATAGGAACCGCGCGTACCCCGACGATCGTATTCACCAGCACGGGAAAAAACACAATCAAGGCGCAGATCACCACTTTGGAGAGAATCCCATCTCCGAGCCAGATGACCAGCAACGGTGCAATCGCCACAACCGGGATCGCCTGGCTCGCAACAAGATAAGGCGATAATACTTTTTCCAGTGAGCGCGACTTCGCCAGTCCATATCCCACAACCGTTGCAAACATTGTTCCGACCAGAAGGCCCAGCACAATTTCGCTAAGCGTGATACCTGTGTGATAGATCAAACTACCGTCGCTGAGGGCTTTCAGGAAACGAGTCCACACACTGAGAGGAGCTGGCAGGATGAAATTGGGTATTCCGCTATAGCGCGTGATAAGATGCCATACGAGCAAGCCCAGGAGCAGAGAAATAACTCCCAGCCAGTTGCGGTTGTGGTTTTTAGCGAGAGTGCGAATAAAGTTGAAGTTCATAGCGAATTGATCAAACTGTCTGTAGCTCAGTAAAACAAAAACGCCTCGCAAGAAAGCTGCGGGGCGCGAAATCAGGCTAAAGCTTACGCGAAAGCGTGATCCATAAAAAGTCCCGAAAACAAAATTTGTTTTCGGGACTTACATCGTACCGCGTACATCACTGAATTTGAAGTTTGGTTCTTGCTTCAAAAGTTTTGTGAGTTAATAGACAAGCGGTAACTTGAATCAGACTCGCGTGAGCCTGCATCCTTCTTTTATCCAGACTATAACTGTCGGCCTCGGAGTTCACTTGCACCGCACTGCCTGCCCAAAGGGCGTGGTGCAGTGCAGGTGTCACCGAGTCATGCTTCACCTGGTTGGCGCCTTGGCGCCATGAAGGATCGGCTCGTGGGCTATACCACCGATCGGGAATTCACCTGCACTCGATTTGCTGAGCAAATCGTGCAGCGCAAGCGTCACCCTGCCCCGAAGGTTTTTATTTGGTTGTTGAGATTATATCTCAGTTCGCTTTGACAATGCAATCGACCGGGCAGACGGTCACGCACTTGGGCGAATCGTAATGGCCTTCGCACTCAACGCAGGTTTCCTGATTAATCACATACAGAATGCCATCGCCTTCACTAATCGATTCAGTCGGGCACTCAGGTACGCATGCACCACAGGCGATGCAGTCTTCATTAATTTTCATGGTCATGGTTATTACTCCTTCAAAGTATTGTTACTGCGGCTATAAAATTAACCCATGCCTTGAGTACCGTCAATTGACGATTATCTTTTATTTGGTGAATTTTGTCACAGTTCACCGGAAAGCCTTAGAATATCACGGCGCACCAGCCACAGAGGAACGATTCCCAAGATTCCGAAAGACATATCAATTAATTGCCAGAAAAAAGGGATTCCGCGGATTGCCCCAAAAATCAACGTCCACGGGATGACAAGTAGACAGGTAATGATCCCAAAATTGACAATCCAAATATTTCTGAGCGGGTCGCGTAAGACACCTACAAAGGCAATTGCAATCGCAACGTGACCAAAAGCCAGCCAATCTGTCCCATAAGCCAAAAATGGATATTGACCATAACCAATTTGAACGCCGTCCTGGATCCGTTCTATCCACGTTAGCATTGCGGGAAAAGTAATGCCCCATTTAGAAATCTTCTCAATGAATGGCATCAGTAATTTTAATTCCCACTGTAATGGAATCGCTGTCAATCCACTCAGCACGAGAGCACACATGAAAAAGATAGCTAAAATGCGGATGCGGTTTTGCAAAACAGTTTTGTTCGTCATGTTGGCCTCCACTTTTGCCGCTTATCGAGTAGGAAGTTCACTTTTCATATGGAGCTGTAAACCATATTTCAAATATCAAGTTGAGTAAATCCTGCGGCACTTCGTAAAATAACAAACCGAAAGTCTCAATTTCTCTCATGAGACTTTCGGTTTCTATCACTTGCTGAGTAGGAGCGACGCATGCCCCTGCCTATTATTTCAACTGTGCTTTGATCTTTTCCGCGGTTTGCTGATAACCTGCCAGTTTGTCGCGTTCCTTTTGTACTAATGCAGCAGGAGCTTTCTTGGCAAAGTCACCCGCCAAAAGTTTTTCAAGCCGCTCAATGTGGGACGCTGTTTCCTTGAGCTCTTTTTCGATGCGAGTTTTTTCTTCGGCGAGGTCAACCATGCCAGCCAGCGGGAGATAAATTTCCACAGCGCCTACCACAAGAGCAATAGCATCCTTCGGTTTATCGGTCAATGACTCGCTAATCTTGACTTCTGATTCGCTTAGCCCAGCCAACGACGCGAGCACTTTGGATTGTTCTTTCAGCAAATCCGTTTTTGTGCCCGCCACAAGTGTCGCAGCGATCCGTTTGCTGGGAGCCACGCCCTTCTCGGCACGCAGGTTGCGAATAGAGCGCACGATCTCCTGCACCAACTGGAAATCGGAAATCATTGATTCTTCCCAGCCTTCGGGTTCGTGCGGCTCAGGCCAGCGCGCGACAATCAAAGCCTCAGGCCAATCTGAGGCGAGATTAGAGATTGGAGATTCCAGGATTGCCTGGCGGAGATGTCCCCACAGTTCTTCGGTGACAAAAGGAGTAAACGGATGAAGTAAACGTAACGCCATATCGAACACTCGCGCGAGAGTCTCGGTAGTTTGCGTACGCGTAGATTCATTTGCGAGTTGTCCCTTGGCGACTTCCACATACCAATCCGCGAAATCGGACCAGAGGAATTCATAGATCTGCCGTCCGGCCTCGCCATACTGGAAAGTTTGGAAGAGTCGCGCCACGTCACGAATGAGTTGCTGGAGCCGCGCCCAGATCCAACTATCCGCCAAAGTGTATTCGCCCAGCTTATCTGCTGATTGCTGATTGCTGATTGCTGAAATCACAAACCTCCCTACATTCCAAATCTTGTTGGCGAAGTTGCGGTTTGACTCCACCTTCTTAGGGCCTACATTCGTATCGTTGCCGGGCGTTGAACCCACCAGCATGGTAAAGCGCAGAGCGTCTGTGCCGAACTCGTCCATGAGCACCAGCGGGTCGATCACATTTCCCGTCGTCTTGGATATTTTGCGACCGATCTCATCGCGCACAAGTCCATGCAGATACACAGTGTGGAAGGGCACCTCGCCAGTGAACTCGAGTCCCATCATGATCATGCGCGCCACCCAGAAGAACAAAATATCATAGCCAGTTTCCATGTACGTGGTGGGATAGAAATATTTGTAATCCGGGGTTTCCTCCGGCCAGCCCAAGGTCGAGAAGGGCCAGAGACCCGAAGAGAACCAGGTATCCAGTACATCTTCATCCTGATGAATTTCTTCTGAGCCGCAGGTCCCACATTGGGTTGGATCCTCGCGCGTCACGGTCATGTGGCCATTCGGGCAATACCAGACCGGGATGCGATGTCCCCACCATAATTGGCGGCTGATGCACCAGTCCTTGATGTTCTCGAGCCAGTTGAAATACGTCTTCTCGAAATGTTCGGGGACGATCCGGATGCGCCCGTCTCGCACTGCTTCGAGCGCGGCCTTTGCCAGCGGCTCGATCGTCACAAACCATTGGGTAGAGATCATCGGCTCGACGATCTCTCCACCGCGCTGAGAACGCGGGATGGTGGTGCGATAGGGTTCTGTCTTGATGACCAGACCGGCCTTCTTCATATCGGACCAGAAGTTCTTGCGCGCCTCGAATCGATCCTGACCCTGATACTGGCCGCCGTTTTCATTGATACGCGCCTCTTTATCCAGGATCGAGATGATGGGCAGATTGTGTCGCTGCGCGATGGCATAATCATTGGGATCGTGACCGGGCGTGATCTTGAGCGCGCCGGTTCCAAACTCCATGCTGACATAATCATCCGCAATCACAGGGATCTCACGCCCGAGAATCGGCACAATTACCTTCCTACCGATGAACTTTTTGTAGCGTTCATCTTCGGGATGCACAGCCACCGCCGTATCCCCGAGGATTGTCTCCGGTCGGATCGTCGCGACAGGGATATATTCGTCTGAGGCAGCAAGCTTGTATTTGAAATAATATAACGTTGCTTCTTCTTCGCTATATTCCACTTCGAGGTCTGAGACAGCTGTCTTCAGGCCCGGTGACCAGTTGATCAGACGCGGACCGCGATAGATGAGTCCTTTTTCGTAGAGCCGTACAAACGCCTCTCGGACTGCCCGACTCAGGCCCGGGTCCAGCGTGAAACGTTCGCGGCTCCAATCACACGAAGCGCCGAGCCGTCGAATCTGGTTGGTAATGAGGCTCCCATATTTATTTTTCCAATCCCAGGTACGTTTGACAAATTCATCGCGCCCGAGTTCCTCACGCGTTACTTCTTCAGTCTTAAGAAGATTGCGTTCCACCATCAATTGCGTTGCAATCCCGGCATGATCGGTACCCGGCACCCAAAGCGTCGAAAAACCTTTCATGCGGTGATAGCGAACCATGAGATCTTCGATACTGATGAACATCGGGTGGCCGATATGCAACTCGCCGGTCACATTCGGCGGTGGAATCGCGATCACGAACGGTTTGACATTCGGGTCAAAGTTTGGCTGGTTGGGATCATTCCATGGTTTGAAATATCCCGCGGTTTCCCACATTTCATAGATGCGCGATTCAGTTGATTTGAAGTCATATGCTTTCGGTAGTTCGTGCTTGGTCATTCCTGCTCCTTGAAAATAAAGTCAATGGCTTTATCAAACGATTTTTCAAAATCAGGTGGGAACTCATGTCCCAAATTTGAATGAACTTCCTCTGTGAACTGAATATTGTTTTCTTTTAAAGTCTTTTGGATCGCCCTTACATTCTCCAAAGTTTGATCCTTTTCGCCGGTAATAAAGTAGCCGCGTATGTGTTGGGCGCCATTCGTCAATAGTTTCAGTGAATTTGGATCGTTATGAAACGAAGCCACGCCAATAAATCCGCGTACATTGGTTTTTCCATTCAAAGCCGTGTAGATTGCCATCCCGCCTCCTTGAGAAAAGCCGGCAATGATTACGCGTTGAGGATCAATCTGATACTTCTGTGAAACCTGCTCATAGTAATACAGTAAATCTTCCAAGCCATGTGTGGAATCATCCCAGCAATAGGAACTCGAAGTAAGCGGTTGTGTGGATTGAGCTAACAACACCAGCCAACCCTTTTGGCGGGTGATCTTCCAATCTTCCATATGCGAGTGTTTGTTTCCATTGCGACCATGCACCGCAACCAATAATGGATTTTTACCGAATATTGGCGGGTCAGGCAAGAGAATGTCATAATCTGGCGCAATGCAGTCCCGTACTTCTTCGTATTTTTTTTGTGAAATTGCCACAAGGCGCTTGAATTCGGGCAGGTCGCGCACAGTATCCAGGTCAGTATCCTGAAACTGGACTTCGGACCACCAAAGGCCCGAATCCAATCCCTGCTTGAAAACAGAAATGACATCATCTACGCGGCCACATAAACTCAGCAAACACATTTTCCAAAAAGCGATGCGAGTAGGTTCCTCCGGAAAGTGATCTGCATTCTGCTCAATCAGTTCGAACGCGTCAGAATATTTTCCTTGAGCATATAAGCTCATCATTTCATCTGTCAGTTCGCGAATGGATGAAATAGTTCTCATCGATGTCTCCAAACCCTTCGACTTCGGGATTAACCCTCCGCTCAGGGCGAAAATAAAAACACGCCTCGTCCTACGTGAGGACGAAGCGTCGCTTCGCGGTACCACCTCAATTCGCCGTAAGGCGCACTCTGTAACTGGCTATCACCAGTCTATGCTATAACGGGCAACCCCGTGACGGTCTACTCAGACAGAACTTTTCTTCGTCAATGATCTCAGGCGACTTCAGCGCTGCTTGCCTGCGGATGCTTTCACCAAATGCATCCTTCTCTATCAGGTCACAAGTCGCCTACTACTCCTGAATAGCTGGGATTATACGCGTCGAGATAGGGGGAGTCAAGAAAGCTGAATGCTATAATCTGCTACATATATACTTCGATGGAGGAAAACGACTAGGGCTTGGTTATGGACATCATGGGAAGAATATATGGATTACGTTGTTCCAATTGCTGTAGACGAAAGAAATACGCGCTTGCAAAGGTTTTATTCTTGGTTTGAAATACAAGAAAATTTACTTGAGGCGGTACAAGAAATAAGAGCCAAACTCGAATCTCTCACTAATCTGGAGTTTACCGGTGATGATAATAAACCATTACCAAACGATCCCTCAATTCTGGATACAACGCATAGTATTGTTCTTGAACTTATATATGCTGGCGAAGAATTATTGCTGTATCATAAAAGATTAGCAAAAAGTAATGCTTCTTATAAATTTCTAGGTTCACATGATATGTATGACCACTGGGAACACTATAGTGCAACAAGGCGAATCTTTAAGGAAACTGATAAACTTGTAAAAGGTTCATGGGAATTGTTGGAAGGCTATCAAAATAGAATCAGAGAAGATGATAAGTTTCTCTTGTATGAGCTTGAACTTCCTAGAGACCTTGAAGATGATTTTGTATTAGCAAGAAATCTTTTTTCGGTTGGATTTGATGATGTTGGAGTATTAATTACAGGCAGAGGATTAGAAGGAGTTTTACGTAGAATAGCTAAATTACGAAAGATTAATATCACGGCCAAGGGTAAACCAACACTCGTATCACAAGCTGATATCTTTGATCTGATCGAAACTATGTCCCGCGTGAAATGGAAAGTTACTGGAATTCCTCTTATTACAAAAGATACAAAGGCATTGCTACACTACTTAAGAACACTTAGAAATGAAGGTGCACATTCCGGAATTGAAAAGCGGCGAGCGACCTTAAATCCTCGTGAAATTGCAACAATAGTCACAGAAACTGCAAATCAATTATGGAAAGATATAACAAACTCTCGCGCAAGGCTCGACCCCATAACTATTATTAAAGATTGGTAGTGATAATTTATTTTCTTATAAGCTTCCAAATTAACATCACCGCTTACTAATGATTACTAAAAAGGATTTTCATTAATACTCAACGGACTTGACTACATACATGTCCCTTTCATCGCGCTTGCCGGGTGTAGTCAACGCTTGGGCCTAAATAATGAATTAATCATGTTTTAATTGGCTACTGCTACACTCAATGTAATTTGGTAATAAGCATTTATTTGTCGTCTTAATTGTTCCTGGGCAATACCTCGAAAGTGGGTAAACCTTCCTTTTCTCTCCCCAGTTGATCCACTTTTTGGAAACTTACTTTAACTTATCAATCCATTCCAATGGAATGGGCTAATGAACTATATTGTGTGGAGGACAAAGTGACTATTGGTATGATCTGGTTAAAGCATGTCAGTATCCAAAAAGCAAAATCCATAAAACGTTTTGCAATTATTCCTTTTTTGATCTTTACAGTTTCCCCTCTGATGGCTTGCACCCCACGGATTCCGGCGCAGGTTTCCACGACATCAGTCCGGGAACTTGCAGCTGCTATTTCCCAAACTTTCATCGCAGAAGCGGATGCGCAGGTTAATGAAGCCAATCCCAGCACCAATTATGGGAATTCCACTTATTTGCAGGTGGATGGAGCGGCTGACCCAGAAGTAGAAAGCTTTATCCGCTTCACCGTTACAGGCCTTTCGGGAACGATCCAAAATGCAAAGTTACGCGTTTATGACACAACTAATGCTTCCAACAACGGTCCTGCCGTTTATGCCACAGGCATTTCCTGGACCGAGACTGCGCTTACATGGAAATCACGTCCCGCTCGCACGAGCGGTGAACTGGATAACAAAGGCAGCCTCAGCACAAACGCTTGGGTGGAGTATGATGTCACTTCACAGATACAGGGAAATGGAACATTTAGTTTCGTGCTCGCGGCAGATAGCAACGATGCAGCTACGTTTTCTTCGCGTCAGGGCAGCCAGCCGCCTCAACTAGTGATCGCTGTCGCGGGGGATCAGGCTCTGACACCGACCATTGAACCTTCAGCCACCGCAGCAATGACTGAAACCCCAGCAACGACTGAAACAGGAGCGCCGACAGATTCATCAACACCGGCCTCGAGCGCTTCGCTCACGTTTGTCGCGGAGGCTGATGCGCGGGTGAAACAATCCAGTCCGAGTACAAACTATGGGACGGCGACAACGTTACAGGTGGATGATACGAGCGATCCTGACCTTGAAAGTTTTCTCCGCTTCACTGTGGCCGGAGTATCTGGTCCGGTTCAAAACGCACGAGTCCGGTTGTATACAACGACCAACGGCACCAAAAATGGTCCGGCCATCTACGCGACAAATCCATCCTGGAATGAAAAGGATATTACTTGGAACAGGCGTCCAGCCCGTACGAGCAGCGCTGTAGATAACAAAGGCGTAATCAACATCAATTCGTGGGTGGAATATGACGTCACTTCACTGGTGACAGGAAATGGAACGTTTAGTTTCGTGCTGGCTGGAGATAGCAATGACGCGGTCGCCTTTTCCTCGCGCCAGGGCGTTCAGCCACCTCAATTAGTTGTCACGTTTGCTGGCACAGTCACGGCGACCTCTACGCCCACAGTCACTCCCACATCACCAGAGGGTAGCGTAACGTTTGTTGGGGCAGGTGATATCTCCTCTTGTGACAATAACAACGACGAACTCACCGCACAATTACTGGATAGCATTCCAGGTACCATATTTGCGGTGGGTGATAACGCTTACGATAGCGGCACATTAAGTCAATTCAGGACCTGTTATGATCCAACCTGGGGTCGCTACAAGGACCGGATCAAACCGGTGCCGGGTAACCATGAATATCTCACTTCCGGCGCGTCAGGGTATTTCCAGTATTTTAATAACATCCCATCCTATTACGCTTATAACCTGGGTAGCTGGCGTATCTACGCATTGAATTCCGAGATCGATGTTTCTACCAGCAGTGAACAGGTCAAATGGCTAGAGGATGACCTCGCTGCGAATCCCAGTCAATGTGTTCTGGCTTACTGGCACAGGCCGCGCTGGTCATCAGGAACTCATCACGGCAGCGACGCGGAATTTCAAACATTGTGGCAAATCCTTTACGATGCCGGCGCCGAAGTGGTGATCAACGGTCATGAACATAACTACGAACGTTTCGCGCCAATGAATGCAATGGGTCAGGCGGATCCGCTGGGGTTGCGCGAGTTTGTGGTTGGCACGGGAGGCCGGGATCTCTATAACTTCGGCACGCTCTTGCCCAACAGCGAGGTCCATGACGACACCAGCTTCGGCGTATTGAAATTAACTCTGCGGCCCACGGGCTATGATTGGCTGTTTGTCCCAGTGGTTGGCAGCACGTTTACAGACAATGGCAGTACGGAGTGTCATTAGTCGGTAAAAGGTCAATTTGTAGAAAAATGAATACCAGGCAATTGCCTGGTGTTCGTTTTTAAATAACTTGGATTTGTAACCAGACAATTTGACACTTAATTGAAATAATTTTTCAAATTAATTATGCTTTAATGATTATTGTTCGTTTCAATGCAATCTATCCAGGGACAGGCATTTTCAGCTTACTATAGCATTCCATCTTCCTCTCGAGCTGATACCTCATCATATTGATTCGATGCCATCACGACTAATGGGTCAAGTGGCCATTATCAGCCGCAGCCCGGAGAATAAGATGAATGTTCATCCTAAGCGCTCAAAGTCTGGAAATTTAAGAAAAGCAAATATCGTTCTCTGCAATGTATTATCTGTTTTTTGGGTAATCACAGCTTTGACACTTGTGGCTTGTACTCCATTATTTCAAAGCACATTAGTTGTCAGTTCTGCAATGCAGCAAGCTCTCAGTATCAATGGGGCAGTCGGGCTTGCGCCCGCTTCGCTCACGTTTATTGCAGAAGCCGATGCCTATGTGAGTGAGTCTAACCCCGGCACTAATTACGGAAATTCTACGACGTTACAAGTGAATGGTGCCAGCAACCCGGAGGTGGAGAGTTTTATCCGCTTCACAGTAACAGGGATTTCAGGCAGCATCCAGACGGTTCGGTTACGTGTGTATGACACCACAAATGCTACAAACAATGGGCCCGCTGTCTACGCTACAGGGACATTTTGGGCTGAGACGGGGATCACCTGGACAACACGCCCGGGCCGTCTCAGCGGCGCGCTTGATAATAAAGGCAGCATCAGCACGAACACATGGGTGGAATACGATGTAACTTCGCAGGTACAGGGCAATGGAACGTTTAGTTTCGTACTCGCAGCCGATAGCGCAGATGGAGCAACCTTTTCTTCCCGTCAAGGTAGTCAGCCACCCCAACTGGTGATAACACCTGCTGATAGTCTGACCACAACTCCCAGCCCCTCCGCGACTGATACATCTACTCCATCCAGTACACCAACTGATAGTGCAACTCCAACCTCTAGTCCATCTCCAACATCTACCAACACACAAACGCCTACCCCCTCTCTCACCTTTGTTACAAATGCAGATGCGTATGTGAATCAGTCAAACCCCAGCACAAATTATGGCAACGCGACGACCCTCCAGGCAGATGGCGCAAGCGATCCCGATATTGAGAGCTTCATCCGTTTCACAGTAACAGGGATCTCTGGCACCGTTCAAAGCGCACGACTACGAGTATTTGACACAACGAATGGTTCGGCGAATGGGCCAGCCGTCTATGCCACCGGTACTTCGTGGACCGAAACAGGCATCACCTGGAATAATCGTCCGGCTCGCACAAGTGGAGCGCTTGATAATAAAGGCAGCATCAGCCCAAATACCTGGGTCGAATACAATGTTACTTCTCTTGTATCTGGGAATGGAACCTTCAGTTTTGTGCTCGCCGCCGATAGCACGGATGGAGCAGTCTTTTCCTCACGCCAGGGAAGCCAGCCACCCCAACTGCTCGTCATGCTGGCCGGTAGTTCTACGATCACACCCAGTTTCACTGCCACTGAGACAGCGACTTCATCGAGCACGCCCACTGACACTGCAACCGCGACCTCTACTCTATCTTCAACACCCACCAGCACCCAGAGCCCTACCACTTCTCTTACTTTCATCACAAATGCAGACGCCTATGTGAATCAGTCAAATTCCAGCACAAATTATGGTAACGCTACAACATTACAAGTAGATGGCGCAAGCGACCCCGACATTGAAAGTTTTATCCGCTTCACCGTAACAGGGATATCCGGCACAATACAAAGCGCGCGACTGCGTGTGTATGTCACCACCAACGGTTCCAACAATGGCCCAGCTGTATATTCCACAGGTACCTCATGGACTGAGACCGGAATCACGTGGAATAATCGCCCATCCCGCACAAACGGCGCGGTGGATAACAAAGGCAGTATTGGTACAAATACTTGGGTCGAATACAATGTCACGTCGTTAGTAACAGGGAATGAGACGTTCAATTTTGTGCTTGCAGCCGATAGCACGGATGGGATAATCTTTTCTTCTCGTCAGGGCAGCCAGCCGCCTCAACTGGTCATTACATTTATCAGCAATATAACTATAACCCCCACGCTCACTCCGACGCCGACTTCAACCCTATCAGCGGGCGATGTTGTCTTTGCCGGTGCGGGAGATATCTCTTCGTGCAATAACAATAACGACGAGCTTACCGCACAATTGCTGGATGCCATTCCCGGCACTGTATTTACTACCGGAGATAATGCCTATGACAACGGCACATTTACCCAATACACGAATTGTTACGATCCCACCTGGGGGCGGCATAAGGCCCGAACCAAACCGATACCCGGCAACCATGAGTACAACACATCTGGCGCGGCAGGGTATTTCCAATATTTCAACAATATCCCTTCCTACTATGCTTACAATCTGGGCAACTGGCGCATTTACGCTTTGAACTCCGAGATTGATGTTTCAGCCAGCAGTCCTCAGGTCGCATGGCTGCAGGAGGATTTAGCTGAAAATCCGAGCCAGTGCGTTCTGGCTTACTGGCATCAACCGCGTTGGTCTTCGGGCGCCACGCATGGAAGCAATTCGTCCATGCAAACACTGTGGCAGATCTTTTATGGAGCCGGTGCAGAATTGGTACTCACCGGTCACGAACATAACTATGAACGCTTTGCAGAGATGAACGCATCGGGCGCAGTCGTTTCACAGGGTCTGCGTGAGTTTGTGGTTGGCACTGGAGGCGGAAGTCACTATAACTTTGGGGCGATCTTACCAGCTAGCCAGGTTCGTAATTCTTCTACTTATGGAGTGCTGAAATTAACTTTGCATACGAATAGTTATGACTGGCAATTTATCCCTATTGCAGGTTCAACCTTTACAGATAGTGGCAGCACGGATTGTCATTAGCTGATTACCAATAAAATCTTTATGATAAAAAGTCAACGACAGGCAGAGTACCTGTCGTTGTTCTTTTTGAAAAAATTTTCTGTTAAGGATGCTATACTTGCCCTGCTTAATCCGGAACAAAAGGAAAATAAAAACTCAATGCTCAGTGGATTTGAATACATACTTGCTGGTCTGGCCGCTCTCGCCGCCGGCGCAATCAATGCCTTAGCGGGCGGAGGGACGCTCATCACGTTCCCAATGCTCACATTTTTAGGTGTCCCGGCTGTCGCTGCCAATGTAACCAATACAGTCGCGCTTTGCCCAGGCTATTTTGGCGGGACTCTCGCACAATGGAATGATCTACGCGGTCAAAAGAATCGATTATGGCTCATCGTCCCAGCCAGTATCGTGGGCGGAGTACTTGGTGGTTTTCTTCTTTTGCAAACAGGAGAAAAACTTTTCAAGGAATTAGTGCCCTATTTGATCCTGCTCGCCTCAGGACTACTTGCCATTCAAGATCCGGTTCGTAAGTGGTTAACCAGTCGGCTGGGTGATGGACATTCCAGCACCGGGCTTGAAAAACTGACGTGGTTGCCTGTCGGGTTGGCGTCGGTCTATGGTGGATATTTCGGGGCCGGCTTGAGCGTGATCGTTTTATCCGCTTTGGGATTAACGCTCGAAGATACTTTGACCCGACTCAACGCGTTAAAACAGGCAGTCGCATTCAGCGTCAATGTGGCCGCGGCCATCTTCTTCCTGTTCTCAGGCCAGGTGGTTTGGTCGGCCGCACTGGTGATGGCGGTCGGTGCCCTGATCGGCGGAACGTTGGGTGGCAAGCTGGCCGGGCGCATCAAACCCGCCACACTGCGCTGGACCGTTGTCGGTATTGGTGTCCTCATTTCGATCATTTACTTTGTGCGCGGCTAACTATCCGAGTTCCTGCACGATTAAATTCGTTACGAATATAATCCCCGTCCGTACGGATCAAACTGGAGGCAATATGCGTAAACTTTTTCTAATTTTGATTCTTGTGATGCTTACCAATCTCCTATCTGCCTGTGCATCTAAAAGTAATGATGCCCCGGCAAAAGCCGTTGAAGATTATCTGAATGCCTTGGTTGCAAAAGATTCGGATCGTCTTACCACTCTCTCCTGCAGCGATTGGGAAGACGACGCGCTCCTCGAACTTGACTCCTTCCAGGCAGTT
>Ga0065704_10070715_pt1 | contig 17197 bp, 9 predicted proteins | sample SwiRhicommuniRL2_FD_59091 | JGI IMG/M metagenome (GOLD analysis project Ga0065704, IMG submission 59091) | Switchgrass rhizosphere bacterial communities from Rose Lake, Michigan, USA - RL2 v2 (version 2) | ecosystem: Host-associated > Plants > Roots > Rhizosphere > Soil | place: East Lansing, MI
CAGATAATTATTTTTAAAGTTTACTACTTTTGGCAGACTACAATTAAAATTGTTATGAAAAAAATATATGTTCCAATAATGGCCCTTGCTGGAGTTTTTGCTTTATACGAGCAGAGCAAGCCGCATCCCAATGTGTATATTATGATTCTTGCAATCATCATTTTCATGTATGGAATGATGAGGCTGACAGCCAAAGTGCCAAGTAAAAACCAAGATAATTCTGATGATGATGTTAGCTAAAGGAGATAGAGTGACGGTGCTTGATGAAGCGGTTAATGGTGTTGTTCTATCAGTTAAAAATAACGAAGTAACGATAGAAACCGATGATGGATTTCAATTGACATATTTTGTCAATGAATTGGTTAAAATTCAGAATTCCAGTGATTTGAATTTTGGAATCGGAAGTCATAATTTAAGTCAGGTTTTGAAAGAAAAAGAAATCCCAAAACCAAGAAGTTTTGTAAAAGAAAAGAAACCAAAAGACGAAAGAGCCGCTCCAGAATTTGATTTGCACATTGAAAAACTAGTTCCCAACAAAAGAGGAATGTCCAATTATGATATCCTGACCTTACAGACTGAAACGGCAAAAAGACATATTGAATTTGCAATCAAGAACAGGATACCGAAAATTGTTTTTATACACGGTGTTGGTGAAGGTGTCTTAAAATCGGAACTCGATTTTTTGCTGGGTCGCTACGATGAAATTATTTTTCAAGACGCCGATTACCAAAAATATGGTTTAGGCGCTACAGAAGTTTACATCAAACAAAATCCTAATAGATAATAAAAAAGCCCAATAAATTTTATTGGGCTTTTTTTTATTAAATGTTTTTTAGAGATTAGTTTGTTGTAGTATAATTTCCAAATGTATATAAAGCTTCTACAAATGTATTGTTAGTTGTTCCCACTCTCTTGTATTTTACTTTAGTAAGCGTAATTGTATGAACCAGATTTGCTCCATCTGCAAGAGTTTCTATTTTTATCTCACCAGTAGCATCGATAATGCCGTTACTAGGAACTCCGTCTTCTGCCTGCCATTCCTCATACAAAGTAGGCAATCCAGCGCCATCTGTGCTGCATAGAGAGGTAGGCGTAACATCTCCACCGTATATTCTATAGGTAAGCTGATTGGTATCGTTTACTAAATAAGTTGCTGAACCTGCCGGCCCTTGAAAAACAGAAGCAGGAAGGTTTAAAATCAGTACTTCATTTAAGTTTTGCCTGTTTTCTGCATTTCCGACATTAGTGTCCAATATTTTGAATAATCTACCATCTGTACATTTTTGAATGGGAGCTGCCCCAAAGGTAAACTTAACGTTGGAGTCTGTTTGATACTTTCCGAATACATATTCAGTATAGGTTACCGTTCCGCTGTTGGCATTAGACAAAGTAATATCTCTAAAAACGATTGCATGGTCATATTTTGCAGTTTCTTTAGTAGTTGTATTGTCTACTGGAGTTGTTTTGATTTCTATTTTTCCGCTGGATTGGTCTGCAGTACTCCATTCGTCGATAACGGTAGGTGTTATAGGCGGAATTACAGAGCAAAAATAATCATCACCTACAGTGCCATTAAAAACACGATAAATAATCTTATTTGCTGCAGTTATACTCAGTTCACTCGTTCCTTCTAGATTTCTGAAAGGAAAAACGTTAGTCGGAAACTTTATCAATAAGGCTTCATTTTCGTTTAGCTTAAAAACAGAGTTCAAGATTTCAGGATTTGATGAACATCTTTTTGCGGTCGCTTCGCTAAAATCGAAAGAATCAAAAGTCATGTCGCCATCATCGCAGGCACTTAATAAAAACAAGCAAGAGAGTATTCCAAAATACTTTTTCATTTCAATAGAATTTATAGCAAAAATAGTTTTTTTTATTATTCTGACAGACTACATTAATTTTTATTTAAGCTTCGGAATAGAACGCTTAAAATCGAATATGTTCTTATATTTGGAAAGCAAATCACTAAACCGTGAAATTTAAAACCCTACAGATTCTATTACTTTGTCTTTTCTCATTGTATTCTCAGGCACAAGAACTTCTGCCTTTTGTTGAAAATTTTACCAAGTCTGATTATAATGGAGACAATCAGGTATGGAATGTTACTCAAGGTGAAGATAATGCCATGTACTTTGCAAACAACCATTATTTTTTGCGGTACAATGGTGTCAAATGGGAAAAGTATGCGCTTCCGAACAAGACTGTAATCCGCTCTATATTTATTGACGGAGACAAAGTCTATTCAGGTTCTTATAAAGAATTTGGCTATTGGAAAAGAATCAACGGTAAGATGAAATATTTTTCGCTGACCAACGGCAAAAATATTTTCTATGGCAGTTCAGATAACGAAGAAATATGGAAAATCTTTAAGTACAAAAGCAAATTGTATTTCCAGACCTTTAATGAAATTTTTATTTATGACGGAAATACGATTAAAAAAGTAGAATTTCCTTCCCAGGTTTCTTATTGCTATCTGGTCGATGATGAGATTTATGTCGCGACTGTCCGCGAGGGTATTTATATCATGAAAGGAACTCAATTCATCAAGAAAAAGAATTGGGAAATCTTAGAAGAAAATGTAATCCATAATATTGAAAAGCATCACGGACAGGTTTACATCTTTACAAAAAATAAAGGTGTTTTTGTCGTAGTAAACGATAAGCTGGTTCCTTGGAATCATCCTTTAAATTCCGTGGTTAAGAGCGAGGTATTGGTTTCGGCAAAATTTGTAGATGACAATACCCTGGTTATAGGAAGTGGCTTGCAGGGGCTCTACATCATAAACCTAAATAATAACAGTTATAAGAACCTGAACAGGCAAAACGCGCTTAAAAATAACGCGATATTGTCTATCGGTATCGATAAAGAAAAAGATTTGTGGCTTGGGTTGGATAACGGAATCTGCCATGTAGAAATTAACTCTCCGCTTCGCGTGTTTTCTGATAATTCGGGTATTTTGGGTTCGGTATATTCGCTTTCAACCATAAACGACGGCTATCTTTTTGTGACCAATCATGGAATTTTCACCTGCAAAAATAAAATGCTGGAAGTCTTGCCCAATTCGCAAGGTCAGGTGTGGGATATCTATAAAAGAGACAACGAGTTTATCATTGGCCACAACGACGGAACTTTTTTATACGATGGAAGGACGGCACGTCTGCAAAAAGTGAGTCAGGTAAATGGGGGGTGGAAATTCCTGAAAGGCGAATTTGAGAATGTATATTTTCAGGGGAATTATGCGGGAATCGTTGTTTATGAAGACACAAACGACTTGTCGAAATTCAAATTTTTAGATGGGCTAAAAAAACCAATCAAAAACATCGCGCAAAATAAGCCAGGAGAATTATGGGCAGCGGATAATTACAGGAGCTTATATAGGATTACCTATAATAAAGACTTCAGTGTCAAAAAAGTCGAGAATATTTCACAGCTTAATAACATAAAAAACGATTACGGCGTCAAGCTTTTTAGCTACAAGAACGAGATACTTTTTTTGATTGACAATTATTGGTATGTGTACAATTCTATTTCAGAAAAGTTGGTAAAAGACGAGCTTTTTAATGCTTCTTTTAAAAATATTTCAGATATAATACCTATTGATGACGAAAATTTCCTTGTATTAAAAAATGGCCTTCTGTATGTTGTTTCCCAAGTAAAAAATGAATTTGTATGGGAGCTGATTCCTGAAAAGTATTATGAAGGACGAATCATCATCGAAAATATAAAAGTATATAAAGATGGTGATCAGTATCTGATGAACTTGGACGACGGCTTTATTTCGTTCCAGATCAACAAAAGCAAAAGAAAAATACAAGGCATTTATGCAGAAGCCTATTATCAAGGGAATCTTATTGATGAAAATACGCGCATCAAATACAACCAATCTGTTGAAGTTAATGTGATAACGGAATATTTGGGATACAATCGTCCAGATTTGTTTTACAAGCTAAACGATTCTAACGGATTTATTCCAATAAAAAAAGGACATCTGATTCTAAATAACTTGAGTAGCGGCACTCAAGAGCTTGAATTTTATTATAATGACGGGAAAAAATTTGTAAAAGTTGCTTCTTATAATTTTAATGTCAGAAAGCCTTGGTATTTTTCTGTCTGGATGATAGTGTTTTATGTGCTTATTATTTCCGGCAGTTTCTTTCTCTATTATAGATGGAATAAGATCAGGTATCTGGAAAAGATCAAGCTGAAAGAAGAAGAGTTGAAGCACCAAAAAGAAATCCTCGAGCTGGAACTGAATACAGAGAATAAGCTGAAACTTCAGGAATATGAAAAACACATTTTAGAAATTGAAGTGCAAAACAAAGCCTATGAAGTGGCTGGAAAGTCGCTTTCTATTGCGAAGCAAAGCGAAATGATCGACAGCATTCAGGAAATTCTTGAAACAGAGACAGATGTCAACCAGATCAAAAGCAAGATCAAAAAGTCAATCAAAATCAATGCGCTGAATAAAAATGAATGGGAAAGCTTTGAGCATAACTTGATGCAAAGCCATGAAGAATTCGTTCACAAGCTGTCTAATAAATTTCCAGTGCTTACTTCAAAAGATATTAAGCTTTGCATTTATCTTAAGATGAATTTATCTTCCAAAGAAATCGCTCCATTGATGAATATCTCGTTTCGAGGGGTGGAGCTACATCGTTATCGATTAAGAAAGAAATTAGGTCTTACTTCCGATGATAATCTTTCTAAGTTTATGATTAATATATAAGAAAGACCTGTTTTTTAATAATAATAAAATATAGGCGTAATATTTTTATTAAATAACAACACATCAATACTACATCATTGACCGTTTTTCATGCCCATTTAAATGTAGTGTCTTTTTTTATAAAACATTGTTATTCAGTTTTTTATTTTATTTTTAAGTGAAAATGATGTATTCGTGTAGTGACTTTCATAAGTTTACTACAACGTTGTAATTCGTTACTTTGGTATCACTAACTTTTAACAAAATATAAACAAATGAAAAACTTTATTTTCGGGGTATTCGTACTTCTTTTTTTTCAGGGACATCTCCATGCCCAGGATATAAAAGGTAAGGTACTGGATGAAAATGGAATTCCGCTCCCAGGAGTTAACATTTTAAGTTCTACATCAAGTTCGGTTTCGGATTTTGATGGAAATTTTTCAATCAATGCTAAAGAAGGCGAGCCCATTACCTTTACATTTTTGGGTTACGTAAGCCAGACAGTAAATGCGGCGGCTAACATGAGCGTGTCCATGAAAGTGGCAAGCACAGAACTTTCAGAAGTGGTGGTCGTAGGTTACGGTACGCAGAAAAGGACAGATCTGACCAGTGCTATTTCTACAATCAAATCAGACCAGATTGCAAAACAACCGGCATTTAATGCTTTGCAATCTCTACAAGGTAAGGCGGCAGGTGTGAATATCATTGCTAATGATGCACCAGGAGCTACACCAACAATTATTATAAGAGGTTTGGGAACTGCTGAATCTGGAAGAACTCCTATGTATGTAGTAGATGGAGTTGTCACGGGTAGTATTGCAAACCTGAATCCAAACGATATCGAATCTTTTGATATCATGAAAGATGCGGCTTCTGCTGCCATCTACGGTTCAAATGCTGCTAACGGAGTCGTGTTTATTACAACAAAAAAGGGAAAACAGGGAAAAACCAGCATTAAGATTAATTCCTTTTATGGAGCAAAATCAATACTGAATCCTGTTAAAATGGCTAATTCCAGCCAATTTGTTACCTATTTTAATGAAAGCCGTGCAGCAATTGGAAACCCTGACAGATTAGCACTTAATCAGCCTTACAATACAGATTGGTATGATGCATTGGTAGGAACAAGTTTCTCTCAAGGAAATGATATTTCCATGTCCGGAGGTTCAGAAAATGTGACCTATTACTTTAGTTTCAACAATTATGAAGAAGACGGGCTTTTGGAAGGCCATAAAGTAGCCAGAAATGTTTTAAGATCTAATAATACATTTAAGGCTTTTGACGGAAAATTAAAAATCACACAAAATGTTAGTGCTGCATTTACCAAATCTACTCCAAAACCGTATAGTTCGTTTACAGAAGCTTACAAACAGGCTCCTATAATTCCGGTTTATTATCCTGACGGAAGATATGGAATGTCATTCTGGAATAAAACGACAGGATTGCCTGACTACGTAATTGGCCCTGGCCAAGTGGGAGGTCGATTGAATTCTATTGGTAACCCGGTTGCCAACGTAAACTACCAGAATGAAAAAAACAAAACAATGGAAATTCAGGGGTTACTTCAAGCCGATTATACGTTTACAGATTGGCTGACAGCTACGACCCGATTTGGAGCTACAAAATCGAACTCTAAAACTAGAATTTTTAATGATATTCGTGCCCGTTATTTAACAGCAGATCCAACAAGAACCTTACTAGGTTTTCAGAATGCTCAAAACGCGGCACCTACTTCTACAGAATTTGCAAACAACTCTCTTTCGTATAAAGATGTTGAAAGTTTCAGATACAACTGGGATACTTATTTAACAGCTAACAAATCATTTGGAAAGCACAATTTTAATCTTACTGCGGGTGTTACGAAAGAAAGAAGAAATGATGTATATGAATCTTTTATTGAAGGTTATGGTGTGCCAGAACAAGAAAATTACTGGAACATAGACATGGCATCATTAAACTATAATAAAGTTGTCAAACAATACTATTACACTCCTGTAAATGTTCTTTCTTATTTTGGAAGACTTCAGTATAATTTTGATGAGAAATATTATATTTCAGGAACAGTAAGACGTGACGGAAATAGTACATTTAAAAAGAATGCCGATTACTGGGGAACATTTCCTTCGGTTAGTGTAGGTTGGGTTCTAACCAACGAAAGTTTCCTAAGTGATATCAAGAACCTGGACTTTTTTAAGCTAAGAGCCGGTTATGGAGAAGTTGGAAATGCGAATGTGCGTTATAATACAACTACAATCATTACAAACCCTGGAAGTGCAAACACAAATTATGTTTTTGGACCAAACCAAGACTTAGTATTTGGTGGTGCTGTTGGATCGCCGGCAGCCGATTTGTCATGGGAACTTACTAAAGAGATTAATATAGGAGCTGATTTTGAATTTCTTAACAGAAGGTTGTCAGGTAGTTTCGATTACTATAATAGGCTAAATACAAATGCAATTCTTAACGTTAAACCAATACCAAATTCACCAGCATCAGAAAATTTCTTTGACCACGGTGGAGAGGTAAGAAACAAAGGATACGAGGTGGCTTTGAATTGGAGAGATAATATTACTGAAGATTTTTCATATAGCATAGGAGTTAATTATGCTCATAATAAAAACACCTTAGAGAATGTAAAACCCGCATACGACGGATTGACAGGAGGTAGCCTTGGTGATGGTCAGCTAACAAAAAGATTACAAGAAGGACAACCTTTATATTCTTGGTGGCTACTAGAATCTGACGGTGTTTGGCAGACTCAAGCAGAAATTGATGCCAATCCACACATTGGGACACCGGCACCTGGACAGTTACGCTATAAAGACCAAAATGGAGATGGTGTGATTGATGACAGAGATAAGAAATACTTTGGTTCTTATATTCCAAAATTCTCTTACGGAATCAATATAAATCTTGCTTACAAAAATTTCGATTTATCTGTTGATGGATTTGGAGCGGGCGGAAACAAAGTTTATAACGGACTTAAAGGAACCCGTGTAGATGCAGGTGAAAATATTGCTGCAGAAACATTCAATAACCGTTGGACCGGACCAGGAACTTCAAACACAAATCCGGGAGCAAATAGAGATGCCTTGTCTTCAAGCTATTATTTGGAAGATGGTGACTATTTCAGGATCAACAACATTACTTTAGGATATACTTTTAAAGACATGTTCAACATTTCTAGACTTAGAATTTATGGAACGGCCCAAAATCCTTTCTTGTTCACTAAATATTCAGGATTTACTCCGGAGTTGAATAATAGTGGGATACCAAACGAAACAGCCGGTATCGAATTGGCCGCTTATCCAAATATCAAAACTTTCATTTTTGGTGTAAACATTGAATTTTAAAAAAAAACAGTATGAAAATTAATTATAAAAAAATTGCTTGTCTTTCATTCGCTTTAGCCGTATTGGTAGGATGTGACGATTTCCTTGATGTAGATTCAAGAGAAAGAGTTACGGAAGAAGATAGTGGCGAAAACTTAGAGCCTATTGCTTTTGTCAATGGAATCTACGGGATGATGACAGAGTGGGATTATGCCTTTTCTTATCTTGGAATTACTGAAATTATTTCTGATAATGCCGATAAAGGTAGCTCTCCTGGTGATCCGGGTGGAGACAAAGGATTGCTTGACGGATTGACGTTCACATCTACAGCGGGTTCAGTTGAAGCTATGTGGACAAACTGGTATAAGGCAATCGGACGTGCTACCTATTCCATAAGTTATACAGAAAACTATGGACTTACGGATACGGCTTACAAAAACAGATTAATTGGTGAAGCCAAATTCCTTAGAGCGTATCACTACTTTTTCTTAGTAAGGGCTTTTGGCGATGTGCCTTTACAACATGTTGATTTAACTGTGAGAACTCCAAAAGCAGAGGTTTATGATTTCATCGAACAGGATTTACTAGATGCTATTCAAGTATTGCCAGAAAAGAGCGAATATGCACCTGCTGATTTAGGACGAGCTACAAAAGGTGCTGCTCAAGCTTTATTGGCTAAAGTTTACCTATATCAGAAAGACTGGCAGAATGCTTTTGATTATGCTGATAATGTGCTTACTTCTGGTGAATACAGTCTCGAACCAGACTATGCTCAAATATGGAGAGTCAATACTGAAAACGGTAGAGAATCTATTTTTGAAGTCCAGGCTCGTGGAGAATCAATTGCTCACGGAGTACAGCAATACTCTGAAACACAAGGAGCTAGAGGCCCAAGCGGCTGGGGCTGGGGATTCAATACACCATCTCAAAACCTTTTAGACGCTTTTAATGCCGAAGGCGATGTAATCAGAAGAGATGCGACAATCATTTTCAGAGGAGAAACCTTGTATGATGGACGTGAAGTAAGCAATGCTGTAGAAAACCCGATGTATAATGAAAAAGCTTACTCTAGCGCAAATGCAGGCGCAGGAGACGGCGATAAAAACATCAGAGTATTGAGACTTGCAGAAATATATTTGATTCGCGCAGAAGCCGCTAATGAATTAAATAACCAAGATGTAGCCTTGTCTTCATTGAAAGAAGTTCGTGATAGAGTAAACTTAGGCGAAATCACTACGAGAGACCAAGCTTTGTTGAGAACCCTTATCTGGAAAGAAAGAAGACTAGAATTGGCTTTCGAACACGACAGATGGTTTGACTTAGTAAGGACAGGCCAAGCGGCACAAGCTATGCAAGCAAACGGCAAGCCGTTCGAAGTTGGAAAACACGAATTATTTCCAATACCAAACGCTCAACTAATACAAACACCAGCGATGGGCCAAAACCTGAATTGGTAATTTAAAACCTATTAATGAAATACCTTCTTTTCATATTTTTAATAATTACAAGTTGTGGTTCAAACGAATCGTCTCCAAAAGGAGACGATTCGCCCACACCTTCAACTCCAACACCATTAACCGATGAGCAATTGGTTGATGTAGTGGAAAAACAAACGTTCAAATACTTTTGGGATTTTGCGGAGCCGAATTCAAAGCTCGCAAGAGAAAGATACCATCCTGATGGCAATTACCCAGAAAATGATTCCAATGTCGTAACAACTGGAGGTTCAGGTTTTGGCCTGATGTCTATCATTGCGGCAACTTCAAGAAATTATGTTTCCAGAAGCGAAGCGGTATCCAGACTAAATACAATTGCTGATTTTCTTGCTAATGCCGACAGATTCCATGGAGCGTGGCCTCATTGGATGGACGGCAACACGGGGCGTGTCAAGCCTTTCGGACAAAAAGATAACGGCGGCGATTTAGTGGAAACTGCATTTTTATGCCAAGGTATTATCTGCGTTCGTGAATTTTTCAAAAACGGTTCCGAAGAAGAAAAAGCATTGGCCCAAAAATTTGACAACCTATGGAAAGGTGTGGATTGGAATTGGTACAGAAACAATCAAAATGTCTTGTATTGGCATTGGTCGCCTGACTATGCTTGGGAAATGAATTTTCCTTTAGAAGGCTACAACGAATGCTTGATTACTTATGTGCTAGCCAGTGCTTCGCCAACACATTCGATAGCGCCAACGGCCTACCATCAAGGTTGGGCAAGAAACGGAGGTATCGTTTCTGCAGCGACAAAATACGGGATTCCTTTATTGCTGAAGCACAATGGTGCCGAGCAGGCTGGAGGCCCTTTATTTTGGGCACACTATTCGTATTTAGGATTAGATCCTACACAATTGACAGACCAATATGCAAATTATTGGAATGTGAATGTAAACCACACTAAAATTAATTACCAGCACTGTGTTGAAAATGCTGGAAATTTTGCAGGATATGGCCCTAATTATTGGGGACTGACAGCATCGTATTCTAGAAATCCAAACGGAAGTATAGGATATAATGCGCACATGCCAAGCAATGATATAGGAGTTATTTCTCCGACAGCTGCTATAAGCTCGATTGTGTATACTCCGGCAGAATCATTGGCCGCGATGCGAAATTTTTATGAAAATTATAGCGGACAGCTATGGGGTCCGGCAGGTTTTTATGATGCCCACAGCAAACATTACAATTGGACGGCAAACAGATACCTTGCAATTGATCAAGGGCCTATTGTCGTTATGCTTGAAAATTACCGCTCAGGCTTGCTCTGGAATCTATTCATGAATGCTCCAGAAGTACGCCAAGGCTTATTAAATCTTGGATTTCATTCCGGAAAATACGGATTTTAAAAGATGAGAATAAAGTTAGTTTTATTAGGTTTATTGGTTTCCGGTAGTTCTTTTGCGCAGAAAGACATTACCGGAACCATTACAACCGAAATTATTCAAAAGAATAAATTGAACTATGCATTGCATATTCCGAAAAATACAAAAGAAAAGAAACCGCTGCTCGTTTTTCTGCACGGTTCTGGCGAAAGAGGCTCAGATATTGAAAAAGTAAAAGTACACGGCCCTTTCAAATATTTAAAAAATAATGAATTAGACAGTTACGTTCTTGCGCCTCAATGCCCTGAAAATGAATATTGGGATGCAGAAGTCTTATATAAATTGATACAAAAAGTCCAAAAAGAAAACAATATCGACCCGAGCCGTATCTATCTCACCGGTTTGAGCATGGGAGCTTGGGGAGCATGGAACTTGGCATTTTTGCATCCAGAAATGTTTGCCGCTCTTGTTCCTATTGCCGGTTTTGTGGATAGAGTTCCGATGATGGAAAATTGCAAGATTCAAGACATACCAACGCGAATCTTTCATGGATTGGTAGATGATGTGGTCGATGTGAATTATTCAATCGCAATCTATAAAAAGCTAAAATCGTGCAGCAAAGATATCGAACTGACCATTTTTGACGATGCCAATCACGACAGCTGGACTAGAGTATATGACAACAAAGAAATTTATGAATGGATAATGAAACAGCATAAACAATAAACAAATTTCCCAAATAAATAGCATAATGAAATTCAAAGCAGTATTACTATTATTAGTAGCGAGTTCCCTTACGGTAAATGCCCAAAAGGATAAGAAAAAAAGCCAGATTAAGCCAAGGAAAGAATTCATTTCTGAACTTATGGACAAAATGACCATTGATGAAAAAATAGGACAGTTGGTTCAATTTACAGCCGATGGTACTATCACCGGACCTGTTTCTGGAGATAATTATATAGAGCAAATTAAAAAAGGTAATGTCGGTTCTATTTTGAACGCGACAACTGTTAAATATACGGCCGAGCTTCAAAAGATGAATCTTGAAAATTCAAGACTTAAAATTCCGTTGCTTTTTGGCTATGATGTCATCCATGGTTATAGAACTATTTTTCCGATAACTTTAGGAGAATCGGCTTCATGGGACTTAAAAGCGGTTGAGCTTTCAGCTAAAATTGCAGCGGCCGAAGCTGCAGCAGGAGGTGTCCACTGGACATTTGCTCCAATGGTAGATATCGCTCGTGACCCGCGTTGGGGAAGAGTTTCAGAAGGCGCTGGCGAAGATACGTACCTAGGTTCAAAATTAGCATTTGCAAGAGTAAGAGGTTTTCAAGGAACAGACCTTTCTTTAAATAATACAATTTTAGCCTGTACGAAACACTTCGCTGCTTATGGAGCTGCAGAAGCCGGACGTGATTACAATACAGTAGATATGTCCGAAAGAGTGTTGAGAGAAACTTATCTGCCTCCATTTAAAGCAACTGTAGATGCTGGTGTTAGGACTTTCATGACATCATTCAACGAAATTTCTGGAGTTCCAGCTACAGGAAACAAATTCTTGGTTAACGGAATTCTTAAAGACGAATGGAAATTTGACGGTTTCGTAGTGACAGATTATACAGGAATGAACGAGATGATTCCGCACGGATTCGCAAAAGATGAAAAGCATGCCGGAGAATTGGCTTTAAACGCTGGTGTCGATATGGACATGGTGGGCGGCATCTACATGAAACAATTGAAAAAATCATTGTCAGAAGGGAAAGTTACTGAAGCTCAAATTAATGATGCCTGTCGTAGAATCTTGGAAGCCAAATACGATCTAGGTCTTTTTGAAGATCCGTACAGATATAACGATGCAAAAAGAGAAAAAGAAGTCATCTACAAAAAAGAATATCTAGATGCGGCGTTGGACGTAGCTAACAAATCGTTAGTGTTGCTGAAAAATAACAACAATGTACTTCCGTTGAAAAAAGAACAAAAAGTAGCTTTTGTCGGACCTTTGGTAAGCGATGAGTTTAACATTATTGGTTCTTGGGCGGCTTCTGGCGACAGAAACGGATTTGCAGTGAGCGTTGAAGAAGGCGTAAACAAAATCATCACGGACAAGAGCAAAATCAGTTTTGCAAAAGGTGTAGAGATTGTTGATGCAAAAAGAGACATGATCCAGAATGCGATTAACAATGCCAAAAATGCAGATGTTATTGTAGCCGTGATGGGTGAATTCGAAAACATGAGCGGCGAAGCAGCTTCTCGTACTAATATTGATTTGCCAGGAATCCAAAAAGAATTTCTAGCAGAATTGAAAAAGTTAGGCAAGCCAATCGTTTTGGTATTATTAAACGGAAGACCGCTGACCTTAGAATGGGAAGACAAAAACATGGATGCAATCCTAGAAGCTTGGTGGCCTGGAACAAGAGGTGGCGATGCCATTGCTCAAACACTTTATGGAATCAACAACCCAAGCGGCAAATTACCAATGACTTTCCCTAGAAATGTGGGTCAGATTCCAATCTATTACAACCATAAAAATACTGGACGTCCTTATTTGGGAACAGCAGATAACGAGCAGAAATACAAATCCCGTTATATCGACGTAGACAATTCTCCTTTATACGAATTCGGATATGGCTTGAGCTATACAAAATTCAGCTATTCTAATTTTAAAGTATCTTCCAACCAAATCAATTTCAGCCAAAAATTAAAAGCTACCGTTGAAGTAGCAAATACAGGAAATTATGATGGAGAAGAAGTAGTCCAACTATACATCCATGATAAAGTCGGTTCTGTGACTAGGCCAGTAAAAGAACTAAAAGGTTTCCAAAAAATCTTCTTGAAAAAAGGAGAAAAGAAAACTGTAGAATTTGAAATCTCTGCAGAAGACTTGAAATTTTACGGAATCGATATGCAATTTGCTGCAGAACCTGGCGACTTTGAAGTTTTTGTCGGAGGTACTTCTGCAACAACTATGAAATTAGAGTTTGAGTTAGTTAAATAATTTTTTTTGTGAGTTTTGAAATGGCCCTTTAGAGAAACCTAAAGGGCTTTTTTCTAAAAAATCAATTAGCTGCTTTTAGATAAATTATATAGTATGAAAAACACCCTTACCTTATGCCTTCTCCTTTTGGCTGGAATCCTAAACGCCCAGACAATTCAATCTCCTTCCAAAGAAATTTCGGTAGCATTTAAACTGACTGCAGAAGGAAAACCATCGTATTCAGTAACCTACAAAAACAAGCAAGTCGTAAATGAAAGCTTATTAGGAATTGCATTGAAAGATACCGAAGCCTTAGATATAGGATTCACCATAACAAATACCGAAAATAAAAGTGTCAACGAAAGCTGGAAGCCCGTTCTTGGCGAGCAGTCGACAATCCAAAACAAATACAACCAAGCCACTTTTTCGCTGGCTCAAAAAGATACAGGAAAAAAATTAGATATTGTCTTTAAGGTTTATGACGAAGGCGTTGCCTTTCGATATGAATTCCCAAAACAAGAAAAACTCAACTATTTTATTATTTCTGATGAAAAGACAGAGTTTAACTTGACAGGCAATCACAAAGTTTTCTGGATTCCTGGCGATTACGACAGCCAAGAATATGTTTACAACGAGACAAAATTATCAGAAATTGACAATGACAAGCTAAATCTCAATAATGGTATTGCCGTCAAATCGATTGGAGGAAGATATGTCGTGCAGTCGCCTTTGATGATGAAATCGGCTGACAATCTTTATCTCAATATTTTTGAAGCCGCTGTGGTCAATTATCCAGTCATGCACTTAGATGTTAATGTTGCCAATTACAAGATGAAATCACATTTGGTACCGAATGCTATCGGTGATAAAGCCTATCTTCAAACGCCGGCAGTTTCGCCTTGGAGAACGATTATGGTCAGCGATGACGCAAGAGATATTGTCAGTTCCAAAATGATTTTGAATCTGAACGAACCTTCAAAAATTGACGATACGTCTTGGATCAAACCGATGAAATACGTTGGTGTTTGGTGGGAAATGCACGTCGGAATCTCTACTTGGGACTTGAGCGGTACGCAAGATGCTTCTCAAAAAAGCGTTGGCAAAAAACCGCACGGAGCCACTACTGAAAACACAAAACGATACATCGATTTTGCAGCAAAGCATGGTTTTGATGGCGTTTTGGTCGAAGGCTGGAATATAGGCTGGGAAGACTGGTTCGGGAATTGGAAAGAAGAAGTGTTTGACTTTACGACGCCTTATCCAGATTTTAATATTCAAGAAATCAGCGATTATGCAAAGTCTAAAAATGTAAAAATGATCATGCACCACGAAACTTCGGGTTCTGTTGCTAATTACGAAAGACGCTTGGATAGAGCCTATAACGTTATGAAAAAATACGGCTATCCGGCGGTAAAAACAGGATATGTCGGAAAAATTATTCCAAGAGGAGAATTTCATGACGGACAGGCAATGGTAAATCATTTCAACTATGTACCGCAAAGAGCCGCGGAATATAAGGTTATGGTCAACTCTCACGAATCTTCTCGACCGACAGGCGTAAGCAGGACATGGCCGAATTATATCGCAGCAGAAGCAGCAAGAGGTAATGAATTCAACGGTTGGAGTGTCGGAAATCCGCCAGTACATGAAACTATTCTTCCTTTTACGAGATTATTAGGAGGTCCGATGGATTATACACCTGGAGTTTTCGAAATCAAGATGAGTCATTACGATCCGAATAAAAAAGAGCAGGTCCATACGACTTTAGCTAAGCAATTAGCATTGTACATAACGATGTATTCTCCGTTGCAGATGGCTTCCGATTTGCCACAAAATTATGAGAAGTATTCCGATGCTTTTCAGTTCATCAAAGACGTGGCCTTAGATTGGGACGAAAGCAAATACCTTGAAGCTGAACCTGGAGATTACTTAACCATTGCTAGAAAAGCAAAAGGAACCGAAAATTGGTTTGTTGGAGCCATTACAGATGAAAATCCTAGGAATACAACAATTTCGCTTGATTTCTTAACACCAGGAAAAAAATACAAGGCAACCATTTATCAAGATGGAAAGACAGCACATTGGGAGAAAAACCCGATTAATTATGAAATAAAGACTATCGAAGTTACCTCAAAAAGCAAGCTGAAACTGAATTTAGCTGCAGGCGGAGGAACAGCCATCAGTATTTTTCCAGCAAAATAAGCCAGACATAAAATCAGTACGATGAATTTTTTTAAAAAACGAAACCTACAAAATACATTCAAAACCATTGCAATAGGAGCTTTGCTACTTTCCTTTGGAGAAAGTTTTTCGCAGCAAAAAACATATTGCAATCCGATAAATGTAGATTACGGCTATTGCCCGATTCCTAATTTTGTAACCCAAGGAAAGCACCGAGCGACGGCTGATCCGGTAATCACTAATTTCAAGGGAGAATATTATTTGTTTTCTACTAATCAATGGGGCTATTGGCATAGCGCCGATATGCTTGATTGGAAATTCATTCCAAGAAAATTCCTCCGTCCGGAGCATAAAGTGTATGACGAGCTCTGTGCGCCGTCTTTGTCTTTTGTCAATGATACGTTGTTAGTAATCGGTTCGACGCATACCAAAGAATTTCCAATCTGTATGAGCAAGAATCCAAAAGTAGATGATTGGAAAGAACTGGTACATAAATCAGAAGCTGGTGCTTGGGACCCGCAGATTTTCTGGGATAAAGAAAAAGACGAAGTTTATATGTATTATGGTTCTAGCAATTTATATCCTTTATACGGAATGAAACTGAACCGCAAGACCTTCCAGCCTGAAGGTGAGCGTATTCCTGTTTTAGCCTTAAATGATGACGAGCACGGCTGGGAACGATTTGGAGAATACAATGACAATACCTTTTTGCAACCTTTTACCGAAGGTGCTTTTATGACCAAACATAACAATAAATATTATCTGCAATACGGTGCGCCTGGAACAGAATTTAGCGGTTATGCAGATGGAGTATATGTCAGTTCCAATCCTCTTGGGCCCTTTGAATACCAATCGCACAATCCGTTTTCCTATAAGCCGGGCGGATTTGCAAGAGGAGCCGGGCATGGGGCAACTTATCAGGACACTAACAATGAGTATTGGCATGTTTCAACCATCGTAATTTCTACAAAAAATAATTTCGAAAGAAGAATCGGAATCTGGCCCGCAGGTTTTGATGAAGACGGAATCATGTACTCGAACACAGCCTACGGCGACTATCCAACGTACCTGCCATCGCAAAAAAAGAATCATTTGAATGAAAACTTTTCTGGCTGGATGCTTTTGAATTACAATAAGCCTGTCCAAGTTTCGTCAACTTTGGGCGGCTTCCAAGCTAATTTTGCGAC
>Ga0065704_10070716_pt1 | contig 17183 bp, 18 predicted proteins | sample SwiRhicommuniRL2_FD_59091 | JGI IMG/M metagenome (GOLD analysis project Ga0065704, IMG submission 59091) | Switchgrass rhizosphere bacterial communities from Rose Lake, Michigan, USA - RL2 v2 (version 2) | ecosystem: Host-associated > Plants > Roots > Rhizosphere > Soil | place: East Lansing, MI
TAAGCGTCCTATATTCAATAAATAAAAAAATGAAATTACTTTCCTTGCTCCTATCTTTACTCGTGTTTTCATCTGGTTGCAGTCAGACCAAACAGGAAATCACTATAGAAAAATATCTAAAAAACGGTGCTTACAGATATCATTATACCTTACAGGGATGGGAAGATAATATTAACAAAGGAATTCAAAAGGATTCGACAATTGCTATGTTATGGCAAAGTAAGGCTCTTCCTTATTGGAAAATGAAGAAATATGATCTGGCATTACAGTCCTATAATAAAGCTGTTATCTATGACCGTGAAAGCTATCTTGGAAGAAGAGGTTATTTAAAATGTATCTTTCAAAAAGACTATAAAAGCGCTATTGTGGATATGGAAACGGCCGAAAAAGAGTTTGGGTACGGTTATCAAAACGATCATTCTTATCAGTTTTATATTTCACTGTGTCACTTGCAACAGAACGATTTTGCTAAAGCAGAGCAAATTTTGACAAGAGACTTCGAAAAAACGATAAAAGAGCGCGGAGAGAATTGGATCCACTTTTTGGAATTATTTTATATGGGAATCATCCAATATGAATTAAGGGATTATGACAAGGCTATTTTATATTTTGACAAATCTATGGCTGACTATTCCAATTTTTCTGACGCCAAATATTACAAGGGACTATGTCTATTGCAAAAAAAAGATATCGTCAATGCAGAAACGATAATGAGAGAAGCCAAAACAAATTTTGAACAGGGATTTACGATAACGGAAGATGATTCATTTTATGAACCATATCCATATAAGGTAAATTGGCATATGGCAAAATGGACCATACCAAATTACGTAGAGGATTAGTTGTGTGACTCATAAAGATCCTTTCAATACACTGCCATTAGATGATTGCAGTCTTTATTATCAACAAGCGATGCTGTAGGCTATTAATCCCTTTGTTCATTTGTCAATATAAAGTCTTTCATTTCAATAGTTGTCCCCTTAGGATTATGCGTAGCGCAACTCGCATCGCCATTGAATCGGAGATATATGTTGTCTTAATTTTTGTAAGTTTTTGTCTGTCATAAAATTACTATCAAAGTTTGGGAGGTTTTTTATAAGTTGTAAAATATATCCGTCTCGGCGCCTTCAAACATAATTTATATAGGATTTTTTGAATTTGATTTCAAGGCAAGTAATTCATTTACATTATCCAGAAATTCGCTATCTATGAATATTATAAAGGTCAAATTTGGGATGTTTCCAAAATTTCTCTATTCCAAGTGCGGAGATAACATCAATCTCCTTTGCATATATGGGATATCTATTGTCCTATACATTGGCCAAATGGTGGTCGGTTAGATGAGTCTCATTTTATATCTGAAGATATTTATAGTGGCTCTTGTTCGTTTACAAGCGATAAAGGCTATGAGTATAACGTAACTATTTTAGGTAAAAATTGCCAGAAATAATAGGATATGTCAAAGTATTTTTCCAAATTACTAAACAATTTGCCAAAACTTATCATACCTAAAGTAAATAACACGATATTGCAATATATGTCAATAGCTGATTGTCATAAGAATATTTAAAAAAAACAGATTTATAAATGAAAAATAAGCTAGCCGTATTATTAATTGCTATCCTTCCAACCTTTCTATTTGCACAAAATATTAATTCCGAAAAACTTGATACTTATTTTAATTCAATTGAAAATAAAAATCTAGGGATCGGCAGTCTATCTATATTTAAGAATGGGAAAGAAGTCTATACCAAACATTTTGGTCAAAAAAATATACCTGGATTGATCTACAATCAAAGTACAAAGTATCAGGTTGGCTCTGTTACCAAAATGATTACAGCAGTTCTAATTTTTAAGTTAATCGAGGATAACAGATTACATTTGACCGATAAACTTGCTGAATTCTATCCTCAAATTCCCAATTCGGATAAAATAACCATAAAACATCTTCTTGGCCATACCAGCGGACTAGGCAGTTATGTTGTTAAAGATGGCGAAGTATGGGTTACTGAGAAAACAACTGATAAACAAATCATGGATTTGATCATCCAACAGGGGAAAAATTTTGAACCGGATGAAAAGGTCGCTTATTCAAATTCCGCATATTATCTACTTGCAAAAATCCTTGAAGAAAAATACCGAAAGTCCTATCAAAAAATTGTTAGAAATGAAATTATAAAACCGCTCGGATTAAAAAATTTAGATTCTTTCAGGCCCAATCAAAAAAACGTTTATCCACCTTATCGCTATAATGATAATTCTTGGCATCTATTAGATAAAGATCTCGACTTTCTTAATGTTATAGGCGTCGGCGACATTGCTGCAACCTCGTATGATTTAAATGTCTTCGTGAACAATTTGTTCCACAACAATATTATTAAAAAGGAAACGCTTCAGTTAATGGAACCTCTAATAGGAAAAGAAGATTGGGGAAGAGGAATCGCAGTCTGGGATTTTGAAGGGACCATATTTTATGGACATGGTGGGGATACCCTGGGATCCCATGCGGTTCTAATTTATAATAAAGAAGCCGATATTTCAATTGCTTATAATACCAACGGTGAACGGATCAAAAAGGAAGATTTCATAAAAAATGTAGTTAATGTTCTTTATGATAGAGAGGTTAAACTTCCAGAACTTAAGTAAGTTTCATGTTCCAGATGACCTTTGCTGAGCTGGATTTCTTGAAAGATCGATACGTTCAGTAGTTGGTGTATATCAATAGAAAGTGCTGGAATTTTTTCAAGCTTCCAGCACTCACATTCCAAAAAATAAAACCCCAATTATAAAACCATTCCACCGTCCATAAGGATTTCCGTTCCGGTCATGAAACTTGCCACATTGTTATCCGACAGGTAAATAACAGCTTTGGCGACATCTTCCGCAGTTCCCATTTTTTGTAAAGGGATTCCGCTGATTAACCATTTATCAAGACCTTCCAATGTTTTTTCATCCAATCCTGCTTTGGTCATAATCTCCGTTTTTGTTGGCCCCGGGCTTACTAAATTTACTCTGATTTTTCTTGGTGCTAATTCTGCAGCAGCAGTTTTTGCAATGGAATTCAATGCTGCTTTGCTTGCCTGGTAAATCGAACTATTTGGTTTAGAGGTGGTCGCAACGTTGGATGAAAGGAACACAACTGAAGCACCATCGTTCAACAGGGGAATAAATTTGCTCAAGGTAAAATAGGCTCCTCTGAAATTAATACCCATTACATTGTCAAAATTTTCGGCACTCATATTTTCGATCGGACCTAAAGTTCCGGTGACTCCTGCATTAATAAACAGGATGTCAACTTTTCCGAATTGCTTTTCAACTTGGGCTTTGAACTGATCAATGTCATCCAATTTTCCCTGATCCGCAACAAAAGAAATAGCTCCTAACTCTTCAGCGGCCTTTTCAATGGCTTCTTTTCGTCTTCCGGTGATAATTACTTGTGCTCCTTCTGCGATTAACTCTTTTGCGGTTGCATATCCTATTCCGCTGTTTCCACCTGTTACGATGGCTAATTTGTTATTGAACTTTTTCATTTCTTTGATTTTTTTACAAAGTTATTGGGGAAATGGTATACTTTTGTTATCAGTATAACCGAGTATATCAGTATCATCAATTATATCATTTAACTTTGTATCCATGGAAAGAGATCAAACAGAAGAACTTAGAGCTTTGCAGGACACACTCTATTTCATTGGAGGAAAGTGGAGAATTCCTGTTATTAATTCGCTTTGCAACGGCAACCGACGTTTTCGAGAAATTGAAAGAAGTATCCCCGGGATTACTACAAGAATGCTTTCAAAAGAACTGAAAGATATGGAATTAAATAAGTTGGTTAAACGAACTGTTTATCCCGATACTCCTGTTTTAATTGAATATGAACCCACTGAATATTGCAGGACATTCGGGAATATTATTTCGGAAATGATTATTTGGGGTAGAGAACATCGAAGAATGATTGTGGAGGATAAGGTACCCGTCTAGACACATCAGGTATTTTACGCTGCAATTCGCTGGGTCTTTTATATCCCTGGTCAATAAACCAGAGCAAGCGTATTTTCCATTTCCCATAAAGCACTTCACCTATCAAGTCAAGTACACAGTTCAGGTTCGGAATTATTTTTCTCTCATACATGTTTCAAAAGAAAAGGTATGTTCCGATTTGTACAATAGGGGAAAAATTTATCCCTATGTGAATCGTAATTCCGTACTTGTACAGACTGATTTTATACCCCAAATTTGTCCTATAAACAATTCTTAAAATGGAACAATTTAATTTCAACAATGAGTTATCGGGCAAGATTGTATTGGTAACAGGAGGTACAAAAGGTACTGGAAGAGCAATTGCTGAAAGACTACTTCAGGCCGGAGCAAAAGTGATTATTACCGCAAGAAGCGCGCCTGAAAAAGAAAACAGCAATCTGCATTTCATTTCGGCAGATTTAAGTAAGGCAATAGGAACCCAAAAAGTAATCGACGAAGTATTGTCGACTTATGGAAGATTGGATATCCTAGTGAACAACTTGGGTTCTTCATCGACATCTGCCGGTGGGTTTGCCGTATTATCTGATGAAGATTGGGAATCAACGCTACAAGCAAATTTGCTGGCTCCTGTTCGATTGGACAGAGGATTTTTACCACAAATGATAGAGCGAAAAAGCGGGGTTATTATTCACATTGCTTCCATTCAGGGTAAATTGCCATTGTATAATTCTACCTTGCCTTATGCAGCTGCCAAAGCGGCATTAAGAAACTATAGCAAAAGTTTATCAAATGAAGTTACTCCAAAAGGTGTGCGTGTGCTGACTGTTTCACCGGGATGGATCAATACCACAGCATCGGAAGCCTGGCTGGGCGAGATCGCAAGAAACTCGAATAGTACTGTGGAAGAAGCAAAACAAGGTGTAATGGATGCATTGGGAGGAATCCCTTTCGGGAGACCTGCTGAACCTGCAGAAGTAGCTGAACTTGTTGGCTTCCTTGTTTCACCAAGAGCCAGCTATCTAACAGGGACAGAATATGTAATTGACGGTGGAACAGTACCGACCATTTAATAATCATCAAAATAATAGAAAATATGAATTTACCAAACATTATCTCCAAATTAGTAAAAGCGCAAAACGAATTTAACAGTAAGGCTTATGCGGATTGTTTTGCTGAAAATGCGGAAGTATTTGACGAAGAAAAAACCCATAACGGGAAAATTGAAATTGAAAACTGGATTGACAAAGCCAACAAAGAATACGGAGCCTCTATGGTGCCATTAGAGTATAATGAAAGCGAAAACATCCTATCTGCGGAAATCTCAGGAACATTTCCTGGCAGCCCAATTGTTTTGAAATATCATTTTCAGTTAGCCGATGGGCAACACATTAAATCTTTGAAAATAACCGGTTAATATTCTAATGAACTAAAATTAATTAAAGCTGAAGTATAAACCTCAGCTTTTTGGCTATAATCTATCTGTTGGCTCAAAATTTGATATTTCGTTGTATTTAGGCTTGACCAATACGTTGCCCTTTAGATTGACAAGCCCTATTTTGAAATGAGGTGACTTTTCGTTACTATCACTGAGAGAGCGAAACCGGATTAAACCAAATTGGTACGACAAGTATTTTCGACCTTTGTTTTGGCTAACATTAAAAGGCATTTGTTTGTTTAAACCGAAAAGTTCCAATGGTTCGCCTTCAGCATTCATTAGGGCAAACAAACCATGTCCCAGGTCGGCAAGCCGTTTATCCTCTTTTTCAAGGGATAAAATCTTCTTTCCTTGGGCATTAATAATTAGGGTTTCACTTGGATTTTTAATGCTAATAGCCAGAAGATGTTTACTGTCTAAAAGTGCGAGCTGTTTCCAATTGTAACCCAGCACAAATTCTCCCTTGGTATTAATCAACGCGTGGTCAAGTTCTCCGTCGTCTTTATTGTCAAATCTGGCTACTACCGCCATACCATCATAAAATTCTGTCGCTTTGGCCAGCCCTAGCTTCACCACCTCTTTCCCGGTTGTATTGACATAACCATAATTTGGATAAAACTCCTTAACAATCTTATCTTCCTTATAAACCATAACCCTCGCTAAACCGTTGTTAAAGCTTGAAATCTCGTTATAAATTGGCGGTGTGATCATTTGGCCCGTGGTATTCATTAGTCCTAGGAGCAACTCTCCTTCTGGCAACCAAAAGCTGAACAAGCCATTTGAAAAAGTATCATCTATATCATATTTGGCATCTGTAACTATTTCTCCTTTCAGATTGATGATCCGGCCAATGCTATTTTTATTATACTTTTTGGAAGTATATTTATCCCACACCTGCGCAAACCCGTTTTCAAAGGCTTTTGCATTTACGTATTGAAGCTTAATCACTTCCTCGCCTTTTAAATTGATGTAGCCATACAGATCATTTTTAGCTACTACTGCTAGTCCTTGTGAAAAATACCCTATCTTATCGTACACAGGCTGTACCACTATTTTTCCGCTGGTGTTGATAAAGCCCCATTTACCATTGATTTCAACGCCCGCAACTCCTTCATTAAAAAAAGTGGTATTCGAAAACTGAACAGGAATAACCAATACACCTGATGTATCGCAATAGCCCCATTTGCCCTTATCTTCTTTTTTTATATCAACGGTTTTGTATTGCTCACCACGCTTGACAGAATCTTTTGGGTTTACATTCGAGGGTGCAACTAACACCACTGGATCGGCATCAGGTACATACTTACCTATATTTACGGGCACAAGGTTATTGCCCCAACAACCAGCATCGTCATAAACAAGAGGAATTACCTCACGCCCCATAGCATCAATAAATCCATATTTTCCATCTAGGCGAACCAAGGCCAAGTGCGTTTTTTCTTTTTGTGCAAATGCGACCAAATAAAATCCGATCAATAGCAATAACAACAATGGAAATTTCATATAAGAAGTAGTTTATAGAAATTAAATCTACTTAATTTATCCGTCCCATCCAACCGTAGTCAAACTAACAGCTTTCACCCCGTAAATTGTAGTAATTAAAAATCTCTTAAAAATCGTAGTTTTAGGTAATTTTAAATAAAAGACAAACTGTCGCGATGGCTTATAACAATGAACTTGTCAACCGGGTCCGTGAAAGACTTGCGATAGATGAAAACATTGAAGTTGAGGAAAAGAAAATGTTTAGCGGATTATCTTTTCTTGTAAATGGGAAAATGTGTATCAATATCAGCCATGACAATCTGATGTGTCGCTATAACGCTGAACTGGAAGATGAGGTTTCGAAGCTTCGAAGAAGAAATGAAAAATGAACCTGAGCCAATATAATGTAGATGGGCCCGATGATTTTATGATTGGATTGCATTCAGTAGGCCAATCTATTTTCAATTGACATAATTGGATTACTACATATTGATGCCCGTACCAATTGGGATATGAACACTCAACTACTAGATTTTGATTCTTCTTGATAGAAAAAGTCGATTATTTTTCTTTAGATCTTCATTGTATTCGTTGTTAATAGTTTTATCATTATTAGTTTCGTGGCCTTTTCTTAGATATCGCTGAATTTCCCGTTCTCCTATAGCGGCTAATTGACCAAATGAATTACGAATAAACATTCCGTTTTCTCTTTTTCTGGGGATGATAATATTGGGTAAGGACGCAAGATAAATATGCCATTTTTCTCCCTCTTTTACAGCGTACAAAACCTGAACATAATCCAGCTCGGCTTGCGGTACTTTATCTTGGTTGAGTAGTAACAGAAAACCTTTATTATTACTACTATTAAAGAAAATTTGGTCTCCAATTTTCCATTCACTGCTCCGTAAAAACTGAATACCTTCCACTCCCTGATCAAGCCACGCGCTTAACGTCTGGTAGGCCGCTATTCTTACTTCCATTTGCAGTTCAGTGTTTATCTTAGAAAATTCCTTAGGTTCATTATTTTTAACTTTATTGTTGCAACTCCATGCTGTACCAAATAGGAATAACACAACCGTGCCAGATAAAATAGTCCGTTTAATCATTTTGATGGAATGTATACTTTTTGGTTTTGCTTTCATACTAATCTATAATTACAATCTCATTTTCTGCCAGTCAATCGATCTGGTGATACAGTTCATCGTTCTGCTCTCCTCACATATGATTCTGTGCCTAAAGACATGAATAGTTACTTCTTCCTTAAAAATTCTATATATTTTTTCGGTTCATTTACAAATGCCCTTCCTTCAGATTTGATCATAGCCAATACAAATTTTTCTCTAGAATTTTCCAGATCTCCACTTTCATACAGCATCTTACCCAAAACAAATTCACGCGCACCATCATCTGCTCTTTCCATATCGCAATTCCCCATAATTTCTGCCCATTTGATGGCTTCTTCATGATTACCGATCAACAGGTATCCCTCCGCTAAACCCTCTGCAATGTGATAACTTTCATCATAGATTTCTCTAGGTATTGGCAATACATTCCAAGCCTTTAAGGAGACTTTCACAAATCCTTCGTAATCTGACTCGCCATAATACCTTTCTGACTCTTCTATTAAATCCTCTAATTTTGCAGCTAGCTTCCGATCTTTTACTTCCATATTGTTATTTCCTTTTATACCTGTAGTACCTTACTAGAATTTTTAGAACCAGCTTGGCGTGTTGAGATCTGTCTGATCTTTAATGAGCAAGATAGCAATTTTTCAGGTCCGCAATTTTATAGAATCAAGCAGATATTATCTTTACCCATTGGATATTTATAGTACTTACTTGACGCTTATATTTGGATTTACTGATACAGAATATGAATGTCTCTGATAGTAAGGAGACTGTGTGAATCGAAGGGTAAATAAGGAGCAAGAAATTTCTAATTAATATTAACTATACTGAAGATACTAATTTTCTGTAGACAAACCAAAACGCACTTAACCATATTCTTTTAAAAACGATCAGATTCTATAGGTTGAAAATTAGCGGAAATCTTTTATAAATTCTCCCAAAAATTCCTCCGCTTTTTAATTAGACAAATCAATTTAGATCATCGCAGTAAAGTAAATAGGATCAAAACAAGCTGTATAAAGAAATATTCAGTAAATAAATGATTAAAGTACTGAATTAGAATTTTTATATCTTTGTATCTTATGCAAAGACAGCTATTTACATATTATAGTTTGATAATTGGAATGATTGCCTAATTCCGGGTGTCTTGTTTCTAAATCATTGGTTTGGTAGCTACGTATTACCAAAGAAGATTGGTATGGAACAAACCATTCGGCTGATAGAGAATTTAGCAATTTTATTTCATCATTTTAAATTATTAAGAAGTGAATAACTTATCATTATATGGTTGGAACGACACGCTGTTCCAACTCAAACAAGCTTCGCAATACAAACATCTTTTTCATGGTCGTGTTGCCACCGTAAACAAAACCAATTATGAGGTCATTGCCCAGAGTGGTCGGGTGTTGTGCGAACTGGCAGGTAATATGCTTTATGGACGGTCATCATTTGAACTTCCGTGTACCGGGGACTGGATTATTTTTCAACCTTTTGAGGATAACAAAGGAATAATCCTTGATGTTTTACCACGCAACCACACGTTATACCGAAGAAAGAGCGGAACGCAGAACGATAGGCAAGCTATAGCATCCCATGTGGACAAGGCTTTTATTGTACAAAGCCTTGATGCTAATTTCAGCGTTCGCCGAACGGAACGATTTATGGTTCAAATAATAGAAGAAAATATTCTTCCGATATTGATCCTCACTAAATCGGATTTGGAGTTCAATCGCCCTAAAGTAGAGGAATCGCTGAAACATATTGGACGTCAAATGCCAATACTTTTCACAAGTATTCTTTCTCCTGAAACAATACTTTCGGTGCGAAAATTTATCAAGCAGGGAGATTCGATTGTATTTGTGGGGTCATCTGGCGTCGGCAAAAGTTCTTTGATCAACGCACTGTGTGAACTGACAATATTTTCCACGTCCGAGTTAAGCAAATCATCAGGTAAAGGAAGACACACCTCGACCCGAAGAGATATGATATTAATGAAGGATAGTGGTGTTTTAATAGATACACCTGGTGTTAGAGAATTTGGTTTAGCATCAGACAATTCTGAAACATTATCTGATATATTCGAACTTACTGATTTTGCAAAATCCTGTCGTTTTGAAAATTGTACACATGTTAATGAACCTGGATGTGCTGTTGTGGAAGCTGTAAACCACAGTCTTTTAGAACTGGAGGTATACAATAGTTATCTCAAACTGCGAAAAGAATCCTGGTATTTTTCTAGTTCTGAGCATGAAAAACGTAAAAGGGATAAATCATTCGCTAAAATTTCAGAAGAGGCTAAGAGAATAAAAAAACGTTAACCATTTACTCAATACAGGTGTTCCTCTAATAATTGAACACCTGTATTAACCATTCTTCTTAAAATCGATTTACTAAAGGTCCCTTTCACTATTTTTATAGCCAAATTATCAGAATGTTCCTTAACATTACACGTCGCCTATTTATAGTATTATTTCTTTTTCTACTGGAGTATTAAGGTTAATTAAATTGCCTGCTTCATCATAAAAATTATAAGGTTCAAACTGACAATCTTCCAATTTATAGTACGCGACAAAAAGACAAGCTGAAAAAGCATGAGGATTTTGCTGTGGAAGGTACTCTGCTATGGGGAGCGTAGAGGAAACACTATATTCATAACAACGTAGTTATTTCCTTTCCTTCTGCATATTCCTTCCCCCAACCACATAAACTTTCCAATATAGGTATGAGATCCAAACCTTTGCTGGTTAAAATATAAGCCACACCCGGTGGAACAGTACCTTGAATATCTGTTTTTAACAAAATAGAGTGTGTTTCTAATTCTTTTAGCTGCCTAGCTAAAACTTGTTCAGAAATATTGGGTAGCTCCTTCTGAAGTAAATGAAATCTATTGTTCCCTTGACTGATTGAATAAACAATCTGGGATTTCCACCGTCCACTGATCATAGCGATCGCAGAGTTTAGCTCACAGACCTGAAATAGGAATTTCTCATTAATGGCGTTGGTCGAATTGTTCTTACGCATAACTGTTGAATTAAAACCTAACAATTTTGTTAGTCATTGACTGCAGTAAAATATCAGCCGATATTTGTAGTACAAAGTTAAGAAATCCAAACACAATGAAATATTTTATCACAGTGATCGTACTTCTTTACTCTTGGGCTCTTAGAGCTCAAGAACAGTTTGTTATTCAATCAAAATATCTTCAAAAACGGGATACGGTCCTCGTTTTTAAGCCAAAGACTTATAATAAGGATACCAAATATCCATTAGTTTATTTACTGCATGGCTATAGCGAAAATTACAGGCAATGGAGCCATACGGCAGATCTTCAGCAGATGGCGGATCAATATGGTTTTATTGTTGTCACTCCTGATGGTTATACATCTTTTTACCTTAATAGTCCATTGAAAAATGAAATGCAATATGATGACTTTTTCTTCAAGGAGCTCAGGCCCACAATACATCAGGTTTACAATATTGACAGAAACAATATCTTTATCAGTGGATTGAGTATGGGGGGATATGGCGCATTAAGGCTCCTTACACTGCATGAGGACTATTTTAATACCGCTGGTTGCAGCAGTGGTGCACTCAAAATAGATTTTAACATTTTTCAAAATGTCAGTCAACATTTTTGGAAAAATAACAGATTGGTAGATGACACGAAAACCCTTCTGGGTGGGACAGAAAACAATTATATAAACTGGAATGCCTACAGCATATTGGAGATCATCCGTAAAAGGCCCAACTTTAAACGGAACTTTATCTTTGATTGTGGCACTGAGGATATTTTATACCCTGCTAGCATGGAATTAAAACAGCTAGTGGATAATATAGGTATTCCAGCGACATTCATCAGTCGGCCCGGTGACCATAATACGGCTTATTGGAAAAGTGCTATTGCCTATCATTTCGTTTACTTTAAGCAACATATCAAATAAATTAATTTCTTGCCCGCTGATCTAACGAAGTCCTTGGTCATAATCAGTATTGTCTATCCGGTCGATGAACAAGAATAAACTAGATCAAAAACTTATTTATGAAAGTAGTAGCGTTGCAGAATGATTTGCATCAGCCAAAATTTAAAGACAAAATCGGATCCTTATACTTTATGCGGCAACTTTTCCTATAGCATATGGAATGTGTTTGTATTTCTGCTGGAGAAAATTGTTCATTAATTATCCAATCTACTTTATCTGTTTTCTAAATATATGAGCTGCTGTCTCCATATCCAGAGCTTCCATATCCACAAGGTTTAATGATTTGACCATGTGAAGTGTACCTGTTTTATACTTTTGGAAATGTTCGGTTTTCAAATGGGACTGATAGGCTTGCTGGTCTTTGTACATTTCCAGTATCCTTACCTGTGTTGGTTTGTCCTTTTGGAACATAGGGAAAATGGCAATAACTCCCACTTCAAGTCTTACGGACGCTTCGGCCTCGATTTTGAGTATCTCCTTGTACTTTTCCAAATGTTCGGGATGTATTTCAATTTCTGAAATCCGCACCATTATTTCGCGCTGTTGAGAATGTGCATAGTTGCTCATACAAAAAAACATTACCGATGCCAGTACAGTTTGCAACGACCATCTAAGCCAAGTACTGTGTCTAAAGATATTTTTATCCATATCATTATTTCATTTATCTTAAATTGATTTAATAATTTTTGCAGGTACTCCACCTACTATCGTATTATCGGGAACATCTTTTGATACTACCGCTCCTGCAGCCACTATGGCATTTGCACCGATGCTTACCCCTGGCAAAATGGTTGCATTTGCTCCAATCCAAGCATTTTTTTTGATATGGACATGCCCTGGTACAAGGGACTGCCTATGCTCTGCTGCTATGGGATGACCCTCTGAAAGTAAACTGACTTTGGGGGCAATGAGTACATTATCTTCGATTGTGATGCCTCCTAAATCTAAGAAGGTACAATCAAAATTTATAAACACGTTTTTACCTATTTTGATGTTTTTACCATAGTTAATATAAAGCGGGGTAAAAATGGTAACGCTCTCATCTATGACACTGTCCGTTATTTGGCTTAACAACCTTCTAATTTCTATGGGATCAGTGGAGCTGTTCATCTGTACGAGATGTACTTTTGTAATGTAAGAAGCCTCACGCATCTTATAGGCCTGTGGGTCATCGGAAGATATGGTTTCTCCATTTCGTAACCGCTGAAAAATGTCTATGACGTTTGATTCCATTGATGTAAGATAGTTTAGTAATAAATTCTACCAATCCAATAATTTTGGTTTCTAATTCGTTCAAGGTCTTCAAAAATAGAAATTATGTTTAAAACTATTTTATTTTTACCACCACTTTTCCTTTTGCCCTTCCCCTGGCAACATGATTTAAAGCTTCATTGGTTTGAGAAAAAGGATAAACTTTTTCTACAACAATTTTGATTATTCCATTATCAATAAGCTTTGTGATTTCTTCAAGCTGTTTCCCATCAGCTCTCATAAATAAGAACTGGTAATCAACTCCTTTTTTCTTGGCTTTTCTTCTAATTCCAGAACTTAAAAGTGATGATATTAATTTAATAATCCAAGATGCCCCAATTTCCTTAGCAAAGGTTGGTGTTGGTGGGCCAGAAATAGAAATCACCTTGCCTCCCCTTTTTACAATATTTAAAGATTTTACCAACGTTTTGTTATCTTGACTGTTTAAAACTAAATCATAATCTTTTAATACACTTTCAAAATCCTGTGTTTTATAATCGATCAAAACATCAGCGCCTAATTTTTCCAGCATATGAAAACTTGCTTTCCCTGCGGTAGTAGCCACTGTAGCTCCTAGATATTTCGCAAGCTGTATAGCTATAATTCCAACACCTCCCGAACCAGCCTGTATAAAAACTTTTTGCCCTTTCTTTAATTTGCCAATTTCTACTAAAGCTTGCCAAGCCGTCAACGCAACCAAGGGAACACCTGCTGCCTCTTCCATTGTAAGGCTTTGTGGCTTTAATGCTAGGTCTCCTTCAGGCACCGCTAGAAATTCAGCAAAAGTACCTATTGCATTGTCGGAAGGACGCGCATAAACCTCATCCCCAATTTTAAACTTTATGACATTGGAACCTATCTCTGAAACAACACCCGCCAGATCATGACCTAAAATAAATGGTGTTTTATAAGGCAAAATCAATTTGAATTCCCCGGATAAAATTTTGGTATCAAGTTGATTAATACCTGTTGAATAAATCTCCACTAAAACCTCGTTTTCCGTTATTATAGGTTTAGGCTCTTGGGCAAGGGTAAGGTTTTCTTTCTTACCATATTTTTGGACAATAAATGCTTTCATAACAAGTCTTTTATAGGGTGGATTTATAATGTTCTTTTCTATTAACTAATTGATAGGCTTTATGTGGTCGAACCAATCATTTATTTTTCTTAATGATTGGTTCGATTCATATTTATGCCTGAGCTAATTTTGCCATAGCTTCCCCAATTGCATTTGCGTAAACCTTTGTATCACCAACAGGAATATCAAACAAATTGTTTTCCAGTCCAATAAACAGTTCTTCCGCCACTTCACTGGGCGCAATTCCTGCCGCCCCACCTATTTCAGCGGAAAAATCGGTGTTTACCAATGGAGGATAAACCTCATAGACCTGAAGTTTTTGCTGCTCTTCATAAGTTTGTCTCAGAGCTGTAGTATAGCTATGTAGTGCCGCTTTCGTTGCACCATAGGTTGGAAGAAATTTATGACTTCCATATACAGCAATAGACGAAACATTGACCACCGCTGATTCTTCTTTTTCCAACAAATGTGGAATCATTAATTCTGTAAAGTGAATGATCGCAAAATAGTTCGTATTCATCTCGATCATTGCTTTTTCGTGTGCATTGGTCGTTTCACTGAGTAAATATCCAAAAGCTGCTCCCGCATTATTGATGATGATATTTACATCATGATGATTTGTCTTCAAATCTTCTGCAATTCGTATCCTATCTGTTTCTACTGAGAGATCGCCCTGAATGGCAACGGCATCTTTTAACTCGGTCAACGCCCTTTGAAGACGGTCTTCATTACGTCCGTTTATAATAATTTTATTTCCTGCTTCATTTAATTTTTTGGCAATTGCCAATCCTATTCCTGCGCTTCCGCCACTAATGAATATAGTATTTCCTGTTGTTTTCATTTTGACAAATTTTGTTTGATATTATTATATGTATATAACTGTGTTCTTATTTATTTAAAAATGGATAATCTGTATATCCTTTTTCTCCGGGGGTATAAAAAGTTTCCTGATCTGGTATATTGAGTGCCGAATCTGTTTTAAAACGTTCAACCAAATCTGGGTTAGCAATAAATGGAACGCCAAAAGATACCAGATCCGCATCTCCATCCTCCAAGATCTGTGTGGCCGTTTCTTTATTGAAAGCACGGTTAATGATAATCGTTCCCTGATAAAGCTGTCGGAAATGCTTTGCAACTTGCTGAATCGCATTATCATTACCTGTTACATCTGTAAAAGGCTCTATTAAATGGATGTAAGCCAAATCATAATCATTCAACCGCTTAATAATGTAGTCGTAAGTTGCGATGGTCTCATCATCTACAGCAATTCCCATTATTCCATTCAACGATGGATTGAGACGCACACCAACATTTTTGATGTCAGCCACTTCTCTGATCGCATCCAATATTTCGAAAAGAATTCTTGCGCGATTTTCAGGAGAACCACCATATTCATCAGTTCTATAATTAGCATTTTTGCTGAAAAACTGCTGTAAAAGATAGCCGTTTGCACCATGAAGCTCTATCCCGTCAAAACCAGCGCGGAAAGCATTGATAGCTCCCTGTTTAAAATCGTTAACTGTCCTTTTAATATCTTCAATTGTCATCGGCTGAGGAGCAACTGTAGGTTTAAAGCCTTCTAAAGTAAATGCTTTCTGCCCAGGATTAAAATCGGATGGAGCAAGAGGTAATCTGCCCTCATGCAAATCGGGATGTGAATAAGCTCCTGTATGCCAGAGCTGGGCAAAGATCTTCCCTCCTTTTTTGTGGACAGCATTCGTGACCAATTTCCAACCTTCGACTTGTTTATTCGTATAAATTCCGGGAACATTAATAAATCCTATTCCTTCTTCACTGATAAATGTACCCTCTGTAATAATAAGACCGGCTGATGCACGCTGTGCATAATATATTGCCGTCAGTTCAGATGCAACATTACCTTCGTTAGCAGAACGGGCTCTTGTCATAGGGGCCATTACCATCCTGTTATTTAACCGTTTACCATTAAGCTCATAGCTTTCAAACAACTTGTTGCTCATATTTCAATTCTTTGGTTTAATATTTAAAATATACTTTTTAGTCTATTTTGTTCTAAAAAAATTACAGCATATACTGCTCTAATTCTTTTTTAAGATCCTTTATAAGTTCGAGCATTAACTTTCTCGTTCCCATTGTCCTACTTAAAACAATCCCACCTTCGACAGCAGACAACATTTTGAATGCAAACACCTCTGAATTTAGTTTTTCTGAAAATTCTCCATTAGTAATACCTTCTTTTAAAACATTCGAAATACCCGTCTGACTAGCATTCAGAACAGCTGCAACTTTCTTTTTTATGGTTGGAAAATTATCATCCGCTTCTACAGCAGAATTAAAAATAGGACAACCTCCGGAAATGTAGGTGTCAAGCGGATTCTTATAAAAATCGAGGTATAAAAAGATCTTTTCTTTTGCCGTTTTACCTTTGGATACAACGGATGCCACTCTTTCAGACATTTTTTTCAAAGAATAATCTATAACCTGTTCAGATAGATCTTCTTTCCCATTGAAATGCCCGTAAAGACAACCTTTAGTTAAGTTGGTAGCTTCCAAAACATCATCAATACTTACACCGGAAATTCCCTTCTCGTTGTAAAGAGGACTAGCGGTCTCAAGGATAAACTGTTTTGTTTTTTCTGATTTTGTTAACATCTATTCTATGATTTACGTTACAAATATACCAAAAAGTATATTTTAAAAACAAATAAAATATACTAAAAAGTATATTTTGACATTTTAAACATATTATGCCAATTCCGCCAAAAAGGTATTTAACCTGTCTGACCTGGTTTGTTAGAAGAAACGATTTCCCGATGAATGACGGTTATATCTGTTTATTCAGTCAATTGTAGATGGATACACTGAACTCGTTC
>Ga0065704_10070717_pt1 | contig 17179 bp, 16 predicted proteins | sample SwiRhicommuniRL2_FD_59091 | JGI IMG/M metagenome (GOLD analysis project Ga0065704, IMG submission 59091) | Switchgrass rhizosphere bacterial communities from Rose Lake, Michigan, USA - RL2 v2 (version 2) | ecosystem: Host-associated > Plants > Roots > Rhizosphere > Soil | place: East Lansing, MI
CCGGTCGGATCGGTCGCGGTGGTCCGCGCGAAGCCGACCGGCAGGCCATCCGGATTGTCGCCATTGCGCACCCCGGGGATGAAGCCGAAGCGGTCGAGGTAGGTCGGGTCGCTCAGCAGGCCGACTGCCCTGACGGACGCGATCGGCTGCTCCAGCGCCATAAACCACGCATAGGGTATCGGCAGTGTGTCGGTGCCCTGCGGCGCATGGTGGTACCAGCTGCGCTCCGCCTCGCTCCACCCTTGGTCGAGCCACCGCACCTGTTGCGGCGCATCGTAGTGCGGCGGGGGATCGAGGCTGGCAGCGGTGCCGGCCTTCAGCGTGACGGCGGCAAACAGGCTCGCGTACAACGCCGCGCGCAGGGAAGGGGGGCTTACCATGCGACAGGCTCCATGCTGCCGGGCCACCAGCCGGCGGATCGTTTCAAATCGGGGGAGAAGAGGCGCAGCGCTATCAGCCGGCCGAGCTCGTAATAGCTCTCCCACTGTGCCTCGTCGAAGAACTGGTCGAGTGTGGATTGCTGCGGGAATTCGGGGTTGTCGTAGAGGTAGCGCAGCAGGTCGGAGGGGCCGTTCTGGCTGAGGCGCGGCTTGATCACCAGCAGCGTGCCGTCCGGAGCGGTCTCCTCGGCGACATCGTCGTAAGCCTTGCCGTAGACGATGCGGCCGACCAGAGCGATCGCGTGGCCGGCGGAGCCTTCGGCGAATTGCTCCGGGCTGGCGAAGCAGTCGCGCAGCGCCGAACCGGCGGTGCCCACGGCTTTGTCGAGGTCGTCCTTGTTCAGGAACGTGATCTGCGCGTTGAAGTCGATCCGGCATTTTCGCACGAGATTGGCCACGTCCTCGAAGCCGTAGCTGGGATCGCAGCCGTTGTCGGAAACGACGATCAGCGGCAGCTTGCGCCGGATCAGCTCGTAGACGCCGGTGTTTTCGAAGTGGCCGCCGTCAGACAAGTACCACAGCAGCCGGTCCGTGCCGGGGAACAGTGCGGTCATCTCCCGGTAGAGGCTGAGGTAAGACGGCTCCATCCGGCGCTTGGCCTGGTCGGATTTCCACCAGTAGCCCAGGCGCACATTGGCGAGGAAGGCGAGCAGCGACTTGGCGAGGTTGGTCTGCGAACCGAGGCCGGTGGTGAACGCGGCGCCCGAGATGCCGATCCAGATCGAAAGCGGCAGCCGCTGCCCGGGAGGAGATGTCTGCGCGAAAAAGGACGCCTGCGCTGGGGCAGCCTTCTTCAGGGCGTTGGTCCGGTCACCCAGCGCCACCAGCTGGGGCCGGCAGCGCGGCTTCTCCGTGTACGACATGCCATCGGGCGAGATGACCATGTTCAGGCCATGCCGGTCTCGCTGCACCGTCGCCGGCCCCTTGCCGTGCGTTTCGTTGATGGTGACGTTGATGAGATGGATCGGTGCGCCGCGCGCCTTGCCGTAGTAGTCGGTGAGACTCATATCGTCGCCGACGTCGCTGGACTGGACCGCCATCTCCGGACCGCGCCGCAAGGTGTTGTCCTTAAGCCCGATCCGCTGCGGGTTGCCGGCGCCAAGGTAGGCGCGGCACAGTCGATCGGCATAGAAGCTCGCCAGCGAGGACAGGTTTACGAAGCCGCGCGTCATCGAGGCAAGCAAGACGAACAGCAGCGCACCCAGCAGCGCCCAGTGGAACCATGGGCGCAACTGCGGCAGCTGCCCGTCTTCCTCCAGTTCGATGCGCGTCCAGGACAAGTGATGGGCGATGTTGCCCCAGAACGCGAGCGCCGCGATCACGAACAGCAGCCCTGCGATCCAGGCGAGCGCCGGCCCAATGCGACCGACGATCCCCTTCTGCGCGGCCTTGCCCGCGCCGGGCCGACCATTCTGCGGCAGCACGGCGAGGCGCTTCACCAGCCACTGCGCGAAGGGAACCAGAGCCCCCATCACCGGCGGCAGGCTGGCGGCATACGTGCCTAGCTTGGCCGAGAACAGGTAGCTGATGCTGTCGGCGAGCGCGACGGCGGTCACGAGGAACAGCAGCTGGCTCACCAGCGCCTGCCAGCCCGCCAGGCGGTGGCGAACCCGATCCTCCTGCATCGCGCGTCCATCGCTCGCGACCCCGGCCGGCTCCCGCTCGAGATGGGCGGCGATGGACCATGCGATCAGCGCGATAAGCGCGAACACGAACACCGCCGCCGCACCCCAGTTAGAGGCGTCGCGCGGGGGGAACGTCGGGCAGAAGGCGCCACGCGGCAGGTCGCACACGCGCAAGCCCGCGCCGTGATAGCCCGACAGCAGCAGCACCAGCGCCGTGCCCACCAGCGGCGGCCGGAAGCGCGGGTGCGAGACGTCGCTCATCGTCAGCCAGTAGGCCCAGCCCAGACCCACCACGAGCGCGAGCAGGAACGGGATCAGCAGCGCCAGCGGGCTGAGAGCGATCTCGGCCCAGCGAATGTCGATCAATCCGATGAACTCGCACCACCATGCGAAGTGAAACAGCGCCGCCCGCGCGGCATCGAGCAGGAGCTCGATCAGCACGATCGCCATCCCCACCACCAGTGCCAGCGCCAGCCAATTGCGCGCGAGCATGGTCACCGCATAGACGTAGTCGCGGCCGCCGCCCGGCGTCAGGTAGCGGCCCGACTGGCGCAGATAGGCGAGCGCCGCCTGCGCCCGGCTCTGGCCGAGCAGGTCGGTGTCGCGCGTAGGCTCGACGACGGCCTTCTGGGACCCACGCGGCGCAAACAGGCCGCAAAAGAACGAACCCGCATAGCCGCCGCCCGAAACGGTAGAGAGATAGTCGAGGCGCTGGAGCAAGTGGCGCTCGCTGAGGCCGCGCAGCAGGCCCAGGCTGAAGGTCGCGCTGCGAATGCCGCCGCCCGAGAGGGCAAGGCCCACCAACGGCTGCCGCGCGATCCCGTAGTCCTTGCGCCGCTGGAGCAAGGCCTCGCGTTCCTTGGGCGGCAGGTGCCCCAAGGCGGCTTGATACGCATCCGCAACGGCGACTTGCGTCGCCGTACCATTCGGCTCCTCCGGCATGTCACCCCCCGGTACATCATACGCAACCCGGGTTACGCGGCCGATCTCGTAGAAATCGTCGACCTTCGACAACTTGGAAAAGGTACGCTGCTATAGAAGTACTTGTCGAGTCCAATTGTTTATGATTGAGAATCGCTAAGGATGTTCACTTACTTTAGGTTTGTTGAAACTCGATTTCCACTTGTTGATAATAGCATAAGTACTGATCTAAAGGTTTGTCGCGGCCGCTCGCACCCGGAAATTGTCAGGGCCTCTTGCGTTTCGGTCGCAAATGGCGCTCAGCGGTAGGGCGCCGCGAATGCGCTACATGACGCAGCCGCCAGCGGATTGACGCGACGCCCCCGCCTATGCCAGTGAGAACAGGCCCGGCTCCTTACGCGGCGCCTGTCCGGGCGGGTGTAGCTCAATGGTAGAGCAGCAGCTTCCCAAGTATCTTAAACCAACGGTTTTCCGCGCCTGACGGATGTAAAACGGGTCCGAAACCGCCCCATTTACATCAATGGCTTGGCTGACGTGCGTAAAACGCGCAGGGCCGCAGCCACGGTGCTCGTGATGAAAAATGATATCGCATTGGCTGTATTGCCTCCTGTATAAGTAGGCGATGAACACACCAGAACTTCGCAGCAGCCTAGTCAAATGGCTGTCGAGCGAGAACTACACTTATGCCGTTACGCTGAAGCCAAATAACCCTCGGATAGAGGTAACGGACTACTATCTTCGTCGTAACCTGAACAGGTTTCACCGCGACCTTGATCGGCAACTGCTAGGTACGCGCTTCTGCGACGAGCGGAACGGACTGCGCCGGACTAGGGTCTTCGCTGTACTCGAAGGCTTGCCCTTCAACGGGCACATCCACGGCGCGGTGCGGATTGCGCCAGAACTCCGCGAGCGTTTCGAGATGATCGTGTCGCCCGGAAACCGCAGAAATCCTTGGGTAAAGTCCGTTCCGGGAGGCACCATCCATGTGGACACCATCACCACCGCTGACGGCTGGTTCGAGTACGCAACGAAGCGGTTCGCGACACGCGACTTCAGCGACAACGTTATTCTTCTTCCCTGAACTCCTTCCGATCGGTACAGGGCGGTGCTGATCCAGCGCGCTACGATGCCGCCATGGTTTATCGCTGTCCTTCGTCGCCCTTGGAAGGGTAATGCGCAGCTATGCCTAAAGTAGATGTATTTGAAATAACCCTAAGCAACGATAGCCTCCGCATCCAGCGCCTAACTCTGATGCCATAAACGACATTTCAAACAACACTCATGCAAGAGCATCGAACATCCATGCGGGCTGTGAGAGCACGACGAGGTTGATTGAAGACATGTCCCGCCATCCAGCCGAAGAGAAACCCTAAGGACCCGTCGAAGTGGCCGACAAGCTCTCCCCAGAAGCTCGAAGCGCCAACATGAGCCGGGTTCGAAGTAAGAACACGAAGCCCGAGCTCAAGGTGCGGCGGATGCTCCATCGTGCCGGATATCGATTCCGCCTTCACCGCAAAGACCTGCCCGGCACGCCCGATATCGTGCTTCCCCGTTACCACACCGTCGTGATGGTGCATGGATGCTTCTTCCACGGGCACGACGGCTGCCGCCGAGCCAAGCTTCCGGCAACGCGACCAGAATTCTGGTCCGCCAAGATCGCCAACAATCAGGCGCGCGATGCCGCTGCAAGCTCGGCCCTCACAGCTTTGGGTTACCGGGTGGTGACACTCTGGGAGTGCCAGCTTAAGGATGAGGCAGCGGCCTTGAAGGCCGTTGATGAGAGCACAGGCCGGGGGCGAGCGTTAGATGGCAACAAGACCGAGGATTAGCGACTCGGACGCACTTCGTCGGGCCTTGATTGACCTCCTAACGAACTTCGAACGGCACCTACTGGCAAGTGCACTGCGCGAGCAGGTCCGCGAACTCGTTCCGGCGAACAAGCTGTTGCAAGACCTCGGCAAATCGCTTCTACCTGATGGTGCCGCAATGTCGGCTCACGACCGGATCATCGCCTACCTGCGACGCTTCCCCGGACAGGTCATCGACGGCGACGAACTCATGGTTGTTGCCGGTATCAGTGAGTACGCCCGTCGAGTCCGCGAATTGCGTGTTGAGCAGGGATGGCCGATCTTATCGGGCAATACCGCAGCGGACATGAGACGAGAGTACGCGGCTGGTGATGACGAAGGTATCGAACTTCCTCCTGCGATGCGCCCTGACCAGTACCTTCTTCTAGAAGATCGACAAGATCGAGAAGCCGCCCACCGATGGAACACGGCCAACCGCATCCGTAAGAGTGCTGGGGGCGTCAAGGACAAGCTGCTGCGCTTCTTTCAGGCCAACGTCGGTGAACACATCACCTCCGAGGAACTTCGCTACGTGGCCGGTAAGGCCAGCGAATGGGCACGGCGGACCCGGGAATTGCGCACAGAAGAGGGTTGGCCGGTCATCACGAGGAACACGGGTGATCCGACCTTGCCGGTCGGCGTGTACGTGCTCATGCGCAACGAGCAAGCTCCGCCCCATGATCGGCACATTTCAGAGATCGTGCGCCGGGAGGTCATGCGCCGGGACAACTGGTCATGCCGCTGGCGAGATTGCGGCTGGCCCCACGGATACCCAGCCGACACAGATCACCGCTACCTCGAAGCGCACCACATCGTGCACCATGCGGCAGGTGGGCAGAACACGGCAGATAACCTAGTGACCCTATGCAACCTACACCACGATGTGGTGCATAAGACTCACGTACTCGATCTGGCCGACTAAGCCGCGACGCGCATCCTCGCATCGAGAAGTTGGCGCACCACCCCCGCGATTGCGCCAGCAAGCGGCGGCGGCACGGCATTGCCAATCTGTCGCGCGATCTCGATTTTCGTTCCAACGAATTTGAAATCATCCGGGAACCCCATAAGACGGGCAGCCTCTCGGTGCGTGATGGGCCTGTCCTGATCAGGGTGCAGGTAGCGGCCCTTCTCGGGCTTGAAGAACTCGGTGCGGATCGTGACGGACGGGCGGTCCCACCACAAGCGTCCGAACAGATCGGTGCCGCCCGACGTCTTTCTGACCCAGCAGTCTGGGGTGATTTCGGGTGCGTTCCGCTGTAGGTCGAAGCGGTTGCCTCCGGGAGGCACAGCCCGATATCGTTGAAGACTCTTCTCTGTGGGATTGCGACCGAAATGTAGGTCCAGTGGTGCTCGCACACTCCGTATCGCGGTGCCGACTGGCTCCGGCAGGTCTGCGATCGCGTCCCAGACTGTCTTCCACGGCGGCAAGTTCGACTTCACAGCAGGTGCAGCATGCGTCCGCAACGGCGGAAATGAAGGCGCGGCTGTCCCGCGCTTATAACCCACTATGACAGTACGCCGCCTCGTCTGGGGAGCGCCGTAATCGGCAGCGACCAGGATGTCGCTTACCACGATGAAGCCCAGCTTTTTCGCGTGTTTCTCGATGGCAAGGTATTCCGGCGACGAACGTAGCTCGGCAACGTTCTCGATCACGAAAGCAGAGGCATTGCTGCGCTCAACGACATCCAAGAACGGCAACCAAAGCGCCCTCCTGCTGTCACCATCGCGACGCTTGTTCAGGAGGCTGAACCCCTGACACGGAGGTCCGCCGATCACAACGTCGGCTTCCGGGATCGGCTTACCCGAAGCAATCCACTCCTCAATGTCACCGCAGTCTGCATGAGGACCGAAGTTCTTCCGGTGAGTGGCGACGGCGGCTTGATCGATATCCAGCGACCAGACGCTTTCGAAGCCACCGCAAAACCGACGGTCTGTGAAGCCTAAGGTCAGGCCACCGGCACCCGCGAACAGATCGATAACCCGGTAGCTCAAAGTCGATCTCCGCACTGCCTCTCGAAACGACCATCAGGAGGAGGTGCGAGTGCTGCTACATGGACCTTTGCGATCTTGCAAGAATGTTCTTGGTCTGTTCTGGTGATATCTCCGACGACTTTGGTGGTAATCGCGGCTGGGAGTCGTGATCGTGAAGGGTCAAATGGCTTTGGCGCGGATCGAGCGGCGCACAACTTGTTCCTTTCGAGCCAGCCAAGTTCAGGGTTTATAGATAGATCAAATCTTATTGACAAATGTTTTTGATCTAGATCATAAAGAGGGAGTAACTTTCGATCTGGAGATGTCCGATAGCTCGTCTCGCCTACTACCGTTGCTCTACGTCTGATCAGAGCATCGAGAGCCAGCGCCAAGCGCTGGGTGGATTGTTCGACAGAGAGTTTCATGACGAGGGTGTCAGCGGCGCGACACCAGCCGCCTTACGTCCCGGCTTCTCCGAACTCATGAACTACGCGCGCGACGGCGACGTCGTCGCGGTATCAGCCGTAGACCGCCTTGGACGTGACGCGTTGGACGTTCAAGCTACCGTCCGAACACTGATCGAGCGCGGTGTCATCGTCGATGTGATGGGCCTCGGGCCAGTTGGCCGGGGTGTGGGCGAACTCATCATTGCCGTGCTCGCCCAGATTGCCGACATGGAGCGCCAGCGCATCAAGGATCGTTGCGATCTCGGACGTGTTGCCGCGAGAGCGTCCCTTGCCGCGACAGGGCGCACGCATCGTGGTAAGGTATCACTCGGCCGCCCCCTGGCGGCCGATGCCGCAATGATCCGAGCTTGGCGGATGGAGAACAAGGCGAGCATCGCCGCCACAGCCAGTCATTTCGGTATCAGTACGGCGACGGTCAAACGTTACTGCGCAATGTCGGATAAATAGCTCCATGAGATATACAGACATCATCGCTGAGGACATTGCCGTCCGGGCTCGCAGGAACGCGGAGAAGGCCCTCAAGGCGCGCCAGAAGATCGCAGACGCGGAACGGAAGAAGTCGCGTGCAGCGCAAGCGTACCAAGATGCCCTGCGAGCAGGGAACGACAGTCTCAGGGCTGCGCAGATGGCTCTGCGGTCACTCTGACATCAGATTCGTCGCGACACGCTCGGGCAGATGTCGAATGATATGGCGATTCAGATTCTCGCCGATGTAAGAATCGGAGATGAGCAACAGCACCCCCCTCCATGCAGTAGCCGGTCGGAGCCCGGAACACGCAGCCTCCAAGCCTCGCGGCAAGGCCGCAAAGTCCTACATCACCAAGGCAAAGTTCTTCCAGATGGCAGATATGGCGCGAGCCGCTGGCATTGTACCGACGTGTGTAACATTCGGACCGGACGGTACCTTGACCTTCTCGGAAGGCAGCGTCGTGCCCAGCGGGCCACCAGATGTATTCGCGAAGTGGAAAGATCAGCTATGATCACCGGGCTCCACATTGTGGGAAGCGGTAGGCCGGGACATACGAAGCGGTGGTACATCTACGCCAATCGCGGTGGTCCTCGCATTGGAAAAAGAGAGGGTGGCAGGAAGCCTACGACACTCACTCCTGCCGAGGTGAGCGCCTACAATGCCGCCACAGCGGCTGCTGCATCCCAGCCGAAGGACACCTTAGGCGCACTCATCCGCGAGTATCGTGCGAGTCCGGAGTGGCGCGGGCTGGCCATCACGACTCAGCGGAATTGGTCCGGTCATGTGGGGGCCATCGAAGAACGATGGGGCGAGACCCCGCTCGACGTCATTTCCGACCGACGCATGAAGCGGCCAATCATCAAGTGGCGGGACGAGTACGCGGACAAGCCTCGCACGGCAGATTACAGGGTCGGAGTCTTGCGGCATGTGCTGCAATGGGGAGTAGAACGTGGTTACATCACGTACAACCCCGCGCAGGGCATTCCGACCCTCTACAGGGGCGGGCAGCGGGCCGCCATTATTTGGCTCGATGAAGACGTGGAGCGCTTCGTCGCGAAGTCCCCGCAGCACATCGGCGATATCGTTCGGCTGGGGGCTGTCACTGGGCTGCGTGCCGCAGACCTCGCGGGGCTCAGATGGAGTGAAGTCGAAGAGGATGTTATTTCTCGCACAGCCGAGAAACGAAGCCGGGGTAAGCGCCGTGACGCGGTGATCCCCATCCTGCCGAGAACGCGAGCGCTTTTAGAGGAGCTTCGCACACGTCACCGAGCAGAAGGGGTTGATACGGTACTCGTGAACTCGCTGGGGCGTTCGTGGTCGCGCGAGGGATTGAGCAGCACCATGTCGGCTCACGTCAAACGCATCGGATTGAAAGCAAAGGATGGCCGACGAAAGCACCTCCATGACCTTCGCGGGACATGCGCCACAGCCCTGTTCGCTGCCGGTCTCAGCAACGAGCAGGTAGCTGACATCCTCGCATGGTCACCTTCGGAGGTCGAAGGAGTTCGACACCTCTATGTTGACCGCAAGGAGCGCATTGTGGCAGTGACGAAACGACTGGACGGCCTCTGGTAAAACCTGTTGTAAAACGGTTGCGCGCGGGTCAGCGAGATTCCCGGTTTTCCGCCGGTTTGCGGGTGTAGCTCAATGGTAGAGCAGCAGCTTCCCAAGCTGAATACGAGGGTTCGATTCCCTTCACCCGCTCCATTTTCCGATCTCACGAAATCCCACAGAGCTTTGTAAACCGCGGAAATCTGCGGTATTTTTCGGGTCATCCGGCTCGTGATCGCTCGTCCCGTCCCATGAAAGCGCAAGCGCAGGTGGGGCCTTTTTTCGAGAATTTCGGGCCTAAATTTGGCATGAGGCCCACCGGGGTGGGCCTCGCGACGAAAGGCCCGCACTATGGCTTTGACCGACATCGCAATTCGCCGGGCGAGGACCCGCGACAAGGCCTACAAGCTGTATGACGAGCTGGGCCTCTTCCTCATCGTGGCGCCATCCGGCTCCCGCCTTTGGCGAATGAGATTCAAGCGTCACGGCATCGAGAAGAAGCTCAGTCGGCTCTTACCCAGACGTAAGTCTGCGTGATGCGCGCAAGCTGCGCGACGACGCGCGCGATCTCCTCGCAGAGGGGAAGGACCCGGTTCTGGAGCGGCAGCGCGAGAAACTCAGAGGCGAGGCGCTGGCGGAAAACACCTTTACTCGAGTCGCCCAGGAATATTGCTCGAAGCGGCGGCGCGACGGCGACAGGGCCTGGGCGCCCTCGACCGCTGCACGGTGCGAATATCTCCTCAGCCTGCTCGATACCTCAATCGGCAAAATGCCGATCCATGAGATCGAGCCGATCGACGCCTTGGCCGCAATCCGGAAGATCGAGAAGCGCGGCAAGCTGGAAAGCGCGAGACGTACCCTGCAGCTGGCCGGCGCCGTATTCCGCTACGCCGTCGCCACCGCCCGATTGAAGTCAGACCCGACGCGGGACCTACGCGGCGCGCTGCTGACACCAACCGTCACACACTATGGCGCGGTCACCGAAGCGAAGGATGTCGGCAAGCTGCTGCGGGCAATCGACGCCTATGAAGGTCAGGGCATGACCAAATGGGCGCTGCAACTGGCGCCGCACGTGTTTGTCCGTCCTGGAGAGTTGCGTCACGCACGATGGGAGGAGATCGATCTGGACATCGCCGTGTGGACCATCCCCGCGGAGAAGATGAAGATGCGCAAGCCGCACCACGTTCCGCTCTCGACCCAATCTATCGCCATCCTGCTGGAGATCCGGTCGATCACGGGGTCAAACGGCTATGTCTTCCCGTCGATGCGGTCGCGCACGCGGCCGATGTCGGACAACACCCTCAACGCCGCACTCCGCCGATTGGGCTATGCGAGCAATGAAATGACCGCCCATGGCTTCCGCGCCATGGCGAGCACCCTGCTGAACGAGTCGGGCAAATGGTCCTATGACGCGATCGAGCGCGCGCTGGCGCATGGCGATACCGACAAAGTGCGTGCGGCCTATCATCGCGGTACCCATTGGAAAGAGCGTGTAGCGATGGCGCAGTGGTGGTCGAACCTGCTCGACAGCCTGCGCAGTGGCGCCACGATCTTGCCCTTCCCGGGAGTGAGGGTCGGCTGAACACCTTCCCTCCATCCGGCCCCGATCGCGCCGACGAGGTACGGTTACGCGGCGTCCCACGTTATTGGGCGAGGTCTTCCCAAGGGTTGAGCAGGGGAACGCCGGTTGCAAGGAAGTCGGCGGTGTTGCGGGTGACGACGGTGAGGCCGTGGACAAGGGCGGTGGCGGCGATCATCGCGTCGCGTTCTGAGCGGGGATCGGGAACGTGGATTGCTGCGCAGCGACGGGTCACCGCCGTATCGAAATCGAGAACGTGATCTACAAATCCAGGCATCACGGTCTTGTCCATCCAGCGACGGAGCGACTCTACCTGTGTTCCATCCCGACGTTGCACCCGAAGGATGCCGATCTAAATTTCAATGAGCGTTACGGCCGACACGAGCGGGCGAGAACCGACGGCCATTTTTGTCCAGGCTTCGAACGCAGGGCCTGCCCGTTCCGGTTTTCGGAGCGCAGATACGACATTGGTGTCGAACAGAAACATCAATCCTCGCCGAACTCGGCCGGACGGAAGCCAATGTTCAGCTTGGGCGGGTCGAAATCGAAGTCGCCGCCATCGTCCTTGTCCGCGAAGATATCCCACAAGGTCTGGCCCTTGCCGATCAGCCGCTGATATTCCTCGATCGAGAGCAGGACATGCGCGGGGCGCCCGCGATCGGTGATGAACACAGGGCCATGCAGGGCCGCCTTCTTGGCGCGGGCGGCATCCTGATTGAACTCTCGGCTGGTAAGGCTGGTGATGCCCATGACGCCCTCCTGGCGTTTGACGATATGTTGCTACATTGCAGCGGGGCAGCGAAAGTCAAACCGCATGGGAACGTAGGGGGCAGCATCATCAAGCAGAAAATGGTGCAACTTTGTCCTTTTGGGCGATTTGGTTTGATGGCACCCTGCAACTGGCCCCGCACATTTTAGCTGCTTTAACAGTATGATGTGATGCGTTTTGAGCGGTTAGAATGATCCCCACCTTGGAGTTTTGCCCGCTCGGCATTTCAAATGGGTGGCGCTTGGAAAGCCATCATTCCTGAGATCGATCCATGCTTGCGAGATCGACCGGCCATAGGACTTTGCTGCCGTTCATCAGCGACGTGTCGAGCGCAGATCTTGCCAAGAGCTCACACCCAGCGTCTACGCGACCGGCACCGTAGAACTGCAGGAATTGGGCCGGCTTCGGACTGTCAGGATCCGACGGATCTGACGCGTGAAACGGTTATTCGTTCGGCAGGTTTGCCGCGGCAGAAAGACCCCCTTCCAAACGCTCAGGGCCGAGTTTGCCGCTTCCGGATCCTGCCTTTCGTTCATAACGCCCGCGAGGTGGCTTCGTCAGCTCAGACTGACGAAAACGACGCGTGGAATGCCTCGCATCGCACGCGGCCTACGCAAGCGCGGAAGACGCCAGCGATAGCCAAGGAACCGCATCAGCCCGGCCAGACACATCATGCGTTCCGTGCATCGCGCCGTACCGCGACGCACCTGAACTAGAGCACGTTTAGCCTATCGAACATGATGCGGTTTCGCCTTTCAGCGTTGGCGAGAACAGTATCGTAGTCCATTACCTCGTAGTACATTGCGTGGTTGGGGTGGTAGCCATAATAGCCTTGCCCATCAGGCGTCGCGGTCGCGCCCCAATCCGTCAACTGCTCGCGCAGCTTCGGCGTGATATCGCATACAATGAAACAGTTTGTCGGAATCTCTTTGCTCGCCACTTTTACTGGCCTGGTATTCTGGCCGATATACTCGCCGGACCGAACAGCGTGAATGGTCTTCACCACCTGCTTGAGCGGGTTGTCTTCGTCGGTATAGTCGTCACGCATCGGCCTCTTGAACTCGACAATGGTGAGCGAGCTGATCGGCTGCGGCCCGTCAGACAGCGGAAATTCCCGATCGAAGATGACCAGATCGGGCCGCAGCGCGGAATCGCTGCCCAGCGTCTCAATCTTGTCGAGCCGTTGGTCGGATCCGACGAAGCTGTGGTAGTTCAGCCGCTCGTCCAGGATCCACAGGTTCTGCTGGCTGAACAGAACATCGTCCACGTTGGCCCGCATCGGGAAGATGATGTGATGAAGTACCTTCTCCAGCGGATACCTCTGATCCTTCTGATCGGCTGTAATGGCCTTACGAAACAGTTCGAGAATGATCTTGCTGTGCATGACATATTGCGCGAGCGCCGCGATCCCGAGTTCGTTATTGCCGGTCAGGAAGTCAGTCAGCCGGTCCTTATACTCATCATATTCGGTGAGCTTGGCCGCCTCGAGCAGCACCTTGCTTCCTTGTTTCTTGAGCTCGACCTCGCGCAGATGCAGCTCGCGGTGCAGCGCGGCTTCGATTTCCGGACGGGATCCGTCGACCGGCATGCGGTCTATGAACTCTTGGGACCGCCGGAGCAGGAAGCGATAATGCGGCGCGTCCGACGTGACATAAGCCTCGATGGTCTTGAGCTTCGCCGCATTGATGTCGTCGAGGATCGAAGAGAGGTCGGCCTGAACGAAGCGCACACATTCGTCGCGAATATCTGCACGACGGATGTCGTCGGCGAACAGGCCGATCTGGACCGGATGCTCAGCCCCTTCTTCGACATCGGCCTCCGGACTCGGCTCAGGCTCATCCTCAAGGAAGTCGGTACGCACCGGATTGACGCGGGCGTTGAGATAGGCGCCGGTCACTACTGCGAGATAGACGAAGCTGTTTCCATCCTCGTCGCGCAGGCGCCCCTTTAGGTTGGGAATATATTTGTCGAGCGGCTCGGTGACGACCGCACGATCATCGGCACAATAGATAATTCGGTGGCGCGAGGAACGCGGTTCATCAAGCCTGAAGCCGATGACCTCGAACTTCTGGTCGCGGATCTCGAAGGGATGGACTGTCGACTGTGCCTTGAACGTGGCCTCGAAGATGCGATTGACCAGCAGCGTTTCCCTGCCGTCGCGAAGTTCGATGGCCGGGCAGTCGGGGCGCATGAGGATGAGCACGAAATGCTCACAAATCCGGCGTGCGATCTGCTCTAGTTCGATTGGCGTTTCCGATTTCCACGGCTCGCGAAATCCGCTGAGACTGAGCTGCGTGCCGGTCACCGTGCGCGCGCTGGTCGCCGCCGTGACGGCATCCGGGGAATAGCCTTCGTGAAAGGCGATCGTCCGCTGGATATAGTCTCCGTTCACGTCGTCCTTGAACGTGCTCTCGATATTGGCTTCGGCGAAAGCCTTGAGCCAGATCAGGCGCCCGAGGCCTTTGCCACCGCGGCTGAGCTTGTATTCCGAGTATGCGGTGTTGAAAGAATCCATGTTGAGGTCATGAAAGCCCACTCCGTTGTCGGTTATCGTGAACCCCGTGACCTTCGGTTTGTCGGGAAGACCAAGATCGAGGCCAGACTCGCGGTGAATGTTGACGATAATCCTAGGATCGGCGGGCGAACCTTCCTGGATCGCCTGATAAGCGTTCATAATCGCTTCGAACACGGGGAGCAGCGATTTCCATTTCGGCAGATACGTCTGCCGAACCTGTCCGGGGAGACTGGCGCGCCATTCCATATTTCAAAACCTGTCCTGCGTGCGAACCAAGCTCATGCCGCCTCGAGCCAGCCCTTGCGCAGCAAAACTTCGTGGGCGAGCCGGAGCTGCTCGCGCGAGAAGCGCCGCTTGCGATCGTTCCATGCGTAGGTTGCATCGGCAATTTCATCGATCGACCGCGCGGCTTCGTGCCTGGCGACCCAATGGACCGTCGACAGAAGTTCGAGGCCAAAGGAAGTCTCGAAACCTTCGACCAGATCCGCCACTGCATCGAAGCGGCGTCGCGTATCGCCCGCACTGGCCAGCGCCGCTTCCGCATCGGCAAGCGCACCCGGGACGATCTCGAGCTGCTTGTCAGGCGCATCGCCCCCATCGGCATAGCCTGAGATAAAATGCCCTTCTACCATTCGCAGCAGGTGGGTCAGATTCTCGGCGTAGGGGCCGTAGTGCGCCTTGGCGTAGCGCAGCCGCAGTCCTTCACCTGACTCCTGGAGAAAGTAGAGCAGCTTGTGGACCTCCAGTAGGCTCACGAACGGATCCATCAGCCCGCCGACATAACGCTGCATGAGGACAACCAGTGCTGCGCGCCCCGGAGTCATTTTGGGCACCTCCCGCGTTCTCGCCATCACGTCGGCGGCCGGCGCGCCACCCGGCTCGTAGATGTCGATCCGCACGTCGGTCAGGTCGTCGAGGGCAGTGATGATGCGCGGTCGCACCTCAGCCCAGTTCAGCCCCCCCAGGCCTGAGCCGAGCGGCGGAACCGCGACGGACCGGATGCCACGTCGCGTGACCTCCTCACGTAAAGCCCGGAGCCCGGACTCGATATCCTCAATGCGGCTCTTCCCCCTCCAGTGTCGTTTCGTAGGAAAGTTTATAATGTACCGCGGGTTGGTGAGTTCGCCCGTTTCATAGACAAACATTCGGCCCGGCTGAACATCGCCAAGATCGCAGGCTCTCGCATAGGCCGCAAAGTTATCAGGAAACATATTCTTGAATTGAAGGGCGATTCCGCGCCCCATCACACCGACACAATTAACGGTGTTCACGAGCGCTTCCGCGTCCGCGTTCAGAATATCACCTCGACAGAAGTTGATCATGCTGCCCCCATTTTCAGTAATACCACGCGGGTTGGATTTCGATAGTGGGTCGATGACCGAGCGCCGCGGTAAGCGCATGCACCTGATTGGCGACCGCAAGACTGAGCACGCCAATCCGGCGGATCAAGTGCCAGGGAAAGCTATGATGCACGAGAAACTCCGATTGCTTCGCCTCCTTCACATCCGACGGTCGAAAATCGCGCGCGGCGATACCCTCCCAGTTCAGGCTGTCGAGATCGCCGACCGCGTTGAAAAAGGCGGTATAGTAAGCACCGGCGTTCGCTGACGTGAACGCCCACCGGATGCCAGCTCCGTTCGCCCATGCCACCACCTCGTGTAGATCAGCCTCGAGATGAACGATCGGGCCTTGTCCACCTCGGTACGCCAGCTCGGCATGGTTGGCACAATGTATCACATAAAGCATGATCGATCTAGAACAAAAATAGAACGGAACATAATCGCCGACCATCGTACCGGCGTGGCAGGACACCGGAAGCTGAAGCCGACGATCCTTGATCGTGCTCATGCCGATCACGGTTCCAAGCCCTTGGGCTTGCCGGACGGCGGCATCACTGAAGATGCCCTGCTGCGCGATCGAGGCCAGCCGGTCGATGTGTACGATATGATAGATCTTGGGGTTCGCCGGGGTGACCATAATTGATGGGATAGTGAGCGACGACCGGGAGTGCAAAGCTCTTAAGCCTGCCCATCGCCCGAACGATTTGATTGGGTTTGGCCGGAGGCTCTCCGATGATGATCCGAAAAGCATGGATCGCCGCAGAACTCGGCCTCATCTCGGCCACCCGACAGCGAGCCGAGCATGGGCAGACTTTCCGACCGATCGCTTGGCCCCTCTCACTGGGGCCTGGTCGGTTAACGAACGTCTGCTTACGCAATCTTGGCGCTTGTAAGCGGCCGGGCCGTTCTTCACCAAACCCGTCGAACGTCGCCGGATAAACAATCGGCGATTTTCGAGGATAGCTTTGGCCGCTCGAACGACCATTGAGGCGCGTTGGTGCCAGATCGCCTCGCGCTGAGTAAACGGCAGGTTCTGGTAGAAGCTGCCATTCGAAGCCCAACTGCGAACGACGCATGTTGGTCGACTGCCGCCGGCCCCATCTCACCCAGCTTCACCTCGCGTCAAATTCGCACGGCCTCCGTCAGCAGACATCGTCCACGTGGTAGAAGATGGGATTGTGCATCCACGCATTGACGGCGGATTCGCGCCACCCGGCGCAGCGGGTGGCGATGCGCACCTGCTTGGGGAAGGTCCCTTTCTGGATTTTCCGGTAGAGCGTCGCGCGTGACAGGCTGGTGCGGTTGAGCACCTCCTTGAGGCGAAGGAAACGGTCGGGTTGCTGCTGTGTCATGGGTCAGTCTCCTGTGTCTTGTGGGGTCGTTCTGTGCTTGTCGGAGACAGAGTTGGGGCGACGATCGCAGGCGTCAACCGCATGAGATTTGGCGTTTTTACGCCAGTTTGTCCGTAAATTTCCCTGATTGTCCGCCACGGTCCCAAAGATACGCCAAAATAATTTTTGCAGGCGGGTGACGTGGCGTCTCAGGCTGTTCCAGCCTGACCGCGCTCTACTTCCGCGTGCCGCTCCAGCCGAGTCGCCTTGGGGCGTCTCGTCGGCTTCGCCGTGACGATCGCATGACGTGTGCCGGTCCGCGTCGCGGACCGGTCGGCATGGGCGCCATGCCCC
>Ga0065704_10000979_pt1 | contig 17162 bp, 33 predicted proteins | sample SwiRhicommuniRL2_FD_59091 | JGI IMG/M metagenome (GOLD analysis project Ga0065704, IMG submission 59091) | Switchgrass rhizosphere bacterial communities from Rose Lake, Michigan, USA - RL2 v2 (version 2) | ecosystem: Host-associated > Plants > Roots > Rhizosphere > Soil | place: East Lansing, MI
GATGTTCGGGCGCGGGTGCTCAGGGAGGAGATGTCTAGGCTCGGCCTCGGCGTGCGGCCGACTCCGATGGCGACGCCATCCCCGACTCCGAGCCGCGCGGGGACGATGAGCGAAGACGCGCGGCGGACGAATGCCGACAAGCTCGCGCGGTTCACTCAGCAGTTTCAAAGAGACTGGCAGACCAAACATCCCGACAAGCCGATGCGTGGCCCGCTGTACGAGAGTGAGTTCAAGCGGAACGCCGAAGCGAACCACCTCGTGGTGGAGAGCTTGCAGTAGTGGACGAGTTCAACATCGACATCGGCGGGGACCAGCCGCCGCCCGAATTCAACATCGACCTAGGCGACGAGCCTGAGTTCAAGATCGACTTCGGGAACGTCGATGCAGGCAGCTCGGCCGACACGCCCGTTGCTACGCCGGCGCCTGCAGCGGCAGAGCCCTCGAACGACCTGTGGAGCGTGGTCAAGCGCGAGGCTTTCCGCGACCCGAAAATCGAGTTGATGAAGGAACACCCCGGGGTCGCGGCCGCCCTCCTGACTGGCGAGGCGTCGCTCCCGGTCCAGGCCGGCACGAGCCTCATCGGCGGCGCCGTCGAGCGTTACAAGGCTGGTGAGCCCGTCCTCGACAAGAAGGCGATGTTGCTGGATCTGGCTGCGCCGGTCGGTGTCAACGTCGCGCTCGGCGCCGCGAAGGGTGTCGGGAAGGTACTCAGAGGGACGACTCCCGGCCTCGACGAGGCGATCAACGACATCACGAAGGGTTGGGCGGACCTCGGTGACGTGAAGCCCACGGGGGCAGTACCGCAGGAACTTCCAGCGAAAGGCCCCGCGCGAGCGACGGTCGACTTCACGAAGGACGTCCTTGGTTCGCCCATCAGGGCGGGCGCGGCGTCCAAGGTGCAGGAGCTGCAAGACGTAGCCAAGCGCATCGCCGCCTACGCCCCGGCGCGCAACCGCATCAGGCAGTTCCTCGACGAGCAGGGGCGCGAGATCTTCACCGAGGCCGTTCCCGGCGTGCGCGGGACGGTCCTCCGCCAGCGCCAGGCCATTCCGCTAGCCGACCGCGAGGACATGAAGCTCCTGCTTGAGGGGCATAAGACCGCCGAGGAGGTAGCCCCACACGTCGTCGAGCGGGCCGCGAAGCTGAAGCAGGTATATGACCGATTCGGCGAGATGGGACAGGAGTCGGGACTCCTGCACCCCGGCGCGCCAATGGTCCGCAGCCGTTACGGCACTCCCGAACCGGCGTACTCAGGCCCGAACATCCCCAAGGACCCAGAGGAGGCGGCGCGCTACATCGGCGACCTCACCAAGCTCGGCCACGAGGGAAAGCGCACCGTGGGCTTCCACGAGCGCGTGGAGCACAAGTATTTCGAGCCCGAAATCCACGACGCCGACGCACTCAGGGGATTCGAGGCGTACAAGAAGTACGCGCCCGAGCAGTTCGCTGCTGCCTACGCCTTCGGTGCGCCGGGCGAGTACACATCCCTCGCCAAGACGGTCGAGGGGTTCGGCAAGCGCACGCTTGCGCCTGGGGCGTCGGTCTCCAAGTCGACCGGGAGGCTGGTCGAGCAGCGCATCCCCGGCGCCACAGTCGCCGAGGGAGGGACGAAAGCCTTCGGTCGCGACATCAACGAGCTCCTGAACCGGGCCTCGGCGGGGGGGCTCTCGCCCGCCGACCGGGGTGCCCTGGAGCGGATGACCGGCACCCTGAACCAGATCTACCACACGGGCGAGCGGAGCCCGGCGGCCGCCCTCGCCGGCAAGGCAGTGGGAACGACGCTGCTGCCGCTGTCGTGGCTGCAGCAGTACGGGCAGCAGGCCTGGAACATCGCGAAGCCCGGCCTCCAGAAGAACGTCGAGGGGCTTGTCCGCTACTCGCTGGACCCAGACTTCCGTGCGCTGATCAGGGCGAGCGGCGGGCAGGGCAGCTCGATGGAGCACCTTTTCAACGAAATGGTGGGCGAGCCGGGCGCGCTTCGCGACTTCGCTCGCGCAGGGCTGGCCCGGCTGCCGACGGGTATCAGCGGTCCCATCGAGCGGGGGGCGGCAAGGCTCGGGTCTTCGCGTCTCGGTGAAGGAGTCTCTAACCTCGCCGCCTACCTTCCCGAGAACCTCGTCGGGAAGGGTATCGGCTGGAGCGAGAGCATGCTCCGCGGGCCGCTCGGTGCGGGGCACTACGTCCACACTGAGGATCTGATCGGGCGGGCACTCGACGAAGCGGCAAGCACCGGCAGGCTAACGCGCGGCCTCTCGCGGGAGTTGCGCGAAGCAGGCATCAACGAGTCCGACGTCCTCGCTGGATCGCCCGACCTTCTCTCTGCACATACGCTACGCAACGCTGGCGCTAATCTGACAGGACGCTATCAGCTCATGTCGGGCGACCCCGGGCACTCAAGTGCGCGGATCATCGGATCACCTTGGGGTCGCGTGGCAGCGCAGTTCAAATCGTTCCCGCTCGGCGCTACGCGGCTCTTCAAGAGCGACGTGCTGGACCCGCTGGGCTCGGGCATCGCGAACCGCGACATGTCAGAGTTCTCGCTCGGAGCCGGGCGGCTCGCGCGCCTAGCCGCTGCCGGCTACGCCAGCCATCTCGCGGTGCAGACGGGGAAGAATATCGTCAAGGGGAAGAGTCCCGCGGATTGGGCCTACGACGACGTCCCCAGTCAGGCGGCGAGCACCAACATGGGCCTGCTCTACGATGTCCCAGCGGCCATCTACAAGGGCGAGAACCCCAAGACGGGGGAGTGGAGTGCCTGGGAGGCGGCCAAGAACCTGGGTGAGTTGGCGACCCCCCCGATCGTCGGTGCCTTCCGCAGGCCCGACCCGGTGCGGTTCGGTGCGCTAGCCGCCAACGCGCTCCTGCCCAAGTTGGGCGCCGCAGGGACGATGTTCCTGCCCGCAATCGAGCAGTATCGGAAGCCCGACGAGAACCCGATCGCGAAGCTGCGCCGCGAGATCGAGCAGTTGAGGCAGCGTGGACGCTGATGGACCGCTTGGTCCTCGCCGTGCTCTGCGCACTGGTGGGACTCCTGATGTTCATCATGGCCGAGCGGGAACTGGCGTTGACCGATCGGGTTGACGCCCTCCACCATCAACTCGATGCCCTGAAGCTGAGCGTCCAGCACAGCGACGAAGTTGGCAGCCCGGCGCTCCGCCGACACATGGATCTGCCCATGTCCCAGGCTCACCTAGGGCAGGATCGGTGTGCTTGCCCGCCTTTGTTTCCCTGACTCAGTTCTCCTGAAACTGCGCCATGTGCTGCTGGTATTTTCTGCGCCACGCCTCCGCGCGCTCACTCTGCCGCGCCTCCAGCCGGCGGACTTCTTCCATCCTGTCGTACAGTTCTAGTACCTCGCGCTGGTGTTGCGCTTGCTTCTTCTCCCGCTCCCGTAACTCTCGCTCGGCAGCCTTTATCTCTTTCCGCCGTTTCCGCTCGTAAGCATCTTCGGCCCTGGCCTGCTCCTGCGGGGTCATCAGCACCCAAGGCTTGGGGCCTCGGCGCTTCTTTTCCTTGACCGGCAGTGGCGCCGGCCGCACCACTTCGGGCAGATCGGCGAGCGCACGCCTGAACGGTCCCGGGTGGAAAAGTGCTAGTTCGCAGATGTCGTCGAACTCTCTACTCCAGATCCATTCCCTCGCAGTGAGAATCTCGTTCGTGCGCCGTAGCTCGTACTCCCGGGACTTCGATCTGGGCTGCCCGCCGAGGGCATCGCGGATGGCGTTTTCGATGACGCCGCGCCAGACTTCTATGCACGCGGTGATGGCCGGGTGTATCGGGAAACCCAGCGAGCCGATCGGCTCCTCGAGGAGGTAGGTACGGCTCCGATGCTCAGTCCCGGGACGGAAGGCGTAGAGCCCGCTCCGGTGCGCGCCTGCCGGGCGCATCCGCGTGCCTGCCTCCCATGACCCGTACGCCGGGTTCATCGCTAGACCTTCTTGGCAAGCCTAGCCCAAGTCGTCCACGAGAGAACCACCATCGGCTCGGAGCGGTCGCGGCGAAGGAACAGCAGATCATTCTTCCCGAGCCAACGTTCAAGCAGCGAGAAGCCGCTGCCGTTGCCGCGAGCTTTGACCTCGGCGCGCATGCCGTCGATCATCAGGTCACCGGGGTACTCGCGCACGGCACCGGACAGCGGCACCCGATGGGCCTCGAAGCCTGCATCGCGGCAGAGATGGACGATCTCCCTCTCTGCGCGCAGACCCTTACTGCGGGACTTCGCGCCCATTGGCTTTCGCGGCTTCCCGTTCGGCGCGTTCGCGTGCCCATCTTTCCTCAATGTCCTTGCGACGTTCGAGGTGGATGATGATCGACCGGCCTGGGAAGTAGTAGGACCACTCCACGTCGACGTGAACGCTCACATCGTATTTCTTTGCCCACGCAGCCAGCTCGGGCAGGTCGCGATCGTAGATGCCGTAGGGCTGAGTCAGCAGGACGCGGTAACCTTTGGAGTTCTTCCAGCACGAGGTGTGATCCATGCCTGGGACTTGGCATCTCTCCGCATTAACTGTCCGCCAGTTGTGGCGGCCGCTCAGGAGCATGCACCCGCAGCCGCGCTCGGAGAGCAGTTTCCAGCCTTGCTTTTTGAACGCCTGGAAGGTCTTCTCCGCTACGGCCGCGGCGTAGATACGCGACGCCGTATCGAGACTGACTTTGCGTAGGGCCTCGATGGTCGCCCAGTGCTTCGCTACGCCCTCGCTGCCGAGGATGTTGCAGGCGCGCCGTTCGGCCGAGCCCCTGATCACCTTGATAGCCGAGGTGCTCATTTCTTCTTGACGTGCCGGTACCCGCCGGACTTCGTGATGCGCCCGGCCTTGCCCATCGAGATCGCCGTCGCGATGGCTTGCTTCTCGGGCACGCCTTCGTGGCGGAGCACTTTGATCTTCTTCGACACGAGATCGGCACTGTTTCGTTTCATGTGAAACCTCACGCCACGGCTTGCTGTTCTTGCGCTGCTTGCCACCGAACGAGGATCTCCGCAAAGGCGTCGATGTCCCTGGCGGCCCCGTAGCGGACGAGTTCGGCCTTGGTGGGCCAGAGGTAGAGGCAGCCTGTCATGTCGGCATCGGGGCCGAGCCGCTGCGCTACGGCGAGCCTCTGCGCGGCGACTTCCAGCGCGTGCTTCCGCGCCTCGTCGTCGTTCGGCCTGCGCCCGGACTTCGACTTCGTCTTGATATCGACGATCCAGATCTGCCCGCGACGCCGGATCACCCGGTCGGGGCGAACGATGTAGTTAACGCCAGCGATCGTGCCCCAGAGCGGCCGCTCGATGGCGACCATCTCGTCGGTCGGCTGGAGCCACTCGCGCCAGGTCTGGGCATACTGCTCCAGTTCGGTACCGGCGATGGACGGCCAGTGGAGGTCGCGCTCGTCCAGGTAGTGGAGCGTGGTATGGACCTTCGAGCCGCGGTCCATGGCGACCCACACGAATGGCAAATCGGGCGGCCCGCCGAACTGCCAGGCGATGGCGCCGGTGGCGGAGGGTACCTTCGTCGCGTCCCAGTAGTCTGGTAGTTCCTTCTCGTAGATCGACCAAGCTCGCCGGTGCTCGGGGACCTCGGCCATCACGCCACCTTCATGCCGACGGCCGCGAGGGCGTCGTCGAGCTGTTGCGTCAACGCGGAAAGTGCCTGACGGGCGACGTCGTATGCCCCAAAATCCGCTTGCCGTACCGACTCCTGGCGGACCTCCTGCGCTTGCCGATACTCCAGCGCCGCCTCCGCGACCTTCCGCAGGAGTGCAATCTCTCGCTCAACCGCCAGCCTCTCCTCGACGAGGTCCCTGGGGAAGCTCATAGCGGCATCGGGTCGCGCAGCCGCGCGCAGATCTCGGCGAGTTGATCCCTCTGGATCTCCGCCGTGGAGTTGTAGCCGTAGTACTCCTGCAGCCACGCCTTCGTCGCGTCCTTGGGGTGGTTCCCCTCGCAACGGGCGGCGTGGAACGCGCGGCGGTCCTTCTCGTTGATCAAGACCGGCTCGTTCACATCCTCCTCCAGATCGTCGAGAAGAAGCGAGGGCGCCGCCCCATCTTCGGACACAACGTCCGGAGATCTGGGGAGATTCGCATCGGCCGGAACCGAAACGGGGACGGCGCCCCCGACGACCTCTAGCGATTCCGCCAGGGCCGATTCCAGTTCTGCGTCAGGAGTCCCCTCGATGACCTCGCCCGTCTCGCGGTCGACCGTCTCCTGGGCGCTCGCACGCTGCGGCGTCGGGAGGTCCGAGGTGGGCCGCGCCTCCTTCACCTGCTCGTCCTCGGGCGGGTAGTCGAGGGCCTCCTCGCGGGGGATCACGCCCTTGAGCACGTCGGGGAACGCCGCCCGCATGCAGGCGCTGCGTGCCCGAGCGACCAGCATCACGTCGGGGTAGGACGCCCAGACATTCTTGCCGGCGAGCTTGGCTCGCTGCGCGTCGGCCATCGAGAAGGTCTTCAGGTACGGCGTCGGCCTGCCGCGCCTGACCATCCGGCAGAAGCCCTCGCGCGCCTGGCCGTCGCCGCGGACGCCCTCCTCGTGGTCCTCGAGAAGACCGGAAGCCTGGACGAGAGCGATGGCGCCGTCGCCCCAGACCGACGGCTTGCCGTTGATCACGCTGATCGACTGGAGCGCCATCAAGGGGGAGAGCCCGATCTCCGCGCCCATCTGCAGGCAGACCAAAATGTCTCCCGGCTTCCCGCGGTACTCCATCGGCACGAAGTTCGAGTTCGCGATGAGCTTCGAGAACTCCATCGCCTCGGCGAGGTTCGTCGGGGCGAAGGACGCCGGTCGCGACGGGCGCGCGGTTGCGAGTTCGGTGTTCACTCCTCACCTCCCGGCCAGCACTTCAGGCAAAAGTGGCCGCCCTCGGAGTCTACCATCCAGGCGTCTGCCTCGTAGATGGGCACCCGGCACGAGCAGCACTCGCCGAGCGGGCGAGGGCACTCGCACGCGACGCGACCGCAGACCTCGCACTCCGCCATAGGATGGACCTGGGTTTTCTCCCTGGCCCCGCTCATAACCTCTAGGTTTGCCATGTACGAATCTCCCTTGGAGGAGGATTGTAATGCAAACCAGGGCGGCGTGTCAACAGCGAATCTTATGCCCGGGCTACCAGTCGATGAGCGTGCGCTTCAGGATCTCACGGACGATCGAGGAAATCGTTCGGCTTTCCAGCTTCGACTTCTCTTCGAGGCGGCGGCGAACGCCGTGAACGTCATCGCCGAAATCGACGACGATCATGTTCCGCTTGGGTGCGATGGTGCTGGGCCGGCGCACCCCGGGCGGGGATGGCTGCTTCACGCGGCGCTTCAGACGTTCGTTCATCCCGTTGCGGCTCTTGGACTTGCGCGATCTCGATTGCATTACAATGCGCCCGCTGATACCGCAAGCTCACCGCGACTTAGATGCATTACTAATCGCGAGGCAAAAACCCGTGAGGAAACAACTAGATGCGGAACCGCGTTGACAAACCATTGAAATTGCACGAGGAGATGCCTCCACCGCCGCTTCCAAAGCATCATCGCCGTCCGCGAAAACCGGTCCGCGTTCCTCTTTCCGTCGTGAAGCCGCAACCCTCGGGAGACGGCATCGTGGCTGCGTTCGAGGTAGAGCGCCTTGGCAAGATCAGGAACTTCGCGTTCACGGTCGACGATCTGCTCGGCCTGGTGCGACGCGACTACGACCTTGCCAACAAGAAGTCGCGGCACACCGTGAAGTACCCGCTCGGCCACGTGCAGGCGTTTTTCCGCGAGAAAGTCCGGCGCGAAGGCAGACCGAAGTTCGGTCGCGAGGTGACGGCCGAGGACATCGAGGACTACGTCATCGACCGGCGTCGCGAGAAGATCCTCGACGACGGAACGATCCGACCGCCGGCCAAGGAGGCGACGATCAAGGTCGAGCTGGCGATGCTCAAGCGCGGGTTCCACCTGGCCGTCCGCCTGCGCCGCGGACTGACCCTGAACGACATCCCCGCATTCCCGGTGATCGCCGCCGACACCCTGACCGTTCGCCACGGGTTCCTCCGCAGCGAGCAGGTCCACGAGGTGATGGGCTTCCTTCACCCCGATGTGGCCGATCTGGTCGAATTCCTCTTCGTCACGGGTTGGCGTTTCGGGGAGGCGGCGAAGCTCAAGTGGTCGAACATCGAGGACGACCGGATCTGGATCGCCACCTCGAAGTCGGGCCATCCGCGGGCCATCCCGATCGCTGGCGACGAGCTGATCGCGATCATGCAGCGGAGGCTCCTGCGGAGGAACGGCGACTGGGTCTTCCACCGAGAAGGGAAGCCCATCAACGACTTCCGCTGGCGCTGGCAGCGAGCCCTTGAGCAGGCCGGCTTCGCGGATCGGAAGTGGATCGTCCACGACCTCCGCCGCTCGGCGATCCGCCGGATGATCCTCGCCGGCGCCGACCAGAAGTCGATCATGGAGTGGACCGGCCATCGGACCGATTCGGTCTTCCGGCGCTACATGATCTCCGACATGGATCGGATGGTGCAGGTGGCTGAGATGGTGAACGCGAAGGAGCGCGAGAAGGCTGGCCCGGCGAAGCTGAACCCGCTCCAGACCATGCGGCCATTCAAGTGGGAGAAACGGCAGTAAACCCCGTGCAGGGCGATAGTTAAGTGCGAGAGCCATCGTTGAACTCGAAATCCATCGCTGGCCCTCGCGCTGAACTCGAAGGTCGGCGACTCCAGGGATTTCCGAGTCGGGCCGCCGGCTTGGCTCAGCGAAAGTTAGATTGACAAAAAGTTAAGTGCGAATCGGAGCGTAAACCTCGGAGGGAGGGACGTCGAGATGTCTCGGACGCGGCTGATCAAGCCGGGGTTCTTCTTGAACGAGGAGCTGGCTCGGCTCCCCTTCTCGGATCGCCTGCTCTTCGCCGGGCTCTGGACGATCGCGGACCGGGAGGGACGGCTGGAGGACCGGCCGGCTCGGATCAAGGCGGCAGTGTTGCCGTATGACGACACCGATGTTGACGCCGCACTCGACCGTCTCGTGGTCGCGGGGTTCGTTCGCCGCTATTTTGTCGGACAGCTCGCGGTGCTCTCGATACCCAAGTTCGCGAAGCACCAGAGGCCACACCTCCGCGAGCAACCTAGCGAATTACCAGAGGAATCGGCCGAGGCACAACCTAGGCAGTGCCTAGGCACAACCTTGGCATCGCCTAGGTGTCCCTCTTCTCTTTCTCCCTCTTCTCTTTCTCCGGTTTACCTTAACCCTTCACCCTCGCTCCCTTCGGTCGCGGCCCCCCTTACCGCCACCGCGGCGGACAAGCCGCCGCCACGCGCGAAGGGGTCGCGGCGTGTACCCGCCAACTGGGAACCCAACGTCGGGCACCGCGATCTCGCCAGGGTGCGCAATGTCGAGTTCGACTCGGAGCTAGCGAAGTTCCGCGACTACGAGTTCGCGCGCGGCAAGAGCGACTGGGACGCCACCTTCCGCAACTGGCTTCGCAACGCCGACGAGCGGCGGGGCGTCGTGAAGCATCGCCAGACCGCCGACGAACGCAAGCTCGAAGCAATTCGCCGGTCGGACGAGCTGTTCGACCGACTCACGAGAGGTGCCCATGGACCCGAGAGAGGCGAAGCAAATCGCGAACAGCCTGGACATGCGCTGCCGACGGGACTGGTCGGAGGAAAGGCTCACCCTTTTCGCCACTGACCTTCTGGCATCGCCGATCGGCGTCCTGCCGTTCGAGGTGGTCTCAAACACTCTGCGCCGCCTGGTCTCCGAGGTGGACCCCGACACCGTGACGCTCGCCCGGCTGATCGAGGCGGTGAAGACCAAGCCGGCGATCCCCGACCGATACTTCTTGCCGCCGACCGAGGACCGTATCGACCCAACCGCGACCGGCCCGGCTGCGCGAGGTCTCGCCTGGCGCGAGCGCCACGGCATCGCGGCCCCGACGAACCTGCCCAAGGAGTCGATTCGCCTAGAGCTTGCGCAGATCCTCTCGACGCTCGGTTCGAAGATGCGCTTCCACTGCATTCGCTGCCGCGAGCCGTTCCGCGAGGTGGACGTCGACGCCTACGTGCTGCGCCTGATGGACGCCGAGCGCGACGGCGATCTCGAGCCGCCGAGGTGGTGCGCCCGCTGCACGCCGAGCCAGCTACCAGTGTCTGTGGAGGATGACAGTGTACCCTTCTAGCTCGAAAGTCTGCTTCAAGTGCGGGGCGGAGAAGCCACTGGATGAGTTCTACCGGCACCCGCGGATGAGCGATGGGCATCTCGGGAAGTGCAAAGCCTGCGCAAAAGCTGACTCGATAACCCACCGCGCGGTCAAGACAGAGTACTACCGCGAGTACGATCGGGAGCGGTTGCAGTCAGACCCGAAACGGCGCAAGCAGCATAGGAAGGACACCCGCCTCTACCGCCAGCGGCATCCCGAGAAGGCCCACGCTCATGCGGTTACGAGCGGGGCAATTCGCCGCGGCCGGTTAGGTCGCCAGCCATGCGAGGTCTGTGGTGCTCGCGCTCAGGCGCACCACGAGGACTACTCGCAGGCGCTCGCAGTGCGTTGGCTCTGCCAGGAGCATCACCATGCGCACCATCGCGGTCGCCTGAAGAAGGCAGGCTGATGCGCCCCATGCACCGCAGCGACGGCCCGCTGTTCGAACTGCCGCTCGCCCGCAAGACCGACCCAGGCACGAGCTGGGCTGCAGCGAAGTCGCTGGAGCCAGCGGAGCTCGCGGGCCTGCGTCGCCGCGCGGCCGCGCTCGTCACGAAGTACCCCGGGCGGATCGCGCGCGAACTCTCCGAGCTAGCCGGCGACGGCGACCCGCGGACGCTCAACCGCCGCCTGGGCGAGGTCGAGCGCATAGGCTTGGTGCGTCGGGGTGTAGCGCGTCGCTGCGCGGTGACAGGCAAGCTCTGCGCGACGTGGTGGCCGGTAGAGGTACCGTCTTGACCGCAACCGAGGGATTCATCGCAGGATTCTCGGTGGGTGTCGTGATCATGCTACTAGGCATTTTCTGGATCACGAGATGAGAAATTTTCGGATTTACAACTTTTACCATTGCCATGTGCCGTGAGGTTCGATATGCGCGAGTCTCCGCAACGTCGAACGCCTAGCAGCATTGGGCCGCTAGTCGTGGTGGCATCGCTTTGTCTGGGGCTCCCAGCGTGTTCTGCGAGGAACAGTCCAACGACTTTCGGAACGACGACGGGCATTGTGATCGACGTGCCTGAGTGTAGGCACGCTCAGGTATCGGGAACGACGGTCACCATCTGGGACTGCGTGGGCGCCGAGCCCACACCTCAGCCGACGCCGCCCCCGGTCCAGCCAACGGCGACTCCCCAGCCAACGCCGCCTCCCACACCTAAGCCGACAGCGCCACCACCACCCCAGCCGACGCCGCCCCAGCCGCCCTCGTGCAACGGGGGTACGCTCAACACCGACCTCGGCGGCGGCAACATGGGGTTTACCGACCGCATGCTCATGCAAGGCTACAGCGTCGCCTACTGCGCCACGCTACCAGCTGGCGGCGTCAAGACCGTCAGTTTCCGCATGAGTGGCAAGTGCCAGGGTGCGACCATCAGGATGCGACTCTGGCCGCCAGCGGGTGCGAAGTATGGCGACGGGACTCCGGTCCCGGTGATCGAGCAGGTATCAGGTACCATCGCCCTGGGTAGCTCGCGCTACGCGGCAGGCTGGGTGCCGGGCGGCGTGTACGTGATGGAAAATATCGGCGAGCAGCCCAACGGCACCGGGTGCCCGCCGCAGCAGAACTACTACGACCTGATCTGGTCGTGGCTGGAATGAGCCGGCCCAGTGCCTACTCCAGTTAGCACCCCCTCAGGAACGCCCACAATGGCCCTAGGAGCGCCGACACCCCCTACCCCTACAACCTGATGGCTCCCCCACCCCGATCGCGTCTCCTACGGGCAGCCAGGCCCCTCCAACGGCCACTCCTGGGGAGAGTCCTACCCCGGCGGGGGCGCCTGGGCCTACGGCGACGATCTTCGGGCCGACGCCGTGAAGACGCTCCTGATGCTTACCACTTTCGCAGTGTTTACGCTAGTTTACGGCTACTTCACGCTGGGAGTTCTGTGAGTGAGGCTGCTGCTATGGGGTCTGGTGAGTCTGGCTTTCTGGGGAGCGATCCTCGCAGCGTTGGTCTACCTGGCTCCCTGAGGGCGACATGAAGTCGTGGAGGCAGCCGATCTGCCGGCCTTGTTTCGCCGCGTTCGACCTGGGCAGGGGCCTGGCACCCGCGGAGCGCCTACCGATCATCCTGGCCGACTCCACCGACGCCGCGCCATGCCTGCTCTGCGGCACCGAGACGCGGATTTACGTGCAGGTCGATCCAAAGCTCACCGAGGGACTAAAATACGCGAGAGAGGGGGATAGATGAGCGGACTAAACAGCGACCTACGCATCGCGCAGGCGCTGATTTCCACGCTGAGCACGCCCGATGAGCAGGGCAAGGGCAATGCCCATCGCAATGCGAATTTGACCGATGGACTCTACGCAATCGCCCTCGCAATCGAGGGCCTCGCAGGGGCGATCGAGCGGCTGACCGCCAAACCTGGACGCGAGGTGGTCAAACTAACTCGGCGATGACTTACTTCGTGCGTCGAGCGCTTCGAGTATGAGCCGGCGCGCGACCTTACCGACTTCGCCATACTTCGCGAGGCTCCGAACCTTGCGGTCCGCCTCCAGTGGCAGGCGAACGTAGATCGGCGGCGCGAGCCCGTTCTTCTCCGCACTGTTTCGACCCATGTCGATCATTCACCTTTTGGCTTCGGTATCGTCCGACGGGGTTTCACAGGTACACGGACATCTTCCAGGGAGTAGGTCGCATTAACGAACCAGCCGAACCAAGTCGGTGTGACGCTACGCCCTACTAGCTTCATTTTCGGTCTGCGTTTTTGCGCGGGGTTTTTTGCGCTGTTTCTTCCCATTGTCACCTCAACAGTCGTCGGTTGCATCAGTGGAGTGGAAGAACATCTTTCCGCACGGCGTGCCGTCGTCGCGGTTGATGTTCACGGAAAACCCGGTCAGCAATTTAGATTCCCCGTCCTCAAGGAATTCGATGCATTTTCCGAGCACCACGCGAGCGGCGAAGTAGCCTCGCTTCTCGCCCGGCACGTCGATGTTAATTATCAGCGTCACGACGCCGCCTCTTCACGGTCTTCCCAGGAATGGCTCGGGCTGTCTCGCCGGCCGTCAATGCCGTTGGCGAGCAGTAGCCTCCTTTCGCAGAGCCGCTCGTACCAATCGCGCTGTAGCTCGGTGCGAATCCGCCTCGATACCCGGCGGAATGTCGGATCGGAAAGCCCCTGCTCAGCCGCATGCGCTTCGAGCTGGGCCACCGCATCGTCACGCAAGTGTCTCGTAGGAAACCAGACGTAATGACCGTACGGGTTGTTCGCTGGAACGAAGTATCGGCTGTTCTCGTAACCGAAGATTGTGAATGACTTCATGTTCAAATCTCCCCAGGTAGCGGCAAGAGCGCCGCAGTAAGCCCCCTCAGGGGAGGGGGCAAACCGCTATGCTCTAATAGCAGTTGGTGTAGCAGATGTTGCCAATACACTGCGTCGTGCAATGCAGCGCGTGCGCAGTGGCGACTCCAATTCCGAGCAACGTGGCGAGGGTCAGGCAAATTCCAAGGGTCTTCATGGTCAGGTCCTTTCAGGTGCGGCGAAAGTGCCGCAGTTGGCCCTCCCGCAGGAGGGCGAACCGCGGAACTCTCAGTCAAGCGGGAAAAGGTGCAGATACCCGCCGCCAGCTCGGAAGCAGATCAGGAATCCCAGGTGTGGCAGCGTCGACCAGAATCTCCATCGTGAATGCATCATCTCGAATCTCCCCAGATTCTTCGCGGCTCCATGCCGCACCTTCTTTCTACTCAACCACTCAACACTGCGCAAGGGATATTCTCGAAACCTAGCAACCACGGGCGAAAATAGTTGTAGCAGCAAGCTCCACGGCCGCGTCAACGCTCCTGTTGAGGCTTACATGTAGTAGCGCCGCTGCATCTCGGGTATAAGCCGCGGTCATGGCTGCTCTTATGCCGCAAGCAGGGAACGTTTACTCCGTCAGCCCGGAGGTTCAGCGCCAGGTCGTCGACCTCTACGCGTCCATCGGAAGCTACGCCGAAGTCGGCCGCCGGCTCGGTATCTCGCTCGAGACTGCTCGCCGCATCGTGAAGTCACCCCAAGGTTCATTCGCCCTCGAACAGCTACTCCGCGAACGCGCTCGTACCCGCGCTCTCAGACTCGGCGCTCTTACCGATCGCGCGATCGACGAAATGGATACCTGCCTCACCAATGGCAATGAGCGCATTCTCAACTCTCGCCGCGATGGCGATCCTATCACTGTCTTCCTCCGCCCTGACATTAAAGATCTTACCGGCGCTCTCGCCTGGATGACTCACCATATGCGCGAAGTCTCCGAAACCCTCTCCGCCATTGACGTCACCAACCACGACGTCAGTCACGAAGCGCGTAGCCAGAACTTGACGACGCTTAAGGAACTCGTCGCATTAGAGGAACGTCGCTTGCTCCTCGATGCTGAACGTCAAGCTGCTGACGCGCCGCCTGTCGATGTCGCTGACGATGCCTCACCTTGGTCCCGACCTCGCTGGGGTGCTCTCTCCGCTACTCCGCATAGGCGTGTTGCCAGCACGGACGACGGCGATACCCGTGAACCCGTCAGCAGCATTACCGCGCCTGATACAGAAGCAGCGCTAATGCACGCGCCGGCGAGGGACGGGTCGCACAACCAACCATGCCCCCCCACCCAGGCGAGAGAGGCCGCCAACGAAACAGAGCGCGCACTTGGGAGTTCGGCCGCCAGCGAAACTTCTAGCGGCGTAAGGGATTCGAATAGGTCAAGCAGCAGCGAGGTCAGCTGGGACGACCTCGAGGAGGATTGAGGCAATGAGCGAGACAGCGAAGACAAGCAGTGAGGGTAAGGGTACGCGGATAGAGGCAGGGGATGCAGAGTTACGGTTGCGGGAGATCGCAGCGGAGTTGGATTGGGGGGTACCGGTATTGACGCGGGAGTGGCGGAAGCGGGTGGCAGGGGAGTTGGTGGTGCTAGCGGACGAGTGGGGGAAGTGATGACGGCTGGGGAGGAGCGAGAGGGGTATCACTGGCACGACTGCGAGAGGTGTGGGCGGGAGTGGGAGCACGGTTCGCGGCGGTGCGAGGTAGGGCGGGAGAAGGATTGCGAGGACTGTGCGTGGGCGGTGAGGAGAGCGTGGGGGAAAGATGAAGAGGACGTGGACGTCCCATTTTGAGCGATTGGAGGGAAGAGCGATGACGACGACACAGCAGCACGAGGCGGTGAAGGCAGAGGAGGGGAAGGTAGCGGGGCCGGTGGTAGCGAAGGCGGTAGCTGAGGAGGAGAAGCGGAGGAAGGCGGAGGAGGAGGAGGCAGGGAAGGAGCCGGTGCGGTCGAAGATATTGAGGCTGGTGGGGAAGCTGAGAGGGGGTGGGTTGTTTGGTGGGGAGCGGAAGGCGGCGTGGGCGGAGTTGGAGGGAGCGGCGGCGAGGCTGAAGAGCGAGCAGTTGATGGGGGAGCTGACGGAGGCGGAGGAGAAGGAGAAGAAGGAGCGGGAGAAGGCGGAGCGGGAGGCGAAGGCGGCGGAGGAGAAGTCCGCGAAGGCAGGGTGATGCGATGGACGTCGGGTTTCTCGTATCGATCCTGATCTTCGTATTGGTAGCGTGCATCGTGCTGTGGGGAGCGCGGCGTTTGATGGCGGTGTGGGAGATTGGCGAGCCGATCGCGACGACGGTGCTGGTGATCCTGGTGGTGATTATTGCGGTAGCGTTGTTGCTGCGGGTGGTACCTGGGGCGGTGCACATGTGAGGGGGCAATGAAGCTGGAGGACGAGTGGGAGTCGCGGGCGTGGGTGGCGTTCGCGGCGGCGGTACTTGGAGGCCTGTGGGCGAGCGAGGACGGTGCGGGGCCTCATCCTGCGCAGATAGCTGCGGAGCAGGCGGACGCGATGCTCGAGGAGTACCGGGAGCGGAGGCCGCGGTGAAGCGGAAGATGGGGAATTGGGAGGCGCGGACGGCGCGAGCGGAGCGGCTAGCGCGCCTGAATAGATGGAGTGGAGATGGCGCGGTGCGCGAGGGAGGGGTGCGCGGAGGTAGGGCTGGAGCGGTGGACGCACCCGAAGACTTACCCGTACTGCAGCAGGACGTGCTGGTGGATAGTGAGGGAGGAGGCGCGGAATCGAGTGAGGGGGATCGAGATCCGCGATGGGGCGCGGTGGTACGTGGGGCCTACGCTGAGCCATCCGAGGAAGCCTCGGAAGCCGAGGAGTAGGCATACTTCTGGTTTAAGGGCTTGAAACCTCCGAAGGATCGGACCTTCCTTCGGAGCCCCCCTTTCCCCCTTTGCGGCCGGCGAGCGTTATGTAGCGCCCGCCTCGGCAACACCCAGGCCCGTCTTTCGGCACGCCGACCGCCTGGTTACCTGGCAGGAGACGATTGGTTACGTTCGCCGCCAGGATATGAAGGGGATCTCGACCTGGCTTTCGGGGCCAGGCCATTCAGGGAGGCTCCTGGGATAGTGCGGCGTGCCACTCCCCCCGTCGCCCCTCGGCATACGCCGACTGGCATTAGCTGCCGTGATTCTCGCCCCGAGTCAAGAGGTGTGATAAGCGGCGCTCATGGAGGAGCCGATGGAAGCAGGAGATCCGAGAGAGCCGAAGCCTGAGGACGAGAAGAAGAAGAAGAAGCCGGAGGACGAGGAGGAGGAGAATGGCGAAGAAGCCGAGACCAAAGCCGCGTCCTAAGGGGTACTGAGGGTGGCCGCGCATGCGTACGGGGCGAACGTGCTGATCAAGGTCGGGACGTTCACGCCGAAGAACGACATCGGCCAGGGGACGATTCAGGCGATCGGGCCGTGGGTAGCGGGGATCTACGGCGGGGCGTCCCTGCAGGTAACCCAGGAAGTGCAGTTTCGGATCACCAGTTCGGGGCAGCCGCCCAAGGCAGGGGACGAGATCTACGTGCGGCTGGAGGACATTTTCGCGCTGGTCGACCCGATCGTCCCGCCGCCGCCGCCGGAGGCGCCGGTGGTGGAGCATCATCAAACGCAGCAGCAGTAGGAGGAGGGTTCATGGGAGCATTCATCGCGTTGATCGTTCCGATGGGAGGGGGAGGAGGAGAGCCGAGTCACCCGATCGTGCTACCGCCGGGGCCGCCGCCGGGCATTTGGCCCGGGCCGG
>Ga0065704_10070718_pt1 | contig 17147 bp, 17 predicted proteins | sample SwiRhicommuniRL2_FD_59091 | JGI IMG/M metagenome (GOLD analysis project Ga0065704, IMG submission 59091) | Switchgrass rhizosphere bacterial communities from Rose Lake, Michigan, USA - RL2 v2 (version 2) | ecosystem: Host-associated > Plants > Roots > Rhizosphere > Soil | place: East Lansing, MI
TTTTTTGGGCACTTAGCGCGGGTTTAGCGCGTCGTCGCTTGCATGGCGGCGCGCGACAGGTATAATCCACAACGTTTCCGCATACCCCTTCAGTGCCGAAGTGGCGAAATCGGTAGACGCAGTTGATTCAAAATCAACCGTAGAGATACGTGCCGGTTCGAGTCCGGCCTTCGGCACCATCGGAACATCAATAGGCGTCAACGGACGTCTTTTTTTGTGCCTGAAATCCACGCCACACAAGGCTTTCCGCGATTTTCCTTTCAACAGAAGTCAATCTGAGTCAACCCACATCAAGTCGCTTGTGAGTATGGAATCGAGTATATATTCTGGTTCGATAATGCTTATATACTCACGGCAGCACATTGAAGGAGAACTTTTATGGCTCTGACAGATATCAAAGTGCGTTCTGCAAAACCGCAGGAAAAGGAGTACACCCTGGTCGATGGGGATGGCATGTTTTTGCTGATTCATCCCAACGGCTCAAAATACTGGCGGTTCCGCTTTCGCTTTGGCGGTAAGCAGCACCTGATGGCTTTCGGTGTTTACCCTGAAACTTCACTGGCTGATGCCCGTCAAAAAAGAGAAGAGGCTAGGAGACTTGTTGCTGCTGGAATCGACCCTCGCGAACACAAACGTGCAGTGAAAGAAGAACAGACGAAAGAAGCTATTACCTTTGAGTCAGTTGCCAGAGATTGGCATGCAACTAACAAGAAATGGTCAGAGGATCACAGTCGTAGGGTATTGAAGAGCCTGGAAGACAATCTGTTTTCTGCGATTGGCAAGCGTAGTATTGAAGAGCTAAAAACTCGCGACCTGCTTGCACCTATTAAAGTTGTAGAAGCAACAGGCCGCCTTGAAATTGCTTCTCGTCTCCAGCAGCGAACAACCGCCATCATGCGGTATGCCGTCCAAAGTGGCTTGATTGATTACAACCCGGCTCAAGAGATGGCTGGGGCAGTTGCTTCCAGCAACCGTATCCATCGACCTGCACTTGAGCTGAAACGCCTACCTGAACTGCTCCACCGAATTGACTGTTACACGGGACGCCTGTTGACCCGCCTGGCCGTTGAACTCACCTTGTTGATATTCATTCGCTCTAGCGAATTGCGCTTTGCTCGTTGGTCTGAAATAGATTTTGAAACGGCAATGTGGACGATACCGGCTGAACGAGAAGCTATCGAAGGGGTAAAGCACTCACACCGGGGTTCAAAGATGCGCACACCTCATTTGGTGCCATTATCTCATCAGGCTTTAGCAATCCTCATACAGGTTCACAAGCTTAGCGGCGAGCGCGATTTTGTTTTCGTTGGAGATCACAACCCTCGTAAACCGATGAGTGAAAACACGGTGAACAAGGCACTTCGTGTTATGGGTTATGACACAAAAGTAGAGGTTTGTGGGCATGGTTTCAGGACAATGGCCTGTAGTTCGCTGATTGAGTCAGGATTATGGTCCAGGGATGCGGTTGAACGGCAGATGAGCCATATGGAGCGTAACTCTGTGCGAGCTGCGTACATTCATAAGGCGGAGCATTTGGACGAGCGTAGGTTGATGCTGCAGTGGTGGGCGGATTATCTTGATGCAAATCGGGAGAAAGGAGTCAGTGCATTTGATTTTAAAAACATAAGGATTAGTTAAATACTCAATTAAAACAGTACATTAGAATAATTAAGCCATTAACGATCACCGCTTCTTCGAGGGTACGTCATTCTGTAGAGCTGCTACTGCACATAAAATAGTTGTTGACTTTGATATCAGCCTGAGCAAATATAAGTGCATCAACTCACTTTTATTACAGTAGCTGTCGTACAGAAGAGAGTGATTTGTGCGATTGGTTGCAGCCTTTCGCGAACCTCAAACCCGAAGCGTCTAAACCAGGATAGGAGATCGAATCTATGGCATTTTATCAAGTTTCTTACGATTTGCAAAAGCAGATTATTACACTTAGCGTAACAACAGAAGTAAACCCGGCAGCGACTGATGCTAACGTTATGACTTTACAAGGTTCACTATCGCTCACTAAGTTGCTGCGTAAATTCATTGGGCTGTTCTGGTTCTGGTAATATAACTGTCGCTTCACATAAAAAGTTATGCAGGCGTGGATTATCAAAATAAGGGCTTCATGAGCTCATAGCTAAGCCCTTTTTATCCTCTTTAAGATTAGTGCATCAGTGATGATGCACTTAACTGAGGCCATTATGCCAACAAAGTTATACAAGATAGGTGATTTGGCTGATATTCGCTCAGGCTATACGTTCCGGGGGGCTGTCGAACCGGTGCCTGATGGGAATGTACGCATATTACAAATTAAGGACCTTGAGCTGGATTGGCAGAGAGATTATGAAGCTTTACCGGCGATTAGTTGGGAGCAACGTGTTGAACCACCTTTCCTCAGACAAGGTGAAATCGTCGTTGCCGCCAGGGGGAACCGGAACGTTGCGGTTGTCTATAGCAGTGATATCCCAGTAGTAGCTACCAGCCAATTTCTGATTGTTACCCTTCGAAGGGAAGAGCGCGAGATAGCTCCTGAATACCTATGTTGGGTACTTAACCACCCGATGACGCAACAGATGTTTAATCGCAGTGGTACAAACATCCAGCTTGTTACTAAAGCAGCATTGTTGGATGTGGAGATTCCTGTTCCACCTGCGTATACGCAACGACAACTTATTGAGCTTCAACGAGTCTGGCAGGAAGAAGATAAACTTATCAGTAAGTTACAAACGAATCGACACCAGCTTGAGCTCGGCATATTGCAAAAATTACTTAAGGATAAATAGGTTATGAGCAACAAAATCGATCAAGACCGTATTAACAGGGTGCTATGGGGCGTGTGCGATATCTTCCGGGGCACTATCAGTCCGGATACCTATAAAGACTTCATCCTTACTATGTTGTTCCTGAAGTACATTTCTGATGTGTGGCAGGATCACTATGATGGATACAAAAAAGAGTATGGTGACGAGCCGGAACTGATCGAAGAAATGATGAAGAACGAACGATTCGTTCTGCCAAAAGAGGCCAGTTTTTATGCGCTTTACGAACGTCGTAATGAACCTGGTAACGGCGAGCGTATCGATGAAGCCCTTCACGCGATTGAAGAAGCCAATGGTACTAAGCTGAAAGATGCAGGGAAAAGTGTTTTCCAAGATATCTCTTTTAACACAGATAAACTAGGTGAAGAGAAGCAAAAAAACGGGATCCTCAAAGACCTGTTAGTGGAGTTCGCTAATCCAGAGCTGAACCTTAAGCCTAGTCGCGTGGGCGGGCTGGACATAATCGGTAATGCGTATGAATACCTGATCGGAAAGTTTGCTGCAAACAGTGGTCAGAAGGCGGGTGAGTACTATACCCCGCCGGAAGTGTCAGAACTTATTGCGGAACTGTTAGATCCTCAACCTGGCGATACTATTTGCGATCCCGCCTGTGGTTCCGCGTCCCTGTTGATGAAATGCGGGCGTAAGGTAGTACAAAACCACGGCAGCAAACAGTATGAGCTTTATGGCCAAGAAGCCATCGGTTCAACTTGGTCGTTGGCTAAAATGAATATGTTCCTGCATGGTGAGGATAACCACAAAATCGAATGGGGCGACACCATTCGTAACCCCAAACTGCTGGATAAAAACGGCGATTTAATGATGTTTGATGTGGTTACCGCTAACCCACCGTTCTCACTGGATAAGTGGGGGCACGATGATGTAGAAAACGATAAGTTTGGTCGTTTCCGCCGAGGCTTGCCGCCAAAAACTAAGGGGGATTACGCCTTTATTCTGCATATGATCGAAACTATGAAGCCGAAAACCGGGCGCATGGGGGTGGTAGTTCCCCATGGCGTGCTGTTCCGTGGTTCAAGCGAAGGTAAAATTCGTCAGAAACTGATTGAAGAAAACCTGCTGGATGCAGTAATTGGGTTACCCGAAAAACTATTTTTTGGTACCGGTATCCCTGCAGCGATTCTGATCTTTAAAAAGCAGAAAGTAGACGATAAGGTGATGTTTATCGATGCCAGTCGTGAGTTTGAGCCGGGTAAAAATCAGAACAAATTGAGTGCGGATAATATTGCCAAAATTGTTAAAACCTATCGTGATGGCGATAACGTAAATAAATACGCTTATCTTGCCAGCCAGCAGGAGATCCACGATAACGACTACAACCTCAATATTCCCCGCTATGTCGATACCTCTGAAGAAGAGCAGGAGATTGACTTGATGGCAGTGTACACCGAGCGGGAAAAGCTAAAGTCGCAGCTGGATGATCTTGAAGTAAAAATGGCTAAGTACCTAGAGGAGTTAGGCTATGGAGCCTAAAGAGTGGGACTTTAAATCATTAGATGAACTGGCATTAGTTGAGAGGGGAAAATTCTCGGTTAGGCCAAGGAATGATCCTCGATATTTTGGCGGGAGCATACCATTTGTTCAAACTGGTGATATATCGTCTGCAGGAACTTACTTAAATCAGTATACGCAAACACTAAATGCAGAAGGTGTCAAAGTAAGCAAAGTTTTCCCCAAAGGAACTATTTTAATCACAATAGCTGCGAATATTGGTGATACTGCGATCACGACTTTTGATGTTGCTTGTCCTGATAGTGTTGTAGCGATACAACCGTATAAGGAGAGGGTAGATGTTTTTTGGCTAAAAAATGTACTTGACACTAAGAGGGATGAGCTTGATTCCCAATCAACTCAGAACGCCCAAAAAAATATCAATCTTCAAGTCTTAAAACCATTGCTCATAAGAACTCCTCCATTACTAGAGCAAAAAATGATTGCCCAGATCCTTTCTACTTGGGATAAGGCGATCGCTACCACTGAGCAACTGCTCAATAATAGTCAGAAGCAGAAAAAAGCATTGATGCAGCAATTGCTTACTGGAAAGAAACGATTTTCAGAGTTCAAGGAAGATTGGAAGCATGTAGAGTTAGGTTCCCTTCTGGAGTATAAGCAACCTACCCCATATTTGGTAAAGTCAACCGACTATAATGACGATTATGAAACTCCGGTTCTTACGGCGGGGAAAACATTTGTTCTTGGCTATACCAATGAATCAGAAGGTATATATAAAGATAAATTACCCGTGATAATTTTCGATGATTTCACAACTGATAGTAAGTTTGTTGACTTCCCTTTCAAGGCTAAATCGAGCGCAATGAAAATCCTTACGGCAAGGGATGGTGTTTCTATAAAATATGTGTTTGAAGCTATGCAGATGCTTGATTTTACAATTGGTGGGCATCAACGTCACTGGATATCTATCTTTTCTAATCTAGTCATATCTATCCCTGAAATAGCTGAACAACAAAAGATAGCTTCTGTTCTCTCAACTGCTGATTCTGAGCTCGAAACTCTAAAACAACAACTCAATCGCTTGGAACAAGAAAAAAAAGCCCTAATGCAGCAACTACTCACCGGCAAACGTAGGGTAAAAATGGAGGTGGCATGAAGGATAAACACCTACTTCCAGCTCCTGTGGGTGGGTTCCTGTTGTTTCATAGCGACGATGGCCGCGCCCGTGTTAAGTGCCGTTTTCAATCAAACACGCTTTGGCTTACTCCGGCATCCATGACTGAGCTATACGACAAAGATGTTCGTACTATCAACAAGCATCGAATCAATATTTTTGCTGAAGGTGAACTTGATCAAAGTTCAACCGCCCGGAAATTCCGGATAGTTCGTCAGGAAGGAAAACGCCAATTTTCCAGAGAGATAGAGCACAATAAGGGAATATAATGAACATCCAACATGCCCCAAAATTTCAGGAAGAATACAGTGCTAAGCTTCCGGCTTTGGCGCTGCTGAATAACCTTGGCTGGTCTTACCTTTCTCCTGAAGAGGCTCTGGCTGCCCGAGCAGGCAAACCCGATCAGGTTGTATTGATATACTTGCTCAGGGAGCAACTGGCAAAGCGGACTTTTACGTTTGGTGGGCAGGAATATTCCCTTTCTGACAAGGCTATTGATAATCTGATTGCTGAAGTCAACAGCCCGGCCCTGAATCAGGGCTTACTTACTGCCAATGAGCGTCTCTATAACCACTTGATGTATGGTATTTCTGTTACCGAGTTTATCGATGGTAAAAAGGCAAACCCAACTATTGCCTTAATCGATTGGCATCATCCAACAAATAATAGCTTTGTCTTTACCGAGGAGTTCACGGTAACACGGGCTAACGGTGTTGAATCACGTAGACCAGATATCGTCTGCTTTGTGAACGGTATTCCACTGGTGGTCATTGAGGCCAAACGACCGGATGGTAATGCTAAAAAGGTGCCAACCATTGGTGAAGGGATATCACAAACTCTCCGCAATCAGCGGCACGATGAAATTCCACGCCTGTTTGTCTACAGCCAGTTGCTGTTGTCGATTAATGGTCATGATGGTCGTTATGGGACCTGTGGAACATCGGCTAAATTCTGGGCCACCTGGCGTGAAGAGGACCTCTCTGATGCTGAAATGTACATCATCAAGAACCAAAAACTTCTGCCTGAACAGTTAGATAAGTTATTTGATCATCGGCCAGTAGCGGCCAGAGATTGGTACCAGGGTTTGGTAGCTGCGGGAGAACTGGCCGTGACCGGGCAAGATAAGCTGTTAATCAGCCTATTGTTGCCTGAACGTCTGCTGGATATGGTTCGCTTTTATACGCTGTTTGATAAAAAAGTCGGCAAGGTTGTTGCTCGCTATCAGCAAGTGTTTGGCATCAAACGTTTGATTGAGCGTATCAATAACAAAAGACCTGATGGCAGCCGTGAAGGTGGCGTTATTTGGCATACCACCGGTTCGGGTAAATCGTTGACGATGGTATTTCTGAGTAAAGCGCTAATCTTGCATGAAAGTTTAAAGCAATGCCGCATTGTGGTGGTTACCGACCGCGTCGATTTGGAAAACCAGCTTAGCCGCACCTTTATCTCCAGTGGAGAGCTCTCCGGGAAGAGAGACAAGTCAGCGGCGATCGCGACATCCGGCAGGCGTTTGGCTGAGCAGATTGGTAAGGGCACTGAGCGTATTATCTTCTCGTTGATCCAGAAGTTTAATACCGCCATCAGGCAGCCTGAATGCATCAATACCAGTTCAGATATTATTGTGTTGATTGATGAAGGCCACCGTAGCCAGGGGGGGGAAAACCATATCCGCATGATGCAGGCGTTGCCGAAAGCCGCATTCGTTGCTTTTACCGGCACCCCATTGCTGAAAGATGATAAAACGACCAATAAATTTGGTTCTATCATCCATGCTTATACGATGCAGCGAGCAACGGATGATAAAGCTGTAACGCCATTACTTTATGAAGAGCGCATTCCCGATCTGGATGTGAATGAACGAGCTCTCGATAGCTGGTTTGAGCGAATCACCGAAGGGTTAAGCGACCAGCAAAAAACCGATCTTAAACGCAAATATGCCAGTAAAGGGCAGATCTACACCGCAGACGATCGTATTCGTCTGATTGCATTAGATATTGCTAATCACTTCGTAAAAAACATCGACGAAGGATTAAAAGGTCAGCTTGCTTGTGACAGTAAAGCCGCTGCCATCAAGTACAAGAAATACTTGGATGAGGTCGGGCTGTTTGAATCCGCGGTGGTGATCAGCGCCCCTGACACGCGTGAAGGTAACACCGAAGTTGATGAATCTACCGCACCTGAAGTTGTTAAATGGTGGAAAGAGAATGTCGGTCAACAGGATGAACAATCTTACACCAGAAATGTGATAGACCGCTTTGATAAAGACGATTCGCTGAAATTGCTGATCGTGGTCGATAAGCTGCTAACCGGCTTTGATGAGCCCAAGAACGCTGTGCTTTACATCGATAAGCAGCTTAAAGGACACAACCTGATCCAGGCGATAGCACGAGTCAACCGTTTGCATCCTAAGAAGAAATTCGGTCTGCTCATAGACTATCGTGGCATTCTTAAAGAGCTGGATACCACCATAGAGAAGTATCAGAAACTCGCATCCCGCACTCAGGGTGGCTATGAGATTGACGATCTCGCCGGGCTCTATAATCAGATGAGCACCGAATACAAACGTTTACCGCAGCTTTATAAAAACCTGTGGGCGATTTTTGACGGTGTGAAGAACAGGCAAGATACCGAGCAACTACGCCAGGTATTGGTGCCACGCATTGAAGAAAAAAATGGCGAACTGGTCGATGTGCACCTGAAAATACGTGAAGATTTCTACGAGGCACTGACTGAATTTACCAGTTGCTTAAAAGTTGCATTGCAATCAGCCACCTTCTTTGAAGACAAGAGCTTCAGTGAAGATGATCGCCGTCATTACAAAGAGACGGTGAAGCAGTTCTCCAGTTTACGCCAGTTAGTGCAGCAAGATGCCGGTGAGCGTATCGACTATGATGAGTATGCCGAGCAGGTCAAAAAGTTACTCGATAAGCATGTTGTTGGCGTAGAAGTTCGGGAGCCTGATGGTGTTTACGAAGTAAACAAGATGGGGCAACTGCAGCCAGATGAGTGGAGCGAAGATAAAACCCGTAACGAAACCGACATCATAAAAACGCGTGTTACTCGTATGATCGAGCAAGAACTGCGTGACGATCCCTATGCGCAGGAGGCGTTCTCTAAGCTATTACGGCAAGCTATTGAAGAAGCTGAGAAGTTATTCGAACATCCGCTCAAGCAATACATGCTTTTTCGGGAGTTTGAAGAGCAAGTGCATGAACGTCGCTTGAATGATATTCCAGATGTATTTGCCGGCAACCACCATGCTCAGGCTTACTTTGGCGTATTCAAGAAAATGCTACCTGAGGTTTTCTCGATTACCGATTCGCAAGTTCAGGATAAATGGATAAAACTGGCTTTTGATGTGGACCGTTCAGTCGAAACCTCAGTGGCCGAAAACTCAATAAACCCGCAGAATATTGAAGCAGATATCAGGAAGAAGCTGCTGCCATTGATGTTTAAGGAATGCAAAGCCATTGGCGGCGGAATGGACCAGGCTAAGAGGATCGTCGAGATGATTGTACAAATTACCCGTGTCGGATTGAGCGGAGTGTAGGCTGTGCCCATTCACACGCAAACTATGAGCTTTATCTACGGAGACGAGTGGATCAACTTTGACCGTGAGCCTCGTCCCTATGCCACAAGTCGCGTGTTGATTAAGGTGCATCCAGATTGCCGTGTGGTTGTTTCTGCACCTGAAGAGGCTGATGACCTGACCGTTCTGACGGCAGTAAAGAAGCGTGGGCGCTGGATTTATCAGCAGCTTAGGGATTTCCGCAGACAGCTTGAATACGTTACGCCACGTAAGTATATCAGCGGCGAGAGCCATTATTACCTTGGCAAACAATACTTGTTGAAGGTGATTGAAGAACCTGCGGGGGTACAACGCGTAAAAATGTTGCGCGGAAAGTTGGAAGTTATCTTGCGTCAGAAGAGCCCTGAAAAGGTCCGGCAGCTTCTTATTGATTGGTATAAAACTCGTGCCAAAGATGTTTTCGCCAAACGGCTCGAAGCCATGCTCGAGCAGGCTCTGTGGGTAAATGCTCCTCCCCCATTGCGTATTCTAACCATGCAAACACAGTGGGGGAGTTGTTCTCCTAACGGTCGGCTCACCCTTAACCCAAACTTGGTTAAAGCTCCCCGAGAATGCATCGACTATGTAATTTTGCATGAGCTGTGTCATATAGCCGAACACAACCATAGCGAGCGTTTTTACCGTCTGATGGGACAAGTTATGCCCGAGTGGGAAGTAGTTAAAACGCGGTTGGATGAGATGGCTGGGGTGATATTTTCTGATTTATGAGGTGGAGATGAGACTTTATCTTGGTGAGTAAAATCAGTGAGATATATGTTCATACCCTCACCAGTTGGAAGTACACTCAATTGCTAAGTAACTAACCAGACTTCAGCTGATTGGTTTAACGTAACCGATCTAATAAAACCATTATCAGGGATGTTTATATGGCCGTTCCTACCTACGATAAATTTATTGAACCAGTTCTCCGTTTTCTGGCAGGTAAACCTGAGGGCGTACCTGCTCGTGATGCACATGAAGCTGCGGCAGATGCTCTTAATCTTGATGATAATCAGCGAGCAGAGGTAATAGCCAGCGGTCAGTTAGTTTATAAAAACCGGGCGGGCTGGGCACATGACCGTCTGAAGCGAGCTGGATTATCGCAAAGTTTATCCAGAGGAAAATGGTGCTTAACGCCAGAAGGGGTTAAGTGGGTACAGGTCCATACCCAGCCACTCACCGAAGAGAAAGTGAACCACCTGGCTTTTGATTTCATGAACGTGAAGTTAAAACAGCAGCCAGATGCTGTCGATCTTGATCCAAGACCAGCAGCACCGAACCAGGAAGAGCTGGCAAAAAGCAGCCCTGACGATCGTCTTGATCAAGCGTTAAAAGAGTTACGGGATGCAGTTGCTGATGAGTTACTGGAAAACTTGTTGCAGGTATCCCCAGCGCGTTTTGAGGTTATCGTCCTCGATGTTCTTCATCGTCTGGGATATGGCGGACATCGGGATGATCTTCAACGCGTAGGTGGTACTGGAGATGGTGGTATCGACGGCATTATTTCACTTGATAAATTGGGGCTGGAAAAAGTTTACGTGCAGGCTAAGCGCTGGCAGAACACTGTTGGTCGCCCTGAACTTCAGGCGTTCTATGGTGCGCTGGCCGGACAGAAGGCCAAACGAGGAGTATTTATTACTACTTCCGGCTTTACTTCTCAGGCGCGAGATTTTGCCCATTCCGTTGAGGGAATGGTACTGGTTGATGGTGAACGTTTAGTTCATTTGATGATTGAAAACGAGGTTGGCGTTTCCTCTCGTTTGGTTAAAGTGCCCAAACTGGACATGGATTACTTTGAGTAACGTATGAATCCGAGCCGGAGCGACAGCTCCGGTGATTTGTTCGAAGTGTTTTCTCTCTGAGGGCTGGTTTTTGTGTTTCTGAGTTATCAGTGGCATACATTCCGCTGTGTACTGTCTTTTCATCGCAGACAGCTCCCCGTGAATCCTCAATGCGTTGCTGCATCCAGCTCTCCACTTCGCTTTTAAACCAACGTGAGCTACGTCCCAGCTTGATGGGTTTTGGGAAAACTCCGTCCTGAATAAGTTTATAAAACCACTTGTCGGTCATGCCGGTATATGTAGTGATAAAAGTCATGTCTATAAGCGGGTCTTCAGCACTAAGAATGGGGTTATTGATAGTAGCCATGGAATCTCTCCCTCTGAAAATTAATGATGGGAGGAGTTCGGCGTGGTTGAGTTCTATTGCACGCCAGTACTCCTTCAGAAGATAGGGATTGCCAGTAAAAAAATACCTGAGCGCCTTATCGGCCTCGATAGGCTGGGGCGAATCTTGACGGGAAAATCAGCGTTGGCTGCATCCAAAATTACGTTCGCCATCACCGGTAATTTTGGTATGGTCTTTTGCAAGATATGAAGCCCGTACTAATGCCTCCTGTAGTTGCTCTTTATTCCCGCGGTCAATCCAGTACACAGGGCTTTCCGGAAAGTGTGCCAGCGTTGCATACTCCTGAGTACCCACCCGTAAGGCGCTACACCACGCCTGTTTGATTAAACCTGCTAGTGAAGCCGGATCGTTATAGTTGCCTGCGGAACACCAGACTTCGCGATTAAGCAACAACACCATGTGATAGTGCTTTTTACCGTTGCGTTCTCCATATTCCTTTGCCCAGATATAACGCAGGTCGGTCATGCGTTTTCGGTTGCCCTCGCGGTGTTTACGAAGCAGGTACATTGCAATCTTTACTTTCAGAGAGTCTATAAATCGGGAGATGACAGCAGCATCTGTAGCTGCTGGAACATTGGGTAGTCGTAGATCAACCCTCAGCATTAATACTCGCGGATAAGCCTTAAGGGCGTTCAGTAAGGTGTCGGTAATACGTTGTTGCCAGAAAGGATTAAAGGTTTTGTTCATTGTTGAAATCTCCAGTGGTTTATTTTTTCACATCAATGACTGGAGCTGTAAAAAAATACTCTTAAAAATAATGTGTCAGGTAATTAAAACTGAGATTTGATGTTTCAACCTATCTTGATTAAATCATTTCTGATTACAGAAGGGTTATGAAGATAACCCATAGCTTTAAGCGTAACAGAGAGAAAGGATGTATCAGGTATATATTACCAATCCGACAGTTTGTGCTATGTAAAGTGTGTACATTCGGTGGCCATGCACCATCAACCTGCTCCTAGCTGGTCCTTCAGTCACTCTGGAGTTAACGTTGTATGGGGAAGTTGATTGACTATGCTATTAAAGTGCCATCAGTCGCAGTATTTAAAGGAATTTCGTGCTATGAATGGAACGTTTTTTCCTTGTTTTTTCCTCTATCAGGCATCATTTTTAACATGAAAAATCTTCATTAACACCTTGGCTTAAGTTATCCTAAAAGGAGGTTTGAGAGAAGGAACTTGACATGAGTGATGAGCGTATAAAAAGGATGAGAATCAAATCTGCTCAGGGATTGGCAGGAGATGAACCAATGCTGATAAGGGAATATCTTTCAACCTTTCCATGGTCTATGCTCGGGCGCATATTAATTTCGCTAAATATAACGATAGCAAACTCAAATTTCCCTCAGATAGCCAATAATACCCCGGCATTAATAGATTTTATTTGTTCGGGTGTCGCTTCTGACAAAATAAAATCTCCTTTTGATAAGATAAATAAACTTGTAAAAGATGTAGAAAGTGACGCTTTCTCCGATGGTTGTATTGTATGGCTTAAAAATGATATCGAGGCATGCCACTATTTCTGGTGGAATCTGATGCAGCTCGAATGGAAAGGTGTGTTTAAACTGCTCAGAGCGGATAATATACATCTCTACAGTGATGTGGGGGGGAAGCAGCAAGCTCAATGCGTTTCTGATACATTTTGTCTGCCCAGAGTCGTAGGCGGACATAAAGAACGCTATAAATCCATTTTTACCTTATTAAGTTTGTTTCCATTCAAAAATACTGAAATAAATCTTCTGATTTCACATTTATCCTGTAACTACAAGAGAGATAAAGAGATATGCAGGCGTGAGGTCAATGTCACTTCTTTGATGAAAAGCAAAGAGTCGGTTTCTTTTTCAGTTTGTTACTTAAAGAAAAAAAATATGTTCCTAGCTGATTTAGAACCTCTCACGGAGAGTGATAGTAAATACGCATTAATCACACAGCTTTATCTGCTTACAAGAGAAGACAATTTTAAAGAGTTAGTCACCTCGTTGACTAAAGCTTGGTCACAAAAGAAGGTACGTGAAAAAAGAAAAGAGACGGATAAAAAACAGACTGCAGAACTTCTCGGCTTGAGCAAAGAAAGCATCAGGATGCTTAAGGAATTATCAAAAAAACACAGTATGGGCCACTCAGAACTGATGGATCTGGCTATACAGTCTTTGTTCGAACAAATGCAGTAATTCATTATAAAATCAGAAATATATCATCATAATGGATGGCGGCAGCTTCCGATCTCAGTGTGTATGTTTTAGTCGTAGTTGTCACGGGACTATGACACTCAGTGTCGCATTCAACTCCATCCGCGTAAAAACTCACCATTTCAGAAGACATATCCGTGCCACAGCCCCCCTTAAAGTGTGAACTCTCACCACACTGACTGAGGAAGATTAATGGCTGTCTACCGTAACGACCCCGATTTAAACCTGCTGGGCCAGTGCAGCAATGAAGAGCTGCAACTACTGGTTTCTATTCTGACCACTGACCCTCGTGACGGCGACATCCGCTGGACAGAGAGCCTGACCAGCACCCCGGAATACCGTCTGCTGGCACCGGAACACCGCCGCTACTGGCAACTGATCGCGGCTGAACTTCAGCGTTACGGGGCCAATACGCTGGTAAGTTTGATTAGGCTGGGGCAGGGCGTGACCTATCGAGAAATCCTCGGTGATGTTTGCGACAAACTTGATGTGAACTTCAACCTGAAAAGCACCACCGAGACCATTGAGTTGTGCCTGCTGATGAAGGTGCTGGAGAAAAGCCTGGACCAGATGACACCCGAAGAACTGGCTACCTTTTCCCGCAATATGCAACTCGACCTAACCAACCCCACCCCTCAGCTCATTTTGATGGCAGTACAGGCAGCCATACGTACCTCCTCGCTGGCTGCACTGGAGCTTGCCACCGTACTGTCTGCAAGCGTCATTACCTCACTAGGAGGCGTCGCCACTTGGGGCACGGTGGTGGTGGCATCCAGAGCACTGTCCGTTATTGCCGGTCCCGTCGCCATTGCGCTCAGTTCGGCGTGGATGATTTCCGACATTGCGGGTCCGGCTTACCGGGTCACCATACCGGCCTGCATCATAGTAGCCTGGCTCCGGCAGCAACGTCTTTCCCGTTAATCCATTTTTCACTGCCAGCAGATGACTGGTACCAATATTTTCTGCTGGGAGCACATAACATGTCTGAACAGGGACACCGCTATGATCGGTTGGCCAGCCGTCTCGCCATCCTGGTCAGTCGCCTCTTTATGGGCGAATCACTCAGCGTCAGACAATTGGCTCAGGAGTTTGGCGTTTCTGAGCGCACCGTTCAGCGCGACTTGCGTGAGCGTCTGCGTTATCTCGACATCGAATATTCCCGTGGAAGCTTCCGGCTCCTGGACGCCCGGGGTCCCTTTCGCACCAACAGCGACATTCTCCGCTTTGCCCGAATAACCAGCGTGGCGCATTACTTTCCTACTCTGGATCCCAGGCTGCTGTCGGTGTTGCTCGACAGTGGTCAGGATTCCCCTTGCATTATCTGGAATGCCCCGCCACGTCAGGCACCTGCGTTGTTTGGTGGTTTCCAGGCTATCGTTCAGGCCATCATCCGTAATCGCCGTGTTCACTTTCTGCATCAGGGGCATCAGCAGTCTGCAGTGGCCCCTTACCGGCTTATCTGTCTGGACGGGGAGTGGTACTTGGTGGCCGTATCGAAAGATCGCATTCAGGTGTTCACCCTTTCAGCCATCACTGATGTGGTGATGACCCTCAGCGGTTTTGTGCGAAACAGCCATATCACTCGCATTTTTCAGGACCCGAGATTCATTCAGGCTCTGCCGCATTATCAGTATATCAGCGGGCTCATCAGGGAATGAGCCTGCATTCCCGTCCGTCAGGACAATTTGCTTTACTCACAAAAGGATACATTCATGAACAATTCATCACTCAGCGCGTTGGTGCTGGTCTGTGGCCTGGTTCCGGTCATGGCGCAGGCTTTCGGAAATAAGGACACTTGGTCCAGCGGTTGGGGCCAAGGCGTATCAGAGTTTGTTATCAAGGGGAAAGGTCAATCGCAGTTATATCTGTCCTGTGAGGATTACGGCTCACAGCCAGCCACGGTCATATTTACGGACGCTAACGGGCATGAAGTCAGTATGGATGAGGATAGAAACCTCCAGGTCAGCATTGACGGTGGGGAGTCCATTGATATCAGTGAGTCTGAAAGTCGTGTCGGCAGCAATAACCTGGTACTGGCCTGGACACAGTTGCGTAACGGCAAACAAGTCTTGGTATCCGGCGAAGGTGTTAAGCCAGCTACCTTCACACTAGTTGGGGCGGCGAAGGTGCTGCCCGAGTTTGGCACACACGGCTGTGTGGCAAAGGCATCACTATGATTTGTAAATGTTTTTACCGTTTATCGCTGGTAATGAATGATGATATTCATGTCCCGGCGATACGTTTCTCTTAAAAGGAATACGCTGTGAAAATCAAACAATGGTTGATATCTGCACTGTTTTTACTGTCTGCTTCGGCGCTGGCCGAGCCAACGTCTCCAATAAAAGTGGAGACCAGTGATTATGTTCATCCTGCCGGAACACGCTACGCCACTGTAGTGGTCACCTCGCTGGATGACAGTGTGAAAGTTGAAAACATTGACGTTAATCGGGGCAACTGCCGCATCGACAACAAAAAGTTTATGTCCTCCGTTAACAAGGAAATCATTCTGCCGATCACTCTGCGCTACGGGCAGTCCGTCAAAGTAAATTTTTACAATGAGTGCGTGGCTTCGGAAGTGGTAGTCACCACCGACAAAGGGGCGTGGCGCTACACCTATAACTGAGTATTCTCTCTGTTTCATCTCCCTCCATAAAAGACGTCACATCACCAACGGACTGCCGTCAGGCAGTCCGGAGCAAACCCTATGATTTTTCTGAAAATGCTGGTGACCGCTTTGGGTCAGGTTCTGACCTGGTACGGCGGTCAGCAAGCCCGACAATTTATTGAAATCCGCTTTCGTCAGGCCGGTCGCGATGACGACAGCATAGATGCAGCCAGAGAAGCAGCCACGCTGCTGGTGACCGCGCTGATAACTGCCCTGATGGCGCAGATATTACGGATCCTGGACAACTTCTGAGCCGCCTTCTGCTGCAACGATCACTGAACCTGCATATCGCCCCTGCCTCCTTACGGAGCAGGGGCTTTTGTTTTTATGCCCCAAAACCTAAGGAAATTATCATGAAATTAGCCAGCCGCTTTGGTGCGGTAAACCTGGTTCGCCGCGACCGTCCTCTAACCCATGATGAACTGGCGCATTACGTACCGAGTGTCTTTAGTGAAGAAAAGCATGAATCACGTAGTGACCGATACACCTACATCCCGACCATAACCATTCTCGATAACCTGCAGCGAGAAGGCTTCCAGCCGTTCTTCGCCTGCCAGACTCGTGTGCGGGATCAGAGCAAGCGTGAACACACTAAACATATGCTGCGCCTGCGCCGCGAAGGCCAAATCACTGGCAAGCAAGTGCCGGAAATTATTCTGCTTAATAGCCATGACGGTTCCAGCTCATACCAGATGCTGCCGGGGCTATTTAGATCGGTTTGCCAAAATGGGCTGATTTGCGGTGAGAGTTTTGGTGAAGTGCGTGTTCCCCATAAGGGTAACGTGGTGGAGAAAGTCATTGAAGGGGCTTACGAGGTACTGGGGATATTTGACCGGGTGGAGGAGAAGCGCAATGCAATGCAGTCGCTTTTGTTACCGCCGCCAGCACAACAGGCGATGGCGAAAGCAGCATTAACCTATCGCTTTGGTGAAGAGCATCAGCCGGTGACGGAATCGCAAATCCTATCCCCACGCCGCTGGCAGGATGAAAGTAACGACCTGTGGACCACTTATCAGCGCATTCAGGAAAACCTGATTAAAGGCGGTCTGTCTGGACGAACCACTAAAGGTAAACGCGCC
>Ga0065704_10070719_pt1 | contig 17139 bp, 21 predicted proteins | sample SwiRhicommuniRL2_FD_59091 | JGI IMG/M metagenome (GOLD analysis project Ga0065704, IMG submission 59091) | Switchgrass rhizosphere bacterial communities from Rose Lake, Michigan, USA - RL2 v2 (version 2) | ecosystem: Host-associated > Plants > Roots > Rhizosphere > Soil | place: East Lansing, MI
GATCCCGGCGACCTTCCACCCCGCTTTAAACGAATTCGGCGAGACAGAGGTACAGATTTCATCGCCGTCCCGCCAGGCCAGTTTTACGTTCGTCGAACCGTCGTCACAACCCATCTTTTTCATGACACACCCTTATATTTACTCAATTAGAGTAAATATGATACCCCAAAAAGGACCAATAGCAATTAATAATACTCATTATGAGTATTATTAAATCATCAAAATATGGTTTATTTGCGGTGGAATGCATTTTGTTCAAAGAATGTTCCCATGAATTATTTCCGCCTGAGAAAACAGAGAGCTAGTTAAAAGAAGCCATGCGGCGCTTGCAAGTATGATTTTTCACAACAATAATACTGTAATTATATACAGTATTATTAAAAGGAGTTGCCATGCTACATATCACTCCCGCCGCCGTTGATCCGGTGAAGGTTTCGTTACCCCTGTTTATTGAACGATGCCCCGCCGGTTTTCCCAGCCCTTGTGCCGACTACGCTGACGCAGAACTGGACCTGAACGATTACTGTATAAAGAAAAAATCCTCCACGTTCTTCGTCCGGGCGATTGGAAATTCGATGAATGATATCGGTTTGCACAGCGGTGACCTGATGGTCGTAGATAAAGCAGAAGAGGCACATCATGGTGACATTGTGATAGCGGAGATAGACGGTGAATTCACGGTAAAGAGACTGTTACTGACACCTCGCCCAGGGCTTCAGGCCATGAACCCTAACTTTCCGACAATCTATCCGGAGAACTTGCAGATTTTTGGAGTCGTGATGGCTTTTGTGCATAAAACCCGGGGCGGTGAATGATGTTTGCCCTGGCGGACGTAAATTCATTTTATGCAAGCTGCGAAGCGGTCCTTAATCCAAAGCTTCGCGGTAAACCGTTGATAATACTTAGCAATAATGATGGGTGCTGTGTGGCACGATCCGCAGCAGCCAAAAAATTAGGCATAAAAATGGGCATGCCGTGGTTTCAGATCCAGCAGATGTCGTTCCCTGAGAAGGTGTACGCGTTCTCAAGCAATTATTCCTTATACCACTCATTTTCCCAACGGGTGATGAGTCATTTAGAGGAACTTTCGCCACGCGTCGAGCAATACAGCGTGGATGAAATGTTTATTGATATCAGAAGCATCGATAACTGCATGGATTTTGAAACCTTTGGCCATCAGCTGCGCGCACACGTTCTGAAGGGAACTGGCCTGACAATCGGTGTAGGGATGGGACCCGGCAAAGTTTTGGCCAAAGCCGCCCAGTGGGCCTCGAAGGAATGGCCACAATTTAAGGGTGTACTGGCTCTCACGCCGGGTAATCCCAGGCGGACTGAAAAATTGTTATCGCTGATGCCCGTTCAGGAAGTCTGGGGCTGCGGAAGCCGGATTTCAAAAAAGCTGAACCTGATGGGCATTCACACTGCCCTGCAGCTTGCTCGCGCGAATCCCACTTTTATCAGGAAGAACTTTAGCGTTGTCCTGGAAAGGATATGTCGTGAACTGAACGGCGAAAGCTGTATCAGCCTGGAGGAAGCCCCGCCTGCAAAACAGCAAATTATCTGCAGCCGCTCTTTCGGCGAGAGGATCACAACCTATGAGGCGATGCGTCAGGCCGTCTGCCAGTATGCCGAACGGGCAGCGGAAAAGCTCAGAGGTGAACATCAGTACTGCAGGCATATTTCCGTTTTCGTGAAAACATCACCTTTCGCCGTCAACGAAATCTATTACAGTAACGTGGCCACTGAAAAGCTCACCACACCGACACGAGACACCCGCGATATTATAGCGGCCGCAATGAAGTCGCTCGATCGCATCTGGGACGATGGCCGCCGGTACGCAAAGGCCGGAATAATGCTCAATGATTTCACACCAAACGGTGTATCACAGTTGGATTTGTTCGATGAAGTCCAGCCCCGCCCTGCCAGTGACGCGTTGATGCACGTTCTGGATGGCATCAATAATTCTGGCCTGGGAAAGGTATGGTTTGCGGGGCGTGGGATTGCACCCGAATGGCAGATGAAACGTGACATGCTCTCCCCGGCTTACACCACAAGATGGTCAGACCTGCCGACAGCATCCATACGCTAGGCAGCGTTATCAAAACATAACCACTTGATATTTTGATATTTTGATATTTTGATATTTTGATATTTTGATAAAATATCGTTTTCATAAAAAATCATTCTATCAAATTATTTTTTTTACGCCGTTCAAGGTATTGCTCTAAGGCTTCACGGATAACTGCACTCGTATTTTGTGGGCCAGTACCACTAAGTTTGTTTTCGGCGGATGCTCTAGTAATTGCCTGGTCAAGCGACTTTGGCAGAGCAAGACTGCGCTGTACTTGCTTTTCAGTCTTAGTATCAGGAGATATGCCGCCATACTGTTTGTCAGTAAGTTTGTCAGCAAGAGCTGCTACCTCAGCATCAGATGGTTTTTTTGCAGAGCGTGGTCTTAGAGCCATTGAGCGTAAACCTCTTCAATTAACTGATTAACTTCATCGATTGCAGTGTTGTTAGTGGCTTCCAAAACAGATTTACCTAATGGAACAACATCTCGATATATTTTACGTTCGCAATTGATGGCATTAAGAGGCGATAGAGTAGGAAAATCTTCTAGATATGTGAGAAATTCGGCACGTTCTTTACCACGAAGCACAGGGTTAGTCGTGGCCCGCGTTTGATACATATAAAGTACCAAGTCTGGATTGAGGTCTTTCCAAGCCTCAAGCTGACTTTCGAGTTCTTCTAAAGTATCTAGGTCAAACTGCGAACAAAGATGAGGCGCGATGATGATGTCTGCTACAGCTCCAGCATTGGCTAGTTCTCGGCTGTTACGGCCAGCAACATCGACAATAACATGATCAAATTTTTCATCGAGCTGACGTAAAGTCTGACTGATGTTGCCGTACTTTTGGATAAGGGTAATACGGGGCTGTAAATCATACTCCTCACGCGAGGCATGCCACTTAGCCGCTGATGACTGAAGATCAGCATCTAGCAGGCATACGTCTTTACCTCGCAAAGCCAAAGCAATCGCAACATTAGTCGCAGTTGTGCTTTTTGAAGCCCCACCTTTGTTTGAACCTATCACCGTAATCATAGGAATTCTCACCTGTATGTGTATAGTTTTAATACTTTATCATAAAATTAATTTCATAATATAGTATTTTATTTTTTTATCATTTTAATAAAAAGATAAAATATCAAAACTAGTAAAATCATTAATTTATGTTTTTTTAAGAAATCTAACGAAGGGAATATCCACCAAAATTGTAGGATTTTCCCATGCGTCTTGTTTGTGTTTAGCAAAACCACTCAGCACTTTAGTTATGGTAAGTATTTTCACTTTGGCGGTAACACCAGTAACAGCCGCTGATGCAAGCAAAGAGGCTGTAAACCAGAATGAGGTTTACTGGAGGCATTAAAAAAGCCGCTTACGCGACTTTCATTGGTTTGGTATGGCTAAGCGAGCTTATACCATAAACACTTCTGGCCCTTTAGCATCGAGGATATTAATAATCCTCAAAGCAGCATTGTTAGGTTTGCTTTCGTTTCTTTCCCACTTTGAGACGCTTTCTACAGACATTCCGATAGTGATTGCCAGTGCTGCCTGAGACAAGTTGTAGCGAGTGCGGACCTCTCTAATCTGGCTGCCTGTCATTACTCGAATTGCAGGAATATTACGGGCCGCGACTGCTGCATTGATAGCAGTCACTGTGTCATCTTTTACAACTCCCAATTTGTTATAACGTTCAGCCATGCTCTGAATGCGTTTAAGTCGTTGTGTCATTGCAAATTACCTCGATTAGTTCTTTTTCATCCAGCAAATCTTCTATGTGCTCCGGAGTCATTGCTATAAAATCTTTGCCAATTTTGCAGTAAGCCTCGATTTCGTCATCTTCAATTTCTTTTCCCTTCTTTTTTGAAAGCTCACTTTTCAGGTACATATCGAAGAAAAAGACGTTATTGCCATTATTGAAGAAAATGATCGATCTAGCCCCATCGCTGGCTCCTACACTGGGCAAACTAAGCCGCTTTTTAAAGGTGAATTTACCTAGTTGATCACCAGGTAAACCGTCAAAAATAGCCTTTGCTGCTTTACACAAAATACTGTCGCTGATGCGTGCTTTTTTTCGATCATTTTCAAATTCAGGTGTTAAATAAATTCCCATGAAAATCTGCTCATCCCTATACCCGTAAGCTTTACTATAGTCTTTGTTACGGGTTTGTTCAACTTTTCAGTGTTCTGAGATATGTGTCATACAGAAATTGCATTTATCAAATGAGAATCACTTGAGCTGAAAAGTTATCCACATATACATCTGATATTTTTAAAATACCTTTTAGGTTTTATTTATAAACCTTTTTAGACCACTGGGAAGCCTTGTCTGACGTGGCCTGCAGAGTAGTTAATGTGACAAACCGCCCTTAAACCGTGACAACTTGCCCTGAACTTGATTCTCAACTGTGACAACTTGCCCTCTCAACTGTGACAACTTGCCCTCAAAAAACCCATTAACTCACACACTTATTGACGTATATACTCAAGCGTGACAACATCAAAACCTGTCACAGATTTTACCGAGGATCATTATGTCTGAACTTGAAAGCATACTTTTAAAGAAGCGCAAAGTAGGCCAGAGAATTGTTCAGTCAAACGAACTAACTGAAGCGGCGTACAGTCTTTCGCGAGATCAGAAACGGATGCTTTATTTGTTCGTTGATATGATCCGCAAAGCTGAACTTTCAGTGCCAGATGGTGGGGCACCGCATAATGGTATCTGTGAAATTTCAGTGGCCGAGTATGCCAAAACCTTCAATTTGACTTCCGCTGAAGCGAGCAAGGACATACGCAATGCTTCAAAGAATTTTGTAGGTAAAGAAGTCGTTTTTTTCAAACCAGATGAAGATCAAGGTGATGAAAAGGCATATGATGCTTATCCTTGGGTTATTAAACGCGCTCACAGACCATCTCGCGGGCTTTATATCATCCACCTTAACCCATACCTCATACAGTTCTTCGTAGGTCTTCAAAACCGTTTTACGCAATTCCGATTGGGTGAAACAAAAGAGATCACCAGCCCCTATGCAATGCGCCTCTATGAGTCCCTTTGTCAGTATAAAAACACCGGCGTTGCTATTTTGGGAATAGACTGGATGATAGAACGGTATCAACTACCACAAAGCTATCAACGCCTCCCTGATTTCAGACGTCGTTTTTTAATACCTATGGTTGCAGAGATCAACGCCTGCACCCCAATGAAGGTTGATTACACGGAGAAAAAATCCGGCCGCAGCACCACTCATATCATTTTCAACTTTATGGAACTGTGACAACTTGCCCTCAATTTCACACGAACAGGCACAATCGTGACAATTTATCCTTAACTCACCCATTCATTTCTATTTTTTTGAGGGCAAGTTGTCACAGTTCACAGGTGTTTCCCATCAGCTAAGGGCAACATGTCACACCTGGTTTAATCCCGTCTCCCGCAAACGAGGGCGATTTGTCACAGTTCGCAGATGTTTTCCATCCGCTGAGGGCTAGTTGTCACAACTGGTTTGATACTGTCTCTCGTAACGAGGGTGATTTGTCACAGTTCACACGAGTTTCCCACGTTAACCCAGGAGTTGGATGTTGGTCAGCGCTTTTTTTTGGGCAGATCCGCTTTCTGGCACTCCCGGATCAATCCATTGCCAGCCTGTCCAGGTCATGATAAATATCACTCAGTCGGGTCAGAGTTTTTCTGATCCATTCATCGCGGACGTCGATGACGTGAAATAATTCACCGCAACAATACTGCTGCGGCACCTTGATGGCATGGCCGATATCGTTGAAGTACCCTATCGGAATGATGTGAGGCGGGGCATCATCGAGTGTACCCAGATACTCGTAGCTCCTGGCAAATTCCATCAGCACACGGATGAACTCATCTTGCAGTGCAGCAATATCCCCGCGTCTGCTTCTTAGCGGATTGGTTAACCATTGTGAAAAATTATCCTCGATATACTCCAGACGATTGTGCTCTATACATATGCTGAGGAAGGTTCCGTCACTGCACAGTACTTGCGTTATCTGCCCCGCCTTTCTCAGAAATTCCCGCAGCAAGCTGACGTGGGGATCGGGAGCCGGCTGAGAAACCTGCGTGACTGCCGCTGCGCACTGCGGATATATCATTGGAGGAGGAAGGCGGTTAGCGGCCACATCCGCATACAGCTGGTCACGCCAGCGGCGGATGTTTTCCGGCCGGTAATTTTTGGTCTGCTTGAAGCTTGAGTCGTACATGGAGTGGCAGGGTAAGCACAGCAGGGCCAGATTATTCTCCGCATTGTTGGCGGCGTTTTGGTCAATGTGTGCAAGCTGGAAGCCCGGAACGGGATACACCGCATCGGTATTCATTCGCGTGCCGTAACATACAGCGCACCGCGCTGCGCTATTTTCCATTATATTGGCCTGAACATTTTCAGGAATTGCTTTTCTGTTGGTCATTTTGTGTCAGAACCCTGAAGAATGTTTCGGATGTAATTTTCGATTTCCACGCTGACCGCCTCCGGCAGCATGTCGCGGGAGACAGGATGCTTCTGGGGCGATTTCTCCGGCCAGTAATGGATCCTTGTTTCACCCCGAACGAAAAGAAGACCGCATTCCATCATTGCCCCTCCTGACGCTGCCATTGTAAAAGCTGTAGCTGAATCCATTTTCTGAACATGATCCGCCTGTGCTGGGATATATTTGTTAAAGCCACTTTGGGAATCTATACCTGGAGTCCATCCTGGCAACCGAGGGCAGTTAATCGCCTCTTTCAAACGAGGAGTTAATAGGCGAAGCAGATCAGGACGCAGGAGGACAATGACGTCAACATGTCCCGGAAAGCTAGCTGCCTTTGTGATAACGGTACAAAATTCCCCATCAAAGCGTTGTTCTTCAGTCACTACAGGTGGAAGCCGGCGAAGCATCCCGACCTTTTCACACAGATTTATTACCGCTTTATCGAGCTCGTTAAAAATGGCTGTCAGTTTACTTAACGCATCTTCAGAAAGCATTAACTCGTCACGGCTTCCGCCGTTAAGGGTTAAATCACATTCGGCTATCAGCATCTGAGCCTGGGCAAACGGATACAGCAATCTGTTAACGGTAAAAGGCAAAGCAGGCGCGCTTTGAAGCCAGCAGAGGTTATCCGCAAGTGACAGACGTGAGCGGGCCAACATCTGATATAAAGGGACCAGCTTATCTGAGGAAGTGTTTCGCTCGGAATGATGTAGGAAAAGCAGCAGCGCATCCCGGATTTCGAGTAAATTGGAGCAGCATTTTGCAGCAATGTCACTGGCAGTATGTGGGCGGGGAGCAGTCATAAACGGCGACTGCCCATGCTGATCAATATAATGATACAGCTCAGTGATATTCTGGGTAACGGTATTGTTCCGGCTTTGCAGAACCGCATCGACCCGCGCTTTAAGATCGTCATCAATACGCGCATTGACCATGGCCATAGAGGTACTCCTTGAAATTGCAGCATGTAAAGCCAAATTGCTTTACAGATAATGTAAAGCTTAGCGACTTTACTCAGTAGTGTATAGTTATTTTGCTTTACACTGACTGTAAAGCTCACAGTAATACTGATATTGCTAATATTGCATTCCAGTTTTATCTCAGATTATGCAATATTCTGTTTCCCTGCGTTCCTGAGATCCGAAAACCCCAATAGCCGGAGATTTTGCGGGGGCAACGGTTCTAATCTTTAATGGCGCTATTGTTTTAGCACTAACCGAGATTTCCCCCTTAGTCAGATAATTTTGTTAACAAACCTTGTCCGCAAAACGGTCGTTAAACGGAATTCAAAAGACTGTCCGTAAACCTGCTTGTTTTATGGGTAAACGGACTATATGATTTACGGACGAGTTAGCGGACTTTTTGAGTAAAATAGTGATGGCATTGATCGGATACGCTCGGGTTTCAACAGATAATCAGCATATCGATTTGCAAAATGACGCTCTTCGATCGGCTGGTTGTGAAAGAATTTTTGATGACGTCATCAGTGGTTCGAAAAACGAACGTCCTGGACTGGATGCTGCGTTGGCCTATTTACGCGAAGGAGACATTCTTGTCGTGTGGAAACTGGACCGTTTAGGCCGTTCTATGGCACACCTGGTCAATACGGTGCAAGAACTGTCTGGTCGCGGCGTTGGCCTAAAAGTGCTAACAGGGCAGGGGGCGGCCATCGATACCACGACAGCGCCGGGCAAGCTGGTTTTTGGAATCTTCGCAGCACTGGCAGAATTTGAGCGAGACCTTATTCGTGAACGAACCAAGGCGGGACTTGCTGCAGCAGCGGCCAGGGGACGAAAGGGCGGACGTAAACCAGTAGTCACTGATGAAGGTTTGCAGAAGGCGCAGAGTTTAATGGCTCAAGGATTGAGTGTCAGGGAGGCAGCTGGAAGACTGAAAATTGGTAAGACAGCTCTTTATGATGCTTTGCGTGCTTTCAAGAACGTGGGTAATGACAGCTCTCCATTGTAAGTATAGAAAAGAACCACCGACAGTTTTTTAGCGCAACTCCATAGAGGCTATAGCAGCTTTTTGCTATTAAATTAACTATGTTTCCTAACAATGAGAAATCATATTATGACACAGTACTTAAATACTCTTGAATATTTTAGAACATTATCAAAAGAAGATGCCGATAATTGGAAAAAAGCGTTAATTGAGAATACAAATATTAAAATAAATCTAAAAGAGAGGGGGATTTTTGACCAGCATCCGCTTCCCTTTGGTTCTCAGGATAACGTGGAGAACTAATTGGCAAGACTGCTCTTGTTAGTGATAATAAGCCGGGTGGCAGGACAAGGGAACATTCGATGTTAGTTATGCCTACTGCCCGGACAGACTACGGTCCATAACCTTCGTCGAGATGAGTTACGCACATTCAAGCAAAGATGAGGGGGTATCGGAGATTTTCGGCCGATTGGACCTCAAACCCCGTATAAAAAACTCACGCTAGCCGAGAAAATCCGTCTGAAAAATCGATTAAAAGACATGCATGTCTTCGGGAAAAAGCCCAGCGTCCGGAGAAGAGGATAAGGCGGTCAGCAACGCCCCGTCGCTGCCGCCTGACCGGACCAGACGGTATGCAAGCCTCTGTATCCAAATACATTATACCGCAACGTCCCTAAAAAACCTCCCTTTGACATCAGCAGGAAAAAGTTTGGCGCTCGAGGGCTGGTGTCAGTCGTCCCCGTCCGCTTCCCCGTAATAATCCCGCAACCGCTTTCGCAGAACCAGTATCGCTGCCGCCTCCGCCAGGGCTTTTTCCTTACGGATCAGTTCCTTTTTTAACTGCTTGTTTTCTTTCTGGACCTGCTTGAGTGCAGCACGGTCATCCACCGGCACCTGTAAAAAAGCCTGTTTCCACTGAGCAATTTGCTCTGGATATAAGCCTTTTTTCGGCAGTACGCCGCGATGTCGGTCTCACTGAGTGTGGCGGTCTCGATAATCACCGCCAGGCGGGCTTGCGCCGGCCACTGTTCACTATTTTTATCTGCACCCGGCACCGGTTTCCCCTCTGCTTTAGCCTGACTACGCCAGTTATAGAGAGTAGCTTCCGATATCCCTTCCATTTGTGCAACAGCGCTGACCGTCATGTTATACGGAGGAAGAAGTTTAGCCAGCGTGGCCGCCTTTCGTTCCGGTGAAATGCGTTTCATATCGTGTCCCCCTTACCTCATTATAATTTTTGATGGGGGTGACATGTATCCTGACACTGGGGGGTTTTTCGGAGGGATTACCGTTTACAACTCTGTGTCAGGTTCCAACTTTGCAGGTACAATCTGTAACCTATAGGAATTGACAAATGCCTTTTTGGCTGAAAAAATAAACTTACCTCAAAAAAAGTCAAACTATCATTTTTTAAACCTTTATAAAATGCATAAAGTCGGATTCTTCATTTGCAATGGTCATGATGCTCTTGATCTGGCTGGGCCTCTTACGGCTTTCAATCAGGTAGCAACAGCCGTTAAACATACCCCTTATGAACTTCATATAATTTCACAGTCAGGTGGACAAATTATTGGTAACGCGGGTCTTCCTGTGCTAACGAAGCCTGCTGGACAAGTGGAACTTGACACTGTTTTATTTGTCGGTGGTGATATTAGTTGTATGCAGACTTCTGCGAATATTGCTGCAGCAAAACAATTAACTAAACACACTCCACGCGTGGCAAGCGTCTGTACCGGCGCTTTTTTGCTTGCCGAGACTGGAATACTTAATGGCAGGAGGGCAGCGACTCACTGGCGATATATGTCTCAGTTTCAATCCCTCTTTCCTCTTATCAGGGTGGATGGTGATAGTATATATATTGAGGATGATGGCATTTGGACTTCAGCCGGTATTGTTGCGGGAATAGACCTGGCTTTGGCACTGATTGAGAAAGATATGGGGCAGGAAATGGCTCGTAATGTTTCGCGGTTTCTGGTTGTTCCTTACCGGAGATCGGGAGGACAGTCTCAATTTTCAGCTATGTCGCAAATGGAGCCAGAGTCAGACCGCATTCGCATTGCGCTCAATTTTGCCAGAGAACATTTGGTCGAGGGGTTACCCGTTGAGAGGCTTGCCGAAGCAGCGCGATTAAGTCTCCGGCAATTTGGTCGGGCGTTTCTGCGGGAGACTGGTGAAACGCCTGCAAGGGCCGTAGAGCGTTTGCGTGTTGAAGCCGCGCGGAGTCGGTTGCTGGATGGCAGCGAATCGATTGAACAGGTAGCCCGGGCTGTCGGATTTGTCGATTCAGAACGTATGAGAAGAGCCTTCGTTAAATTGTATGGGCATCCGCCACAATCAATTCGCCGGCAGAGTCGATTACTCAGAAACCGATGAGAATTAACTCCATCAACTTACTGATAACCTTAGAGATACTTTCTTTTACCTCAAGTCTGTAAAAGCTCATCGTCAGGCTTTTGCGTCGAAGGTTAATATGGCAATCCTCTATGCTGTAAATGCGATGTTCTAATATATACATCGGTAAAAAGTTTGATTGTTCAGGCTTGATAGAAGACATTCTCAATACGGGGGAAGGACATTTCCATAGCTGAGTAATCCCTCAGCAAGCGAGGTTTTCCCTGTATAACCCAGTTCTTTACGTGCGGCGATATCACTCACGCTGAACTCCCTTCCAATCATGCAAACCATTGAACGCGACAGGGGCGGATCGTCTTTTCTTTGCAGGATTGTCCAAATTGTCTCCATTAATCGCCCGGTGGCTGAGGCCAGCCAATAAGGCATTGAACGAACTTTCTCGACGGACAGGCCTTGCACGGCAGCAATGGACCCGACGAAATCACGAAAGGTTTGTGTATGGCTATCTGTGATGAAAAACGCGCGTCCCCCTCCTCCCTCTTTGAGGGCGCACTGAATCGCTTCGACGAGATTGTCTACGTGGCAAGTGGAAAACGGATAGTTTCCATGATCAATGAACATAAGCAGGCCAGAAAGAAGAGCGCGTGGGATTTCCCTGCTAAAGGGATCCCCCGGTCCCCATAGTACTGGTGGGCGCAAAGCAATCGTACGAAAACCCGGTTTGTTAGCTGCACGCACTCTTTGCTCGGCCTGAGCCTTACTCGCCAGATATGCAGAAAAATGCTTTGTGTAGATGGGAGCCGTCTCGTCCGCACGACGAAGGGGAGAACCGGATTCGTCCATGATGATACCCGCAGCACTAATGTGGATAAAATGCCTCACGCCGACACGCTCTGCTTCCGCCAGCAATCTCTCCGTGCCCTCTACATTAGTACGGAAGAAAGGTGCAGAGGGACCAGAGAAGCGAAACACTGCTGCTGCATGAATGATAGCGTCTAGCTGAGGGAGTACTAACGGAACGCTGCTTTCCAGGTCGCCTTCAACAGGTAATGCGCCTGACTCGAGCACTTTTTCTCGCGCGAGTTCAGAGCGTACAAGTGCATAGACTTTATGCTCTGCTGCCAGGACAGGAATCAAACGGCTGCCCAATAGCCCTGTACCTCCAGTAACCAGAATGTTCATAATCACCCTTTCGATAACTTAGACATGTTGTATCGATGGCAAGTATTGCACAAACAGCGCTCTGCCTGTTTCATCAGGCACCGCCATGAAGGGGCGCTATAATGCGTTCGCCAAATATTATTTCAGGACATTTACGTTCAGACTTGCATATTTGCACGCACTGGACAGGCGTTGTTCGGTGATTCCTTGTATCTGTGCGCATACATTTTTCAAAACATCCTCTGGAGCCTTAAGTGGTGTCCCTGAATCAAAGGGGGGTCGTGGATCGTATGCCATGTAGAGTTGGAGCTCTTTGGCTATCCGATCTCCGCGAAGAAGCGCTGCCAAAGCAAGAGCGCCGTCAATACCAGAAGTCACTCCCCCCGCACTGATAAAGTCACCATCAATAACGACGCGATCATCACATGCTGTGGCTCCATACAATGGTAAGGCCTCCAGCGCTGCCCAGTGTGTAGTTGCTTTTCGACCATGCAGTAAGCCAGCCGCGCCACAGATAAGCGTACCGGTACATACTGAGAAAACATACATGGCGTGTTTAGCTTGCTTACGGATAAACGCAAGAATGACCTCATCAGTAGAAATTTTTTCTTGCCCGTATCCACCGGGAACAAGCAAGACATCCAGAAGAGGAGCCTCTTCAACGGTCATATCTGGAATAATTTGCAAGCCACGCATATCCCGGACAAACTGTTTGTCTTTTGATATTGTGAAAAACGTTGAATTTGGAATTCTCGAGAGGACTTCAAAAGGCCCTGTGAAATCACATTGATCCATATCCGGGAAAATCAGGCCCCCAATTGTCAAATGTCTGCTTTCAGAAATTTCCTGCATATTCTTTGCCTTATGTACTCGATGCTTCGGCCAAATATCTTCGAATGCTATTTCTACTCGCTGAGTTCGGCCAAGATATAAACCCGATCTTTAATCGTGGTCAGGTTTCATCGTTAGTGTCAAAACCTGCTTCTCCGTTAGGGCGTGGATCGGAAATATATGCCTCAATTACGACTGAATTTGAACCGTAGTATGCAATTCATACACGCCTGTATTAGCCCTTGCTAAGCAAGGGCTTTGAGAGTCCTTCCCACATTGCGTTGATAAGCAACTTCGGGTTTTGGTGTGCCTAGACAATAAGGACATGATCTGGCATAAGACACTGACACTATCAATGTTGGATCAGCGATCACCCGGTTTCAAAGAACCATCGTTATTCCACATATCACGATGGAGCTTCCAAGTATCACCCTGTTTAAGGAAAATGAGGATTTGCTTGTCGCGCGACAGTAATTTCCCCTCGCTATTTCTCAGAACAGAGTCCGAAACTTCAGTTACGACCTTGTCATTTCCATAGAACTCAAAGTTGCTAAAACTCACTGTATCCGGTGTTTTTCCTGCATATATTTGCACAAAGTATTTCGAGATCGCTGCGGCACCTACTACCCTCGGCCCACCAGGCTGGAGTAGTGTTCCATCTTCAGTGTAAAGTCTGCCAATTGCTTGGTAATCACCGCGTTTGAAAGCATCAGCCCAGCGAGCATTTTCAGCCTTGATAGCTGCTTCCGTGGATTGTTGGGGACTTGCTGCATAGACTGCAGCTGGACCGGCAGCAATTGCTAAAGCAACAGCGAATGGGATTAATTCGGTGAAAATTGATTTCATATAAATTTCTCAATGAGATGCATCTTGAGGACTAAAAAATGCAACTAAGACACGTAACAAGAGGACTTAGCTTCATAATTTCTGACATATTTCATAGGACCCCAGGTATCCGTGCGAGCCCCTTAGATGCACCTGGTAGTTTTTTGTCAACCATTGCAAGGATTGCTGGCGGCGCGTCACTAGGATCACCAGAATGGAATGGCGGCGCAGGATCATAGGCGATCGCGAGTTGTGTAAATTCAGCTGCGTCACGACCACGTAGTTTTTCTGCGACCCTTAGCGCGAAATCGATACCTGCAGTTACTCCCCCCCCGCTCATGAAACGCCCGTTGTCATCTTCCACAAAGCGTTCTGCAACTGGGATGGCTCCATACTCAGAGAGTTTGTTAAGGAAAGCCCAATGGCATCCGCTGCGCTTCCCCTTGAGTACACCGGTTGCGGCAAGCACGAGCGAACCATTGCAAACCGACGTTACGTACTTGGCACTCTCAGCGAGACGACGAATCTGTGCTTGATATGCAGAACCCATTGGAGCAGATAAATTGGATCCTCCGGGAACCAAGATCAAGTCAGTTTTATCAATATCCGCCAGCTTTTCGGTATTTCCGTAGATAACCCCGAATTCAAGCGTTACACTGCCGCCATTGAGACTCGCATAGCGAACATTCGTGTTCGGCAAGCGGTGAAAAATCTCGCTGGGTCCAGCAAAGTCAAGGAGTGTTCCGCCGTCATAATTCACGATCAGAATATTGAGAGGGACATTTGGATCCAGTTCTCCTGTACTGCTTCTCTGAGCCAGAGCATTAAGTGCCTGACCAGACGAGGCTACCACTTTCTCCTGTGCATGAACGCTATTGATATGTGTCAGTAAAGCTCCACCGCCCATAACGGCCCCTAGAGCGGCAGCACTTCCTAATTTGAGGATATCTCTACGAGAATGGCCTACTCTGCTCAATGGTTCCTCAAGAGAATTAATTTTATTTTCATCTTTCAAGATCACTTCTCCTTATATTTAGCCCTTACTTAATTGCATCAGGTGTAATGCCGGGCCAATTGAATAAGACTTCATGACGAAATTTCCGGCGGACATTTAACTTAAGCCGATATAGCAGGTAATGTTGTGTTTCCTGTTAAAACAATACCCGGAAACTAAAGCTGTGAAGCACCCCCATCAACAATAAGCTCTGTGCCCAATACATATGATGAATCGTCACTTGCAAGGTAGAGCGCTGCGTAGGCAATATCTTCTGCCTTACCAAGGCGTCCTAAAGGAATTGTCTTAGCCATCGCATCTTTTCTCGTGCGAACTTCCTCATCAGATAAGCCCCACTTGCTTATTAGTGGGGTATCAATTGCTCCTGGAGCGATGGCATTAAACCGAATTTTTCTGTCAAGAAATTCATAGGACCAACTACGAGCAAGTGAGCGTACTGCAGCCTTCGCTGCAGCCGTTAAGGAGATACCGTGCTTACCAGTTTGCGCGACGAATGAGGTATTCATGATAAATGAAGAGCCCGCATTCAAGATGGGCAACGTTGCTTGTAATGTGAGAATTACGCCCTTAACGTTAATATCCATAATATCGTTATAAAGGTTTTCGGAAATATCCTTAACAGGAGATGGGAAAGCCAGCCCAGCGTTTGCAAAAACCACATCAAGCCCCCCAAACTTCTCCTTTACGTGCATCGTGATGGCCTGCATATCCGAAATCGAACGGACATCGCCTTTTATTACGACAGCTTGCTCCCCAAGTTCTGCCTTCACATTGCCAAATACAGATTCATCACGGCCCGTCACAATAACTTGAGCACCTTCAGCGACAAAAAGTTTCGCCGTTGCCAGACCAATTCCACTCGTGCCTCCTGTGATTAATGCAACTTTATTACTAAGCCTCATAATATTTTCCTCTCAGCGTTCCGTTTTTGATCAGGTCAAAGATTCAATGAATCTCCTTAACATCAGGGCACCTGTTTCTTGCTCGGATTATGTAACGCGAGAAGTATGGCGTAAAGGACATATAAGCCTTAAAAAAAGACATAGCATTTGGAAGCATGTCATTTGTAATTGTTAGTACCGATGTAATTATGACCCACCCCCGTTGGGTCATAATTACATCGGTAGCGACAGTTATCTGTGTTGCCAGTTCTGGGTGAGGGATAACAATGGCAATACTCCATCAGGAAAACCCTGACGATGCCTGCCTGAAAGTGAAATATCTAAAGAAAACTCATCATAGGGGTTTGAAGCCCAATGGAACGGAAACGTACGCTAAGAACGTAACCTTATGAATTTAAGTCTATAAAGTCGTGGCGTTGTCGGTCAGGTTTACGTTGATTTTATTACCGAGTTTATTAACACCAGGAATGCCGAAAACCTCATGGATACTGGCATTAATGGCTAAAGTAAATAAAACCCTCGTTTTCTTTACTCGCCCAACCTGCTTAAAAAATATACTTAGCGTACGATCTCGTACGGTTGGGCTTCAGACCCCTAAATCAATCCGTTACGGGTATTAGTGGTTAAATACCGCGCTGAACGTACAATAATTTCCGATCTCCAAACTGATCCCTTCTACAACTTGCATACAGGGCACTCGAACCCATGAAACGACTATTAGCCGCCTCATTGGCGCTGGCATTAGCAGGATGCGCTACTCCCGCACCCAAAGCCCCGCAGCCAGACAAAGCCGCGATAGAGGCAGCGGAGATTGCCAGATACAGCGATCAGCAACTTTGCCAGGCATCTGACGCGATACAGCCGAGCCTGAACGTTAACCCATCCAGCCATCCTGAATACAACGACAATCTTAGCCGCTCAAAAGCCCTAGAGGCAGCTGCCCGCTCGCGTAATCTGAGCTGTTATAAGCTGAAGGCTGCCAATAGTAAGGCAATCAAACCGATGACCGCTCGCCAGAAGCAGGCCCGTGCAACTGCTGTGTGCGAAGGCTACGCCCAGCGTACCCAGTTCGCTAATCCGTCTGTTGCGTACTCTATGTGCCTCAAAGGCGCGCAATCCACGCCAGAAAAATGCACCCGCGACAATACGCACTTCAGCAGTGAAGCCACTAAGCTCACGGGCGCAAGCCGTGCTGAATACACTGAAATCGGCAATGCCTTCCGCATTGGATGCAATCTGAACTAAGGGATCTCTCATGAAACTACGCCACACACTCATTATGTCCGCGGCGTTTCTTATGGCCTACCAGGCTAATGCTGGCACCCCATCAACCATAGATCCCGCAGCAAAAGAAATAGCGTCAATGATGTGCCGGTGGGTGCTGGACGGGGGTAAGTTGACCGACCCAGCGCAGCGGCTGACAATCTACGAGAACGGAATCTATGGTCACTCCCGTTTTTGCAACACCGATTTTGACGATAAATTGGCTTGCTTGAATCTATCCGGCGTCTGAATGGGATTTTATTCCCGCGCCTCGATGAGTTCCGCGCCTGATG
>Ga0065704_10070720_pt1 | contig 17073 bp, 19 predicted proteins | sample SwiRhicommuniRL2_FD_59091 | JGI IMG/M metagenome (GOLD analysis project Ga0065704, IMG submission 59091) | Switchgrass rhizosphere bacterial communities from Rose Lake, Michigan, USA - RL2 v2 (version 2) | ecosystem: Host-associated > Plants > Roots > Rhizosphere > Soil | place: East Lansing, MI
CCAATGCCAGCGCCCACGGCCATGCCGCCCAGGGTGCCACCAACGCAGCCGACAATAAGCCCGGAGGTTGCCTGGAAAGCATTATTTAGCACAGAGCCAACGGCGCTTTGCAGAGAGCTGAAATCCCAGCTGTAGCCGGTGCCCCATGCTGGTGGAGTAAAATCGCCACCTGAGACATAATCCATTTCCATTAAGGTTAATTCTTTCATTTTCATTTCCTTGATAAATATAAAACTTCCATTTTAGTCGAGCTGGAAGATGACTCAATTGCGGCTTCGAAATAAACAGGGGTACGGTTTATTTGAGGCGGAAATAAGGGTTTGGGTTTTCTTGGTATTGATTCGTATTTATGTCATGACGTCAATCATGTTAGTTGATGCGCAATTTAATGGATCAGGGAAAATATTGCAATCTTCATTGCTGTATATTTGTTTTAGAAGAATTAAGGTGATTATGCCCTGGGGTAATGTTGACAATCAGCGATTTATTATAAAAATGCTATTGATTAGCAATGTCAAACACCTTTAAACAGGATTAAAAGAAGACCCTGAGAAGGGTCTTCTTTTAGATTAGCGAAAAAAAATCTTACCAGAAAGAGAGGGAGCCGTTGAAGGCTGAGTACATCACGTCACCAGCAACCTGGGCGACATAGTCAAACCCACCGAAGAAACCCGCAGTGGCGCCGCCAACAAAGCCAGCGACACCGCCGATAATAGCGCCGCCAAGGGAACCAATCATACCCAGTCCCAGTACACCGCCGCCGTTATCGCCAATGCCAGCGCCCACGGCCATGCCGCCCAGGGTGCCACCAACGCAGCCGACAATAAGCCCGGCGCTTGCCTGGAAAGCATTATATAACAAAGAGCTCACGGCACTGTCCAGGGAGCTGAAATCCCAGCTGTAACCGGTGCCCCATGCCGGTGGAGTAAAATCGCCACCTGAGACGTAATCCATTTCCATTAAGGTTAATTCTTTCATTTTCATTTCCTTGATAAATATAAAACTTCCATTTTATTAGAGCTGGAAGGTAACTCTTATATCTTCGTGAAAAACGAATTATTTAGCGACACAGATTCAAAATTTTGGATATCTTAATCCTGGGTGATGGTGATCGTCATTGCGGTATTGGCGGTGCCAGGGTTGATATCTTTGACAGCTGAGGTCGCTTTATACCGCGCCGTCATCGGTATCGAGATTTCCTTGTTACTGACATCATTATTTGTATAGGTATAGTCACTGGAGAATACGAGTAAACTATTGTTCTTATCGCGAACCTCCACTCCCACATTTTTCGCAGCATCGGCAACAGAAGAATCGATGTCCATAAACCCGTTGCTGCTACCTGACGTCATTCTGTCGTAGGTAATCTTAATGGGGGTGTTATTAGGGATTCCATCCGGGCAGTTAATGTTTATTTTGAAATTAACCACGGGGCCATAACCCGAGCTGTCGAAATCACTCTTGCTCACTTTGCCCATTTGCACAGTCTGATTACGTTTTGCATTATCAATAGTACAACTCTTAACCGTCCAGCCTCCGGTTGACCCACCATTGAGGTAGATTTCATAAAATGTTTTGGCCCGAACCGGCGTTTTAAGACTATTAACTTTTGCGGTCACCAGGGTACCGCTCTTCAATTTTCCTTTACTGTTAGCATTAATTTCGCCAGTTTTGATCAGTTCAATCCTGATAACGCCCGTTGTGGTCCTGCCGTCCCAGGAGCCAACCGCAGGCGTCTTGATATAGGGTGCCCAGTTTTGATTATAGACGATGTCTCTTACGCGTATGCCGATACCGCTTAAGCCCGTTTCGTAAACTCCACTGATTGCCGATTCGGTGCTAAAGTCGCTCCCCATCTCGCTGGCATAATAGGGCGTCTGATTACCACAGTTAAAAGAGGCAGGATAAGTTCGCGTGTTGACTAACTGCGAGTGCAATACACTGCCTGTCGGAACGTTAGGGTCTATCTTTAATGAATTAATCACAATCCACACTTTTTTATATTCAACAGAGCATTCGGCGGCTATTGATTTACAGCTCACTACCGCTAAGGCAAGCAGGAGCAAAGTGTTAATTAATGATGTGCGAAAACGTGGTTTCATGCTGAATATCCTTATATCGCCAGAGTATTAGCGGCACTCTGCCTGTGACTGTACTATCCCAACCTGCTGCTGCGCGTTGGCTAAAGAGAATGTCGCTGTGCAAGACTGGTTCTCTTTCTTACCCCACTGAACATTCAGTGTTCCGGTTGTCGCTAATCCGGTGAGGTAAACCATTCCATTATCGTTAACAATACTGCTGTTATTTGGCTGGCTTTCATCCGTGACAGTGGCACCAAAAGGAATCACTTTGCCTGTTGGATTTGTTAGCCGGATAATTGCACGTTGACCAACGTTACCGCTGAAATTGGCCTGAACAATCGCTCCCCGGGTAGGTACAACCTTTTGCGTGGTAATATCCATATCAATATTATCGGCAAAGGTTTCGCTATCCAGCATGACTTCGTTATAACGATAAGGCGTACTGAACGGAATGATCGCGTAGCCACGATAGTCTGTTTTAACGCCGGTTTGATTCAATATATTGGTATTAGCAACGCCAGGTGCTTTGACCAGGGTGGCTGTTTCGCCGATTTGCTGACCCATTGTTACGCCATCGCGATGGATCAGAACACTTCCGGCCGCGCCGTAGTTAATGCGCTGCGCGTTATGGTCATAATCGTAACTGGTGAATACCTGACCATAGGTGCCATCATAGTTAACCCCGGTGCTACCGCTACCATATTGGCGGTTGTCGTAGGATTGCTGCACGTTCCAGCTCAGGTTATTTTGCTCTAAGGCTGTGCCGTTTAAGCCCAGGGTATTTGTTGTCGAACCTGGATTCCCGGTATTCATTGAATAGGTGGCCCAGGTATTTGTTAACGCTCCACCAAAAGGTACGCTGAGCGAAAGCGAGAACAGTTTTTCACTATCATAATCGCGGCTCGAGTTACTGCTTATTCGCGATGAGCGGTTATAAGAGTAGTTTAACGAGTAGTTAATCCATTTCCATGTATTGTTGTAGCCGACGCTTAGGGATGTATTACGGCGTTTTTCATTCCAGTAATCTTCGATTATTCCGCTTAAAGTCATTGATCCATTACCGCTTCCGAGGTTCTGGCTAATCGTGGCTTCTGTGCGATTACGTACCCGGTTGTAGTTATATTCCCCGGAGCCATCACGATAGCTCTCAAGGACATCACCTAACGTATTGAAGCCGGATGTGGAGTAACGGTAACCCGCAATAGAGAAGTTGGTGCCAATATCGGTTAAATTTTTGCTGTACCGAATTCGCCAGGATTGCCCGGAGGTTTTTACCTTATCTTTAAGGGTCGACCAGGCTTGCGTGACATCGATGGATAATGCGCCCAGTTTCCCCATATTTTGACCAAACCCAATTGCCAGGGACTGGAACCTGGATGCTGCCTGGAACCCACCAAACAGGGTTGCGCCTAGCGGTAAACCGTAGCTTGCCGTTGCCTGGGTAAAGGGTGTTTCATCAACATCGTTGTTATATGAACGATAGCGTCCGGTGGTCACGCCATATTTCAGACTGCCTTCTCTGCGCAGAACGGGCAGAGAAGCATAAGGCACAATAAATTCCTGCTTACTGCCATCCGACTCCTCAACAGTAACCTGTAAATCACCGCTACCACCCGTTGAGTACATATCGGTAATTTCAAAGGGGCCGGGGCGAACGTAAGATTGATAAATCATATAGCCATTCTGCTTGATGATAATCTTCGCATTGGTTTTGGCTATGCCCCTGACGACAGGTGCGTATCCCTGCATACTGTCTGGATCCATCTGATCTTCCGAGGCGAGCTGAGCACCGGTATAGGGGACACTGTCGAATACATCCCCCGGTGACGTACTTTCACCCAGCGTCAATACGCTTTTTATCGCCTGTATGTTGCGCTCTGCATAGGTGTAGACCGTGTCCCACTTGCCCGCGCTGGAAGTCTGATCGGCTCTGTTCCAGGAGGTATAGTTTCGTACACGCCATGCACCGATATTGAAACCCGGTCTCAGGTTGAGGTTGTAGTTTTCCGTATCATTGCCTTGAGATTGACGCGCGTAACTGTTCGAGGCATTAAACTGATAGTTCATCAGCAGGGCGGTGATGCCGTCATCGTATTTTTCAGGTGGAACATATCCTCGAACAACCGGACTCAGTGCTGCCTGAGGGAAGTTATACCTGAGGGTTTGCGTCGGAAAAATAAACTCGTATGACGCATCAGGAATAGCGGTTATCTCCGCGCATCCTTTTGTGCCCTGCGACAGGCCAGGGAAATTATCCGTGCGCACGCCAAAAGCCTGCAACTCCTTTACGCTAATACAGGGTTTAAGTGTGTTAGTGCTCTGGGCCCCGGGCGCCGTATTCAGCATAAACTCAACATCACGGGTATCAATGAACATGTCATTAATTATAATATCCACGCGATATTTGCCCGGGGCCTGCGCATTTTCATTTTCAAAAGCGGAAAGGTCAGGCGCTTCGTGAGATCCGTTAATGCCATTCAGAAACGCAGGGTTGAAAAAATCGCGAGCGAGAACGTTAGAATGATAGCTGGACCAACACAGGCTGATTAATGCCAGTGAATAAGCAGTATATTTAAGGTTTGTGGCCATTTTTTTTCCCTATTGTCAGCCATAAGCTATTCCTTCCAGCAACGCGGGTGAAATAGCATCCTATAAGCTATATTTATGTTCCGGGCCGATGCCGCCCTGATCATTTATAATTGCCCAGGTTACAGTGCCACCTGTGACGCCTGTTGGAAGCGAATATTCATTGCTTGCAAAAGGAGCCAGTAATACAGGCTCTTTCACGTTGATGTTATTCACTTTTATAAACGAAAAATTCATATAATAGCCGGTAGGGTTGGACGCTTTGATCTTATTCCCGATGCGTTGCCAGGTCAGTTTGTTAGTCACACTCTCCGGGATATCATCGACCAGTGCTTTGGGGCGATAGAACAATTTCATGCGATTCCGAACCGCGATCTGCAGCGTATTTTTATCGCTATCCGCTTGTGCTGAGGGAATTGAGGTTACGTTAAAATAAAAGACCGACTCACGATCGACAGGCATGTTGTCGATCGTTTTAAAAATACGCAGAACGCTTTTTTGCTGGGCATCCAGACGAAAAAGGGGCGGCGTCACCATGAAGTAGTTTTCAGAACCTTCAATGCTACCCTTTTCAATAAAGGACTTTATTAAATAGGGGGTGCTATCTTTGTTCTCTACGGTAATGTTAATTTCTTTTTTACCCTGCGGGTAAATAAGGCGAGATCCACCGATCAATACACCTGCATTGGCGGTCGCCATTCCACATTGTGCAAGTATCATTGTTAACGCAAGTGATGTAAAAATTCGCATAATTAACTCTGTATTAAGGTGAAGTGCCCCCGAAAGGGAGCACTTAGTAACAAACTATCTATTAATAGTTGATGGTGAAGGTAGCGCTTGCGTTAGCGGTACCCGCTACAATGGTCGTTTCACGCTGGATATAGGCGGCTTTGAAGTTCAGTTCGGTGGAGCTACCTGTACCCACATTCAGGGTTACAGCTTCTGATGGTTCACCCAGTTTCAGCGGATTACCGCTTGGGTTAGACAGGAGAATGGCGACGCCTTGTGCTACACCAGTACCTTCCGTAAGGGCCAGGTAGCTGTTATCACCCTTATAATAAGCGCCGTCGAATTTCAGTGTGGCGGTAGTTGGGGTACCGGCAGGGCACTCGGTCAGGAAGATTTTGACATTGGTAGAACCCGCGCCATTGGCAGCGGTAGAGCCCACGCCAGTAAAGCTACTCAGCGGCACATTGCCCAGGTTAACTGTTCCGGAGTTGCCACCGGTTAAAGAACCAATGTTGGTTTTGCATGATGCATCACCAATGCTACCGGTGAAATTTACGGTGCCGTCGGCGGCTGCTGCATTACAAGAAATGATAGTAGCGGCTGCTAACGCAGTCATGAATGCGATATTTTTTTTCATTCTTTAAATCCATATTAAGTTGAAGTGACTTCATCCTGTAATAGATATCTCGCGCTAAGCCTTGTTGTCAGATGTTATTCTAATAACGGCTGTCGTTATTGGGAAACTATCTAATAAACACTTTTCTTTGCCGGATACTATTATGTTTTCCTGTGACAGGAATTGCTCATATGTAAAGCAGCCCCCGCAGAAAGAACAACGCGGAAGATAGTGGATAGGGCCTGAGAGTGCATGTGAATTAATTTGAAATTTGATTTTACAATGTATTAATGACAATGTTCGAAATTGTACTTCATCATCATATTGGACTTCAGGTTCGAAGAGATTATCATAGGGAATATGATGTCTTGCACGCTCTCTTAAGTATTTCATCAAAGTAAATTTAGTTTTTTATTACTTTATGTGTCTGAATATAATGACTTTTTAGATGGTGATGAAGCGGAACTTCACATTGCCACACCATGTTATCCATAGATAAAGGAATGTCTGGGAACTGTTATGCTATATAATATTTATATGATTGATGATAAGATCATTTTTAAGGTGAATGAAAATATCTTAGAGCCCGCAGCTGAAAGTGGCGAGCGCATCATCCTTAATTCACCTACTGCCCGCTGTTTACAACTGTTGCTCGAAAGTAACAAAGAGATTGTCTCACGCGAGCAATTTTTGGAGGTGGTATGGCGTTCCCGGGGAATTGTTGTTTCCGAGAACACGTTTTATCAGAATATCTCTTTACTGAGAAAATCCCTCAAATCCGCTGGTTTGACGAAAGATATCATCACAACAGTCCGACGGAAGGGGTTCCGGCTTTCCTCTGATGCAGCGGTTGTAGTAGTGTCAGATACTGAAGTGATTAATTCTGATCAGCAGGTTAATAGTGATGCAAAAATGGAGGGTGTGATTCCAGAAGTCGTGGGAAATAATCAACCAGAGCTGGCAGATTTAGCTATTAAGAAAAAGCGAGCTGTTTTTTTTGGTGCACCTGTTTGGCTCGTTCTGTTAATTATTGTATTAATTGGGCTCGAAATCGCGTCTATAATTACCAGGCATTTCATTTAGCTTATTACGTAATAACCGGGAAGTTACTCTTTCTATTTACATTACGGGTTGTGATGCGGAAAAATGAAAGTATTAACTTATTTTTGAAACTTGCCGGCATGAGCCGGCAACGTGTATTACCGCTGTTGTAGGCCTAAATCCAAAGGCGTTTTGCTCGGCTGACCACCAATCTCGCGTGCCAGTTTCGGCACCATGTAACCAGAAACCAGAGTCAATAATTCACGCATAATCTGGCGTGCTTCTTCGTCGCTGACCATAAAGTGCGCAGCACCTTGCACGCGATCTAACACATGCAAGTAGTAGGGCATAACGCCAGCATCAAACAGTGCATTGCTCAAATCGGCTAAGGTACGGGCCTGATCGTTGACGCCGCGCAATAGTACACTCTGATTGAGCAGAGTGACGCCTGCTCTGCGTAACGCAGCCATGGATTCAGAGAACGACGCGTCAATCTCATTGCTGTGGTTAATATGATTAACCAGTAATATTTGCAGCGATGAGCGGGCGAAACGCGCCACCAGGGATTCGGTAATACGCGCGGGAATAACAATCGGTAAACGGCTATGGATCCGCAGCCGTTTAATATGCGGGATCGCTTCCAGCTGGGTGATGAGCCAGTCCAGTTCGTGATCTTTCGCCATCAACGGATCGCCGCCAGAAAAGATGATTTCATCCAGCTCAGAATGGGAGGCAATGTAGTCGAGCGCCGTCTGCCAGTTACGCTTATTCCCCTGATTGTCAGAGTAGGGGAAGTGGCGTCGGAAACAGTAGCGACAATTTACAGCGCAGCCCCCCTTCACCAGCAGTAACGCCCGGTTGCGATACTTATGCAGTAAACCAGGCACGACGCTGTTCTGCTCTTCAAGGGGATCGGTACTGAAACCAGGTGCAACGATAAATTCGTCCTGCGAGGTAAGCACCTGTTTTAACAGCGGATCGTCAGGGTTGCCTTTCTCCATACGCGCGACAAATGCACGTGGCACACGCAGCGCAAATAGGCGTTTCGCATCACGTCCTGCGAGGAGTTTTTCATCTGCATCTAGCTCTAAAAGACGCAGGAGTTCATCCGGGCTGGTGATTACATCGGCAAGTTGCAATAACCATTCTTCTCTGGATGGGGTGTTTAGGGTTACAATATGCGCCATTTTGTGGCTTAGCTACCAGTTAACAATTTCAGAGGGCCTTATGGCGACTTACTATAGCAACGATTTTCGTGCCGGTCTTAAAATCATGATGGACGGCGAACCGTACGCGGTTGAAGCCAGCGAATTCGTTAAACCAGGTAAAGGTCAGGCATTCGCACGCGTTAAGCTGCGCCGCCTGCTGACCGGTACCCGTGTAGAGAAAACCTTCAAATCCACCGACTCCGCTGAAGGCGCAGATGTTGTGGATATGAACCTGACTTACCTCTACAACGACGGTGAATTCTACCACTTCATGAACAATTCAACTTTCGAACAGCTGTCTGCTGATGAGAAAGCTGTCGGTGATAGCGCCAAATGGCTGCTGGATCAGGCTGAGTGCATCGTGACCCTGTGGAACGGCCAGCCTATCGCTGTGACCCCACCAAACTTCGTTGAGCTGGAAATCGTTGAAACCGATCCAGGTCTGAAAGGCGATACCGCAGGTACTGGCGGCAAGCCAGCTAAGCTGTCTACCGGTGCAGTGGTTAAAGTTCCGCTGTTCGTTCAGACTGGCGAAATCATCAAAGTGGATACCCGCTCTGGTGAATACGTGTCTCGCGTGAAGTAATTCACCCGTGAGAAAAGGCGCAGTGCCATGCTGCGCCTTATCGACCTAAAGAAGGTTCATGGACGATGTCGCGCACAATCAAAATTCTCCTGTTGATGGTTCTTGCCAGCGTACTGCTTTCCGGATGCAACACGGCCCGTGGTGTCGGGGAAGACATCAGAAGCCTGGGTCATGCTATTTCGCACGCCGCCTCCTGATATTTTCTACTTTTCCTAAAAATTCTTCCTTTTCCGTCACTCGCCGGGATCCTGGCTATGCTTATGTTGCTGTACACAATAACTTTGGCTAAAAAAGGAAGACATTATGCTTAAGAAAACATTTGTAGCGATCTTTTCTGTTTTGGTGCTTTCGTCAGTATTAACTGCCTGTAATACCACTCGCGGCGTCGGTGAAGATATCTCCACTGGCGGTAGCGCGATCTCTGGTGCGGCAACTAAAGCACAGCAGTAATCTTGGGCGGTACGGGGCTGAACATGCCGCCGTACCCTCAGTTTACCGCTCAGGGTAGTGACAGAAACGGCGAGTACCGTGTATCCATGTGCAATTTCATCCGAATATTGCGCTTGTAGGTGTAAACCGTTTTTCCATGAATACTCAGTTTACTGGCAATCTTCTGGTTGCTGGCGCCGTCCATCCATAGCGTTAACACTTTCTCTTCCTGCCGCGTCAACAAAGGCGTCGCAACGGGTGCAGGTTCGCTCACTTGCCGGGAGGCTAAGACCTCATTAATGGTCTGCGCGAGTACCTGCAGCGGGGTCGTTTTGGCCAATGATGCCCACAGAGGAAAGGTGTGCATAAATGCCGATACTTCTGGTTGTTCTTCCGCATGTAACATCACAAACGGCACGGTTTTGCTGGCGCTCATCAGCGAAGAGAGCTGCTGAATGTCTGATGTAAAACCCTGCAAATCGGCAATCACCAGCGCGGGTTTCCATTGCAGGATATGCTCCCTGGCCAGAAAGAGATTGTTCAGGCCCGTCACCAGTACCGGGAAGGGAAATAGCCCTGAATGATTGATCCACATTTCCAGGCCCATGCGGGTGTAATGACACCGGTCAATCAAAAGAATTTTGAACATTAGTTTTTCGCAATCGGCAAAGTGTAGTCGCTTCCTGCATTCAGGAAGTGCCCCATAATAAAGAAGTCGGATGAGTCATAAATGATGGAATTTCGCTGCTAATTACGTCTATTTCTTGCTTTCAATCGCTTAAGTGCGGGCTGAAACAAACACGTTGAAAAATGAATTCATGCTCTTCACAATAAGCAGTTCACCTGCCTTATGGGACGACCTGTAAGCGCTTCTCTCATCGGGGACGGCCCCAGACTGTTATTTAAGTTAAGGAGCCTTTATGTCCTGGATTATTCTTTTTATTGCCGGTTTACTCGAAGTGGTTTGGGCCATTGGCCTGAAATATACCCATGGGTTTACGCGCCTCACTCCCAGCATTATTACCGTTTCTGCCATGATCGTGAGCATCGTGCTGCTCTCCTGGGCTATGCGTTCGCTGCCCGTAGGGACGGCGTATGCGGTATGGACGGGGATCGGCGCGGTAGGTGCAGCCATTACCGGGATCTTACTGCTGGGGGAGTCTGCGAGCCTGGCGCGTATTGCCAGCCTCGCATTGATAGTCGCCGGTATTATTGGGCTGAAGCTCAGCACCCATTAATGGGGCTGTTCAATCCACACCAGCTGGCTGACATCAAAGCCCTGGCGGGTGGCGGAATCCAGTAGCCTTTGTTTCATCTCATCTGAAATGGTTGGTGTGCGGGAGAGGATCCACAGATAGTCACGATTGGGCCCGCACACCAGCGCATGCTGATAATCCCTGTCCAGCGCAATCACGTTATAGCCGCCATAAAACGGGCCGATGAAAGAGACTTTCAGCGCTGCAGTGTCAGGTGCGCCGGTAAAGTAGGCTTTCCCCGTCACTTTTTGCCACATGTCGCGTTCAGGGTTGTAGCCCCGATTGATAACCTGAATACCGCCGTCACTCATCAGGCTGTAGTGCGCCGTTACCTTTTGCAGGGCGCGTTCAAAGCGGTGGTCAAAACGGGCGATTTCATACCAGCTGCCCATGAATTTTTGAGTATTGAAGGGCCGAACAACGGTCACGCCCGGGGGAGGGACAGGAGCACTACAGGCAACAACCAGAAATGCAGCGGCAACGGCGGCGATGACGGGCAGGATGCGCATAGGCGTTTCCTTACAGGATTTTTGTTAAGTGTAGAACCTGTCAGGAATTTTGCTCTCCCACCGGCTGGCGGGAGAGCGGGGCAGATCACATAAAGACGACGGCAACCAGCGTGACTACGCTCAGAATCGCCGCCAGTCCGTAGAACACCCATTTCCCGTTAGGGACGTGGATCTTCAGGTCATGCATAGCGTGATGAATACGGTGCAGACCGCACCACAGCGGCAGAACAATCATCAGGAAGATGAAGGCCCGACCAATAAAGCTGTGGGCAAAGGCCAGGACCCGCTCATAGCTCAGCGCATCGCCGGGATAGAGCCCCAGCGGCAGCATAATGCCCACCAGCAGAATAATGACCGGTGCGATAATGGCACACCACATGCCGCCTGCCCCAAAGAGTCCCCAGAAGACGGGCTCGTCAGAACGTTTTGGAGTTGGATTAATCACAGTGGTCTCCTTACCAGAACAGGGCTACGCCAAGAATGACCACGGTCACGACCGCAGTTACCACCCAGAGCCCTTTGATGATTGGCTCCGGCCCCAGCTTTTCGTTTTTGACGATAATATTTGCCGCTTTCGGCGCCAGTTCAAACCAGGTTTTGGTATGCAACAGCGCTGCTGCCAGCACGATGATATTCAGGATCACCACAATGGGGTTTTGCAGGAACCCAACAAACCCGGCCCAGCTTTCCGGACCGTGCTTAAGGGCAAACAGGCCGTACATCAGTTCGATGCTGAACCACACTGCCGGCACTGCCGTGCCTTCACGCAGCATATAGAAGCGATAAAACGGCAGATTTTTCCACCAGGTGGACGGCATTGGCCGTACATAGGCTTTGCGTTTAGTCGTCATCATGCACTCCTTAGCGTGGTTTCAGGGTGGCGATAAGAAAGTCTTTCGAGCTTTCTACTTTGCCCTGTTGGATCGCGGCGGCCGGGTCGACATGCTTCGGACACACTTCCGAGCAGTAGCCGACAAAGGTACAGGTCCAGACGCCGTTCTGGCCGTTCAGCTGCGCCATACGTTCTTTCTTACCCCGATCGCGGCTGTCTTCGTTATAGCGGTGCGCCAGGGTAATCGCGGCCGGGCCGATAAACTCCGGATTCAGGCCAAACTGCGGGCATGCGGCATAGCACAGACCACAGTTAATGCAGCCGGAGAACTGGTGATACTTGGCCATCTGCGCCGGGGTCTGCTTGTTCGGCCCCTGATCCGGCGTACGCGGATTACCAATGATGAACGGCTTAATGGCTTCCAGGCTTTCGATAAAGTGGGTCATGTCGACCACCAGATCGCGCTCGATCGGGAAGTTAGCCAGGGCTTCGACCCTCATCCCTTTCGGGTACTCGCGCAGGAAGGTTTTACAGGCCAGCTTCGGCACCTTGTTGACCATCATCCCGCAGGAGCCGCAAATCGCCATGCGGCAGGACCAGCGGTAGCTCAGGTCCGGTGCCAGGTTGTCTTTGATGTAGCCCAGCGCATCCAGCAGAGAGGTCTGCTCATCGTAAGGGACTTCATAGAAAGTGCTGTGCGGCGCGCTGTCCACTTCCGGGTTGTAGCGCACCACTTCAACTTTCATAGTTTGCATCTCAGCCATTAGTCGTCTCCTTCTTCTCGGCTGCTTCCGCTTCTGCACCGTAAACGCGTTTCGCCGGTGCCAGCGTGGTGATCTTCACGTCGCTGTAGTCCAGACGGGTAGTACCGTCTGCGTCGCGATAAGCGAGGGTATGCTTGAGGAAGTTGATGTCGTCACGCTCCGTGCAGCCTTCGTCCAGACGCTGATGCGCGCCGCGGGACTCTTTACGCGCCATGGCGGAGTGCGCCATACATTCGGCAACGTTCAGACCGTGGCCCAGCTCGATGGTGTAGAGCAGATCGGTGTTGAAGACGCTGGAGGTGTCCGTCACCCGCACGCGTTTGAAGCGCTCCTGTAGCTCAGCCAGTTTGTCGATGGTTTTCTGCATCAGCTCCGGCGTACGGTAAATACCGCAGCCCTCTTCCATAGAAAGCCCCATCTCATCGCGGATCTTCGCCCAGTTCTCGCTGCCTTCCTGATTCACCAGATTCTTCAGGCGCTGCTCGATATCGGCCACCTGCGCATCGAGCGCGGCACCGTTAGCGGCACCGGCCGTGGCGGCGCGGGCCATGGCCTGTTCCCCCGCCAGACGGCCAAACACCACCAGCTCTGCCAGAGAGTTGGAGCCCAGGCGGTTCGCGCCATGCAGGCCGACGGAGGAGCATTCGCCCACCGCAAACAGGCCTTTGATACGGGTCTCGCACTGCTGATCGGTTTCGATCCCGCCCATGGTGTAGTGCGCGGTTGGGCGTACCGGGATCGGGTCTTTAACCGGGTCGACGCCAACATAGGCTTTCGACAGTTCACAGATGAACGGCAGACGTTCCAGCAGTTTCTTCTCGCCCAGGTGGCGCAGGTCGAGATAGACCACATCGCCGCGCGGGGTTGGGATGGTGTTGCCTTTGCGCCACTCGTGCCAGAAGGCCTGAGAGACTTTATCGCGCGGGCCGAGCTCCATATATTTGTTTTTCGGCTCACCCAGCGGGGTTTCCGGGCCCATGCCGTAATCCTGCAAATAGCGATAGCCATCTTTATTAACCAGGATACCGCCTTCACCGCGGCAACCTTCGGTCATCAGGATGCCGGAACCCGGCAGGCCGGTCGGGTGATACTGGACGAACTCCATATCGCGCAGCGGAACGCCGTGCTGCAGCGCCATGCCCATTCCGTCGCCGGTCACGATGCCGCCGTTGGTGTTATAGCGATACACTCGTCCGGCACCGCCGGTCGCCATCACCACGGCATTGGCGCGGATCTGGACCAGCGTGCCTTCCATCATGTTCATCGCCACCAGACCGCGGGCCTGGCCGTCATCAACCAGAATGTCGAGGACAAAATGTTCGTCGAAGCGTTGGATCTGGGGGAACTGCAGCGAGGTCTGGAACAGGGTGTGGAGCATATGGAAGCCAGTTTTATCGGCGGCAAACCAGGTACGCTCAATCTTCATGCCGCCGAAGCGACGCACGTTGACGCTGCCGTCATCACGGCGACTCCACGGGCAGCCCCACTGCTCCAGTTGGGTCATCTCCGTCGGACAATGATGTACGAAGTAATCAACGACATCCTGTTCGCAAAGCCAGTCGCCACCGGCTACGGTGTCGTGAAAATGATATTCAAAGCTGTCATGATCCTGCGCGACGGCGGCGGATCCCCCCTCGGCGGCGACCGTGTGGCTGCGCATCGGGTAGACTTTTGAAATCAGGGCAATTTTAGCGTTTGGGTTAGCCTGGGCTGCAGCAATTGCTGCGCGTAATCCCGCTCCGCCTGCGCCAATAATGGCAAGATCGGCTTGAAAGGTATGCACGACATTCCTCCAGATTTTTGATATTTCGCATCTCATCTACCCTGAGGTAGTGCACGGCCCGGGAGGGCAAATGCGAAAGCGATTCCACTGCTCCTTTATGGGTAACGCAGTATAGCCGTAGGAAAGGGAGGGAAATTTGACGTGTTCGATTTTTTTGCAGTTCTTTCCTTCGATTTATCATTGTAATTGATGAATCGCGTCACGAAATTATTGGGAGTTATGAAAACCGGCAAATGACTGTGCAAAATTTGTCTCCGCCATGGGTTACGAGTAGACTTCGTCCCCTTGTCTGAAATCGGAGAAAATCTCATGAGCGAAACGGCCACCTGGCAGCCGAGCGCATCCATCCCCAATCTGTTAAAACGCGCAGCAATTATGGCGGAGATCCGCCGCTTCTTTGCCGACCGCGGTGTGCTGGAGGTGGAAACGCCCTGCATGAGTCAGGCGACGGTAACGGATATTCATCTGGTGCCGTTTGAAACCCGTTTTGTTGGTCCTGGCCACTCCCAGGGGATGAATCTCTACCTGATGACCAGCCCGGAATATCATATGAAGCGCCTGCTGGCAGCGGGATGTGGGCCGGTGTATCAGCTGTGCCGCAGCTTCCGTAATGAAGAGATGGGGCGTCATCACAATCCGGAATTCACCATGCTGGAGTGGTATCGCCCGCACTATGATATGTATCGCCTGATGAATGAGGTGGACGATCTGTTGCAGCAGGTGCTGGAGTGCCCGGAAGCTGAAACCCTCTCGTATCAGCAGGCTTTCCAGCGCCATCTGGAGATTGATCCGCTCTCGGCGGACAAGACCCAACTGCGCGAAGCGGCGGCAAAACTCGATCTCAGCAACGTTGCCGATACCGAAGAAGACCGCGACACGCTGTTACAGCTGCTCTTTGCCTTTGGCGTTGAGCCACAGATTGGCAAAGATCGCCCGACCTTTGTCTATCACTTCCCGGCAAGCCAGGCGTCACTGGCGCAGATCAGCACCGAAGATCACCGCGTGGCGGAGCGTTTTGAGGTTTACTTTAAAGGTATTGAGCTGGCGAATGGTTTCCATGAACTCACCGACGCCCGTGAACAGCAGCAGCGTTTCGATCAGGATAACCGCAAGCGTGCCGCGCGCGGCCTGCCGCAGCAGCCTATCGACCACAATCTGCTGGGCGCATTAAAAGCCGGCTTGCCGGACTGCTCCGGCGTGGCGTTAGGGGTGGATCGTCTGGTGATGCTGGCGCTGGGCGCCGAACAGCTGGGTGATGTGATTGCGTTTACCGTAGATCGCGCTTAAGGGTTTGCCGGGTGGCGCTGCGCGTACCCGGCCTGGGAAACCGCAGGCCGGTGTAAGCGAAGCGCCGCCGGGCATGCAGGCTTACAAACTCCCCGCCGGACGTCTCTTCGCGCCCGACGTCAGGGTTCTTCCCGTCTTACGTCCGTCCAGGCTTTCCAGACGCATCTGGAACGGTGGGAACGGCAGATCGATACCGTGTTCACGGAAGCCCGCCAGAATCAGCTGGTGGATCTCATGGCGCAGCGGCATGCGATGGCCCATCTCGGCCGCGTAGATACGCAGCTCGAAAATCTGGATCCCCTGCTGTAAATCCACCAGGAACACTTCCGGCTCTGGCGTGCTGATCACCAGCGAGCAGCGCTCGGCCGCCGTATAGAGGATCTGCGTCACCTCTTCACTGTTGGCATCCGACGGGGCCGGTACGGTCAGTACCACACGCGTCACGGAGTCCGACAGCGACCAGTTAATAAACTGCTCGGTGATAAACGCCTTGTTAGGCACGATGATCTCTTTACGGTCCCAGTCGCTGATGGTGGTGGCGCGGGTGTTGATCTTCGTAATGCTGCCGGTCAGATCGCGGATTGTCACCGTATCGCCAATACGGATTGGCTTTTCGAACAGGATGATCAGGCCAGAGATAAAGTTGGCGAAGATCTCCTGTAAACCAAACCCGAGCCCGACCCCGAGTGCTGCCACCAGCCACTGCAGTTTCGACCACTCAATGCCGATCATCGAGAAGCCCACCAGCCCGCCAAACAGCATCAGCAGATATTTGGTGATGGTGGTGATCGCATATCCGGTGCCAGGGGTTAAATCCAGATGCTGCAACAGGGCCAGCTCCAGCAGCGCCGGGAAGTTACGGATCAGCTGGGTGGTAATGATGAACACCAGAATGGCAATCAGGACTGCCCCGAGCGTAATCGGCTCGAGGCTCTCCACGCCCTGTACCGTCGAGGTGACATCCCAGAGGGTGATGTTTTCCAGGAAGCCGAACGCGGAATGAATTTCGGACCACAGCACAATGACGGAGAGCAGGGCGACCAGCATCAGAATGGAGCGGACCAGGCGCAGGGACTGGGTACTGATGGCATCCAGATCCAGCTCTGTTTCATCGACGTCCACCACACCTTCGGTGCTGAGCATATGGGCTGGCTCTTCTTCGCCGCGTGCTCGCTGGGCAAGGATTTCGGCCCGGCGGTTCTTCGCCCGGTCGAAGGCCAGACGACGGCGCTGGATCAGCATCCAGCGGCGGATAACGTGGTAGACCACCAGCAGCAGGAACCAGATCGCCACCGAGGTTTCAAGACGCGCCAGCAGCGCCTGGGCGGTGGCCAGATAGCCGACGGCTGCCGCCAGAATCGCCGCC
>Ga0065704_10070722_pt1 | contig 17063 bp, 15 predicted proteins | sample SwiRhicommuniRL2_FD_59091 | JGI IMG/M metagenome (GOLD analysis project Ga0065704, IMG submission 59091) | Switchgrass rhizosphere bacterial communities from Rose Lake, Michigan, USA - RL2 v2 (version 2) | ecosystem: Host-associated > Plants > Roots > Rhizosphere > Soil | place: East Lansing, MI
CCGGCGACCTTCTGCGCGCCGAAGTGGCCGCCGGCAGCCCGCTGGGCCTGCAGGCCAAGGAAATCATGGCGCGCGGCGACTTCGTCAGCGACGACATCCTGCTCGGCATGCTGGAAGACCGCTTCGCACGCCCCGACACCGCCAACGGTTTCATCCTGGACGGCTATCCGCGCAACCAGGCCCAGGCCGATGCGCTGGGCACGTTGCTGGCCCGGCTTGGCCAGCCCATGGACTATGCGGTGCAACTGGAAGTGCCGGCCGACCTGCTGGTCGAACGCATCGCCGGCCGTGCCGCCGCGGAAGGCCGCGACGATGACACGCCCGAGGTGGTGCGCAACCGCCTGGACAAGTACACCACCCAGACCGCACCGGTGATCGATTACTATCGCCAGCACGGCCAGCTGACCGTGGTGGACGGCGTGGGTTCGCTGGACGAGGTGTTCACCCGCATCACCGAGGCGCTGGCACCGGCCAAGGAAGTGGGCTGACGTCCCCGCATTCCCGGACGCGACTCCACGAAGCCCCGCCATGCGGGGCTTCTTCGTTGAGGGCTGTGATGGCGGGCATCGCGGGCCGTGGGGCCGGCTGTTATGGTCCGGGTCCCGAGGGGTCGCCCGGAGTCGTCGATGAAGCGCATCGCCTGCCTGCTGCTTGCCAGCCTGCTCGCCGTATCCGCCGCCGAAGCCAGGGACTTCCTGCGCGCGCAGGGCACGCAGATCGTCGACGAAGCGGGCAAGCCGGTGATCTTGCGCGGGATGGGGCTGGGCGGCTGGATGCTGCAGGAAGGCTACATGCTGGACATCGACGGCACGGGCACCCAGCGCAGCATCCATGCGCGCATCGCCGAGCTGATCGGGCCGGAGAAGGCCGGAGCCTTCTACCAGGCCTGGCGAGACAACCACACCACCAAGGCCGACATCGACGCGATGGCGCGCTGGGGTTTCAACTCCGTGCGCCTGCCGATGCACTACGCCCTGTACACGCTGCCGGTGGAGCAGGAGCCGGTCGCCGGCCGGCAGACCTGGGTGGAAGAAGGCTTCCGCCGTACCGACGAACTGCTGGCCTGGGCCAAGGCCAATGATCTGTACCTGATCCTCGACCTGCACGCCGCGCCAGGCGGGCAGGGCAACGACAACAACATCGCCGACCGCGATCCCTCGCAGCCCTCGCTTTGGGACGACCCGCGCCACCAGGACAAGATGGTGGCGCTGTGGAAGAAGCTGGCGCAGCGCTACAGGGACGAGCCGTACATCGCCGCGTACGACATCATCAACGAGCCCAACTGGGGCTTCGCCGACAAGGCCGACAGCAACGGCTGCAAGGAAGACGGCAACGCGCCGTTGAAGGACCTGCTGGTGCGTACGACGCGCGCGATCCGCGAAGTGGACACACGGCACATCATCGTCATCGAGGGCAACTGCTGGGGCAACAACTACCGCGGCGTGCTCGACGACGGTCCGTGGGACGACAATCTGGTGATCAGCTTCCACAAGTACTGGAACGTCACCACGCGCGACAGCATCGCCGACCTGCTGGCGCTGCGCGACAGGCACCGCATGCCGCTGTGGCTGGGCGAGACCGGCGAGAACTCCAACGACTGGTTCGCCCGCACCGTGGCCCTGGTCGAAGGCGAGGGCATCGGCTGGGCGTGGTGGCCGCTGAAGAAGATCCGCTACAACAACCCGCTGCAGGTGGTGCCGAACGACGGTTATCGCCGGGTGCTTGCGTACTGGAAGGGCGAGGGTCCGCGTCCGTCCCCGGAGGAGGCGGAAGCGGCGCTCATGCACCTCGCCCGCGAGGACGTGCGCTACGAAAACAACGTGCAGCATCCGGACGTGATCGATGCGTTGTTCCGCGCGCCGCATTCAGACCAGTCGGTGCCGTTCAAGGCGCACGCGATCGGCGCACAGGGCGGCACCATCGCGGCGGTCGATTTCGACATGGGCCGCAACGGTGTGGCCTACCACGATCTCACGCCGGCCAATCACCATATCTCCGACGGTGGCGAGCGCGTGGTGTGGAACCCGGCCATGACCTACCGCAACGACGGTGTCGACCTCGGCAAGGGCGACGATGGTGCGCTCCATGTCGCGGGCATGCGACGCGGCGAGTGGCTCAAGTACACCTTCGATGCCGGTGCCGGCGGCCGTTATCGGCTGGCGCTGGACGGGCGCGGCACGGGGCGTGTCTCGCTGGTGCTCAACGGGGTACCGGTGAAGGCCGCCGAACGCGCCCGCGGATTCCGTGCGCTGCGATTCGCACCCGGGCGCAACACGCTGGTGGTGAAGGCCGAGAGCGATGGCCTGGATCTGCAGGCCCTGCATTTTTTTCGCTGAACCCGCGTCACGCCCACGCCTTGCAGGACGTGCCGAACCCGGCGCGCTCGGCTAAAGTTCACGGACTCATTCGGGAACCGCAGTCTTGAAGATCCACATCCTCGGCATCGCCGGCACCTTCATGGGCGGCGTGGCCGCCCTGGCACGCGAACTCGGCCACATCGTCGAAGGCAGCGACCAGGCCATCTACCCGCCCATGTCGACCCAGTTGGAGAAGCTGGGTATCACGCTGAAGAACGGCTATCTGCCGGATAACGTTTCTGATGACTGCGAACAGATTGTCATCGGAAATGCACTGTCGCGTGGCAATCCCGCGGTAGAGCAGGTGCTTGACGATGATGGTGCCCAGCTAGTCGACCTAGCCCTTCCCGAGTCGGAGTATGCGCCGATACTAAGGCGCAGTTACATCTCCGGCGCGCAATGGCTTTCCGAACGCGTGCTGCCCGGCCGCGACACGCTGGCCGTCGCGGGTACGCACGGCAAGACCACCACGACGACCATCCTGACCTACCTGCTGGAAGCGGCCGGGCGTTCGCCGGGCTTTCTGATCGGCGGCGTGGCCGAGGACTTCGGCGTATCGGCGCGCATCGGCGGCGGCCGCGAGTTCGTGGTCGAGGCCGACGAGTACGACACCGCCTTCTTCGACAAGCGCAGCAAGTTCGTCCACTACCGCCCGCTGGTCGCCATCCTCAACAACCTGGAATACGACCACGCCGACATCTTCCCGGACGTGGCGGCGATCCAGCGCCAGTTCCACCACCTGGTGCGTACCGTGCCGCGCCGTGGTCGCCTGATCGTCAACGGCGAAGACCGGAGGCTGGAAGAAGTGCTCGCAATGGGGTGCTGGACCCCGGTGGAGCGCTTCGGTTTCGATGCCGCGCTGGAATGGAGTGCGCGCCTGATCCGCGACGACGGCAGCGCGTTCGCCGTGCGCCACCACGGCAACGAGATCGGCGAGGTGCACTGGCCCATGCTCGGCCGCCACAACGTGCTGAATGGCCTGGCCGCGCTCGCCGCCTGTCATGCGGTCGGCGTCGATGTCGCCACCGTGCTGCCGGCGCTGACGGCGTTCCGCAGCGTGAAGCGGCGGCTGGAAGTGATCGGCCAGCACGACGGCATCACCGTCTACGACGACTTCGCCCACCATCCCACCGCCATCCATACCACGCTGGAAGGTCTGCGTGCGCGTGTCGGCGATGCGCGCATTCTGGTGGCGATGGAGCCGCGCAGCAACTCGATGCGTTCCGGCGCGCATGCCGAGGCGCTGGCACCCTCGCTCGACATCGCGGACGCGGTCGTCTTCCTGCACCGGCCGGAACTCGCGTGGGATGCAGGCAAGGTCGTCGGCGCCATCCGCGGCGACGCACGCACCGTCCCCGATGCGGATGCGCTGATCGCGGCGCTGAAGACGCAGGTGCGGCCTGGCGACCACGTGGTGTTCATGTCGAACGGCGGCTTCGACGGTGCGCCGCGACGCTTCCTGGCGACTCTGTCCGATGGCGTGCCTGCGTCGGGCGTCTCGCGCACATAGCCGCCAATTCATCTCACAAAAGAGCGATGTTCTCGATCATGCTGCGGCGATGTGTTGCGCTGCAGCGCAATCGAGATCTTTTGAAAAACGACGTGCTCGCTACAGCCGGAGCCGACATGCGCTGACGCATGGAGGGTGCGCGTATCGCGTGTCCGGTCCTGTAATCAATTCGCGTGGCAAGCGGCGGCATGCCGAATGGGTAGAGTGCGCATACGCGCGGCGAAGCCGCGTCCTTCGTCCATTCCCAGGAGATGCCGCATGACCCGACTTGCCAAGGCCCTTGGACTCGCCGTCGCCTCGCTCGCGTGCGCCGCAAGCGCGCACGCCACGACCTACGTAGTGACCGCCAACAACAACAGTTTCGATAACCAGCTTGTCAGCCGCATCGAGGCCGCAGGCGGCCGCATCGTAGCGCGCCTGCCGCAGATCGGCGTTGCAATCGTCGAATCCGACAATCCGGCGTTCGGCACGACTGCGGGCCGCATTCCCGCAGTGCGTTCCGCCGTCGCCGACGTGGCCATCCAGTACGACCTGCCGGCCGCGGCGGAAGAGGTCACCGCCGACTATGCGAACCCGCCTGCATCCGGTGACAACGACAGCTTCTTCGATTTCCAGTGGGGCCACGCCGCCATCGATGCTGCGGGCGCCTGGAACGCAGGTTATCGGGGCGCTGGCGCGACGGTCGCCGTGCTGGATTCCGGCGTCTACTGCGCGCACGCGGACATCATCCCCAATCTCAATACCGCCAAGTCGGCGTCGTTCGTCGCGGGGCAGACGTACTGCAACACCAGTGGCAGCACGCACGGCACGCATGTGATGGGCACCATCGGTGCGGCCGACAACGGCATCGGTACCATCGGCGTCGCCCCGGAGGCGGAACTGATCGCAGTGAAGGTACTGAATCCGGTGACGGGCAGCGGCTCGTTCGCCGCCATCATCCAGGGCATCGTGCACGCCGCCGATGCGGATGCTGATGTCATCAACATGAGCCTGGGCGTGAACGGTGGACTGCAGGTGGGTGGCAGCGAGGTGGCGGAACTGGTCAACGCCACCGCCCGTGCGGTGCGATACGCCAACAAGCAGAACGCCACCGTGGTCGCATCGGCCGGCAATGATGGCCGCGACCTGGACCACGACAGCGGTCGGGTCTGCGATACCGATGGCACCTGCACCACGGTGAACCTGCGCTCGTTCCCCGGCCAGCTGCCGGGCGTCATCACCGTCAGCGCGCTCGGTCCGCTCGCTTGGCTGAAGAATCCCGCGGGCACCGACTTCGATATCCGCGCCAGCTACAGCAACTACGGCCAGTCGGCCATCCACTTCGGCGCGCCGGGCGGCAACTATGATTATCCCGGCACCGAGAACTGCACGTTCAAGGGCATCGTGCGCGCGTGCTGGGTGTGGGACATGGTGTTCAGCACCACGTCCGGCACCGCGAGTTACGGCTGGTCCGCCGGCACCAGCATGGCGGCACCGCACGTCTCCGGCGTCGCGGCGCTGATCATCGGCAAGCACGGTGGCGAGCTCTCGCCGGCGGCGGTGGAACGCATCCTGCGCGCATCGGCGGATGATCTCGGCAAACCGGGCAACGACGCGACGTTCGGTGCGGGACGCGTGAACGCGCAGCGTGCCGTCACACAGTGATGCATTGACCTCCACACTGTCAGATGCGAGGGCCACGCCGGTCACGGCGTGGCCCTTTCGTTTCCGCTTCCCCGCGCGGAACATCGGCCTTTAAACTGCCTGCATGCAATCACTGGAATCCCTGCCGCTGTTCCCACTGCACAAGGTGCTGTTGCCTGGCGCCGCCATGGATCTCCGCATCTTCGAGCGGCGTTACCTGGACCTGGTGCGTGATTGCGGGCGCGCCGGGAGCGGGTTCGGCGTCTGCCTGATCCTGGAGGGCTTCGAAGCGGGGGCGCCCGCGACGCCGGCGGCCTACGGCGTCGAAGCGCGGATCGAGAACTTCGACATGGGCGAGGACGGGCTGCTGTCGCTGCGCGTGCGCGGGCACCGGCGTTTCCACGTGGTCCGCACGCGCGTCCGCGACAACGGGCTGGTGATGGCGGATGTGGAATGGCTGTGCGCCGACGAGGACTGGGAGATCCGTCCCGAGCACGCACTGCTGGGCACCTTGCTGCAGACCATGATGGAAAAGGTGGGCAGCGATCTGAACGGCTTGCCGCCGCGCATCTTCGAGCACGCCGCCTGGGTGGGATGGCGATTGGCGCAGGTACTGCCGATCACCCCGGAGCAGCGCGTGTCGATCCTGCAGGAAGACGACGTGCACGCGCGCCTGCAGCGCCTGCTGGAGTGGATCGACTGACACCGGCCCGGTAGCAGGGGCTTCGGCCCCGACCGCGCGTTCTGAGTTCCGGGATGCCTGACGGGAGGGCGTCAGGCTTGGCTTTCAACAGCCGCACGGCGGGTCAGCCCCTCCTGCAGGAACCTTCCCGGTGAGTCAGGGCGGGACCGCCTCGCCACCGGTGCGCAAGCGCAGCACCGGCAGCCCGGAATCCGGATGCGGCGCGATCGCGTGAGCGAGATCCGGCGTGGCCTGCGTCACCGCGTCGAGCGCCGTGCGCGCTTCGCGCAGTGGCCGCCACAGGCGCACCAGATTGAAGGCGCGCTGCTGCTGCAGCACCTGCGCACTGCCGATCCACAGCGGTACATTGCCCGGCTGCAGCCGCGTGTCCGCCGGCCACAGGCGCAGCACGAACACTTCGCCGGGCTGGTCACCGTTGCGCAGCATCAGCAGGCTCTCCGCGCGCGTATCCAGCGTGGCCGGCAGCACCGGCTGCTCATCGTCGGGCAGGTCGCTGTCCAGCAGGTTCAGGGCTTCCTCCCACCCGGCCTGCGGCTGCTCGCGCCAACCGGCGGCCGTCAGGCTGGCCTTCAACGGCGCCAGCGGCCCAGCGACCTGCACGTCCAGCGGCCAGCGCTGTTCGTCATCGAATTCGTTCCGGCGCGCCGGCAGTGACTGCCAGTCGCGTTGCCACCAGTCCTGCAGCGCAATCGTCCGTTCGATCACCGGTGCCTGGAACTGCGCCAGCATGGGCTCCACGTTGCGCGGCGCATGCCACAGTCCGGCCAGCACGAAGCTGCCGTAGAACAACCATGCGATGGGCTTGATCCAGAACGAGCGCACCATGCGGCGGCGGTACGCGATGCCCAGCACCAGCAGCCACACCAAGCCGAACAACATGCCGCCCACCACGTCGCTGAGCCAGTGCGCGCCCAGATAGATGCGCGCGAAGCCGATCAGCGCCACCACGATGCCCGAGACCAGGTAAGGCCACACGCGCGTGCGGCCCGGCAGTTCGCGCGCGATCAACACAGCGAAGAAGCCGAAGGTGATCGTCGACATCGTCACGGCGATGGAGGGAAAACCGAACCCGCTGCTGACGCTGGGCGGCTTGGGGATGTCCACCGACGCGCCGAGCCATGCGGTCAGCGCCAGGCCGAAAGCGAGCGCCGCGAGCCAGTGCCCGGCCGCCATCCAGCGCCTGCGCCAGCACAGGTAGACCAGCACCAGCAGCGACGCCGGCGCCAGCACCTGTTCGTCGCCCAGCGAGGCGATCGCGGCCAGCGGATAGTCCGCGAGCGGATTGCGCAGCGCACGCATCAGTTCGTGGACCCACAGGTCCATGGCGAGTGGTTCGCCGTGGCCGATCACAATGATGAGGAACGCGAACCACACCCATACGATCGCCAGCAGCAGGATCGCCAGCAGCGCGAGCGGCACGGACTCGCGCCGGAAGGGGTCGAACACGGCCGCGGTGTAGCGCCCCAGCACGGGGTGCGTGTGCGACCACGCGAGTGCGCGCGCCAGCAGGGCGTCGGCGTGCGCGGCGAACCAGCGGTAGGTATAGAGCACCAGCGCCCAGGCCAGCGCCAGCACCAGTACCAGCAGGCCCAGCACCAGGGCCAGCCGGCCCGCCACGGCGGCGACGGCATCGTAGGCATGGCCCAGCACCCAGCCGGGAAGCAGGAACGCCGCGGCCCACGCCACGCTGGCTGCGCCGCTGGCCACCAGGTAACGGCGCAGCGGCATCCGCGATATACCGGCCACGGCCGGCACGAAAGGGCGGATGGGCCCGACGAAGCGCGCGACGAAGATGCTCTTCCACGCATTGCGCCGGAACAGCAGTTCGCCGCGATCGAGCAATTGCGGGTATTTGCGGAACGGCCAGACCGTCCGCAGCTGTTGCCCCCAGCGGTGTCCTATCCAGTAGCTGGTCGCATCGCCGATCAGGGCGCCCAGCGTGGCGCAGGCAACCGCATACGGGCCGGAAATCTCCCCCAGGCCGATCAGTACGCCCACCGCGAACAGCAGCGGCAGGGCGGGCACGATGGCGCCGATGATGATCGCCGCATCGCAGAACGCGATGGCGAAGATCACCAGGCCCGCGGCGACAGGATGTGCACTGATCCAGGCCAGCAGGTTGTCGAACCAGGAAGATTCCATCGCGGGATTATAGGCGGCTGTTCCTGACCCGCGTCTGCCAGCCCCGGGCAGTAGAATGACGTCGTGGACTTGCGCTCGCCCTCCGAAATCACCGCACTCAAGGCCGACAGCTTCGGTCGTATCTCCCTGATGCAGGGGCCGTCGGGTCCGTTCGTGCGCCGCGATCTCGCGCACGTGCCCCTGTGGCTGCGGCTGCCCGCCTGGTGGCTGGCGCGGCGCGAGGCTCTGGCGTTGCGCAGGGTCGCGGGGATGGCCGACGTGCCCCAGCTGCTCGACTGGACCGGCCGCCGGCTCGACCGCAGCTACATGGAGGGGGCGGCGATGTACCAGCGCCCGCCACGCGGCGATCTGGCCTACTTCCGCGCCGCACGCCGCCTGCTCCAGCACCTGCACCGCCGGGGCATCGCCCACAACGATCTCGCCAAGGAGGCGAACTGGCTGGTGCTGGAAGACGGCCGCCCGGCGATCATCGATTTCCAGCTCGCCACCCGCGGCGACCCGCGCTCGCGCTGGATGCGCCTGCTGGCGCGGCAGGACCTGCGGCATCTGCTCAAGCACAAGCGCATGTACTGCGACGCCTCGCTGACGCCGGTCGAGAAGCGCGTGCTCAAGCGCACGTCGTGGCTGCGCGATCTGTGGTTCCGCACCGGCAAGCCGGTCTATCGTTTCATCACGCGTCGGCTGTTGAAGTGGGAAGACAACGAAGGGCAGGGGCCGAAGCCGTGATGCCCGGAGTTGCAGCTTCCGGACCTGCAGGAGCGCCCCACGGGCGCTCCTGCAATGACGGTTTTTAGAGACCAGGAAACGACATGAACCTCGCAGGCAAAACCCTGTTCATCACCGGCGCCTCGCGCGGCATCGGCCTGGCCATCGCCCTGCGTGCGGCGCGCGATGGCGCCAACGTGGCGATCGCGGCCAAATCATCGGTGCCCAATCCGAAACTGCCCGGCACCATCCACACGGCCGCGCAGGCGGTCAACGACGCCGGGGGGCGCGGACTGGCGCTGAAGTGCGACATCCGCGAAGAGGACGACGTGAAGGCCGCGATGGCGGCCACCGCCGATACCTTTGGCGGCATCGACATCCTGGTCAACAATGCCAGCGCCATCTGGCTGGCCGGTGTGCTGGATACGCCGATGAAGCGCTTCGACCTGATGCAGCAGGTCAATGCGCGTGGCAGCTTCCTGTGCGCGCAGGCCGCGCTTCCCTACCTGAAGCAGGCCCCCAATCCGCACATCCTGACGCTCGCGCCACCGCCCACGTTGGACCCGAAGTGGTGGGCGCCGCACACCGGTTACACGTTGGCGAAGATGGGCATGAGTTTCGTGACCCTCGGGTTGGCAGGCGAGTTCGGTCCGCAGGGCATCGCCGTAAACGCGCTGTGGCCGCGTACCATCATCGCCACGGATGCGTTGAACATGATTCCCGGCGTGGAGATCCCGCGTTGCCGCACGCCGCAGATCGTCGCCGACGCCGCGCATGCCGTGCTCGCCCGCGATGCGCGTGGTTTCCACGGTCACTTCCTGATCGATGAGGACGTGCTGCGCGAAGCCGGCGTCGCGGATTTCACGCCGTATGCCGTTGATCCGTCGCAATCGCTGCTGCCGGACCTGTTCCTGGAATAGCGGGCAGGCGCGTTGCGCACCCTGTCTTCGATGCCGGTCATGAAGGGGAGTCACGATGATGTCGCCATCTGAAACCGCAGGACGCCAGGCGCTGGCGTTCATCCGCATGGCCCTGGCCACGCTGCTTTTCGTCCATGGCGTCGCGCGCGTGCTGGCCGATGGCGTGGCGCCATTCGGGGTATTCCTGGAGTCGCGCGGATTTCCGTTCGGACCGGGGATCGCGTGGTTCGTGACGGTGTTCGAACTGGTCGCGGCACCGGCGTTCGCGGCGGGCCGATGGATCACGCCGATCGCGCTGGTGTTCAGCGCGATCTACGCCTGCGGCATCTGGCTGGTGCACGCGCCGGCAGGCTGGTTCGTGGTGGGCCTTGGCCGCAATGGCGCCGAGTACAGCGTGCTGATCATCGCCTGCCTGCTGGCCAATGCGTGGGCACACCGCACCCGTTCTTCCGTTTCGACATGAGGCTGTCATGAAATACCTGCACGCGATGATCCGCGTCCACGATCTGGAGGCCACCGGCCGCTTCCTCACCGAAGGCCTGGGCCTGGTGGAAACCCGGCGCATGGACAGTCCCCAGGGGCGATTCACCCTGGTCTACTTCGGCGCGCCGGCCAACCCGGAGGCGGAGATCGAACTGACCTACAACTGGCCGCCGGAAGACGGATCGCCCGCCGAGGACTATGGCAGTGCGCGCAACTTCGGCCATCTCGCGTTCGAGGTCGACGACATCCATGCGACCTGCGCGCACCTGCAGTCGCTGGGCATCACCATCAACCGCCCGCCGCGCGATGGCCGCATGGCCTTCGTCCGCACGCCGGACCTGATCTCGATCGAATTGCTGCAGAAGGGTGCTGCGCTGCCACCGCAGGAGCCTTGGCTTTCGATGGCGAATACGGGAAGCTGGTGACGCATCCGCAAGAAGGAACCCGACAGATGAACCTCGCCCTGATCGTGATCGACGTGCAACGTGGCCTGTTCGAGCCGGCGCCGGCCGATGCCGACGCGGTCGTCGAGCGCATCAATGCGCTGTCGGCGAAGGCGCGGCAGGCGGGTGCGCCGGTGATCTTGGTGCAGCACGAGCGTGCGGACGATCTGGTTCCCGAGTCCGAAGGCTGGGCGCTGCATCCTGCGCTGGCGGTGGAGCAGGGCGACCACCGCATCCGCAAGAGCACGCCGGATTCGTTCCTGCGCACCGGACTGGACGAGGTGCTGTCGTTCTGCGGTGTGGAAGGCGTGGTGCTGTGCGGTTACGCCACGGAGTTCTGCGTGGACACCACCACGCGCAGCGCAGCGGCGCATGGGTACCACGTGGTGCTGGCCGCCGACGCGCACACCACCCACGACAAGGCGCACGCGACGGCCGACCAGATCCGCACGCACCACAACGCCACGCTGCCGGCGATCCGCAGTTTCGGCGTGAGCATCCGGGCGCTGCCGGCCGACGGGATCGCCTTCACCGCCTGAGCGGCGGGATGCTGCGGCGCCCGCTGGCGCGGACCCCGCGATCGGCGACAATACACGGCCATTTCCGCTGCAGAGCCGCTGCCATGAGCGCCACGACCGCCGCCGACCTGCTGGCCAATGGCCAGCGTTACTACGTCCCGGTCTATCGCCCGCGCGAACTCGTGCTGGAGCGCGGCCAGGGCGCGCGCGTCTGGGACAGCGAGGGACGCGAATTCATCGACCTGTCCGCCGGCATCGCCGTCTGCGGGCTGGGCCACAACGACCCCGACCTGGTCGCGGCGCTGACCGAGCAGGCGGGCAAGCTGTGGCATACCAGCAATGTCTTCTACAGCGAGCCGCCGCTGCGCCTGGCCGAGGAGCTGGTCACCGCGTCGCGCTTTGCCGAGCGGGTCTTCCTGTGCAACTCCGGCGCGGAGGCCAATGAAGCGGCGATCAAGCTGGTGCGCAAGTGGGCCGCCTCGCAGGACCGCGCGCCGGACCAGCGCGTGATCGTGACGTTCCGCGGCAGCTTCCATGGCCGCACCTTGGCCACCGTGACGGCGACGGCGCAACCGAAGTACCAGGAAGGCTACGAGCCGCTGCCCGCCGGCTTCCGCTACGTCGATTTCAACGACCCGACCCAGTTGGAGATCGCCATGTCCTGCGGCGATGTGGCGGCGGTGATGGTCGAGCCGGTGCAGGGCGAGGGCGGCGTGATGCCGGCCGCGCCCGGCTTCCTGGCCGGCGTGCGCGCGCTGTGCGATCACCATGGCGCGCTGTTGGTGCTGGACGAAATCCAGGCGGGCATGGGGCGCACCGGTACGCTGTTCGCGCACTGGCAGGACAGCGTGGTGCCCGACATCGTGACGCTGGCCAAGGCGCTGGGCGGCGGTTTTCCGATAGGCGCGATGCTGGCCGGCCCGAAAGTGGCCGAGGTGATGCAGTTCGGCGCACATGGCACCACCTTCGGCGGCAATCCCCTGGCGGCGGCCGTCGCGCGCGTCGCGCTGCGCAAACTGGCCTCCCCGCAGATCGCCAACAACGTGGCGCGGCAGTCCGCAGCGCTGCGCAAGGGGCTGGACGCGATCAATGCGGAACTCGGTCTGTTCTCGCAGTTGCGTGGACGCGGCCTGATGCTGGGTGCGGTGCTCAGCGCGAAGCATGCCGGCCGGGCCGGCGAGGCCCTGGACCGCGCGGCGGCGCAAGGCCTGCTGCTGTTGCAGGCAGGCCCCGACGTGCTGCGCTTCGTGCCTGCGCTGAACATCACCGACGAGGAAGTGGCCGAAGGCCTCCGGCGCCTGCATGCGGCGCTGCGGGCGTTCGCTGCCTGAGCGGTGCAGCCCTCTCGATGGCGGGCATGATCAGGCGGCCGGCAGGGTAAGGCGCGCCACGGTACGGCCGGGCACGCTCTCGATCCGCAGGTCGATGCCGTGGCGTTCGCAGAGTCGTTGCACGATCGACAGGCCAAGGCCAAAGCCTGCACTGTCGTCATGCTTGATGAAGGGCTGGAAATCCACGTCGCGCACGCCGGCGCCCGGGTTGGAGACACACAGCGTGTCGCCGTCCATGGCGATGGCGATGCGACCTTCGCGGGTATGCGCGAACGCGTTGCCGACCAGGTTGGACAGCAGGATGTTCAGCACCGTGGTGGGCAGGGTCGTCGCGTGGTGGCTGGCGACATCGACGTGGACGTCGACCTGCTTGTTGTCCAGCAAGGGCGATTGCTCGACAACGACGCGTTCCAGCACCGGCAGCACCGCGGTGGCGCTCGCGGGCCCCGGCGCTGCCTGCTCGCGCGCCAGCGACAGCAGCAGCATCACCGTCTGTTCCAGTTGCCGCGACGATTGCGCGATGTGGTCCAGGCTGCGGCGCGCCGCCTCCGACAGTCCTGGCTCTGTGCCCAGGCGCTCGGTCGCGGTGCGGATCACCGTCAGCGGCGTCCTCAGTTCATGGCTGGCATCGCGGGTGAACTCGCGTTCGCGCTCGACGAAGGCGCGCACGCGCGCGATCAGGTCGTCCAGCCGGCGCGCGAGCAAACCCACTTCATCGTCGGGGAATGCGGCGGCGAAATTCGGCGGCAGTCGCTCCGGCGTGGCGTCTCCCACCGCCTGGGCCAGTCGTGACAGGGGCGCGGTGATGCGATGGGCCAGCCAGCCACCGAGCAGCAGGGCCAGGGTCACCACTGCGACGCCCGTCCAGAACAGGAGGTGCAGGATCTGCGTCCGCATCGGCCGGACCGCCAGCAGAGAACTCACTTCGGCGACCAGCCACGCACGCGGACCCGCCGCGTCGGGCGGATCGAGGGGGCGGAGGTGGTAGTGCCGGCCCGCGGCACCGGAGAACTCCCGCCGCCGCGGTTCCTGACGCAGCACGTCGGCCATGCCGTCCGGGAGCACGGACATGTCGGTCACCACGGACATGAAGCCGTCGCGTGGCGTCGCCCACGTCCCGTGGTCGCGATGATGCTGCAACTGCGCCGCCACCTCGCGTTCGAGCATCGCCTCGAAGAGGTGGTCTTCGACCGTGTAGACGAACAGCAGCACGTACAGCGCGAAGACGGCCGCGACCACCACGGTGAATGTGGCGAACGCCAGCATCAGGCGGTTGCGCAGGCGCCTGCGAGGCGCGTGGGCGTTGCGGCTCATGCGTCGGCCTCCAGGCGGAAGCCCACGCCGTGCACGGTCTTCAGCATCGGGGTGGTGAAGGGCTTGTCCAATGCCTGCCGCAACAGATACAGGTGCGTGCGCAGCGGATCGGACTCCGGTGGCGCGTCGTTCCACAGGCGCTGGATCAGTTCGCTGCGCGTCAGCGTGCGCGGCCAGGCCTCGGCCAACGCCAGCAGGATCTGGTAGCTGGTCTGGTGGAGGTCCAAGTGGTGACCTTCCCGTCGTGCCCGGCCGTTGCGACGGTCGATATGCAGCGAGCCGATCTGCAGCACATGCGTCTGCCCGGCACGATGCCGTTGCGACAGCGCGATGCAGCGCGCCAGCAGTTCCGCGCCCGCGAACGGCTTTACCAGGTAGTCGTCGGCACCGGCCCGGAAGCCCTGCAGCTTGTCCTCCAGCGCATCGCGTGCGGTCAGCATCAGCACGGGGACATGCCGGTCGGCTTCTGCCCGCAGGCGCTCGCAGAGACGGACACCGTCGAGCCCCGGAAGTCCCAGGTCCAGCACCACCACATCGGGTGGCGCGTCCAGGGCCATCTGCAATCCGCTCCGTCCATCCCCGGCGAACTCGGCCTGGATTCCCTCCGCTGCGAACAGGCCATCGAGCTGCGCGCGCAGCAACGGGTTGTCCTCGATCACCAGGACGCGGAGCGCGGAGGCCTTCATCGGTTCAACCGTCGATGCGTTGCAGGAGGGCCCTAGCTTCTTCCATGTCGGGCTTGCCTTCCAGCACGCGCTGCACCAGTGCCCTGGCCTGCGCATGTTCGCCCAGCCGCAGGTGCGCTTTGGCGGCACCGAGTTTCAGCTCCGGTTGCGCCATGTACGGCATCGCCAGCTGCATCAGCTGCAGCGCGTGGCGGATGTCGTCGTCTCGGGAAGCGGCCTGCGCCTGGTAGTAGCCGAGCAGGCCGAGCAGGTCGACGTGGTAGCGCGCGGTCTCGGCGGCCAGGGCGGCCGCAGCGCGCCTGGTGTCGCCTTCGCGTGCCTGCGCTGCGAGTGCCATCGTCAGTTCGTCGCGCCACGCCGTGCGCGCGACCGGCGTGCGGCCCGTGGCGCGCACGATGGCCTCGGCGACACCGGGGGTGGAGTAGGGGTTCTGCCCGGTGACGAGGCGGCCATCGACGACGACCTTCGGCATCATCAGCGGCGCCTCCTCCCAGCGTGCACCGCGCTCGCGCAGCCTGTCTTCCAGCAACCAGGGAAACTCCTTCGCCCAGCGCTTGCCGAACAGGGCTTCCTCCTCGTTGGTGAAGCCGGTCAGGGCCTTGCCATCCACGAGCAACGCGCCATTGCGCAGGCGGACGTCAACGAGCGCGGCCGGTCCGTGGCAGACCGCGCCGATCACGGCACCGTGTTCGTACGCATCGGCCAGCAGCGATGCCAGCGCAGCATCGCGCGGCAGGTCGAACATCGCGCCCTTGCCGCCGACCACGTAGATGGCGGCGTAGTCGCTCGCCTTCACGTCCCGGGTTTTCCGTGTGTCCGCGAGCACGCGTGTGGCGTCCGCATCGGTGAGCAGGGCCGCATTGAACGACTCCTGCGGGTTGTACTTGTCGGCTTCCACGGCACCCCCTCGCGGACTGGCGACCTCGATGGCGAAGCCGTTCGCCTTGAAGATCAGCCACGCCTGCGACAGCTCGTCGAACTCGTAGCCCGGTCGGGTCTTGCCCTGGTCGCGGCCTTCGCCGCTGACGACGATCAGGATCCTGCCCGCATCCGCCGCGTGCAGCGGTGCGGCGAGGGTGGCCAGCAGGAGTGTGCAGGCCAGGTGGAACGTGCGTGGGATGAAGCGCATGACGACGGTTCTCCGGTGGGTGGGCACCAGTGTCCTGTCGCCGGATCAATCAAGCTTCAAACCCGACCGGTCACCAGCCGGTCTGGGGGCCGAAGGCGTAGCGTTTCAGCGCTTTGCCGAGCGTGCGCCCGTCGGTGACGGTCTCCGCGTGCAGGCCGGCTTCGCGCGCGCCCTGCACGTTGGTGAACTTGTCGTCGACGAACAGCGTGCTGGCGGCATCCCAGCCGAGCAGTTCCAGCGCATGCGTGAAGGTGGCCGGGGCCGGCTTGCGCCTCTGCAACCCGCCGCTGGTGAGTATCCGACCCTCGATCCGCGCCGCCAGTGGCGCGACGATGCGCGGGATGGCCCGCGTCATCATGGCGCCATTGTTGGTCAGCACGCCCATCGCCACGTCCGCGTGCAGCATGGCGATGCGGGTCAGCACGTCGTCCATGGCCGTGCTGCCGGCCATCCGCGACGCGATCCATGCGTCCTCGTCAATGGCAGCGCCGATCCCTTCGCCGAGCCGCTGCAGGTAAGTGTCCGTGTCGACACTGCCGCTGTCGTACTCGATTTCCAGCCCCGACACGAACAGCACCTCGCGCACGCGCTCGTATTCGCAGCCGGCATGCGCGGCCAGGTGTGCGATCCGGACTTCGTGCCGGTAATGCGCCAGGACGCCGTCGAAATCGAACAGCACCTGATGGATGCGCGGCCTCATCCAGCCGCGGCTACCTTGAAGGCCTCGCGCGCGGCGACGAGCGTGGCCTCGATCACCTCGGGTGTGTGCGCGCTGGACATGAAGCCGGCCTCGAACGCCGACGGCGCCAAGTACACGCCGCGCTCCAGCATGGCGTGGAAGAAGCGGTTGAACGCCGCCGTGTCGCAGGCCACGGCCTGTGCGTAGGTATCCACCTGCTGATCCGTGAAGAACAGGCCGAACATCGCGCCGACGCGGGTCGTGGTCAGCGGAACGCCGGCGTTGCGTGCGGCGGCTTCCATGCCCTCGCACAGCGAGGCAGTCGCGGCGGCGAGGCCGTCGTGGAAACCCGGCGCCTGGATCAGTTCCAGCATCGCCAGACCCGCGGCCATCGCCACCGGATTGCCGCTCAGCGTACCGGCCTGGTAGATCGGGCCAGCGGGCGCGATCTGCTGCATCAGGTCGCGGCGGCCGCCATAGGCGCCCACCGGCATGCCGCCGCCGATGATCTTGCCGAAGG
>Ga0065704_10001120_pt1 | contig 17060 bp, 21 predicted proteins | sample SwiRhicommuniRL2_FD_59091 | JGI IMG/M metagenome (GOLD analysis project Ga0065704, IMG submission 59091) | Switchgrass rhizosphere bacterial communities from Rose Lake, Michigan, USA - RL2 v2 (version 2) | ecosystem: Host-associated > Plants > Roots > Rhizosphere > Soil | place: East Lansing, MI
TCGCAATCGACCACGATCTGGCGCTCGCCCAGCTTTTGCAGGTCGACCACGGTGCGCAGCGACCGACCGATCAGACGCTGGATTTCCTGCGTGCGGCCCGACTGCTTGCCCTTGGCGGCTTCGCGGCTGCCGCGGGTGTGGGTGGCGCGGGGCAGCATGCCATATTCCGCCGTGACCCAGCCCGAACCCTTGCCGCGCAGGAAGGGCGGCACTTTTTCTTCGATCGAGGCGGTGCACAGCACGCGGGTGTCACCGAAGCTGACGAGGCAGCTACCCTCGGCATGGATGGTGAAGCCGGGTTCCATGGTGATGTCGCGCATCTGGTCGGGCGCGCGGCCGGAAGGACGCATATTCTCTTCTCCGAAACTGGTGTGGGCCGCGACTTAGAACATCGCGCGGAGAAGTGCGAACCGGTTTTTACATAAAAAGCGCGGGCGGCCCGGTATGAGCCGCCCGCATCTCTCATCAGAAGCGATAGCCGACGGTCAGTTGAAGCACCGGATAGACCTTGTAGTCGTCGATGTCGTCTTGAAGGCTCTGGCGCTCTGCTTCCAGGTCGGCGCGCAGCGCGGCGTTGTCGAGCGTGCCGGTATAGGTCAGCGGCTTGATCTTCACGCGGCCCTGGAACAGCGCGCCCGCTTCCACGCCGAACACCAGACCCGACGACAGGCCGCCGCCATAGCCCAGCGTCAGGGCAGGGGCGACATTCTTGATGTCGGTGTCGGCGCGCAACGTGCCGATCTGGGCGGCGGTATAGGTCGTGCCGTTGATCTCATAGCTGCCGCCGCTGGGCTGGGCGATGGCGCGGGCCTTGTTGCCGTTGATGCGCAGGCCGCCCGATACGCGGAAACCGCCGCCGAAGGGATAGACGTCCAGCATCACGCCGCCGGACTGCAACTTCACCTTGCCGTCATAGCGCATGTCGTCGGAATCGAAGCCGTGGCTGACCGACAGGATGCTGACATTGCCGCGAACGCCAAGGTTCGACGACAGGCGATAGCCCAATTCCGGGCCGATACCCAGCGTGCCGCCGGTCGCGCCGACATAAAAGCGCGCATCGTCGCCGTCGGCGGCGAGAGCAGGAAGGGAGGAAGACGCAGCCGCTACGGCCGCGATGGCGGTGATGAACTTCATGGATAACCCCCTGATGATCGAACGGTTTTGCGACCGCGAGCGGACCTAGTTGGCAAGGCGATGAAAAACATGCCGTCTTTGGGGGATGAAGGCGGGTTTTCATGCGGTGAAGCAATTTTGCCACGCGCCATCTGCATGGCGGATCGCCCAAAAAATGCTAGGAAGCCGGGCATGTGGACGAAAGCGATGATTCTGGCCGGTTCGGGCCTGTTGATGGGCCTGCTGGCAGGCTGCGCGACGGATCAGGCGGAGCTGGAGCAGCCGACGGCGGTGGGGGATACGATCCGCTTTGCCGCCGGTCCCTGTTTCGGCACCTGCCCCAGCTACAATCTGCGCGTGACCCCGGATGGATCGGGCCTGATCGAGCCACAGCGCTTCACCGCCATTCCCGGCCCGACGCGCTTTACCGTGACGCCGCTGCAATATCGCAAGCTGCGTACAGCGCTGGCGCCCTTCCGGCCTGCGCAGGGGACCGCCAAGCGGATCGGCCATGGCGAAAACTGCACCCGCTTCGCCACCGACATGCCCGGCTATGTGATCGAATGGACGCGCGGCGACGCCCAGCCCACCCGGCTGGAGTTTCAGTCGGGCTGCATGGACCCGACCTATGGCCGGTTGCGCGCAACCATCGCCGCCATCCCCAAAATGCTGGACGTCGCCCCGATGGTGAAACCGACCTCGCCTTCGGGCAAATGACGGGTGGGCTTGAGCGCGCGACCTCCTTTGCCTAGATAGGCAGCATGGCGGTCACACCGATCACGGAACTCAACGAGCGTGCCCGCGACGTTTTTCGGCTGGTGGTCGAGAATTATCTTGGCACCGGGCTGCCCGTAGGCTCGCGCACGATCAGCAAGCTCGCGCCGCTCAGCCTGTCGCCCGCGTCCATCCGCAATGTGATGCAGGATTTGGAGGAGCTGGGCCTGCTGGCTGCGCCACATACCTCCGCCGGGCGGATGCCGACCGAAACCGGGCTGCGGCTGTTCGTCGACGGCATGATGCAGGCGGCGGAACCATCCGTCGAGGAACGGCGCGCGATCGAGGCGGGCGTGTCCGAGGGCGGGCCGATCGAGGAAGCGCTGTCGGCGGCGACGGCGGCGCTGTCGGGCCTGTCCGCCTGCGCCGGAATCGTGATGGTACCCAAGCGGGAGCCGGTGCTTCGGCAGTTCGGCTTCGTGCCCCTGAACGATCGGCAGGCGCTTGCCGTGCTGGTCGGGCAGGATGGCTCCATCGAAAATCGCATGGTCGATCTGCCCGCGGGCGTGACGCCGATGATGCTCAATGAAGCCGCGAATTTCATGTCGGCGCGCTTCGGCGGACTGACGCTGGCGCAAGCGGGCGACGCCTTGCAGCGCGAACTGGAGCGGGAACGCAACGCCTTGCAGGGTGCGGCGCGCGAACTGGTGGAGCGTGGCATCGCCATCTGGTCGCAGGATGCCGATGACAGGCCGGTGCTGATCGTGCGGGGGCAGGCGCATCTGCTGGACGACGGCACCGCCGCCGATCTGGAACGGGTGCGGCAGTTGCTGGAGCAGTTGGAGGGAAAGCAGGAGATTTCCAGCCTGCTGGAAGGCGCGCTGGCGGGCAGCGCGACCAAAATCTTCATCGGTTCGGAAAACAAGCTCTTTTCCCTGTCGGGTTCTTCGGTCATAGCCGCGCCATATCGGGGCGGGGATGGCCGGGTCGTTGGCGTGGTCGGCGTAATCGGTCCGACGCGCTTGAACTATGCACGGGTGATCCCCATGGTGGACTTCACCGCACAGACGCTGTCGAGATTGATGAGATGAGCGAAGAAAAACAGAATATCGAAAATACCGAAGTCGTGGACGAACTGCCCGAAGATGCGGCGCCCCAGGGCGACGCGGCGACGGACAGGATCGCGGCGCTGGAAAACGAGCTGGCGACTGCGAAGCAGGACGTCCTCTATGCCCATGCCGAAACGCAGAATGTGCGGCGTCGGCTGGAAAAGGAACTGGCAGACGCGCGTGCCTATGCCGCCACCGCCTTTGCCCGCGACATGCTGTCGGTAGCGGATAATCTGGGCCGTGCGCTCCANACGATTCCTGTCGATCTGCGTGAGGANGAGAAGTTCAAGGGNCTGGTCGCAGGCCTGGAAGCCACCGGNCGCGAGCTGGAGGCGGTGTTCGGCCGCAACGGNATCGAGAAGCTGGTCGCGGTCGGCCAGCCGCTCGACCCCAACAAGCATCAGGCGATGATGGAAGTGCCGTCCGCCGATGCGGAGCCGGGCACCGTGCTGGTGGAAATGCAGGCGGGCTACACGATCAAGGATCGGCTGCTGCGTCCTGCTCTGGTCAGCGTGGCCAAGAAGCCCGACTGATCAACCGATCTTCGCGAAAAAAGGCCTGCCGGACNCAGTGTTCGGCAGGCCTTTTTCGTTTCAGACGANAGTCAGATATAAAAAGATATATCGTAAGTCTTGACGATGAGTCNTTTTAAGATATATCTAGANCCATCATGAAACTAGATAGAGACTCACAAATGCATTTCCATCATCACAGTCGGGGCCACCGTGGCATGGGCCGTGGCCATCATCATCATCGCCTGTTTGGGCCGGAAGGCTTCGGCCGTGACGGTTTCGGGGGCGGCTTTGGGGGGCGCTTCGGCGATGGCCCCATGGGCGGAGGTCGTGGCGGGCCCTTCGGGGGAGGCAGGGGCGGGGGGCGTCGTCGCCAGTTCGGCAACGATGCGCTCAAGCTCATCCTGCTGAAGCTGATCGCTGAAAGTCCGCGTCACGGCTATGACCTGATCCGCGAGATTCAGGCGCTATCGGGCGAAGTCTATGCGCCCAGCCCCGGCGTCGTGTATCCGACGCTGACCCTGCTAGCCGACATGGGCCTGATCGCCGAACAGCCGGGCGAGGGCAGCCGCAAGCTGTTCGCCATGACCGATGCCGGCACCGCCCATCTGGCCGAGCATTCCAAGGGCGTGACGGAAGTCATGGACCGGCTGGGTTCGCTGGCGAAAAAGGCGGAGCGCACCGATGGTGCGCCGATCCGCCGCGCGATGCACAATCTGGGCATGGCGGTTCGCGCGCGGCTTGAAAAGGAAGGCGCCGATGCCCAGACCATGTTCGACGTCGCGTCCCTGATCGACGAAGCTGCCAGCAAGATTGAAAGGCTCTGAGCGCATGAGTTTGACCGCAAATGTCCCGACCGCAAGCGGTAGCCGCTACCTTCAGCAACTCTGCAAACATTGGAGCCACAAGTTCGAAGTCGAATTCGACGCGCAGCAGGGCGTCATCGCCTTCCCCATGGGCCAAATCCGGCTGAATGCCGGGGCTGAGGCGTTGGCGGTGACGATCGAGCCGCAGGACGGCACCGATGTGGAGCGCTTCAAGCAGGTGGTGGCGGATCATCTGGACCGCTTCGCCTTTCGGGAAGCGCCGTTGACCTTCGACTGGAAGTGACATTCGCCCCCTCTCGCAGAGGGGAGGGGGTAGATCTATTTTCGCGGAATCCGGCGCGCGCTGGCCAGATGATGCGCGTGCGTGATGGCCACCGCCAGCGCGTCCGACGCATCCGGCCCGGCGATTTTCGCGCCGGGCAAAAGGCGGCCCACCATGGCGTGGACCTGATCCTTCGACGCATTGCCGACACCGACCACCGATTTCTTCACCAGCCGCGCCGCATATTCACCCACCTCCATGCCGGATCGGGAAGCCGCCAGCAGCACAACGCCGCGCGCCTGCCCCAGTTTCAGCGTGGATTGCGGGTTCACATTGACGAATACCTCCTCGACCGCCGCGCCGCCGGGCTGATGTTCGAGGATAAGGTCCGTCAGCGCCAGATCCAGCACCAGTAGCCGGGATGCGAGCGCCATGGTGGAGTCGGTCTTGATCTGGCCGTTACCGATATGGGTCAGCCGATTGCCGTCCGCAGCGATCAGCCCCCAGCCCGTCGTGCCAAGGCCGGGGTCCAATCCTAGGATGATCATATGTTCGACAGGAGGGCCGGGCGGTTAGCCCAGCTTCTCCATCACCTCGTCGGACACTTCATAATTGCCCCAGACGGTCTGGACGTCGTCGTCCTCTTCCAGCGTGTCGACCAGCTTCATCAGGGTTGCGGCGCTGCTTTCATCGACTTCCACGGTGGTCTGCGGCTTCCAGGCGAGCTTGGCGCCGTCCGCCGGGCCGATCTTGGCCTCCAGCGCCTTGGCGACTTCATGCAGCGCGTCCATGGCGGTCCAGATTTCATGCTCGTCTTCGTTCGAGGACACATCCTCCGCGCCCGCTTCCAGCGCGGCTTCGAAGATCGCGTCGGCATCGCCCGCGCTGGCCGGATAGCTGATCAGGCCCATGCGGTCGAAGCCGTGGCTCACCGCGCCCGACGCGCCCAGATTGCCGCCATTTTTGGAAAAAGCGGTACGCACATTGGTCGCGGTGCGGTTGCGGTTGTCGGTCAGCGCCTCGACGATGATCGCGACGCCGCCGGGGCCATAGCCCTCATAGCGGATTTCCTCGTAATTCTCCGTGTCGCCGCCGATCGCCTTGTCGATGGCGCGCTGGATATTGTCCTTGGGCATGGACTGCGCCTTGGCGGCGTTCACCGCGAGCCGCAGGCGCGGGTTCATGTCCGGATCGGGCATGCCCATCTTGGCCGCGACGGTGATTTCGCGGCTGAGCTTGGAGAACATCGAGGAGCGCTTCTTGTCCTGCGCGCCCTTGCGATGCATGATGTTCTTGAATTTGCTGTGGCCGGCCACGGGCCTGCTCCTGAATTATCTGTTTGTCCGAAGCGCGCTCTCTAGCGGGCAGGTCGCCCTTGCGCAATCTCAGACGAGAATCGCCGTCCCCGACGCGGTGACCATCAGCATCGATCCCTTGGACCCCACCGTCTCATAATCCAGATCGACGCCGACCACGGCATTGGCGCCCAGCGCGGCGGCGCGCATCCGCATTTCGCCGATCGCCTGTTCGCGCGCGCGTTGCAGCACTTCCTCATAAGCGCCCGAACGGCCGCCGACGATGTCGCGAATGCTGGCGAAAATGTCGCGGAAGAGGTTGGCGCCCACGATCACCTCACCGGTGACGATGCCCAGATACTGCTGCGCCGGCCGACCTTCCAGACGGCTGGTGGTGCTGACGATGATCTCCGACATTGACTTGCTCTCCCGCTTTACCCGGTCCCGGCACGCGCCATTTTGGATGCGTGTGCCGGGCCTTGGCTTCTGCGTTATTCCATGCCCAGCGCGGCAAGATAGGTCTGGAGGATCGCCTCCATTTCCTGCCGGTCATGCGCAGGCATCTTGCGCAGGCGCACGATCTGCCGGATGATTTTCGGATCGTAGCCGGTCGCCTTGGCCTCCAGATAGACGTCCTTGATATCGTCGCCGATGCCCTTCTTTTCTTCTTCCAGCCGCTCGATACGCTCGATCAGCAGGCGTAGTTGATCGGCGGCGACGTTGCCCTCGCTCATGTTCGAATCTCCAGTCAGTGTGAATCACTATGAATCGGTCGGGCACCGCTCCTAATGACTGTCGGCGTTCTTCGCCACACTCTCCTGCATGTGGGCCATCTGTTCGGGGGTGGCTTCGCTCTGGTGGCGGCTTTTCCATTCGGGAAAGGGCATGCCGTGGATGATGGCGCGCGCCTCATCCTTCGTCAGCGCGCCGTCCGCCTCCGCGATCCAGTCGGCCAGGCAGTTGCGACAGAAGCCCGCCGTGCCCATCAGGTCGATATTCTGAACATCGGTGCGGTGCTGCAAATGCGCCACCAGCCGTCGGAAGGCGGTTGCGGCTACGGCATCTGTGAGTATGGTGTCGCTCACGGCGGAAACCCTTTCGTCGATCTACATCATCCTGTCGTGCAGCACGGATAAACGAAAAAACCGCGCCCTGGCAAACCGGGGCGACTTGACGGTCAGGAGCTTGAATAGATGACTATATTATCGCCCCGTTCGCGCAAGGTCCGCATATTGGCGACCCTTGGCCCTGCGAGCGACAGCGCGGAAATGATCCGCGCGCTGTTCGTCGCCGGGGCCGATGCCTTTCGCATCAACATGAGCCATGGCGCGCATGAGGATCATGCCGCGCGCATCGCGTCGATCCGCGCGCTGGAAAAGGAATTTGCCCGCCCCACGACGATCCTGGGCGACCTTCAGGGGCCGAAACTGCGCGTGGGCACGTTCGAGCGTGGGCTGGCCGTGCTGGAGACGGGCGCCCGTTTCGTGCTGGACAGCGACCCCGCGCCCGGCGACGCCCAGCGCGTGAACCTGCCCCACCCGGAAATTTACGCCGCTCTGGTGCCAGAAACCCGGCTGCTGCTGGATGACGGCAAGATGGTGCTGCGCGTGAAGCACGTGGCGGGCGACCGGATCGACACGGTGGTGGAGGTCGGCGGCACGCTGTCCAACCGCAAGGGCGTGAACGTGCCCGACGTGGTGGTGCCGGTGCCTGCGCTGACCGAGAAGGATCGGCGCGACCTGAGCTTCGCGGTGGAGCAGGGGTGCGACTGGATCGCGCTCAGCTTCGTGCAGCGGCCGGAGGATCTGGCGGAGGCGCGCAAGCTGATGGGCGGCTATGGCGCGTTGATGGCCAAGATCGAAAAGCCTGCCGCCGTGCAGCGGCTGGAAGAGATTATCGAACTGGCCGATGGCGTGATGGTGGCGCGCGGCGATCTGGGCGTGGAACTTCCCCCCCAGGCCGTGCCGCCGCTCCAGAAGCAGATCGTCGCGACGGCGCGGCGCATGGGCCGTCCGGTCGTGGTGGCGACGCAGATGCTCGAATCGATGATCAAGTCGCCCAGCCCGACCCGCGCCGAAGTGTCGGACGTGGCGACGGCGGTCTATGACGGTGCGGACGCGATCATGCTGTCGGCGGAGACGGCGGCGGGCGACTGGCCGGTCGAAGCGGTGACGATGATGGACAGTATCGCCCATAGCGTTGAGCATGACCCGGGCTATTTCGGGCGGCTCCACTATACCGAGACGCGCCCCGACCCGACCACCGCCGATGCGCTGGCGGAGAGTGCCGGCAATATCGTGGAGGTGGTGGGGGCGAGCGCCATCACCTGCTTCACCTCATCGGGCAGCACGGTGCGCCGCGTGGCGCGGGAGCGGCCTTCGGCGCCGATCCTGGCGCTGACGCCGCGGGCGGATACGGCGCGCAAGCTGGGGCTGACCTGGGGCGTCCATGCGATCCAGACGAAGGATATCGGCAATTTCGAGGAAATGATCGGCAAGGCCCGCCGCATGGCGCTGCGCCACGGCATGGCGGAAAAGGGCGGCAAGATCGTGGTGCTGGCGGGCGTTCCGTTCGGTACGCCGGGGTCCACCAATGTGCTTCATGTCGCGGCGATTCGCGGGGATGAGTTGAAGGGCCGTTAAAGGGATGGGCCGGGTCTGATGGTCCGGCCCTTTACATTGTCGCGCAGGGAAGCGGCGATCCGCGAATCGCTTTGCCATGCAGCGCATATGCAGAAAGCGCCCGATCAGCGATCGGGCGCCAGCCACATTTGCATCAGACCCTATCACCACCCAAAGGCAGCGATAATGGCTGCTTTTTTAGCCCTGGCGGGCCTTGAAGCGGCGGTTGGTCTTGTTGATGACATAGGTGCGGCCGCGGCGGCGGATCACGCGGTTATCCCGGTGACGGCCCTTGAGCGACTTGAGCGAATTGCGGATCTTCATGGAACCAGCCTCTGATGAATCTTGCGTGATCTGAAATCGAAGCGCAGCCCCTATGGGCGAGGCCGTGGAAAGTCAAGACTCACTCCCCCTATTTTGCCCCCAATTTTCCGTTGTTCATGACCTGTGCAGCAAATCCATGGCTTCACGGGTTATAAGGGTTTAGCGGCGCGGTGTCGTGTAGAGGGTTCTATCCTTCGGAGTCCAAGTCCATGTTGAAAAAGAGTCTTTTTCCATCCCTGCTGGCCCTTTCCTTAAGCGCCTGCGCCACCGCCGTGCCTTCGGTGGAGGTGACTCGCTTCCACATCGGCAATCCGGCGCGCAGCGGCACGATCGTGGTCGAGGAAATACAGGGCAATCCCGATGTCGGGCTGGAATTCCGTACCTATGCCGCCGCCGTGGAACAGGAATTGCAGCGGGCGGGCTTCTCCGCCAACGGTGACATGACGAACAGCGAACTGGTCGCGCAGGTCGGTTTCCGCCGCAGCTTCCGCGAGCCGGAGCGTTATGGCAACGACCGCCCGGTCAGCGTCGGCGTGGGCGGCGGAGTGGGCAGCAGGGGCTTTTCCGGCATGGGGCTGGGCGTGGGCATCAACCTGTCGGGCAAGCCCAAGGGCCAAGTCTATACCGAATTGCAGGTGCAGATCCGCCGCCGCGCCGATTCGACGGTGATCTGGGAAGGCAGGGCGCAGACGGCGGCCAAGGAAGGCACGCCCGCCGCGCAGCCGGGAATCGCCGCGCAGAAGCTCGCCGCGGCGCTGATCGGGGGCTATCCGGGCGAATCGGGCCAGTCTATAACCGTCAAATGAGCATCTCGATCAGCAGCGCTTTCGACAGCGGCAACATTCGCACTCTCTCCATCACCGACAGCCAGACCAGCGTTCGCGCCGAGCTGGAGATCGTGAAGGACCGGCAGAGCGAATTCTACCAATGGTTCCACTTCCGCATGGCTGGCGTCGCCGGGCGGGACGTGGAACTGGCCATCGTCAACTGCGGCGAATCGGCCTATCCCGATGGCTGGGCGGGCTATCGGGCGCGGGTCAGCGAAGATCGGGAAAACTGGCTGCTGGCCGACACCAGCTATGCCGACGGTACACTGACGATCCGGCTTTTGCCCGACACCAATATTGTGTGGGTCGCCTATTTCGCGCCCTATTCGATGGAACGGCATCATGATCTGGTCGCCTGGGCGGCGTGCCAGCCGGGCGTCGAGCATCGCGAACTGGGCCTAACGATCGACAAGCAGCCGCTGGATTTGCTGGTGCTGGGGGAGGGGCCGAAACAGGTCTGGCTCTATGCCCGCCAGCATCCGGGCGAGACCATGGCCGAATGGTGGATGGAAGGCGCGCTGGAACGGCTGTGCGATGAGGAAGATGCCGTGGCGCGGCTGCTGCGGCAAAAGGCGACCTTCCATATCGTGCCGAACATGAACCCGGACGGCAGCCGTCGCGGGCATCTGCGCACCAATGCGGTGGGGATCAACCTCAACCGCGAATGGCATGAGCCGTCGTTGGAACGCAGCCCCGAAGTGTTGCTGGTGCGCGGCGCGATGGACGCAAGCGGCGTCGATTTCGCCATCGACGTGCATGGCGACGAAGCGATCCCGGCGGTGTTTCTGGCGGGGTTCGAGGGCATACCTTCTATCACCGGGCTGCAACTGGGATTGTACCATCGCTATCGCGACACACTGGCGGCGCGCACCCCGGACTTTCAGACGAAGAAAGGCTATCCGGTGGCGGGCGAGGGGCGGGCGAACCTGTCCATGTCGACCAATCAGGTGGCGGAGCGGTTCGGTGCGGTGGCGATGACGCTGGAAATGCCATTCAAGGATAATGATGACCTGCCCGACGCCGATTTCGGCTGGTCGCCTGCCCGCTCGGTGCAGTTGGCGAAGGATTGCCTCGCCGTGCTGGCGGAGATGATCGACGAGCTTTGACGCTTCCCCATGAACGTCGTCCCAGCCCGCGCCAGGACGACGTGGTGAATCATTCGAACAGATCGCCCAGGAAATCCTTCATCGCGCGGAAGCTGCGCCGGTCGGCCTGTGCGCTGTAGGCCAGGCCCTTTTCCGGCATTTTGGCGTCATGATCGGTGAAGGCGTGGCCGGTGTGGCCATAGGCGTGGATTTGCCAGTCCGCGCCTGCTTCCGTCAGTTCCCTGGCCAGCGCGACCGTGGCTTCCGGCGGGGCGATCGGGTCGTCCCAGCCATGGCAGATGAGCAGCTTTGCCGTGATGGCCGCGTTGGGGAAGGGCGGCGCTTCATAGACGCCGTGGAAGCTGACGCCGCCCGCTATGTCCGCGCCCGAGCGGGCAAGGTCCAGCACGCATTTGCCGCCGAAGCAGAATCCGATGGCGGCGGTGCGGCCTGCGTCGGCTTCGGGAAGGGATTTGAGCAGCGCGTGGGCGGCGTTGACGCGATCGCGCAGCAGGGCGCGGTCGGCGTTGAGTTCGTTCATGTATCGGCCCATGTCCGCGTCGGCGCGGGTGGTGCGCTTGCCGGCGCCGAAGACATCCGAGACAAGGACGGTATAGCCCAGCGCGGCGACCTTCTCGGCATAGGCGAAGTCGGCTTCCTTGGTGCCCAGAACATTAGGGAAGAGCAGGATGCCGGGGCGCGGGCTGGCTGCGCCGTCGTTGAACACGGCCATGCTTTCGAAGGGACCGGTGGCGTCTTCGTGAACGGTGAAGCGGCGAATGATGGGCATGGATGGTCCTCTTTTTGGTTTATAGCGAGCCGAAACCGGGCGCTTCGCCTCTGGCGTTGCCGTCGATGCGCTTGGGGCGTTTCCAGCCGATCTGCGGGCGTTTGCGCAGGCGTAGCGTGGGCCAGTCGCCCCTGTCGGCGCGTTCGGCCAGGCGCATGCCCTGTGCCCGATAGGCGGCGATAACGGCCTCGGCCTGTTCGTTCAGCAGGCCCGCAAGCAGGATCGTGCCGCCATCCTCCACCATCGCGCAGAGCGAGGGCGCGAGTTCGATCAGGGGGCCGGCCAATATGTTGGCGATCAGCAGGTCATAGGGCGCGCGGGTCGCGATGGCGGGGTGATCTACACCCGCCGCCGTGTAGAGGGCGATCTGGCCTTGTCCCTTGCCCAGGGGGATGCTGTTGGCGGCAGCGTTCTGCGCGCTGATCTCGACTGCTACGGGATCGATGTCCGACGCCGTCGCATAGGCGCGAGGCCACAGGTGCAGCGCGGCGAAGGCAAGCAGGCCGGTGCCGGTGCCGATATCGGCGACATTGCCGAATCGCATGCCGACGCGGCGCATCCGGTCCAGCATCGTCAGGCAACCCGCAGTGGTTTCATGCTGGCCGGTGCCGAAGGCGCGGCTCGCCTCGATCAGGAAATTGACATGGCCGGGCCGCTGCTGGTCGGCGGCAAGGTTGCGAACATGGAAGCGGCCTGCGGTGACGGGTTCGAGGCCCTGCTGGCTGAGCGTGACCCAATCCTCGTCGGGCAGTTGTTCGACCACCGGTTTCGTTCCCGCGGCGCTGGGGACGAGGGAACGGAGCAGCTTGATCGCGGCGGGGCTGGGCTGGCCTTCGAAATAGGCTTCCAGGCGCCAGCTTTCTTCATTGTCCAGTTCCGCCTCGCTGGTCATCAGCACGGGGGGGCGGTCCATCAGCGCGAAGGCGGCGATGTCGCCATCCAGCGCTTCGGCTTCGGCGCGGGTGCAGGGGAGGGTGACTTTCCAGCTCTGGCCGCCGGACTGGGGGGCGGCTTCGGGGCTGGGGGCAGTTTCTGAGGGGGCGACACTGTTCATGCCGCCGCCTTTAANCCTTTGCNGGANAGAGGGGAAGCTTAAGCCACCTGCTTGCCGAAGTCGGAGGAAGCGAGGCGCAGGCTGGAAAGCTTGCCTTCCACGCTCATNAANCCGCGCTCCAACTGGTCGATTTCCGACGCCACCACCTCGGTATCCTGGCGGATCGCGCTGATGGTGGAGGACATGGAGTCGGCCGCCAGCGCGGTTTCGTCGACTGCGGCGGTGATCATCGTCACCGTCTGCGCCTGCGCGTCCATGGCGTGGCGGATGCGGTCGGCGCTGGCCTGAACCTCGCCCACCGTGTCGCGGATGCGTTCGTTGGTTTCGACCGACTGGCGGGTGGAGGCCTGAATATCGGCGATCTTGCCTGCGATCTCATCGGTGGCGCGGGCGGTCTGGTTGGCGAGGCTCTTCACCTCCTGCGCGACAACGGCAAAGCCACGCCCGGCGTCCCCTGCGCGGGCGGCCTCGATCGTGGCGTTCAGGGCCAGCAGGTTGGTTTGCCCGGCGATGTCGCGAATCAGGCCGAGGATCGATTCGATCGACTTGGCATGGTCGGTCAGCGTGGTCGACATGGCGACCGCATCGCCAGACTGGCGGGCGGCGCGCTGAGCCACGTCGGCGGCGCTTTCCACTTCGGTGCGGGCGTCCTCGATCGCGCGGATCAGCCCGGCGGAGGTGCGGGCGGCTTCGCGCATGGCAAGGGCGGACTGTTCGGCGGCGGCGGCGACTTCCGACGCCTTGCCCAACATGCCGCGAGTCGCGGCGGAGGCGTCCTTGGCCTGTTCGCGTAGCGATTCGCCCAGCTGCGACGCGCCGTCGATTTCGCCCATGATCCGCTGTTCGAACATGGTGCTGTAGCGTTGACGTTCGTTGCGCTGGGCCTCAGCCTCATCCCCGGCCATGACGTTGGCTATCATCCCGGCGTCGGTCATGCTCACGATCATCATGACATGCACCAGTCGGCGGCGGGTCGCGTCATCCTGCGTCGCTTCCCAGATCAGGTCGACCAGCTTTTCATTCGCGGCCGCGACCGGAGCCACCACCGCGCGCAATTGCGCATCGTGTTTACGCGCGTGGCGGACGCAGGCAAAGGTCGATACCGCCCATTCGCCCGCTTCATAATAGCCCAGTTTCTGGCGCACATATTCATGCGCCTCCGTCTCGATCTTGGCGAGGGTCGCGGGGTTCAGGCGGGTGCGCAACCCGGTCTGTTCGACATAGCTGTCATAAAAGATACGGGCAGCCAGCGTCGCATGTTCGCCCACCAGATCGCGTATTTCGCGCAGCCCCCTGGCCAGTTCGCCATGGGGGTCGACGTCCCGCAGCATAGTGGTGATGGCGCTTCGGGGCGTGGCGGAGATCATAGGGCAGAACCTTGAATATGGTCTTGATGATGATCGGCGTGATAGCGCCATTTGGTTAATCACTTCTTAGAGACGCTTGCGAAACGGCAGGGGTGAGGAAGAACCCTTCACGACGGGGCGCAAAGGCATCGCTTCATCCCCTGACCGGGGCGGGTTGCCCTCCGGCGTGTTCGTGCCTAAGGGGACGGGACTCGAGATACAAAGCATCAGGGACACGGGTAGACATGGCGCGTACCAACAGCCGGCCGCTCTCGCCGCATTTGACGATCTGGAAATGGGGACCGGCCATGGCCGTTTCCATCATGCACCGCGTGACGGGCAACGGTCTGGCGACCGCGGGCGCGCTTGGCCTCGTCTGGTGGCTGATGGCCGCCGCCGCCGGGCCGGAAGCCTATGCGACCTTCGTTGCGTGCGCGACGTCGCCCATCGGATATCTGGTGATGGCGGGCCTTAGCTGGTTCTTCTTCCAGCATCTCTGCTCTGGCCTCAGGCACTTCGTGCTCGACATGGGCGCGGGCTATGAGCTTAAGAACAACAGGCTGTGGTCGGTGCTGACCTTCGTCTTCTCGACGATCCTCACCATCGCCTTCTGGGCGGCCATCTGCACGGGGAAATTCTGATGGGTAACGGAACCGGAATCGGCCGCGTTCGGGGGCTTGGATCGGCCCGCCACGGCGCGCATCACTGGCTGGCGCAGCGCTACACCGCCGTCGGCAACCTTTTGCTGGTGTCGTGGCTGCTGTTCAGCCTGATCGCGCTGCCCGGCCTCGACTATGAGAGCGTGGTGCACTGGATCGCCAATCCGCTGGTCGCCGTGCCGCTGATGCTGATGATCGTCAGCATCTTCTGGCATCTGCGCATGGGCATGCAGGTGATGCTGGAGGATTATGTCCATGACAAGGGTCTGGCCTTCCTCTCCATGCTGCTGCTGAACTTCTATGCCTTTGGCGGCGCGGCCGCGGGCGTCTTCGCGATCGCCAAGATCGCCTTCATCGGGATCGTCAAAGCATGAGCGACGCCTACAAGATCATCGACCACACTTACGACACCGTCGTGGTGGGCGCTGGCGGTTCGGGCCTGCGCGCAACCATGGGCAGCGCCGAAGCGGGCTTGAAGACCGCCTGCATCACAAAGCTGTTCCCGACCCGTTCACACACCGTGGCGGCGCAGGGCGGCATCGCGGCCAGCCTTGGCAACAACTCGCCCGATCACTGGACCTGGCACATGTACGACACCGTCAAGGGGTCGGACTGGCTGGGCGATCAGGACGCGATCGAATATATGGTGCGTGAAGCGCCTGCCGCCGTGATCGAGCTGGAACATGCCGGCGTGCCGTTCAGCCGGAACGAGGATGGGACGATCTACCAGCGTCCGTTCGGTGGCCACATGCAGAATATGGGCGCTGGCCCGCCGGTGCAGCGCACCTGCGCCGCCGCCGACCGTACCGGTCACGCAATGCTTCACGCTTTGTATCAGCAGAGCCTGAAGTATGACGCGGACTTCTACATCGAATATTTCGCCATCGACCTGATCATGGAAGACGGCCCGAACGGCAAGGAATGCCGCGGCGTCATCGCCATCTGCATGGAGGATGGCTCGATTCATCGCTTCCGCAGCAAGGCGGTGGTGCTGGCGACCGGCGGCTATGGCCGTGCCTATTTCTCCGCCACTTCGGCGCATAGCTGCACCGGCGACGGCGGCGGCATGGTACTGCGCGCGGGCCTGCCGCTTCAGGATCTGGAGTTCGTGCAGTTCCACCCGACCGGCATCTACGGCGCGGGCGTGCTCATCACCGAAGGCGCGCGCGGCGAGGGCGGCTACCTCACCAACTCCGAGGGCGAGCGCTTCATGGAGCGTTATGCCCCATCGGCGAAGGATCTGGCGTCGCGTGACGTCGTGTCGCGTTCGATGGCGATGGAAATGCGCGAAGGGCGGGGCGTGGGTCCGAACAAGGATCATATCTTCCTGCACCTTGATCACATCGATCCCAAGGTGCTGGCCGAGCGTCTGCCGGGCATCACCGAAAGCGGCAAGATTTTCGCGGGCGTGGACCTTACCCGCCAGCCGCTGCCGGTGACCCCGACCGTCCATTATAATATGGGCGGCATCCCCTGTAACTATCACGGGCAGGTGGTGACGAAGGTTGGCGACGATCCGGAAGTTGTGGTTCCGGGTCTCTATGCAGTCGGCGAAGCGGCCTGCGTGTCGGTGCATGGCGCGAATCGTCTGGGTTCCAACTCGCTGATCGACCTTGTCGTGTTCGGCCGCGCAACCGGCCTGCACCTCAAGGAAACGATCAAGCCCAACGGCTCGCACCGTCCGCTGCCCGCCGATGCCGCTGATCTGGCGCTGTCGCGTCTGGATCATTANCGCAACGCCAAGGGCGGTTCGGCGACGGCGAAAATCCGTCTCGAAATGCAGCATACCATGCAGAAGCATGCCGCCGTGTTCCGCGACAGCGCGCTGCTGGCCGAAGGCGTCACCAAGATGGCCGAAGTCAACGCGCGCCTGCAGGATGTCGGCGTGTCGGATCGCTCGCTGATCTGGAACACCGACCTGATCGAGACGCTGGAGCTGGACAACCTCATGTCGCAGGCTGTCTGCACTATGGTCAGCGCGGAAAACCGCAAGGAAAGCCGCGGCGCCCATGCGCATGAGGACTTCCCGAACCGCGATGACAATGAGTGGATGAAGCACACCATTAGCTGGTTCGAAGGCTGGGGCGGCAAGGGCGGCAAGGTGTCGCTCGATTACCGTCCGGTGCATGATTACACGCTCACCGACGAAGCGGAATATGTGAAACCCAAGGCGCGCGTTTACTAAGACGCGCTGTCAGGTGAAGCGGAAGAGGGCGGGCCGAAAGGTTCCGCCCTTTTTGCTTTGAAGCCCTTGTTTACGGCGGATTTCCGCCGAAGTTCACACCGTACGCGCGCGGACGCCCGCGCGCGCGTAGGCGCGGGGGCGATCTGTCGGACGTTTCAAAGAAGGGAGAAGGCTAAGCGCCTGTCGGATGGGTGTAGGACAGGCAAAATCCATGTCCGTTGGGCGTGTAGGACGGGTTTTGAACGGCCTGTGGCGGTTGGGCTACATTAGGTGCTTGTCGAAGCAGCGGCAGGGGAGAGATGGATATCTGAAGACGACCATTTTCCGTCGTTCAGCC
>Ga0065704_10070721_pt1 | contig 17058 bp, 12 predicted proteins | sample SwiRhicommuniRL2_FD_59091 | JGI IMG/M metagenome (GOLD analysis project Ga0065704, IMG submission 59091) | Switchgrass rhizosphere bacterial communities from Rose Lake, Michigan, USA - RL2 v2 (version 2) | ecosystem: Host-associated > Plants > Roots > Rhizosphere > Soil | place: East Lansing, MI
AAATATCCTGGGACTGAATGATCAGTCTTCTACTACTAGCCAAAACGGCTGTATTCTCCGCAAAGATATTTGCTGTACGCTGACCTCTTCCTGAGCTTGCACGGAATGTAGTTCCAGTAATAGGAGCATAGCGTAAATTTAAACGTGGTGTGGTAAACCATCCATACAATGAGTTGTAATCTTGACGTAGACCCACTACTGCATCAAATTTTTCGGATGGACTAAAGGTGTATTCTGCAAATGCACCTGAAACGACTTCTTTACGTTTGAAATTTTGATCTGTTAAATACCATTCATCGTAGTTATCGTAATTGATAGAGGCACCAACACGATATTTATGGGCTACAGTACCTATGATATCCTGGAACAATAGGTTTGCGTAACCATTCTGTTGCTCAGAATTATAGTTTTTTAACCCGAAATAGCTTTTTTGATTGTAGTTGGAGCCGGCTAATTGTAAACCAATACTGCGGTGTTTGTTTTCTGGAAATACATAACCGATTTTAGCAAAACCTTCAACACGTTCGATGTCAAAACCAAGACCATAACGATTGGTCGTTCCTTTATCTGTTTTTTTGTTAAAATCTATCTGTCCCCCAGTACGATCATCATTTAAATACTTCACGCCAAATTGTACCATTAAACCTTTGCCATTCTCATAGAGCCATCTGTTTACACCAGAGAAGAGATTACCAACTGGTACATCCCGGAATCCATTGTGGCTAAAATTCATGGATTTATTGTACATAAAGTTGTCGTGCAATAACACTGATGTTGACCAATGTTGACCTAATTTTTGCGAAAGATTCAAATTCACATCGGTACGTCCCATGTTATTGGCGTAAGCATTAAAAAACAGCCTTTCGGAGTTTTGAGGTTTTTTCAGTTCAACGTTGATCTGACCAGCCATACTTTCGTATCCATTAGCTACCGAACCAACTCCTTTGGCAATTTGAATGGATTCGATCCAAGTACCAGCAATGGAATTTAGTCCTAGCGGTGACGCCAGACCGCGCGGTCCCGGTAAGTTCTCTACCGTCAATTGGGTATATATACCACTTAGACCCAGCATCTGAATTTGTTTACTACCAGTTACAGCATCAGCGCTGATCACATCCACTGAGGCGTTGGTCTCAAAGCTTTCACTTAAATCACAGCAGGCCGCTTTAAATAGTTCTTTCCCGGTTAGGACCTCCAATCTTGCAGGTGTCATACGATCAATATAAGTGGATTTACGCGTTCCTTTGACTTCGACCTCCATTAGCACATTACCTTTGGCTGTAATCATGACAACCTCATGTAAGTCTTTAATTGTAATCGTATCGGATTTCATGCCAACGTAACTAACAACAAGTTTGTCAAAACCTTCTTTGTGTTCTAACTTAAATACACCATTCTCATTACTTCGGGTATTTCTGCTTGGCAAATTTGCCCAATGTAAATTAGCTCCAACAATTGGTTTTAGATCTCCTTTTTCATTTTCTTCGACAACAACACCTGTCACGGTATGTGGATGATCATGATGTCCAGCTTCGGTAGGTACTACCTTTTTTTCAGGAACCTGTCCATTTTCCAATCTGGGATACATACAACATTCATGAAGCTTTGCATAGGATTCGTCACTTGCAACTAGATTGTCTACATCGTGTCCGACTTGGGCAATATTCTTTTTGATTGTTTCCAGTTCAACTTTTTGTGCATTGTATTTAAGATGTAGCAAATTATCACTCGCGTTCCATACAGCGCTTTCGACACCTTGTAATTTTGCGGCAGTCTCGATCCTTCTTTTACACATCGCACAGTTACCGGCTACTGTAAGTGTTCTTGTGCTGTCGCTTTGTGCTTGTACAATTGCGAAGGAAAATAACAATAAAAGGGTTGTAGTATATATTTGTTTTAAAATTTGATTCATAGTTTTTTGATAATGTACGGCCTAAAAAAACGTGCATAGCATGTAAGGTCGAAGGTAATATCTTCGACGTTTATTTTGATTAAAAATCAAAAAAATTAGGAAATCAAATTCTGAAACTCTGATTTAGAATAAATACAGAAGGACTGTATCTCTTTAGGAAGGTGTTCTGATTTGTACTTAATTTGGATGAACTATCCTCATCTGTGGAAAATTGGTAATAATTATGTATCCAGTGAAGCGTGATAATCGCCGGAGAAAAATTAGTGAAATTGAGCGTCTGAGATAATCTGTTGAAATCATCTACTTTTTGGGCAGCGATGGTTACATCTTTACAACTACCCTCCTGATGACAGTGGTTTTGATGTTTTTTTTCTGACTTGGCACACATCGGACAATGAGCCGTTTGATTTTGGCTTAATGATACACTTTGTGCTTCTCCTTGACAAAAATGGAAATGTAGAGTTGCACCACTTGCGGCGAGCAAATAAAAAAATAAGCCGATAAACAATGCAATTTTCCTCATTTCAACAAAAGTAGAGAAAATTTGTATTTTTTTTTTGTAATATTTTGGATAAATGTTATAACTTGTAGACGAGAAATGAAAAACCAAAAATTACCGTTATGATGTGTCTATTATTTATTAACTCCATCAGTTTATATTTATTAGCTGTTTTTTTGATCGTTGGTGCAGTTTTACTTTATAAAGGATTTTACCACGTTATTCGTCGCATACAGGAATAATATTGAAAGAAGGGGCATAGCCCCATCTTAATTTTTTGTTATCGGCTTAATAGTGGATCACTTTTTCCGCTTTTGCCAGTTTCTATACGGCCCGCATATTGCTCTTGGAATGTATTGCAATCGTTGCAGCTGATACGGAAATCATACCAAAAACTTTGTTTGGAAAGATCAAACTTAATAGTCGTTGACTCACCGCTTTTAAGCTGGACTTCTTTTTTGCCCAGTTCATAACTGATGTCTTCAAGTAAAAGCTGATGATTTTTACTGTCTTGATTTATACAAGTGAACAACAGACGACCCGTAAATGATTTTTCATCTCTGCTCTTTTCATAAGTACAACGGATTTTGATATTTGGATGTTTAGCGTCGCCTTTAAACATACGATAAAATCCATTTGGTCCATATACATCAAGTTGAAATAATCCATTTTCAAACGCATGGATGGCCCAATTGTCTGACAAACTGCCTCCTGGGGATACGGCATAGTTACGGGAAGTTCCAATCTCACCCTTATAAGGAGTACTATGATATACTGTAAACGGTGAACCCGCAGCGCGGTCTCCAAATATCTTGTTTGAAGCTTCAAATGTCAGTTGATACCTTCCATCAGATAGATATTCTCCATGTGTATAAAGCTCATAGGGGAGAGTGCATGAGTCGCGAAGCCCTTCTTCTTGTTTTGGAAAATAAGGTGAGTGGGTAGGATCCTGCTCAATCTGCTTAATCTCATTTGCAGTTAATGCCTTGAATCCCATCGGAAGACCTTTAAATTTTGCCTGGTGAATCTCTTTGATAAATGGCTGACGTTCTAATACCAATGGCTTTTTGATTACCTCTCCATTATAAGGTCTAAAAGCAGAAGTGAGATCTCCGCAGACCGCACGTCGCCAGCTGCTCACATTGGTTTCCTTTGCTTCTTTGTTTACTTTGTGGCTAATGAATTTCTCTAAAAATTGCAAGCTTGAGGTATGGTCGAATACCTGTGAGTTTACCCATCCACCCCTTGTCCAAGGGGAAGCAATGATTAGAGGGACACGATAGCCCAAGCCGATGTTGCTTTCTCTTCCACTTTCGGGGTAATACTGTTCGTCGCGACATACAAATTCCAATTTTGGGTCAATATCTGAGGATACTTTACCACTATCTGCTTCATAAGGATTAGGAGCTGTAAAAGGAGCAAAGTGATCAAAATAACCGTCATTTTCATCATAGGTAAGGATAAAGATTGTCTTTTTCCAGACTTCCGGATTTTGTGTTAGGATATCCATAATTTCACTCACATACCAGGCGCCAAACCAAGGAGAGTCTGGATGATCCGAGAAAAGTTGAGGTGGAGCAAGCCAGGAAACCGTTGGTAGTTTACCTGCTTCGACATCTTTTCTAAATTGGTATAATACATCACCTTTTGGGATTTGCAGTTCCCGTTGATGCTCGCCTTCCTGATAATGCATCGTTTCGAGCTCCATGTAATCGGGCTGTGCACTGTTATTCACAAATGCACGACGATGAATATCTTTCGTTCGTTCATCAAGTTTTTCAAAGTTTTCCGCCGTGTATTGTTGTAGCTCTTCCAAGACATGTTGATGTTCCTTATGTAACTTTTCAAGCGCATCTTTGGTCGTTGTGGTGGCTATTTTTTGTTCAAGTTCTTCTTTTTTGCGTGCAAGCAGCTCTCTATAGCGAGGACTATATTTGACTTGATATTGTGGGAAATATTCCATGGGGTTACATCCAAAATTCGCTAACCAGCTATTGGCTTCTCCACTGTATCCAGCACTGCTTGACGAAATTTCATTTTGGTATATTTTCCAGTCTACACCAAGTGCTGAAAGACGTTCTGGGAAAGTCTTCCAGTTTGCTTTACCACTAAATTCTGAATCACCATTCCATACCAATGCCTTTCCGTTTAAGTTTTCCCGAATATTAGCTGTCCAAAAATAAAGTCTATTGGGATTCGTACCTGTTATACTTGAACAGAAATGTTGATCGCAGATCGTGAAAGAATCTGCCAGCGAATAGTAGAATGGAATGTCTTCTCGTGTATAATGTCCCATGGTCAGTGGAAGGTCTGCGAACTCTTTAAAACCAGAGTGTTTAACATCCAGCCATTTGTCCATCTTTCCCTTGTTTCGGGCATCGGTTTGATCCGTCCAATTATGAGGTAAACATCCCATCCACGTAATTTTTGAATCTTTAATATCCAATCGGAAAGGAGCGTATGTCTCACCTGTCTTCTGCGTCTGTAACCACACTTTGTTTCTGTTTGGCTGGCGGATCGCCCTTGGATCATTGAAACCCCGTACTCCTCGTAGTGTACCAAACGCATGATCAAAGGATCTATTTTCCTGCATCAGTAGAACCACATGTTCAGCATCATAAAAGGTGCTCCCCAAAGCGGGGTTGATGGCCATTGCTTTTGCAATAGCAGAAGGAATAACCTGTGAAAGTGAGGCTCCTCCGGCAAGCATTGCTGCTTTTTTTAGAAAATCTCTTCTTGTGTCCATGTTTTTATTTTATTAACCACATTGTGGCATTTACATTATCTCCTTCGGTAAACTGTCGCTTTACAGCTGCATCCAGGTTGGATTCATTATATTGCGACTCAGAAAGCGGATATTGCCAGCGTTTTGGTACTTTACCTCCATTTAACGTTCCGGGGCCAACTCTTAACACAGGGACACCAGTGCGTCGCTGTTCAAAGAAAGGTTCCCAGCTGGAATTCATATAGAAAGCAATATATTTTTGTGTCAATATTTTTGTTAACGGATCGCCTGTTTCTAATTTGACAAGCCCCTTATTCAGGTAATCAGAAACGATCGTTCCAGTTATTTTATAGAAAGCCATTGATGCAGTTACTCCTTTTTGATAATGATCATTCATATCTCCAGAGATCCAACCTCGTTGAATTGCTTCTGCTATTAAAAATTCCTGTTCAGCGTAACTTAAAAAGATCATCGGTTCATTTACTGGATTACGAAGATCGACAAATCTTCTGGCAATTAGCGAAGATTGAGCGGCACTAGCTTGTTGATCGGCAGGAGAGAGCCCAGCATCTACGCCTTTATAGTTTGAGAAAACTCCCGCTGTTTTACCAGCGATAGCATCCCCAAATGAGAATAAACGAGGATCCTCCCTTTTCTGAAGCATTTCTACGAAAGATTGTTCGAGTGATACTAAGGTTGAAACGCTTAGGTGTCCTGCGGTAGGGTAGTAGTTTGAGGGATCAGAGGTATTGAATACAAGTTGTGCATTGTCACTAATATTCCCCATGAGTGGATATTTGACTGGATTACTGATTATAGATTGAAATTGTTGCTTAATGGCTATTTTGGTTTGGCCTTCTTTCTTTGAAAGATGAATGAGCAGACGTAATCGATAAGCGTTTATTAGTTTTTTCCATTTATTGGCATCGCCGCCGTATATGATATCTCCGTCTATTTTTCCATTTTCTGTATCCAGGAGGGAGTTTGCTTGCTCCAGTTCTTGCAGTAGTCCATCATAGATATCTTCTTGTTTGTCATAGATTGGCGTGCGACCATCTTGTTCGGCGCGAAGGGCATCTGTATAGGGAATATCGCCAAAGGTTTCTGTCATTTGCGCAAAATAGATTACACGAAACAAATGAGCAAGTCCTTGGAAATTTTTGTTGTCCGTAACAAGAGGTTCTAATTTGAGCACTTGACGTAAACCTCCATAATTATCATAATCGCCGCGATTCCAATTGTAGTTGATGGATTCGTTAGGTCGTTCATAATAGGTGAGGTGCCTTGAGGCATAAGCTGCACTGATAGGATTATTGTTAAAGATATTCTGACAGATATAGGTCATTAATAATGCCGGCGTAGCTTTGGTCGGTTTATTGGGATTGTCTTGATAATAATCAAATTTTTTGCAGCTAGTCACCATGGTGAATAAGCAAACGAGCCAAGGAATATATGTTTTTTTCATAATAAGTTCTCCAATTAAAATTTAAGATTGACATTGAAACCGATGTTACGAACGGTCGGTTCAGCGAGCTGTAAGTCACTATATCCGTCAGGATCCATATAAGGGACCTTCGACCAGAGTAATAAATTGCGTCCTACCAGTGAAAAACTCGCTGTCTTAAATGGTGTTTTGGTTAAAAGGTTGCTGGGGATTTGATAGCTTAGTGTCAACTCTCGTAGTTTAACAAAAGTTCGATCGTAGAGAGTTGACTCATCAATTCCGTTTGTGTAAGTTGCAAAAACCCAATCCACATAGTTTACCTTGGTGGTATTAGGAACGAAAGTGCGGGAATCACCGGTTATATTGCCTTGGGCATCATAGGTAACATCTCCTCCGGTTTGTGTTACGCCACCGGCAAGATAGGTCTTTTCTCCACGGTAAGCATCGTCACGGTAACTATTTGCGGTATTGGGATGCATACCACCTTCATACATTTTTGCTTCTATAGCATTATTTGTTTTCCCCCCAATACGACCGTCGAAAGCAAAGGAAATTCCGAAATTTTTATATTGAAAGCTATTCAGAAATCCAAATTCCCAGTTCGGTAGCATATAGCCAAGATTGACCTGCTGATTAATGTATTGCGGAATTCCATTTTCATGGACAATCTGTCCATCTGGAGACTTTTGCCATGCCCAGCCGCGATAGATATCCATTCGTTCCCCCACTTTTACACCACCGCGAATTTCTTCACCACCTTGATATTCAAGCACCGTATTACGTAATCGGGAGTAATTTAATGTTGTACTCCATTTAAAATTCTCAGTCTGTACAGGTGTTCCTGATACGACAACTTCGATACCTCTCCGTCGGTAACGGTCACCATTTACTTGAAGTTTTGCAAACCCTGAAGCTTCCGATAGGGGGACTTCTACAACATTGTTAGTCCGGTCATAGTTGAAATAGGTGAAATCAACGCCGATCCGATTGTGAAATAGACGTAACTCAGCACCGTATTCCTGAGAGATTGTTTTGTTGGGTTTTAATCCTGGAGGACGTAAGGCATCAGGAAGATACAAAGAAGGGTTTCCGTTCCATCTGCTGCCGATTTCGTAGGTTAACAGCGCACTATAGGCATTGATATCGGTCGTGGCATCTGTTACAGCACCGCGTAGTTTAAAGTAAGAGATTACTGTAGGTAAATGGAACATTTCGGATACGATCAGGCTCAAGGAAGCTGAAGGATAGAAATATGAATTGTAAGGGGATTGTAGAGCAGAGGTCCAATCGTTTCTTCCTGTTAAACTTAAAGTTGCCATGTTACGATAGTCCAGATCAACATAGCCATACATTCCATATACTTGTTTTTCTACGCGTTCATTGGTAGAGCGGACAGGGTCTCTGGAATTATCCAGGTTGTACCATGCTGGAACAGAGAGCCCACCAGTTGTCCTAGACTCCAGTTTATTGTACTGGTCTAATCTGGTACTCGCCCCGACACTGGCACTAATCGTAAAATCTTGGGATAGTTTTTTATCATAGGTCAATAGAGCATCACTGACAAAACGCATGCGATTATCACGATTGACGGTATAATTACCATAAGGTGCTGCGGCAGTACCATAATTTATATAACTATATGGAACGCGGCTTTCACTGTTAGCAAAGTTTGTGGTAATGCCACCGCGAACGAGTAATTTTAGGTCGTTGCTAAACTTATATTTGATATTTCCTTGTGATACAATGACATCATTGGTATAGGCTCTTTCCTTCTCGTACGCTAAGAACCAAGGGTTATTATACCAGCTATAATTATAGGTTAATTGTTCCGAGCCTTCCCGCCCTGGTTTCCAATAATTCCGCATATCCTGAATGTCGACATCAGGTCCCATCCATAATACGATGTTGTAAAGATAATTATCAGGAGAATAATCACTATTTGGATAATTAGGCGAGTATTGTCTATTATAGGATAGTGTTGCCTCGGCATCGAGTTTACTGTTTAGTTTGAGCTTCCCTGCTAGGCTTAATGTGGTAGAATTTAACGTGGTGTTGGGCACTTGGCCTTTCTGATACAAGTGAGATAATGAGATGCGATAATCTGACTTTTCCGTTGATCCGGCTACACTCAAATTATGGGTCGTTATTAAGCCATTAGTGAGAAAATTATTTAAATTTTCTTTCCCTCTACTGATCCATGGAAGGGGTTTCAATTTATTTGTCGCTGGATCCAATGGACTATTGTATTGTGGTATTTCGACAAAACCGCTACTTGTGCTCGGATCAGGTTGATTCAATTTTGGTCCCCAGACGTAACCATAGGCATCATTGATACCACCACCTTTTCCATCGACAAACGCGTATTTTCCATTAAATCCCATGCCATAGTCCTGCTGTGTTTTGGGAATACGTAAGAATCCGGCTTGAAATTCTGTACTAGAGTTATAGGTGAGTTCAATTCCTGCAGTTCCGCCCTTGCCCTTTTTGGTGGTGATCATAATAGCTCCGTTTTGTGCTACTGAACCATATAAAGCTGATGAAGCAGTTCCTTTCAATACAGTAATATTTTCTATATCATCTGCATTTATGCTCCACATATTAAAGCCATCTGGGGCAGGAACCCCATCAATGACGATTGTAGCATTGCCCCCTCTCAGTGTAATTTCGGGATTTTCAAATAGGGTAGATTTAGTTTTGATTTGGAGACCAGCAACTTTACCAACCAAGCTAGACGCAACATTAGGCTCACGAGCTACGGACAGACTTTCTCCCTTAACTTCCTGTGCAGCATAAGCCACCTTCCGCTTCTCTTTATTAATACCTAAGGCAGTGACGACCACTTCCGCCATCGCATTGCTGATTGGGTTCATAACTACTTGAAGATCTTTGTCTTTTACTGTAATTTCCCTTCTCTCGTATCCCAGAAAACTAAAGACTAGTGTTGAGTTAACGGGTACCTTTAATGCAAATTTTCCTTCTGAATCCGTGCGGGTTCCAATTTTATTGTCAGTTTTTGTATAGATGTTAACGCCAGCAAGTGGTCCCTTTTCATCCCTTACAGTCCCTGAAATCTCGATTTGTTGTAGCCTAAGGGCTGCCGTAATTGTGATTGTTCGCGACATCTTTTGGTAGCTCAGCCCTCTCGGAGCGAGGATTTTTTCCAATGTTTCATCTAAAGACGCCTGTTCTACTGTAAGATTAACTGGTTCTGCTTTATTTACCAGGTCGCTTGAATAAAAAAACTTATAATCAGTCTGTTGTGTTATTTTTTTTAGCACATTATCCAAGCGCATGTGCTTGACTGATAGGTTGATTTGTTGTCCGTTTGTTTTGGCATTGAGCCCAATTGAGAACAAGATGAAGATGATTGTCAATTTCATTCTTCTAATGATTAAATAATGTTCCGTAAAAAAACGACATAGTTGTATCGTTTCTTTACGATCACAGAAATATTCCATAATTTTGAATTAAGGTTGTTTAACGATTTTTTTGAACAGCTTTTTTGAATAGACTGCGGAGATGTTACCACCATCTCCGCTTTTTTTGTGTTAACTTCGTATCATAGGCAGCGCTTTTATTTGTTTTTTTGTTTAACAGTAAGATGATTGCCATTAAGGATAAAATCCAGGTTACCTACATTTGCAAGCATTTTCAGTACGCCATTTAATTTACTGTTGCGATCCATACTACCACTATATAGACCCTTGGGTAAATTTCCAACTATGCTGACTTTCAAATCATACCAATTACTAATATCTTGTAATATCTTACCTAATGTTTCATCTTTAAAATAGAAATATCCTTCTTTCCATGCAGTAGCACCCTCAATATCTATAGCTTGTGTTTTTAACTTGTTTTTTTCATCTATAAAAGCTCTTTCCCCAGGTGTCATGACGATGTGCTGATCATGATAGGTCAATTGGACCGATCCTTCGACCAATGTAGTTGATATATGTTTGGGATGATAGGCTCTTACATTGAAAGCAGTACCTAATACAGAAATATTGACATCTCCAGTTTGGACTTTAAAAGGACGTTTTTTATCTTTTTGTACTTTAAAGAATGCTTCTCCTTCGACTTTGACAAAGCGCTCATCTGTAGGAAATCGATTTGGAAAATAGAGCTTGGAATTAGCATTTATCCAAACAGTCGATCCATCTGGTAACTGTATTTCAAAAGTTCCAGCTTTTGGAACTTCGAGCACGTTCCATTGAATAGTTTCTTCAGCGGAACTTCCGCCATAAACTAATCGACCTTTTTCGTAGTTCAGATTTGCTATGCTGTTCTTCTCATTAATTGTGTGTTGCTTGTTAAACTCAAGCTTTTCGCCATTGTAAAGTGTCAGACGTGCTTGGTTTTTCCCCGGTAGTATTTCTGCTGGATGTTTTTCGACAAACTCTTGCGGTAGATTTTCAGATATATTCGGTTTGTAGTGCCAAAGTATGGTTAACATGCCTAGGATTAGTACTGCTGCTGCCGAAGCAAATGTCCATAGTTTTTGTACTTTTCTTTGTTTTTTTTCTCTCTCCTGAAGCGTTGCTAGTGTTTGTGCCATTTTTTTGTCAACAGCACCAATGATCGACTCAACGACTTGGGGGGGTGGTTCGCATTGCTGCGTAGAAATCTGTTCTTCTATTAGCTCACGAAGATTCTCTATGGATGCAGTAGAACCAAAATGTTGCATCAGTTGTTCGATGTCTTCAGCTGAGCAACGGTTGACAATAAAATTCTGAAACAGCTTATTCAAATTTTTCTTTTCCAAGGCACTTCTTTTATATCTATTACGCCTTGCTAATGAAAAGTCACTACACGAAATTGAAATTATTTTTTATTTTTTTTTGAATGAGCTATTTAGTCCACAGAAGAAGAAGGAAATAAGGGAGATTTACTGGGTTCTGTAGAAACAGTAATATTTTTTTATTGGCACGATTTAAATGGTTACTAATTGTATTGGGAGATATTTGTAAAAGATCTGAAACTTCCTCATAGCTGCGGCCCTCTATTTTGCACAATTGAAATACCGTTCTACATTTAGGGGGAAGTTCTGTCAATGCTTTATCTATCAATTCTCTTCGGTATTTATTTTCCAAAAGCTCATCTATATGTTGGTAGACAGTTTCTTGGATATTGACAAGATACTGCTGATAATTTCGATCTTTACTGATTTTTCGATAAAAGTCAGCCACCATATTGGCTGCTATGCGATAAAGGTAACCTTCAAAGGAACGTTCAGGGTCAATCTTTGTCCTATTTTCCCAAACTTTAACGAAAACATCGTGAAGAATATCTTCTGCAATATCGGACGCTTTTACGAGTTTAAGCAGGTTGCCTGCCAGCTGATGCTTGTACGTATTGTACAACCATTCAAAAGCTGTCATTTCACCTGCATTTAAGCGAATGATCCAGGTAGTATAATTCAGATCTTCAGCCTTGCTCTTCATTTTGCGAAACTATTGGTTATACATGAATTGGTTGTTAACTGAATGTAATCAGATTGTGTATATTATTCTAAGACTAAACACGCGTCCTTAAAAGGTATATCATCAGCTAAAGCGTATTTGCGCTACAATATTAGTAAATTATGAATGAAGTTTGCAAATATCTTTTAAAGGAGGTGGAACTTTGGGTATTCTACAATAGGGCAATAATGCTTCTTTTTGAAATGGTGAACAAGGCACTAACGTGAATCCGTTGTTTTCTGTTGGATTCACATTAGCACTTTGTTGTTGTATTACCCTTTTATTGATTTTATAAAATCAGGAATTTTATCCATATAATCTTTTTCTCCAAGCCTTTTTACAAACGCGCTACCAATAATTGCTCCTGCAGTATATTGACTTGCTTTTTGAAAAGCGTCTTTGTTTGAAATTCCGAATCCAACGATCAGTGGGTTTTGCAGCTGAAGATCATGTATCCGTTTGAAATAAGCATTGGTATCTTCGCCCACATCTAGCGTTTTGCCAGTTGTGGCATTGGAGGATAATAAATAGATAAAACTATTGGATAGACTATCTATTTTTCGGATTCTTTCAGTTGAAGTCTGTGGTGTTACGATAAAGATATTCGCAATGCCGTTTTTCTCAAAAGTTTCCCTATAGAGATCCTCGTATTCATACATCGGTAGGTCGGGAATAATGACGCCATTCACACCGACATTTTTGCATTCTTCACAGAATTTCTCTACGCCAAATTGGATTACGGGATTAACATAGCCCATTAGAAAGACCGGGATCTGTACATGTTGGCGTAGTTCACGTAACTGTTCAAATAATTTTTTGACAGTCATTCCATTGGCTAGGGCAACTTCCGAACTGTGTTGGATAACAGGTCCGTCTGCAACAGGATCAGAGTAAGGAAAACCTATTTCCAAAAAGTCGGCACCCGCTTCTTCCAATTTCTTGGCTATACGGATTGTACTGTCCAGTTCGGGATATCCTGCTGTAAAATATATAGATAGAAGGGGATTACCTTCCTTTTTTTCGATCGTATTCATGCTTTAAAAATCAAAGTATTTCATATAGTTATCAAGATCCTTATCGCCGCGCCCTGATAAACAAACAACAACGGTTTCATCACCCTTGAAAGGGATTTTTTCCAAATAGGCGAGTGCATGTGAGCTTTCGATTGCGGGGATAATACCCTCCAGTCGAGTGAGCTCCAGTCCCGCACGCATTGCCTCATCATCTGTGATACTAACATATTTTCCTCTTCCGGATTTAAATAGCCAAGCATGTTGCGGTCCGATGCCAGGGTAATCAAGTCCTGCAGAGATAGAGTAAGGTTCTATTACCTGACCGTCTTCAGTTTGCATTAATATGGATCGACTTCCGTGCAGAACACCTTCTTTCCCCAAAGCTGTTGTAGCTGCTGATTCACCTGAATCAACACCATGTCCCGCAGCTTCTACAGCATATAACTGTACAGATTCATCATCCAGAAAATGGTAGAACATACCAGCGGCATTGGAGCCGCCACCTACGCAGGCTAATACGATGTCTGGATTCTCTTTACCGGTTTTTGTTAATAACTGCTTTTTGGTCTCTTCGGAGATAATGGATTGGAAGCGGGCGACCATGTCGGGGTACGGGTGTGGGCCCACAACAGATCCAATAATGTAATGTGTATCGACCGGATTATTGATCCAATCACGCAAAGCTTCATTGGTCGCATCTTTGAGCGTTTTTGAACCAGATGTTGCAGGAATAACTTCCGCACCCATCATTTTCATTCGCGCAACATTAGGTGCCTGTCTTTGGATGTCAATTTCTCCCATATAAACGGCACATTGTATCCCTTTTAATGCACACACGGTAGCTGTAGCTACACCATGTTGTCCAGCACCCGTTTCTGCGATGATCCTTTTCTTTCCTAGACGCTCAGCTAAAAGGATCTGACCGATGGTGTTATTGATTTTATGTGCGCCGGTATGGTTAAGATCCTCACGTTTGAGATAGATCGTTGTACCATATTTTTCAGACAGTCGCTTCGCATGATACAAAGGGGAGGGACGCCCTACGTAGTCACTGAGTAGTTGATTGAATTCCTCCTGAAAACTTTTCTCTTCGATTATCTTGAGATATTCTTCACGTAGCTCTTTTACATTGGGATAGAGCATTTCGGGAATATAGGCACCACCAAATGGACCGTAATACCCTTTTTCATTGACTTGATATATACTCATTTTTTAATACTATTTATGCTATGGGCCAAAAGATCGATATCTTTTAACCCTGGTTCTACTTCAAATTTTGAATTGAGATCCAAGGCATATAACCTGGGATCATTTGCTTTTAAAGCGTCTTTGACATTGTCCGCATCTAATCCGCCACTGAGGAAATATGGGCATTCGAGCTTGTATTGATGCAATAAAGACCAGTCGAATTGTATACCTGTACCACCATAGGAGTTACTTTTGGTGTCAAATAAAAAATAATCAATTGCCCCAATATAAGCGTCCAATACTGTCCAATCGAAATGTTGGTCTATACCAAAAGCTTTGATCACAGTTACAGCCGTATATTGCTTAAGTTCCTCACAAAATTGAGGGCTTTCATCTCCATGTAATTGAACTGCATTTAAATTGAATTCCTCTATTTTATCATTAATTTCCGTTAGGCTTGCGTTCACAAAAACACCAACTTTTGTGATACATTTAAGCCCTTTTATATATTCCTGGTTGGCATTGCCAACAAATCGTTTGGATTTTTCATAAAATATAAAACCGATATAATCAATAGCAAGAGCAGTCACTGCAACGATATTGTCGGGGTATTTCATGCCACAAACTTTTATCTTGACTGACATTTTACTGGTTTGTTATTTTTTTGAAACTTTTGACCGCTTTTCCCGCCATGAGTGACTCTTCTGCTTCATAGAAACAGTCACCAAAAGATTTTTCGGGATGAAATGTTTTTATGGCAAATGCCGCATTTGTCAACACTACATTGTTCTGTACATCTGTGCCCTCATTATTCAAGATAGATAAAAACGTCTGTGCTGCTTCAGCAACGCTTTCTCCACCAGCAAGTTCCTGGGGAAGAACAGGGCTAAAGCCTAGTTCCTCCATATTATAATAATTTTCACCCTGATTATTGATGACCTTGAAATCTCCTGTCATCGATATTTCATCATAGCCATCCAAAGCATGGATGATGGAGTACTGTTTGTTTGTATTTTGATATAGATAACCATACAGACGTGCGAGCTCTAAGCTAAATACACCTACAGATTGAAATTTCGGGTTGGCCGGATTTGTTAATGGCCCCAACATGTTAAAGAATGTCTTTACACCTAGGGCACGACGTATTGGCGCAACTGTTTTCATAGCCGGGTGAAACAAGGGTGCGTGTAGGAAGCATATGTTGGCTTCGTCAAGCTGACGTTGTAATTCACCTTTGTCATTTGTAAATTGATAACCCAAATACTCCATTACATTCGAGGACCCGCAGCTCGATGATACACCTATATTGCCATGTTTGGCAACTTGATAGCCCGCACCGGCTGTAACAAAAGAAGCAATTGTAGAGATATTGAACGTGTTTTTGCCATCACCGCCCGTACCGCATAGATCGATCAGATCGTAGTCATCAAAATCCAATTTGAGACATAGGTCGTACATCGCATCTCGAAATCCACCAAGTTCTTCCACCCGAATACTACGCATGCCGTAAGCTGTCATAAAAGCAGCGATTTGATGACTGTCATATTTACCTTTGGCAATGTTGGTCAAAATCTCATAAGCTTCTTGCCGCGAAAAAGACTTGTATTCAAATAAATGGGCTAAAATTTCTTTCATAATTATTTTTAAATAAAAAAGGGCTTACCTTATTCAGGCAAGCCCATCATATCTTGATGTATATCAAATAATGCAATAGGAGTTTGCCACAACGTTATTCGTCATGCCACCACCAAGCTTTATTTAATACAGTTAATATCATTTCTGTTTTTGTTAATACAAATATGGTTGATAGAATTTTAAAATGCAAGTGTTTTTATTGAAAAATTTTTAAGAAAGCTCCTTACGCTTAAAATTGCTTTCAAACCGACCATCGTAGAAGCCGAGAATAAGATGGTTGGATTGTACTCATTTATTCCGAGAATGGAAGATTGCCCATCAGATTTGCTTGAATCCCATAGAAGGTATAAGTAATTGTACCGACAAACAATAAAGCTGATAAAAGACTAATAGAATACAAAATGTGCTTTATTGTTCCCTTTAGAAACCAAAGTAAAGGAGGCAATTTTTTTGTCCCGAATAACGGTAGCAAAAACAAAACGATTGAGATGCCTAACGAAATAGACCTGTTTTGGATCTATTCCTTCAAGGTCAATATCGAAGGTCTCTTTCCGACCGGCCTGTATAAAGTTAATATACTCTAATTTGCTGATGTCCTTGCTCTGCACATTGATTCGCATCTCATCTATGCTAGCTAGAAGATATTCCTGTTGGTCTTCATCTAGATTTTTCCCAGTTAATATATCCTGGCTTAAAATGACGTCTGTTGCGAGATTGGTATCATTGAGACGATGTACAAATTGCTTTAAAACAGTAACATTTTCGGAAGTAACCGGTTTTTCCTGTGCGATTGCGGAAATATATAGTATACAGCTTACAAACGTTAGCAACAATACTTTTACTTTTATCTTCATAAGCTTAAGACTGAACTTCATAGCAATGGATTAATTTACCGAAATAAAAAACGCCTTTAACTAAAGGCGTTTTTTATTTTCTAGTATTCATCTTCATTGAAGAAGAAATCATCTTTTGTTGGATAGTCGGGCCAAATTTCTTCAATATTTTCATATGGCTCACCGTCATCCTCAAGAGATTGTAAGTTTTCAATCACCTCAACTGGTGCACCCGAACGAATAGCGTAATCGATTAATTCATCTTTTGTTGCTGGCCATGGTGCATCTTCTAGATGCGAAGCTAATTCTAATGTCCAATACATATAAAAACAATTTAAGTTCTCTATTTT
>Ga0065704_10000609_pt1 | contig 17023 bp, 15 predicted proteins | sample SwiRhicommuniRL2_FD_59091 | JGI IMG/M metagenome (GOLD analysis project Ga0065704, IMG submission 59091) | Switchgrass rhizosphere bacterial communities from Rose Lake, Michigan, USA - RL2 v2 (version 2) | ecosystem: Host-associated > Plants > Roots > Rhizosphere > Soil | place: East Lansing, MI
AAACAGGTGAAGAGTTGTGGACATTTAAAGCGGATGGGCCTGTGTTTGCCAGTGCAACCCTTGGCCAGGGCGCGATCTATTTTAAGACGTTGAATAATGTATTGTATGCGCTACATTAGTGGGAGTGCCTAACTTTGAAGATAAAGAAAACATGTCACCCTGAACGAAGTGAAGGATCTCCTGCAAGTTGGAGCTAAAAAGCTCCAACTTGCAGGAGATCCTTCGGTCGTGGCGCTTATAGCGCCACTCGGTCACACCGTCCCGAAGCGGTGTCCCTTCGGGAGAATGACATTATGTTTTTGATTTTAGGAGCTCTACATTAGGTGAAATTAATAAAATGACAGAGTTCACTCACAATTGGTCAAGGCGCTTCTTTACACTATGGACCGGTCAGGCGCTTTCGCTGCTGGGCAGTCAACTGGTGCAGTTTGCCATCATCTGGTATCTCACCCAGACAACCAAATCCGCCACCACGCTGGCGGTGGCCTCCATGATGGGACTGCTGCCGCAAGTCGTCCTCTCTCCGTTTATCGGTACCTGGGTGGACCGGGGTAATCGCCGCCTCATCATGATCCTTGCAGACACATCCGTCGCAACCGCCACCCTGGGCCTTGCGATCCTATTCGCCCTGAACGTTGTACAGATCTGGCATATTTATGTTACCCTGTTCATCCGTGCGGTGACAGGCGGCTTCCATCAATCCGCATTCGGAGCTTCGGTGGTGCTGCTGGTGCCCAGGGAACATCTGGCGCGCGTCCAAGGGTTCAATCAGGCTCTGTATGGCGGCATGAATATCCTCTCGGCCCCATTGGGCGCGTTCCTGCTGGCCTTCCTGCCGATGCAGGGCATCCTTTCGATTGATATTGGGACAGCCATCTTGGCCGTCACGATCGTATTCCTGACGCAAATCCCTCAACCCGAGCGCGGCGCACAGGACCAGGGAACGTTCTGGCAGGACTTCGCGGCGGGGTTCCGTTATATCATTGCCTGGCGTGGCCTCGTCATTTTGCTGGGACTCGTGATGGTGATAAACTTCTTCTTTAGCGCGGCCGAACCCCTGACCCCGCTGCTGATCACAAACCATTTTCAGGGGGACGCCGGGCAACTGGGCTGGTGGCTATCGTCGTTTTCCGTAGGCACGGTGCTGGGCGGACTGATCCTGGGCGCCTGGGGCGGCTTCAAACGCAAAGTGATCACAGCCCTGCTCGGCTTGGTGATAATGGGATTGGGCACCATGGTCGTCGGCCTCATCCCTGCGGAGTTGTTCTGGGTCGGGCTGGCGGCGAATACAATGGTTGGGTTGCTCCTGCCGATCATCAACGGTTCGTTCGGCGCGACCCTGCAGGCGACAATCGCCCCTGAGATGCAGGGACGGGCCTTTGCCTTTATTATGAGCGCGGCGATGCTCGTTTCTCCGGTGGCGCTGATCGTAGCCGGTCCGTTTGCAGATCGGTTTGGCATCCAGCTCTGGTTCCTGATCGCCGGGATCTCCTGCCTGCTGATGGGCGCATTCGGCTTTTTCTCATCCGATGTCATGAGCATGGAAAAGAGACCTACCGAGGATGGACGAAAACATGTCATCTCAACCTCTCCCTGATTTTGACACACTCTGGGATTATTCTCAGCCAGATGAGACGGAAGCGCGCTTCCGTGAANTCCTTTTACAGGTCCCCGAAGCCGATCCTGCCTTCCTCGAATTGCTCACGCAGATCGCCCGNGCCCAGGGGCTGCAGCACAAATTCGAGAAGGCGCATCAAACGCTCGACCAGGTAGAACGGAGATCGGGGGAAGTGGCCTCACGTCCCAAAATCCGCTACCTGCTGGAGCGTGGGCGAGTATTCGCTTCCTCCGCTCAGCCCGAACAGGCACAGCCCTGTTTTCAAGAGGCCCTGCAATATGCACAAAAGCTTGGGGAGGACTTCTACGCCGTGGATGCCATGCACATGCTGGCGCTCATCGCGCCACCCGAACAGGGCCTGGAGTTGAACCTGCAAGCCATTCGCATGGCCCAGGCCTCCCAGCAGGAGAAAGCCCGGGGCTGGCTGGGGTCGCTGTATAACAATACCGGCTGGTCCTATCACAACCTGGGGAATTACGCGGCCGCCCTGGAGCTCTTCGAGAAAGCCGAAGCCTGGCAACGGTCGAAGGGACGCGTCTATGAAACGCGCATCGCCCGTTGGTGCGTGGCACGTACCTTACGTTCCCTGGGTCTGGTGGAAGAGGCGCTCTCCAAACAAATGGCACTCAAGCACGACTGGGAGGCCGATGGTGTGGAGAAGGACGGGTTCGTCTTCGAAGAGATCGGGGAATGCTTACTGCTCCTGGAACGCGCCGAAGAAGCCCGTCGGTATTTTTCACAGGCCTATCAAATTTTGAGTCAGGATCTCTGGCTGGCGGAGGCGGAACCGGCCCGCCTGGCACGCTTGAAGTTGCTGGGGGAATAGAGCAGGGCGGAGGGGAAAAGAGGAAGGGAACAATACATTCCCTGCAAGGATAGCTTTTCCCATCCTGGTACAATGCGGTATGCGATTTGAAATTGAACTGGGGCTAAGGCGTTTGATCTTTGATTCTGATCTGCACGGCTTGAGGATTGCAGGGATAGAGTATTTGTCCGGCCGGGATGGTGTCCTGATCTACGATAAGACCAGGGACCTTCGGCAGGCTGATGAGGTCGAACTGCAAATGTCCACGAACACCAGCACGTTGATTCCCGCATTAAGAACACTCGATATTCCCTATCCTTCCTATTTTGATGAACGGCCGGTCGTCGAGTCGCAGAACGACATTACCTTCTATTGGAAGCCTTCGAAACTGGCGGCGTTCTACAACCGATTTTCGACCGATGAACTGGACTATGCCGATCGCGAGGCAGTCATTCGTCAGGCCGTGGAATTTCTGCGTTCAAACAGCCTCATAATCCCATTGCCGGAAGAAGTATTGAAACGAATGTTGGAGCCTTCCCGACTACTGGGGTTCTACCAGGGATTCCCGATTTTTGATAGTTCCACAGGCTTTGCCCAACTCCAATCGCGGCTGGGAATTCACCTGGACCCGGAAGCGGTGATGATCTCCACGCCGCTCGACAAATATGAAGAGGATGTGTATGAGCTTGCCGAACACCTGGCAAAAGAAACAGGGTTAGACTACTCGAAGAAGAAGAACCGGGTGATCTTTCTGAAAGACGAGCGACTGCTCGCACTATTGGGTCTCAAAGAGTGGGAAAGCAAGGATACTGACACGAAGTAGCACTCGTGACGCTGACTCACAGGACGGAATTGCTGGCAAACCCTCGTTAATAACAATATATGAGTGGCACCGGGCTCAGATACCAGGGAGGTTTGAAAAATGTTGGACTTGCATGCAATCGCAAAATGACATGCCCTTGTTCGGGGGTAAATTTGGTTGCCGTTAAGCCGCTTGTAACCATTTGCGACCGGTTGCGACCATTTTTGTGACCACCTTACAACACGAATTGTGCTAAGCTATAAATAGACCCAAAAGAGATTAACATTGTCCTATTGCGGACGTGAGTGAACGAGCCCTAAACGGGTGGTGTTCCTATCTCGAATATGGGGATACTTGATGAGCCAACATGAGTAATCAAAAGGAGGTTGTAGAAATGGAACCAAAGAAAAGCGAGCTTTCGCAGGACTGGCGGTAGGTATCCTGTTGTATTTCCCTTAGTGAAAAAATCACAATGTTTGGATCGACGGTTTTTTATCCAGGACTACTGGGGAACGAGGAGGATAAGAAAATAAAACTACCCCTGCATGATCAATACAATGTCCGTTTTGGCCCAGAGCCGCGCGCGGCGCGGTTGACCTTTTTATTCAATTTCCACAAGGAGGAATACCATGTCTCTTTCTCGTAAACTTATGGTTCATGTTCTGCTCGTCTTGATGTTGTTCGCTGGGGCCTCATCGGCCGCCGCGGCTCCCGCCGCTGATCATCAAGTGGTCACTGGCTCCGTAAGCTTCACCATCCCCGCCGATCAATGCCCCCAGCTCCCTGCTGGCGTCTCCGTCGACGGCACGGGCGAGCGTCTGACGATTATCAATACTAACACGATGGCGGATGGAACTACCGAGATTCGCACCAACGACCTGGTCAAGGGCGTTGCCACCGATAGCAATGGCGGCGTGCATAAGTTCGTGTATCATAACTCCAGCACTTTGACCATCCCGACGAGCGGCGACTACTCGATCAGCATGAACGATACTTTTGACCTGAGCGGGCCCGGGCCGCACTATAACGTCAGTTTCAATTGGCGCTGGACGTTTCCCTCACTTGATCTGCTCTGGCCGCCGGTCGATAATTGGGAGCAACTCCACGGCAACCCTGACGACATATTCTTGTGCGACCCGCTGTAATAGGGAGTTGAGTAGAGAACACCGCACGGACAAACAAAGCGCATAAACAATCCGTGTTCGTCCGTGCTCATCTGCATATGTTTTTATTGAGCTATATAGAGTCGAAATTCAATTCGACTCTATAGTCACGCTTTCAGGTGTGACGAGCTTTTGCCCGGATGGTGTAGCATGTCAAAGCGATTCAGTGTTCAGCTCTGCCTTTGGACATTAATCAGCCTGTGCCTATTGGGCCTTTCCATCGCGGCCACACCTCATCCGCCTGCCTCAGCTCAGGTCACTTCGCTGGATGAAGAATTGCAGGCGGTATTGCGCCAGGCCGGGTTCACTGGCCGGATGGGCGCCACGGTCGAGCAACGCCTGGGCCGCCACCTGGATTTGCAGCTAGCCGACCTGGGGCGGAATCTATGGTTCGATACCCTGACCGGATTAAACAACGACAACGCCTGCGCAGGCTGTCACTCGCCCACCGCCGGTTTTGGCGATACCCAATCCATCGCCATTGGCATTGACAGCAACGAGGTGGTGGGGCCGCATCGCGCCGGGCCGCGCAACATGCGCCGCGCACCCATGGTCATCAATTCCGCCTTCTTCCCCCGGCTCATGTGGAACTCGCGCTTTGCCTCGCTCTCAGGCGACCCTTTCGATAATAGCGCCGGTTACCAGTTTCCGATGCCGGAAGGACTCACGCTTTCCGCTCAATCGCACCTGCTCGTGGCACAAGCCTTCATCCCGCCAACCGAGCGGAATGAAGTGGCTGGCTTCGATTTCGTGGGCGATAACGACGCCATTCGGGCCGAAGTCATCAATCGCTTAAACGCGACCGCCGCGTACCGCAAATTGTTCGCCAAAAGTTTTCCGGCCGTCAAAGCCCGAGCGCCCATCACCTATGAGATGTTTGCGCAGGCCATCGCCGAATTTGAATTCACATTGACGTTTGCTAACGCGCCGATTGATCGTTTTGCGCGTGGCGAGCTCAGTGCATTGACTGTAGCCGAAAAGCAAGGGGCACTCTTGTTCTTCGGCGCGGCCCGCTGTTCGGTCTGTCACAGCGTGGCGGGCCAGTCCAATGAGATGTTCAGTGACTTTCAGGAGCATGTGCTTGGGGTCCCGCAGATTGCACCCTCCCTGACAAACGCCACCTTTGATGGACCCGGTCTCAATGAAGACTTCGGTTTGGAGCAAATCACCGGCAACCCTGCAGACCGTTACAAATTTCGCACCTCGCCACTCCGCAATGTGGCCTTGCAACCGACCTTTATGCACAATGGAGCCTTCACGCATTTGGACGATGCGATTCGCTATCACCTGGATGTAAGGGACTCGACATTGCACTATACCCCTGCCAGTCAGAATCTGCCCGCCGATTTGAGCAGCCCACCGGGACCAATGGCTCCTGTCCTGGCCCGTCTCGACCCGGCTCTATCCACCCCCATCGTCCTCACCGAATCACAGTTTGACCAACTCCTTGCCTTTGTGCGTGATGGCCTGCTCGATCCACGGGCGTCCCCAGACCGTTTGCGACACCTGGTTCCTCGCACTGTGCCCAGTGGCCGGCCAGTATTAGTGTTTGAATTTCCATAGACTAACTGCTATCGGGTGACAACGCAATCAAGCGGTCAAATCCTGTGAAATAGATTGCAGGTCTCTTTTTAGCTCAGAATTAGTACTATGATTTTCATATCTCAGTGCTGCTAAGGGCCAGCAATCCTTATAACGTTATCAGGTTATGATAGATTATCGCCCAAACGACAGCTCAACAACCAATTACCCCTCTATGCCAAAGGAGGAATCATGAACGAAACCCACCCTCAAAGTGCGCAGAGCGAGACACTGGAGCCGCTCGAAACTCCAATGCCGGAAATGTTCACGTCGCGAGTGCAGTATGTAATTGCCTACTCAGGCCTGCTGTTTATGTTTGTCTCTATTGTGTCCTTCGCTGGAATTGTTTGGTGGCTTACTCGTATTGGCGCCTCCATATCTAGTGAAGAAGCATTGGTGCCTTCACAACTTATGGCCAAGTTCACAATTGCCTACATGCCTACGATCATCATGTTCCTATCTGGGATCATCACCGCAATAGTTGGATCTGCTCTTCTCAATACCGCGGGTGCAGCCGGACGAGACGTGATCTCCAAGCAAGACTATCCGCTTCTAAGTGGTCTAATCAGGGCTGAAAAGGAGAAAGGTATAGACCTCTATATCAGGCTAAATGGCCTTACTGGTCTACCTGGTTTCTTTACCAAGGTTGGGATTTCTGGACTACCTTTGGCTACCATCGGATTAACAGCATTCTTCACGCTCTTCGGCTTATTGCCCAATGCAAATAGCAAGCTCTTCGACCTTGCGAATCTAACTCTTGGTGCGTTTCTGGGTTCATATGTCCAGCGCCAAATCTCAACGAGTCGGAGCGTAGGCACAGAGCAGCTTAGCACAAACAATCCGGACAATAACCAAAACGCTTGAAATTATTAGGATGTAAGGCGAGCACAGTCTGATTGTCCGCACATGTCGGTGGCATTGTTGGGTACCCTACGAATCTCCTAACAATCGCGTGTTGATCACTTGATGGAAGCGACAGGTTAGCACTCCCTAACTGTGCTATTCCATATAGTGAATGCGCATACCTGCGAACGCAGGGATGGCGAGAATAAAGGCAACCTAACAAGATATTTGCAACCCCACGCGTAAGGTTGATTTGACCGCACCAGTATATTTGACAGTAACATTATGATATAAGCAGGGCAGGCTTGATAGCTTGTCTTGCTTTTATTCTTATACTTATAGAGCTAGTTGGTTTGTATATTGGATAGGTTGCAACTCCCTTTCCCTTTCACAATCCATAATATAATTCCCCAATCCACACTATCACTAGAACCTCTCCATGACCCCAAACAACTTCCGAGAAAAAGCAAACCTGCGTCTGGCAGCGTAGCGAATGACATACTTCGTAGTGCGCAGCTCGTTGAGGACTCACGAGTATGGAGATGTGGTTCCTGCCGTTCGCTGGCGCATGGCATAAGTTTTTGGACTGGCTGGTATAGGATTTGATTTGCTTTTTTGTTAGCTTGACCCCCATATATGGCACCCATTTTTGGCGAAAGAGCGGTTTTCGGGCGAAGCCCGCTTCGCTCTAACTTCGCTGTATCTTCGCTCAAGCTTCGCTGTAGCCTTTTAGATGGGGCTCTTCTATATATGGGGGTAGGCTTTAGGCTCTTGGAGAACGAACGCAAGGGTATCTCCCTGTTTCCTTGCTCAGAGGTCTGCAGCTCGAACAGGCTCATCTTATCGCAATCCAAGGTGCATGACAAAAGTATGGCTTCACGACCCTGATCAGCAATATACCCCCCAACTTCAGGCGGCTCAGCTTACAGACAGTTTACTCTTGACGCGGGAAATCTGCCCCTACTGGTCTAATTTACTTGTAGCACCGTCGTATTCTCGCTCTCATTGTTTGGTCATTCATTGGTCAGGCCCAAGTTTTTGTAACTTCTTTCATCTAAACAAGTCTTATAATAAGAGGAAGCAGTAGCCTATTTCGGCGGGAGTTCGTCGTAGTAATACATTAATGAATATCTGGACTGCTTAATTCTCACCTGGACTGTCTGGATATTAGAGACCCCAAGGCCGTCTAATAACGAGTTGGGCTGTGAGCATGGAAGCATGATGAACAAAAATACAAACACTACATCATGGACTTGGTACAAGGCATGGACAAATACATTAGTCCATCCAAATGAAGATACCTGGAATGCATTAGTATCTGAAGGAAACGTCTCTTTCGGGAGAGCTTATATTTGGCTCACAATCGTTTCCTTGTTGTTTCCGCTCGCTTACTCAACTGTCGTATGGATAGGTTCTCCACTTTCAATAAACTCCAGTAATGTTTGGATCTTCATAAGAAACACCATTCTGATTGGCATCCTGGAACCTATAGGGTTTGTCGTTCTAACCAGAGTTGTGCATTTTCTTGCCAAGTTGTTTTCTAAATCTGGAAATTACTCAAATTTCTTTGTAATCTCCGCAACATCTTTTGCGCCACTTTCATTGCTACGCACCTTAACTACCGTAGTGAGATGGACGCTAGCTTTTAAACCTGGACTTTATGCGGGAACAATATTGGCAATCTACTTCGTGGCTTTCTTAATGCCAATGATTGTCAAGTTCAATTATCAGCTAAACTTGTTACTGGCATTCTTGATGAGTGTCGGTTTAGCGTTCTTAGTATATTATCTTTCGATCGCCATTTACACGACAACGGGCTTTGGTATATGAGAAGCAAAGTATAGCGATGAGGAAATCACAGCCCAACACAGCGTCCCGCACAAGCACCGGGATGATATGCACTTGACTGGTGGGAGTCTGCGCGTTTTCAGGCAGTTTGCGCGGCTTGAAGTTGATTCCGTTACAATGGTGTTATCTTGTCCCGCCCGCCAGTACCCCTGAAGGGGCATAACGCAAACCGTTACAACAACCTCACAGGCGCTAAAGCAATTAAATCGTAAAGTCATTTGGGTGGAGTTTCTCGAATTCCTTTGATGGGATTTTCTTATAGCGCTAGGCTGTGGAATTTCTTCGTTCAAACAGCCAAATGCTCCCATTCCCCGAAGAGTTATTGACGCGCATGGGGAGCCCTCCAGACTGGCGGGGTTCTACCGCGGTTTCCCGATCTTTGATGGCTCCACGGGCTTTGCCAGGCTCCAATCGCGGTGGGAATTCACCTCGACCCAGAAGCGGTAATGATTTCCACGCCGCTCGATAAATATGAAGAGGATGTGTATGAACTTGCCGAACACATCGCAACGGAGACCGGAGTAGACTATTCGAAAAAGAAAAACAGGGTGATCTTTCTGAAAGACGATTGACTGCTTAAGCTATTCGGTATCCAAGAGTAAAAACCCTGAGACGAACCCACCTGATTTCAATATTGACGGTTATTCACTTGACCTGAGCAAGGTCAATCCAGCGGGGCAATGGCAGGGTGGTACCCTCAAGTTCAAATGATTGTCATGGCGCTTCCCCCGCCCTAGGTAAATAATATGTATTTTCTTATAATGGGATGGTCTTGCATTAACAAGCTGCGAATACATCTTTCAATTTTGCATTTGCTAACACTTTAGGTTTTGGGATATCTTTATTGTCCGGCCAGCGTACCAACCGGATCTCGCCGTCACTCAATTCCAGTCCGGTGATATCTCCATCTGAGAAGGCACAACAGCCTGTATTAAAATAGCTTGGCTTCTTGAATTCAATCAATGGTAAAAGCTGTGAGGATTGCTGTTTGCGCGCCAGGATCCACTCTAATTGGGCGGAGAGCTCGGCAGTCTGTTGCTGCACCTTTTGGTCGTCCACAGGATTGACGAGCATCTCCTCAACTTCCTTGAGTGCTTTGCGAACGATCTCTTCCTGCGATTCCGATTTAAAAACAGGTCGATGAGTATGACCTGCAACTAATATCACTTTTTCCTGGGCCTGTGACCAGAAATAAAGTGCGCTGTCGTGCTCGTAGCGCAGTTCAAAATCCTTGGCAGGGGTGTTGACAGAGAATTTAAGAATACGTTGGATCGGCCGCCAAAAGTATCGCACCAAAAACTTGGATAGCGGTGCAATCCGGTCGCTATCTAGCGTGCCTTGATGCCCATGCACGAAGAAAATCCTTCCCAATTCTTCTTTGCCATCCCGGACATGCATAATTAGAGTTTCATACACCTTAAGAGGATTGCCTCCCAGGGCCGGTCTGAGCAACCTTTCTACTAAGTCGGAATGACTCCAAGCATCATCATGATTACCCCAAAAGCGAAGGTAGCGTCTCTCCTGATGGAATTTTCCTTCCAGTTCCAGTGTATGTGGATAGGCTTTTAAGACAGTTTCAGGCCACTCCTCCCATAACTCTTCGACATCTCCCATCACGATGAGTGTGTAGCCCAGGCGGTAATAATAAGCCAGTGCCGCATTGTAAGCTGGCTCGCAAAGCCTGAAGTCATCCGCGCCGTCACGGTTGCCTTTATGTTGATCTGAAAAGATAACAATTTTTGCGTTTGCAATATCGAGCACGGTCTCCCCTTTTGCATGTTCCTGCTCCAAGGCACGTTGGAAGGCCTGATCCAGTGCCGAATAGATCACCTTGCGGGCTTTGGTCACATCTTTCGACATGGTTTCCTCGTTCTCTGCCGTTCATTACGCGGTCCGTGTGAGCATCGGTCACATTGGCACAATTAAAGAACTTATCAGGATATAGGCTGTAGGAGGGGATTATAACGGCTAAAAGGTAGGCCATAAGTGAAATTGTAAGTCATGTAGGCTAACGTTCATAAACTCCATTTTCTGATGCCGATAAATGGGTAGACATCGCCTGCGGAGCCAATGGTGCAAAGAAGGATCGTTTTTTCCGGCGTCATGATTATTCCTTATATACCTATTGTGATTTTGGAATTGCACGGCCCCACCAACAATATGAGGATGCTTTTGGAAATTGGGCCAGATAGCCTGCGTTCATCTGCTGGATCTGAAAGCCACCCTTCGTGAGTAGAGCCGGAATATCTCGTGTCAAATATAAGCCTTGGAACAACCAGTGGTGAATTGGTTCCAACCGCTTTTGCCAGCGTTGTACGTCAGGGTCGGGCGAGAGTCCAAGTTCAAAAAAAATGAGCTTACCCTCCGGTTTCAAGACACGTGCAATTCCTTGAATGGCATCCATGACGGCAGGAATTGTACCTAAGGTAAACGTGCTAACAACTGTATCCATTGTACAACCCTCCAAAGGGATGCGTTCCCCTGGCAGGTCAAGAAATTCGATATTGAGCTCTGTTTTGCGTTGCTGAATTTCTGCGAGCTTAGTCATCCCCAAGTTGGGTTCCAGCGCATAAAGTTTGCTTACTCTTGCGGAATCATAGTGAGGAAAATTCGCCCCNGAGCCTNCGCCGATCTCAAGAACTTTCCCTTCAGCAAGTGGAATGATTTGTCNGCGAATTTCCTGNATAGGCGGTGGGTCACCGAGCCTGTCCACNAGCCGGGGATAAATATAGTCTCTATAGAAGGCCATGAATTATCTTCTAACAGTTTTCCTTCGTCGATCTCACCGGAAGCGATTTTTGCAATCGGATGTCATCATCCTATAAGTCTGAACCAATTTGTGCAATGGATGCAAGTGCCCCTGTGACAAAATTTTGGATCAAATTGCCACCGACTGTTACTGTCATGAACATCTATTCAGAACGAACACGCTGAAAACGATTCTCTGTATACAATTGAAACTCTTTGTCCGGCCCCGCCATTTCAAAGGCTTCCATAAACTCCTCCGGGCCAAGTATCCGATAAGTCTGTTTGGCCCTCCAGCCTGGGGGTATATTCTCAATCGCTTCCGTAACAAAGCTGACGGCTTGATCTTCTTCCGTCAGTGCATTGAGAACGTAGTGATTAACAAAACCTTCGATATGGAATTGACGGAAAATGTATGTCTCTCTGGCGCGATCATAACTAATGAAGCCCCAGTCTTCGTGAATCTCACCGTTTGTATTCTTTTCCTGTGGTTCATAGATGGACTTATTTCGCACAAATAAAAACTTGTTATTAAGAACAAACTCATATTGGCGCTCAACGCGCGAATGACCTGCTTTCCCCTGTCCAGAACCCTCCCACGTACCGATGAAGTAGTTAAAGCGTGCCCACACGTTTGGCCACTTTAATTCTTACGGCAGTAACAATAAATGAATTTTTGCTCTGTTCCAAAGGGCGTGTGGTGTGTTTCATGGGTAGTGTCGACCACTTCGAAATCCTCACCAAACTCGCCGTGCAAACTTTCTGGGCTATAGCGCACAACCTCGAGCCCGCTGCAACGCTCGGGTCCATCCGGAGCGAATGTAGCAACAATAACGTGCCCACCCTTTCGGACTGAGTGTCTCACAACTTCTACATAACGCTGCCGGTCGGCAGCCTGCGTTAGAAAATGGAACACTGCCCGATCATGCCAAAGGTCATAGGCCTGATGGGGTAAGTCTGCCAGCGTAATATCGGCCTCGATCCAATTCACAACAGTAGTCTTTGCCCCAAGTCGTCGGCGGGCAAGTTGCAATGCATTTTCCGAGACGTCTAAAACGGTGATATTTTGGAATCCATCTGCAATCAGATCGTCCACCAAAGTTGAGGCACCTCCCCCTACATCAATGATAGAGTCTCTTTTTTGAATACCAGTATTTTTAATGTATTCCAAAGAAAATTGAGCATGTTCCTGATACCAACTGACCTGAGTTGGAGCTTTGGTTTCGTAGATATGCTCCCAATGGGTTTTTGTATTCATCTCGGTTCCTTTATACTTCCATCTCAAGAGATGTATGCAGTAGCGGCGCGGGCCTTGGAGCTGAGTATGGGAATTGCCGCTGAAAGATAATTGAATTATACAACTAAGCGTGAGTGCAAGCTTTTTTACCGCTTCAACAGCTTCTTTAAAATTATTGTCAGTTTTTTAAATATCGAAAGATCTAAGAATTGGTACAATTTAAAATAAGGTTAAGAGATGAAGGACCTTCGCTTTATTTAGCTGCCAAACAACTAAAACCATTTAAGGGTAAAACCGTACTGGCCGTATCAGGGAATTCTAAAATCGAAGCGGTAGAAAGGCATTCCGTTAGTAAACCGTCCACGGTGGGTGGACTGCCTTCCCCGTCAATCCAAAAATCAAATTCCTGACCCATGAAGGGGTCAGTCCGTTTGCGGGCTGATTCAAGATCCGAGCGGGAATAGGAAATAAACAGGCTAGTCAATGACTAGCCTGTATATGATTGTCCTGAATACTTGTATGCTCATAAGGTTTTGCGCCATTTGTTTCTTCCTATGACCACAAAGATCTAACAATTCTATTATCACCAGTATACTCTTAATAAGCATGTATATAGACATGACTGCGCAGCACAGCCATACCAGCATATAGAGAGGTAGGTCTGACAGCTTTCCCTGTTTTATATCCTTGACCAATGCATATTTCAAACAAACGAGACTAAAGGATTTTTATATTAAGAAGAGAGTTGGATAGGCTCAATTTTCTATCCAACTCTCTTGTTTTCTTTTTGTTTCAAATTAACTTTATGGCAAATTGAATGTCTTGACGAGGAACACTGCCATCTGCGCCCGTGTGACCGGCGCCTCAGGACAGTACATGCCCACGCCACAACCAGCGGTAATGCCTTCCGCCACCAGTTGCTTGATCCACGCGCCTGCCCAGTAGGCCGGGTCCACATCCGTGAAACCAGTACTGGTTCCCACCGCAGGAGGGCTATAACTCGCTCCATGCTTAGAACGCAGCAGGAAGACCGCCATCTGGGCACGCGTCACAGGAGACTCGGGACAGTAGTTGCCGGGCCCACAGCCACCTGTGATGCCTTCGGCCGCTAGTTGTTTGATCCAGGCTCCAGCCCAATAATCAGGCTGCACATCAGCGAAGCCCGTACTGAGTCCTACGGCAGGCGGATGGTATGAAGAGCCATGGATGCCGCGCTCGAGGAAGACTGCCATCTGCGAACGGGTGACGGTCGTTTCCGGACAATATTGGAGTGGATTCACACCACAGCCCCCGGTGATGCCTGCCCTATATAGACGTTCAATAAAACCCCCTGCCCAATACAATGTAGGCACATCGCTGAAGGAAGGACTCTTCGTGATCGTATATATCTCGCCACTTGCATAGTTGCCATTCCCCATGCCTGGCCCACCAAGTGGATTATTGCTCCCGTCCCTGATGCTGTCATCATCCACCACATCCAGGCGGATCGTTCCATTACCCGTACCTGTATTCACGGTAACCGTGTATGGCCCGGTGCCGGTTACCCCGCTGATAGATGCGCCAGAGATGCCTCCAGTTGTCGTCAATATAAAATCATTGACGTCCACCCCGGTCACAGCTTCAGGGAATGTGACCGTGAAATCAACACTAACCGCGGAGGTGGGATTTGTGCCAGCGCGAACAACAGATAACGCATAGATGAATTTGGCATACGGAACATTACCCTGACCATTGGGGCTAGTGCCAATAAATCCATCACTCACCTTATAAAGCATGGGTGGGGTAATAAAGGAACCTGCGCTATCTCCTAATGCATAGAAAATGTTTTTTAATAACCATGATCTATCCCTCCAGGTCATAATCACGTGGCTGAAGGGGTCAGTGGTTACCGAGAGTTCAGAACCCAGGGCTGATGACGGGCTAGTTGCTGAAGTCGGCCCACGCTCGAGAATATAGGATGAATTCAGGATTGTATACTGGACGCCCGTTTCGGTAGCCCAGGCGATAGCTACTTTTCCATTAGGCAGAAGGACAGCATCGGGTGAGGACCGGTAAGTGGTGCTATCGGTAAGCAGGGTAGCAGGCTTGGTGACAGATCCACTACTGTGGATAACCGCGTAGGTAGGAGCTTCATATATGCCCATCCTTGTTGACCAGGTTATGATGGCCTTACCGCCCGTCAAGTTGTTGAGAACCGGGCTCAAACTCATGTTGTCGCCGGTCGTTAGCGCAACAGGGGAAAATACAGTTACATTAACAGTATTGCGTACCGCATACCAGACATTTGACAGTATCTCTACTCCATCAAATTTGGCTTCTTCCCATCCAATGATGAAGTGGTCGTCATCGGTGGCGGCAATGGTTGGTTTATCATAAAAAGGAACGTTCGGCGTCTCCCAGGTGCCCCAGGCTGTATTATTGGTTATATTGGTTGGGCCAGTGAGTAAGGTGCCGGAAGGGTCCAAAGTTGCAAAATAGATATTCTGGTTATCGTAGCTGCTCTGGGAAAAATGATATTGTCTCCAGAGCACTCCAATAGTGCCATTGGGTGCAACCGCAACGGACGGCGAGGAGTCATCGGTATTTATTGTTACGCCACTATTGTCCCTAAGTTTGCTAACTGCCCGCATCGTATTGCCGTCGTGATCCAGCAATGTATACTCGATCTCAGTAACGTACACACTACCTTCACTGCGGTGTGTGGTCCATAAATATATAAAGTTTCCGTTCGGAGCGGCAGCCATAGCCAGGTTTGAGCCACCATAAGCTACACCAGCATTTTTCACAACCTGCGCATTGGCCTGTATCAACTCGAGACTCATGACATTATCTGCAGGGTCTCGATAAATCTGGGCAAAAGGTGCAGGAACAACGCTCTTCAATAGGGTGGTCTTATTCTTACGGATGTCCAAAGAAGAGCGGACTGTGACTGTGGCAGTGTTGGCAGCGCCTACTGCAGCTCCGATGGGTGTCGCGACTTTGGCAGTGATTGTCACCGCACTCCCCTGCGGGACGGGTCCCGTGTCTATTAAGCCATTGCCATTGGTATCGGTGAGCAGCGTGGCTTTATCCGCTGCATAATACGTGACCGACCAAACGGAGGTTGCGGCTAAGTCGTAGGTATCCGCCCCCATACTGCCGGTATTGGTTACTGTAGCCACAAAATCAGTCGTCCCTCCCACAGCAGAAAAACGATCAGCACTCAGAGGAGTAATCTTTAACCGTGCCGTTGGGGTAGTGGGATAATAGAAGCGAATGGCAGTCAGAGCGTTTAATCCGCTGGCGCCGGATTGATACTGCAGGCCTTCATCCCCAGCACTATTTTCGATCCCAACTGTCGAATTGTAGGGAATAGGTGGCACATTGTAGGAAACAGGCAGCGACTGATGCTGTACGACAATATCACCATTTTCATGAAGAATGGTTTCGAACGAAAATGCTGAAGATCCAGCAAAGGTTGTCACATCACGCCATTCAAGAATAAAATAACGATTAGGTGCTATTCCACCTTGTGCATAGAAAACTGCACCGCTATTCATTACATAATTACTATCCGGACTGCTGACAGCCAGATCTTCCCAAAATGGGGCAATAAGATTGTTTGGGGCGCTTGAGTTCGGGATGTCAAAACCACCATATTGGGCATACGAGGGAGCATCACCGAAGGTGATACCCCCATTTGTGCTGAAATAAAGTTGTGAATAATTGAACTCATAAAACGGAAAGTTAAAACCTATTTCAACCGCGCCGGAAAGTATATCGTCGCCCAAGATGCCACTATTTGTTGAGGCTGGGATCCAATTGTATGGAACTCTATCGTCATAGGTGTAACCAAAGGGATCAGAGGATAGGCCGGCCAGGTTGAATGACCTGGCATTGACAACGCCAGGCGGGCCAGGAATAAAACTGAACAAAATCAATATTACAAGTATGGATGTGCTTTTGCGTAACATTTGTATCTCCCTGGGAAAGAATGCCAACAATGTGTCGGTTTTGTGTTTTTGTAATTAATTCTGTTTGAATGTACAAGCAAACGCCTTACAAATCAAGTGACATCTCTCACTCGATTTGTACTGTAAACAAGGGCCGCAAGATTTTGCTCGCGGCCCTTGTTTGGGATCTATTTGATCAGTGAGTAAGGGTAGCTTAAACCAATACAGCATCAAGAATTCATCATCTTCCAAATATCCATCATCCATTATGATCATGCCCGGAAACAATTCATGCACCCGCGCATTATGCTTTAGATCAATAAATCAAAAAGTGCCTCTGAAAACTTCGGAGGCACTTTTTGATTTCAACAATTCATTTTTACGGCAAGTTGAATGTCCTCACCAGGAACACCGCCATTTGTGCACGCGTGACAGGAGCATCTGGACAG
>Ga0065704_10070726_pt1 | contig 16970 bp, 21 predicted proteins | sample SwiRhicommuniRL2_FD_59091 | JGI IMG/M metagenome (GOLD analysis project Ga0065704, IMG submission 59091) | Switchgrass rhizosphere bacterial communities from Rose Lake, Michigan, USA - RL2 v2 (version 2) | ecosystem: Host-associated > Plants > Roots > Rhizosphere > Soil | place: East Lansing, MI
GGGCTGGAGCAGGACGGCCTGCCATTCCCGATTCGTCAGAGCGATGCCCTGTGGGAGTTCATGCAGAACGACAGCCTGCGCGAGCGCCTGGGAGAACGTTTCTGTCACGTCTATCACGCCTGTAAGAACGATGAACTGCTGCAATTCGAACGGCTTATCACCGAAACCGAAATCGAGTGGATGCTTAAAAACGCCTGAAAAAGCGCCCCGCGGGCACCGCGGGGTTCTGTTAACGACACATTGTGTGATGAGGAAATGAGATGATGCAGATATCCGTCTATCCGCAGGGAGAGGGGGGCCATGAGTGCGAACGCGCCGCCCACCGGTACGCAGTCTCCTCTTATGTATGCTTTACCCCCTTGCTAAGCAGGTTTGTTGTCAGGACGACGCGCCGACAGATCCCCGCCAGCATGGGGGTGAACCTCTATGGCTATTAACACTTCATTAAATATCGCCTCAGAAGCGAGTAAGCCCCGGCTGCGTAAATCGCTCAAGCTGTGGCAGGTGGTCATGATGGGATTAGCCTATCTGACGCCGATGACCGTATTTGATACTTTCGGCATTGTGTCTGGCATCAGTGATGGACATGTTCCGGCCTCCTATCTGCTGGCGCTGGCTGGCGTGCTGTTTACTGCTATCAGCTACGGCAAGCTGGTGCGCCAGTTCCCGGAGGCGGGCTCCGCCTATACCTACGCACAAAAATCGATCAGCCCTCACGTCGGCTTTATGGTGGGGTGGTCATCACTGCTGGATTATCTGTTCCTGCCGATGATTAACGTGCTGTTGGCCAAAATCTACCTGTCGGCGATGTTCCCCGAGGTTCCGCCGTGGATCTGGGTCGTCTCTTTTGTCGCCATTCTGACCGCCGCGAATCTGAAGAGCGTCAACCTGGTGGCGAACTTTAATACCCTGTTTGTGCTGGTGCAGGTCGCCATCATGGTGGTGTTTGTGGTGCTGGTGGTACAGGGACTGCACAGAGGGGAAGGGGTCGGTACCGTCTGGTCACTTAAGCCCTTTATTAGCGAGAATGCGCACCTGATCCCGATCATCACCGGGGCGACGATCGTCTGCTTCTCGTTTTTGGGTTTTGATGCTGTGACCACGCTTTCCGAAGAGACGCCGGATGCCGGACGGGTGATCCCGAAAGCGATATTTTTGACGGCATTGTACGGCGGGCTGATTTTTATCGTCGCCTCTTTCGCCATGCAGCTCTTTTTCCCGGACATCAGCCGCTTTAAAGATCCTGATGCTGCGCTGCCGGAGATTGCCCTCTACGTAGGCGGCAAGCTGTTCCAGTCAATTTTCCTGTGTACCACCTTTGTGAACACCCTGGCGTCCGGGCTGGCATCGCACGCCAGCGTATCGCGCCTGCTGTACGTGATGGGACGTGACAATGTGTTCCCGGAGCGCATTTTTGGTTATATCCATCCCAAATGGCGTACCCCGGCGCTGAACGTGATCATGGTGGGTATTGTGGCGCTGTCGGCCCTGTTCTTTGATCTGGTGACCGCCACGGCGCTGATCAACTTTGGCGCGCTGGTGGCATTTACCTTCGTTAACCTGTCGGTTTACAACCATTTCTGGCGGCGTCAGGGCTATAACAAAACCTGGAAAGATCGCTTCCATTACCTGCTGCTGCCGCTGATTGGTGCGGTGACGGTAGGGGTGCTATGGGTCAACCTTGAAGCAACGTCCCTGACGCTGGGACTGATATGGGCTGCGCTGGGCCTGCTGTATCTGACGTACCTGACGCAGCGTTTCCGGAAACCGCCGCCGCAGTATGAGGCGGGGAAAGTCGGGCAGGGATGACGTCTCGCTAACCACAATACAAAAAGGGCTTAGATAATCTCTTATCTAAGCCCTTGATATTTGGTGGCCCCTGCTGGACTTGAACCAGCGACCAAGCGATTATGAGTCCCAAGCTGAAGTCTTATAAAACAATAAGTTACTTTGTTTTCAGATAGTTGCTGCATCGAATAATGCCAAATATGAAAGCATAGTGAATAGCTCTGCTGCCACTTTGCTGCCAATTCCTAAAACCTAAACTTTTCGTAAAGCACATTAACTTTAGAACTGTCATTAATTCAATATTATTAATGTAATATTTTTAAATTTGCTCTTGTAAGTTAGAACCCACTGTACATTAAGTGGATTCTAACTATACAATTCTTTAATTAGCAAAGATTATTATTTACACATCTCAATGAGTAATTCGATTGATGTCCTCAATTCCTGCTCTGTGAAAGTATTCCCAGAATCTGGATGATGGATGCAGTTTCTAACATATGTGCAAAGTGTATCATACGTAATTGTATTATGACCTGATTGCTTTGCATGTTTAGAAGGATCGTATTTAATGTGAGATTTTATGAAAGTATCACAGTCCTTAACTTTATTTTTTCCTTCCTTATCTTGAAGCCATCCGTAGAGCTCAATATGGTAATCATTTGAAACCACATCGAAAGCTAAGTACGTTGTTTCAGCATTGGTTACTGAAGGTAACACTGATGGGGCATTAATATGCTGACAGTTTATTAAGCCATTTCTTTCTACTAAAGTGATAACAAGATTATTATTAGTATCAATTAAAGCTTCTTTGAGAACATGATCTGAGTGTGTGGCGAAAATTATTTGAGCAGTTTGTTGTCCACTCATTGAGAATAATTTTTTGTAGTAGCTGAATATTTTTCTTTCCCACTTAGGATGCATACTCAACTCAGGTTCATCAATCATGACTGATGCACCATTTAGTATGCTTGTATTCCTCAGTAAAAATGCACCTCTGAATACAACTTGCTTTTCGCCAGTGCTTAGTTTATCAACTGGAATTAGTTTGTTATTCTTTTTAAATAGGATAGTTTTTTCATCATCAATATCATCAACGTGCCCATATTTAATCTTTTCAAAAAAATTGTCAAATGCATTTTGAAATCTAAATAATTTTGAGGTTTTAAAGAATACATCCCAAGGCTTAGGGGTATTGCCTAACGTTTTATTTTCTTCTACATATGCTGAGTTGTCTTGATTTACAATATCAATTATAAGCTGTTTTAGTGAGGTAAAATCCTCAACTGTATCAATGTCGTGCTTGCTTTTATCAAGCTCACTGATGGTGGTTGAAGTTATTTTTTGTGTTTTATAATCTGCGCGCGCTCTGGAATATACGCAGCCATAATTTCTCAAATCTTTATTGTCTGAACCTATACTACTAGCATCGTACATTCTATCATATGTTATGGGATGGATTTCGCCATTGGGTGCGATTATATTGAAAAAGTTTTTCGTGTATGTAATTGCGCTATTATTTGCAGTTTTATATATGTCACTATTAACCTCATACTCGATGTAATCAAAATATTCATATGAACCGTAATTTAAAAAGGTACTAATTGATTCAAGAATTGTTGATTTACCTGTTCCATTTTCACCCGCTAAAAGTATAGTATTGTATACTTTTCCTGTTTTAGGGTTGATGAAATCTAATGTCAGATCACCTAATACTGGATGATTTACCCATTTTATCTTTCTAAGATTCATTTCTTAATCCGTTTTAGTATTTTAAAGAGTTTGCATTATAAATTGGCTGTTAATGTCTTCACAAAGCTGAAGCCTCTGTTTAAATTTTAGGATTTTGCTTTGGTTAACAACTCTATCTGATTCAGAGGATTGAGTAACATTGCTTCGGACAAATGATCCGGTGCAAAATGTGCATAGCGCATCGTGACCTTGATGTCGGTGTGTCCCAATATCCGCTGAAGTACAAGTACGTTGCCGCCGTTCATCATGAAATGAGACGCAAAGGTGTGGCGCAAAACATGCGTTAGCTGCCCGGCAGGCGTCTCAATCCCGGCTCTCTGCAATGCCTTTCTAAAAGCTGAATAGCAAGGTTTAAAGAGCATTTGCGCATTCCTGATTGATGGTAAATCAGCCTGTAATTTTTCAGTTATCGGCACCGCCCGATTTTTCTTGCCTTTCGTTTTTACATATATGATCTGACCGACGCGGATTTGGTTTCCCTTCAGCCCTTCGGCCTCACTCCATCGCGCCCCTGTTGCCAGACAGATTTTCACAATAGTTGTGAGATCTTTAGATCGGCTTTTCTCACATTCGGAGAGTAGGGTTTTGATTTCCTCAATGGTGAGATATGCCATCTCTGATTCGCTGATCTTAAACTCGCGTACATTCTCCAGAGGGTTCGGTGCTATCCAATCATCAAGCCTTTTCAGTTCGTTGAACATAGCTCGGAAATAAGCCAGCTCAAGGTTTACTGTTCGAGGGGTTACGGTCTTCACTCGGTCAGAGCGCGTTATTTTTCCGCTTAACCGCTGTTCGCGGTAAGTAGAGAAAAGCTTTGCGTTAAATTCAGTAGCGAGCGGATCACCCATGGCGAGGCAGGCAAACTCCATGGCGCTTTTTCGCTTCTCACCATCTGCAAGTGTTACGCCGTGCGCGTTATACCAAGCGGTTACTAAATCCCTAACGCGCCGCTTGTCCGCTTTCTCGCCCAGCCAGGGCTTGTCTTCGGATTGTTCTTTAACGTGCCGCTCAAATGCCAGGGCTTCCCCTTTCGTAGCGAACTGACGGCGAATACGCCGCCCGTCCCTGCCGTTGGGGAAGACTTGAGCCTGCCACTTTCCATTGCTTAATTTGCTTACTGCCATTCTACAGGCCTATTAAAATCTGGAATTATTATCACGCATTAGGGTTTGCCAGTGTTCTTCACTGAGGATTTTGAGCGGAACTCCTTTATTGTCACGATAATCAATAGCCTGTTCTATCTTTCTTCCGAAACTTTGAAATTTCCAATCCTTAGAACTAAGGGCACCAATAATTAGATAGTCTAAATCTTGAGTAACCCGATCAACAATTTTGCAACCAAGCTTTAAAAGGTCACTTTCACATTGCCTACGGGAGCCACAAAGAAACTTACCAGTGAGACAAACTTTACTATCTGTAGGGTTAAAATCATCAATTAGGTCAACAGGTGATGTTGTGGAATATCCATCCACAATACCCTCAGAAATATTTGATCCTGTAAAAGCAGTGATTTCTTCTAATAATTTGGTGCGTTCTTCGTCTGTTATCACTCCATCACTCAGGATTGATTGAACCAGTTCGTAAAGATGTTTGCCGGGATAGTTACTTTTTAAAGCTGCATTTGTAGTTAAGAACCAGTTTAAATAGCTGATTTCTTCATCACTCAAATGATAGTCAGAAGCAAGCCCCTTACATAGACCCTCTAGTAAATGCTTGTCAGAATCTGCGGAGTAAAGATCTATGTTAGGAGTATCCATCAACCCGCGCTGCATTTCATGTAGCAGGTCTTTCAATTCGTCTAATTCAGACTGTTCAACTACACCATCCGAAAGGATTTCACTTATTTTATTTCTAATGCAATTTACAAAATAATTTTGGGAAAGGACGTCTGATTCCATCAGCCACGTATCAAGGAAAATCATTTCTTTTTCACTTAATTTTCCATCGCAGGTCATCCCTTCAATCAGGTTGATTAAGTTAGCGATGGCTTTATCTCTATTGTGTGTATAGTTGAAAGCGCTAAATTGAGACATACCAATATTCCTTATTCAGTAAACGTTATTTTGCTGACCACTTTCCCATTGGCTTTAATATCCGATGGTTTGCACTCAAAGGATGCAGGGCCATTCTCTACACGTAAGCGTCCGCCAGGAAGACGGTAAACCTGCCTAATACTCATAAAACCATCTAATTCAATCAACCAGATCCCATCGTTGATCTCTCCCTTGAACTCGTCCACGAGATAGAAAGAATTTTCAAACTTCACAATAAATGGAGCAGTGGTGTCTTGAGGTAAAAGGCGAGAGTCGTAGCGAACTTGCTCAGTGGAGTAAAAAATCCCATTTGAGATTTCTTTTAATTGCATAGGTAATCCACTATCGCTATCTGCTTTTGTTGTGGGCGAGCCTTGTCCCGTAGTTAACCAAAGCATAGATGCGCCCGTATCAAGATGGCATGCGATAAGCCAGTCATGCGGAAAAGTATCACGCATCCAACGGTTTGCCATCGTGCTTTGGGATACCCCAAGGTGGTCGCACAAAGCCTGTCTGGTACTGAATCCATAGGCTTGGAGGATACGCGTTATGGCTTCCTTTCCACCACTTTGAGATGTGAAGTTAAATTTTGAGATCGCTAAAGGGGTCTCTTTTGTGTTTGACATATTTAAAATGCGATCCTATTATCGGTTTTGTGGTGTTCGGAATGATTGCGAATAGTTCCGAATAGTGAAGTTTTTAAACACAAACTGAGGAATAGTGCATCATGAAAAGCAATTTTTCAATGCGCCCTAGCATCAATCTTGTGATATCTGAGCCATTCATCACACTGGATGAGTTCTGCCGCCGTACCGGTTACAAGCCTAGCTATGCCCGCCAGATGATCCGTGAAAACCGCCTGCCTATCAGGAAAAAAGCAGGAGTTAACAGTCTCATCGAAGTCAACATGTTCGCGTTAACGATGGAAGCAGCTCAGGGCTGCGAAGTCGCAATGCAGGCCTGATAGTTCCATTTTGGGATACAAAAGGATTTTCATCATGTTTGATTATCGCGTTTCCAAACATCCACATTTCGACGAGGCCTGCAGGGCTTTCGCGCTGAGTCACAACATGGCGAAGCTGGCAGAACGCGCGGGAATGAACGTCCAGACGCTGCGCAATAAACTGAACCCGGACCAACTGCATCAACTCACGCCCCCAGAAATCTGGTTGCTTACCGATCTGACTGAGGACTCCACCCTGGTTGACGGATTCCTGGCACAAATTCACTGCCTGCCGTGCGTGCCGCTGAATGAAGTAGCAAAAGAGAAGCTGCCGCATTACGTAATGAGTGCAACAGCGGAGATCGGGCGTGTTGCTGCAGGCGCAGTATCTGGGAATGTGAAAACTGCTAACGGCCGCCGTGACGCGATCACCAGTATCAATTCAGTTACGCGATTGATGGCGCTGGCCGCAATTTCCATGCAAGCACGCCTGCAGGCAAACCCGGCGATGGCTAGCGCAATGGACACCGTTACGGGCCTTGGCGCTTCGTTCGGCATCATCTGAGGTGATCATGCTGACTAAAGAGCCTTCATTCGCATCACTTTTAGTAAAACAAAGCCCGGCAATGCACTGCGGACATGGCTGGATTATCGGGAAAGGTGGCAAACGCTGGCACCCGTCCCGCTCTCAGGGCGAACTGCTGGCAGGGCTGACGACTACCAAACAGGGGAAACCATGGCTATTGAAGGCGCTGCGGCGACTGTTCCATTAAGCCCGGGCCAACGTCTGGAAGGGTTGAACCGCATAGCGGAGTTAAGGGCGAATGTGTTTGGTCTGAATATTGAGCCAGAGCTTGAGAGGTTTATTAAAGATATGCGTGATCGTCGCGATATTAATAATAAGCAAAATGAGCGCGCACTGGCGGCCATATTCTTTATGGCAAAAATTCCGGCAGAACGTCACGGCGTCAATATTAGTGATCTGACTACTGACGAAAAGCGGGAACTGGTTAAAGCAATGAATCATTTTCGTGCAGTGGTAAGCTTATTTCCCAAACGGCTAACCATGCCGAATTAATTCACAACAGAAATTAATGGCGTAAACCCGCCGGGCATTCTTTTGCCCAAATTCAGGAGTAATGAATATGCGAAATATCGAAACCCGCACCACTAAAACCGGACCAGATGATGCTGGCCTGAACCAGATGCTGATTGAAGCGCGCAAAGAAGAACGCCGTGGCCGTGCTGATGTAATGGCAGCCCGCATGGAATCCATTGCTGCCCGTATCGTGTCGCGCCAGCTCAATCACACGGAAGCGGCGGAGCTGCTGCGTGAAGAAGCGGTGAAGATTCAGAACGAAGCTCAGGAGATCCACTGATGGCCGATTCTATGGACCTCGTACAGCAGCGCGTTGAGGAGCAACTGCAGCGCCACATCCACAATGCCCGCAGCCGAAAGGTTGGGGCTTCTTCACTGGAGTGTGAAAGCTGCGGAATTGTCATTCCAGAAAAACGCCGGGCCGCCGTACCGGGCTGTGATCTCTGCGTTACCTGTCAGGAAATCGCAGAGCTTAAAGGCAAACACTACAAAGGAGATGCTGTATGAGCACCATCCTGAAATGGGCGGGCAATAAAACTAACGTCATGCCCGAACTGATTAAACACCTCCCTGCTGGCGCGCGACTGGTTGAGCCTTTTGCGGGTTCCTGCGCTGTGATGATGGCGACAGACTATCCTCATTATCTTGTTGCGGATATTAATCCTGACTTAATAAATCTATATCAGGAGATTTCTCGCAACACTTCTGATTTTATTGAACGGACCAAACATCTGTTTCAAATGTTCAATAGTGAAGACGGTTATTATGATAGCCGTGATTCATTCAATTATGATAAAGACCCTGATTGGCATGCGCCTCTTTTTTTATTCTTAAACCGACACTGTTACCGCGGCCTTTGCCGTTATAACAAAAAGGGCGAATTTAACGTGCCCTACGGTAATTATAAAAATCCGTATTTTCCTGAGAATGAAATACGCGCTTTTGCTGAAAAAGCTACCCGCGCCACGTTCATCTGCGCCAGCTATGACGAAACTTTGGCGTTATTGGTGCCTGGGGATGTTATTTATTGCGATCCGCCTTATGACGGTACTTTTAGTGGCTATCACACTGCCGGTTTTACTGAGGACGATCAGTATCATCTGGCCTCTATTCTTGAGCGCCGTGCATCAGAAGGCCATCCGGTCATCGTTTCGAACAGCGACACTTTCCTGACTCGTTCCCTGTATCGCAATTTCACTCATGACCGCATTAACGTAAAACGCAGCATCGGTGTTGCTGCAGGTAAAGGGAAAACCGCAGACGAACTGATTGCTGTACTCAAACCGAAAGTATGGGCTGGCTTTGATCCAGCAGGCGGCCCTGATTGCTCTGTCGTGCATGAGGTGCGCGCGTGAGTCATCACGAAGTTAAAAAGCACGGCGGCGCAGATGATTCCGCCGCTGCTTTTACCTGGAATGCACCTAAAAAGGCGATTAACCCCTATCTGTACCCGGCGGAAGTTACGCCGGGTTCTGAGCTTTCAAACCTGATTACTCTCTATGCTGCGGATAACGAGCAGGAACAGCTGCGCCGCGAGGCCCTGAGTAATGATGTCTGGGAGCGCTATTTCTACAATGAATCGCGTGATCCTGTTCAGCGAGAAATGGAGCAGGACCAGCTGATAAGCCGCGCCAAAATGGCCCGCGAACAGCAGCAATTCAATCCCGATCTGGTCATTATTGCTGACGTGAGCGCCCAACCGGCGCACATCAGCAAGCCTCTGCTCGAAAGGATTAATTATTTCCAGAGCCTGGGTAAACCAAAGGCATATTCCCGTTATCTGCGGGAAACCATCAGGCCGTGTCTTGAACGGCTGGAGCAAGTGCGCACCAGCCAGGTTTCCGCCTCCTTCCGTTTTATGGCGAGCCAGGACGGGATGGAGGGCTTGCTGGTTCTGCCAGAAATGAATCAGGAGCAGGTCAAACGGTTATCTACCCTGGTAGCCGCACATATGAGCATGTGTCTGGATACTGCCTGCGGTGAGCTATTTACGGATGATGACGTTACGCCGGAAGAGATCCGCCGGTCATGGGAAAGGGTCGCCGCTGAAGCTATGCGCCTTGATGTTATACCGCCTGCATTTGAACAGCTGCGCCGTAAAAAGAACCGCCGCAACCCGGTCCCGTATGAGCTTATTCCGGGTTCACTGGCCCGCATGCTTTGTGCGGACTGGTGGTATCGCAAGCTGTGGCAGATGCGGTGTGAATGGCGGGAGGAGCAGCTGCGTGCTGTTTGCCTGGTTAACAAAAAGGCGTCCCCGTATGTCAGCTATGAAGCTGTGATCCACAAACGCGAACAGCACCGCAAATCACTGGAGTTTTTCCGCTCGCATGAGCTGGTTAACGCCGAAGGTGACACGCTGGATATGGAAGAGGTGGTAAACGCCAGTAGCAGCAATCCGGCGCACCGGCGCAACGAAATGATGGCCTGTGTTAAAGGGCTGGAGCTTATCGCAGAAATGCGTGGCGAATGCGCCGTGTTCTATACCATCACTTGCCCGTCACGCTTTCACGCGACGCTCAATAACGGCAGGCCTAACCCGAAATGGACCAGTGCCACGGTCCGGCAAAGCAGCGATTACCTGGTGAATATGTTCGCCGCCTTCCGTAAGGCGATGCACAAAGCCGGGCTGCGCTGGTATGGCGTCCGCGTTGCCGAGCCACACCATGACGGCACCGTGCATTGGCATCTGCTGTGCTTCATGCGAAAAAAAGACCGTAAATCCATCACCGCGCTGCTGCGTAAATTCGCCATTCGTGAGGACCGGGAGGAGCTGGGCAACAATACCGGGCCGCGCTTCAAGTCTGAGCTTATCAACCCGCGCAAGGGTACACCTACCAGCTATATCGCCAAATACATCAGCAAGAATATCGACGGGCGCGGGCTGGCGCAGGAAATCAGTAAAGAAACAGGCAGATCACTGCGCGATAACGCTGAGAACGTAAACGCCTGGGCTTCGCTGCACCGTGTTCAGCAATTCCGTTTCTTTGGTATCCCTGGCCGTCAGGCGTACCGCGAGCTGCGCTTGCTGGCTGGTCAGGCTGCCAGGGCGCAGGGATACAAGAAGGCAGGCGCGCCGGTACTGGAAAACCCGCGTCTGGATGCGGTGCTGGCTGCAGCTGATGCTGGCTGTTTTGCTACCTACATCATGAAGCAGGGCGGCGTCCTGGTTCCCCGTAAACATCACCTTGTCAGAACTGCCTATGAGCTGAACGACGAGCCGAGCGCCTATGGCGATCATGGGGTTCGTATTTATGGCATCTGGTCCCCGATCATTGAGGGCCGGATCTGCACTCATGCAGTGAAGTGGAAGATGGTTCGTAAAGTCGTTGACCTTCAGGAGGCGACAGCCGACCAGGGCGCTTGCGCCCCTTGGACTCGTGGCAATAACTGTCCCCCGGTTGAAAATTTGAACCAAACAGGGGGGGATATACCCAAGATTAAATCCATGAGTGACAAGGAGCTACATGAGTACCTTCACAGCATGGGCCGGAAAGAACGCCGTGAGCTGACCGCAAGGCTGAGGCTCGTTAAACCGAAGCGGAAAAAGGAATACAAACAGAACATTTCGGATCAGCAGCGCCTTCAGCTTGAGTATGAACTGCAGTCCAGAGGGTTCGATGGCAGTGAATACGAGGTTAATTTACTCGTACGCGGAGGCAGCCTTCCGTCAGGGGGCGGGTTACGCATCTTTTCCCAGAACGGGCGGCTGCGTGAGGATGACAAGTGGCGGCAATATTACTGACCAACCAAAAAATTTCCTGTTTTTGACTCATATCAGGGCTTTCTTATTGAAGGTCAAAAAAGCGTTTTACATTTAAAAATCGGTACTATACTGTATATATAAACAGTGTATATACATACAGTTATATTGTGTAAGTGGCCGTAATAGGAGGGAAAATGCAGGATTATCTTTTGGAGTCATTGAAACTTCAGCGCATTGATTTTTTCATAAAGCTGGTAGCGGCAAGCGAGTGCAGTGACGAAGAAAAGCGACTGGCTATCCAGTGGGTTTCTGAGCTGACTGACGAGCTGATGGCGAAAATTCGCAACCATGAATACAGCCGCACAATGGACGCTACCAGTTAGGGGAAAATCTATGCGCATTGAAATAATGATCGATAAAGACCAGAAAATTAGCGAGGCGCTGTTAGAAGCACTTGAATCCGAGCTTTACCGAAATCTGCAGCCTATATATCCAAAGACAGCAATCCGCATTCGCAAAGGTTCAGCAAACGGCGTTGAGCTGAGCGGCTTAAAGCTTGATGAAGACAGAAAGCGAGTGATGGAAATTATGCAGCAGGTTTGGGAAGACGACAGCTGGCTGCATTGAGGAACGTTGCTGGCGTAAGAACTTGATTCTGATGTCAGCAAGGTTGAACAACGAGAGTAGCGAGGCGTTAGCCATGGGTAAAAAAGACAGTAATCACCAGATAATCTATCGGGGCCAGGTGCTGGAACGGATTACCCATGGCGGCTGGGTCTTTTTTCAGCGTCCCAAGGAGTGCGGCGCGGGGTTTTGGTTGGGCCGCACCTATGAGGACTGCTTCTGGCTTGAGCTGGAATTTCCCGTTTCTTTGTATGACGGTCTGGGCTTTTTGATGGAAGTCACCAAGATAGAGCAGCGAAGCGATGAATTTGACGCGAATTACTCCCTCTTTGATTAAATGCATGGGCTCAGACTAGGATAGGTGATTCTGAGCCTGCAGCGCAGAGCGTCGATTGGCTTATACGATTAAGGTTTTTGCGAATAGATAGTAGTGAATAAGTTGTTCTGCACCAGCCACTGTGATGACGTGGGGCACTTCAACATCACCAGGTTAACAATCCTTTGAAAGTCAGCTTCAAGATCACTCCGAAAAATCGGTTCATGGTGAGCTATCCGATTACGCAGATTCCTAATATGTTCAAGTTCATCATGGATATGGATACGCTTAAGCTGTTTTGCCATTGTTTTATCCATATTAGGGAAAATACGCTCAATGTGGTTTTCCCAGATTCGGCCAAAGTGTCTGTTAGTGAACATTTGCTGCCAGAAATAAAAGCTTAATTCCGGTATAACTTGGCCCACCGTTTGTAAGCCTTCTCTCGCTGCCTCTAATTCCTGCCTTCTGCGAAAAGGTAAACTTTTAACGAATGTTGCATTCCATGCCCACTGTTGACCGTAAATTTCTTCCAGCGCATCAGATACAGCGTTGCGAATAACCACTTCGCAGATTTGTATAGACGCAAACAATGCCGCGGACACTTGGGCATTCCAGGCGTACAATCTGAGCGCTGACATGTAATCATGCGCCATTGCAGCCTCGTAAGTAGACATGCGGGCGTGTGATAGTGCGAAACGAACGGATTCCATGTCCTCTTGAGTCATAATTGACATCCTACCCTCCAAGCGTATACTATCTTCCCTGAGAGCCACGGGCCTTGCGGGCGAAAGCCTCCTCCCGGGACACAAGAATACAGCAGTACTAAAGAAACCCGCTTTGCGGGTTTTTTTACGCCCATCATTTCTTCAATCCACCTTTGCGTGTCACCTGCTTGGTATCTTCTTTGGCTTTCAAAACTTCGGGCGCGAGATCACGGAGTTTTTTAACTAATCCTGACAGATCGTATTCGTTACTGAGTTTTCCATTATCATCCGAGGAACGAACGATCCTGACGAGTAAACCAGCCTGCTCAAGTTCTGCCATATAACGTTGAATCTGACGTGTACTTAGCCCTAATCTGTCAGATAGCGTTTGCTTGCTTGGGTATGGCTTTCGGCCAGCCTCCCACCAAAAGTCTGCTAGTTGCAACAGAACTGCGAGTTGGGAAGGGTTTAGACCTAAGCGTTGCTGGCATCGCAGTAAAAGTGATGGGATTATGCAGAACCCGGCCTTCATTACTTCTTTTCCCCATTTTTCATCGGCTACTCGACTAGACTTTGCTTTGGCTGGGCTGCCTGAAACTGTAACTTGGTCGTTGCTTTCATTATCGCTTGTAACTACATTCATCTAAGTTCTCCGTCTTTTCAATAATCACACTTTATACCCTTATTGCAGTAAGTTATAGCATTAACCACTGGTCGCAGGTGTCTCAAGGGTAGGGGGTGAAAATGTCTCATACCCCCCAGGCGGAAAAGTCTCCCTAATAAGGATAATCGGGAAATCAGGATAATCGGAAAGATACCAATGAGGATATACTGGGGGACTAGTCGCAGATGTCTACGGGGCAAGCTAAAAATTTTTTTCCCATTCCTTTACCAGACTTAAATGAACTTGCATGTCTATGCCGCATGAATCCGCATGATCGTTTAAGGATTGTTTTAGTTGAGGCCTGCCAAGAATAGCGGGCTTTTGATTATGTCATGCAGGTGCATGAAAACCTCTACATAAAGCGGGCAGGCGTGGCGGGGATACGAGCGCGCGCTACTGGTATACACCTAGACTTGTGAAGATATTTGTCATATAAATCTAGCATCGAACCAAAGGGAGCCAGAGGATGATCCAACCGAAAGTATTCATATCCTACAGTTGGTCCAGTAAAACTCATCAGCAACATATTAAAGATATTGCGGAACGATTAGCAGCTGATGGTGTTGAAAGTGTCATTGATATTTATGATTTGAAAGAAGGGGATGATAAGTACCATTACATGGAAAGAATGGTACAAGATAAAACTGTTACACACGTTTTAGTTATTTGTGATAAGAAATACTCTGAAAAAGCCGACTTAAGAAAAGATGGTGTCGGTGTTGAATCAATGATAATTTCTCAAGAAATATATGCCTCCGTGTCGCAGTCGAAATTTATACCATTGATATTTGAGTATAATGATAACGGAGAGCCGTATACTCCGACCTTTTTGAAGTCACGTATCTATATTGATTTTTCTACACCAGAAAAAGAAAATGATAACTGGGAGAGGTTAATTAGACTGCTTTATGGTAAGCCAGAGTTTACTAAGCCACCGTTAGGTAAACCTCCAGTTTACTTAGAGCAGGATACTTCAACGCCTACATATGAAATTAACGCAAAATTTCAAACTTTAAAATCAGCTGTAATAAATCAAAAGCAGAATATCAAAGAGTGTAGAAGACAATTTTTAGATGTTTGCCGAAACCACTGTGCCTCCCTATTGGTAGTAACACAACCGTCTGCAAATGATTTTGCTGCTGAAGTTTTGCAAATTCATAAGGAACTTATTCCTGTTAGAGACGCCATTACAGATTGGGTTCTACTCGAGGGCGATACACAGGGTGAAGATTTTCCTAAAGCACTGCTGCAGTTTATGGAAGTATTATTAGCGATTAAATGCCGCCCAAAAAATGTGAATTCATGGAATGATATATGGTTTTTGCCTCATCAAATTTTTGCTTATGAAACGTTTTTATATGTTTTGTCGGCTTTGATAAAAATTGAATCATTTAAACATGTACATACCTTACTGCATACGTCCTATTTGCTTCCCGAGCACATAACTAGCCCGGGTATGGAATTTGCTAATTACAGTGAGTTTTATTTAAATTCTGATTATCTTCAAAGTAAATTGTCCCCTGAAAACTATCGATTGCATTCACCTGTTGCTGAGTTAGTAAAGCAAAGTGCAACTAGAGATGATATCTCTTTTGGGGATTTGAAACAGGCTGATCTTGTGGCTCTTATGATTTCCTTTATTAATCCTGGGATTTTTTGGTATCCACAAATGTTGCTATATTCGGGACATTATGAAAAGTACCCTTTGTTTACTAGGGCAATACAGCATAGAGGGTTCAAGAATATTGCAGCTATTACTGGTATCAATGATAGTAAACTTTTGGCTCAGAAACTGACAGAAGGTGAGGCTCAGCGTAATACCAGCAGATGGCATCAATTTGGTTTTAGCAGAGATTTCCTTAGTCAAATGAATGTTAGTCGTTTGGATAGTATTGATTGAAATAAGATAAGGCGCTTATGAAAGCGCCTTATTTTTAATTTTCGATTCCTAACGAGTATTGTTCAAATCGGATCACGTCATCGCCAAGCCAGTCATTCAATTCCCTAAGTCGTTTCTGTAGCGGCATCAGTTCGTTGCGGACAAAGACGCGGCTGGCCTTTTCCACGTCGCCAAAGCCGCCGGTATTGTTGGGAATGATGCCCATCATCTGCGGCGGTACGCGGTGCGCGGCCATCATGTCATCGCGGCTCACATTCTTGATATTCAGAAATTCATCCTTCGCAGCCACCTCTGACAGCGGGATGATCTGAATCCCGTCTTTTTTGCCGTTGGGCGAGTACATGAACAGGTTGCGGAAGTTGCCCGGGCCCTTGGCGCTTTTCATGGCCTGGCGGATGTTGTTCACATCCTCCTGGTTCTGCGCGGCGTCGGTCATGTACATGATAAAGCCCGCATGGCTGCCGTTAATGTAATATTTCCGGCGAAACAGCGTGGCGGACTCGTTGAGCAGGGCGGACGGAATGGCCGAAAGGTAGCCGGGTAGACCGTAGATTTCCTGGTTAATATCAGGCTCAAGAAGATGGAAGACGCTTCCCGGCGTGAATTCATAGGGCTGCGTAGTGAATCCGTACTGCACAAACCAGTAGGTGTCCAGGTCAACGCCGCGGCGGGTATATTTCGCCAGGGCTGGCTCCAGCGAGAGAATGCCGCCGAGCCGGTTGGTGCGTTTCTCAAGGTAGGCGTTGCCGAATACCAGGTAGTCCTGAACGAAACGTGAAAAGGCCTGCTGACTGAGCAGGGGGTGCGGGATATAGGTGCTGCTGAGAATGTCACGCTTAACGGCAATCGGGGAGCTGTGATGCACGGCGGCGCGGTAGGTGCGCGCCAGCCCGTCAAAACTCACCGGCGGCTCATACCAGCGGTCCATTTGCACGCACTCCACATAATCCAGCAATTCCCGGCGGTCCAGTACCGGGATCGGGTCGCCAAAGCTGAATGCTTCTGCAGATACGCCGCTGCTCTGTTGAACGCTCTGTTTAGCTGCAGCGCGGTTTTGCTTACTCTTGCCCATCAAAAAATCTCCACAATGTTGCTGGTGTTGGCGGCTTCGCCCTGCAGCGGTTCGTTAAACAGTGCGTGCATCGTTGCCCATGCCAGGTCTGCATGGCTGGCTTCTTCGCTGCGGCTGGCTTCGTAGGTGGGGCGGTTGCCGCTGGCGGTGGTGGCGCGGCGGATTGCCATGAAAGACTGCGCGATGTCGGTGTGCCCGGCGTCAAACTCCAGGCGGCGGTGGCTAATAATGTCGTATGCCTTGAGCACCAGGGCGTTTTTGACGTTGGGGTTGTAGACAAATTCCCGTACTGCCGGGAAGAACGCCTTCACGTTCTCATAGACGCCGTGGCCGACGCCGGTCGAGTCAATGCCGATATAGGTCACGTTGTAC
>Ga0065704_10000589_pt1 | contig 16956 bp, 16 predicted proteins | sample SwiRhicommuniRL2_FD_59091 | JGI IMG/M metagenome (GOLD analysis project Ga0065704, IMG submission 59091) | Switchgrass rhizosphere bacterial communities from Rose Lake, Michigan, USA - RL2 v2 (version 2) | ecosystem: Host-associated > Plants > Roots > Rhizosphere > Soil | place: East Lansing, MI
GAGCACCGAGACCATGGTGGTGGGACTGCTGCCCGTAGGGACAGCGTGCCCGTTTTCAGGCAGTTTGCGTGGCTTGGAGTTGGTTACGTCAAAACGGCATTGCCTCGTCCCACCCAGCGGCGAACTGACATGCCATGTGTTACACCCTTTGCAGGCTGGAATCATCGAAAAGACGCTAAATTTAGCAATTTCTGATGATTTGACATGTCACAGATGTTGTGACAGTCCACACTAGCCGTTAGCCAGCCAAGGACACAACTCACTGGTCTCTGTTACACTTTATCGACTCCATCCCTGATGTGCGACTAATTGCAATGCCATTGAACGAAGACTTGTAGGCTTCCAAAGAAAAGTAAAATCCACGCAATTGTCACCCTTGGATTGAAAACGATACGGCTCACTTTTTAGCTTGCTACGCACCAATTGTCGTCAACTATCAGAGGAGGTCCCCATGAATACGAAAGGTAAACAAGTGAGCGCGCCAGGGTTTGTCATTCTTCGCCAGATGCCAGATGGGCAATGGCAAATGCTAGGCGAAGTTCGGCGCAAACGCGGCTTAACCGCGCGAGCTGCACGTTCGCAAGCAATTCTCGATGCGACCAAAGGGACGGCCAAGGCGGGTGAGGTTTACGCGGCGATATTGAGAAGCGAGTGGCGTCTCGCGATGGACTGGACTCCCCCGACAGAGCAATAATTGCTTCTGGGAGATAACGATTGGGTGCGTAAGGCTAATGCATGGTTATATGCCTGTGTAGGGCCGCCCAACACGGCCCTGCGGCGCGGGATACCCTGCGGGCACGACCCTGGCACTGGCCGCCAGGACATGTGTATCTACAACGTGCAGCCAACCCCTCCCTTTGGCCGAACTTACCAGGGCTATGGTGGTGGGAGTTGCTGCGTTTTTCAAGCAGTTTTCAAGGCTCAAAGCTGGTTCCATGAAGCGGCGTTATCTCGTTCCACCCACCAGCCCTCAGCAAGGTGCTAACGCAATGCCCCGAACAGGTATACCCACCCCGCAGGGCGCTTCGCAGACTCCAGCTGTTAGGTAGCAAATGAGATAAAGGTGTAGTCCAATGCAAAAACCACTTACGCAGAAAAATATTGCGGATGATCTCAAAAGGCTGGGGCTTGAACGCGGCGTAGCAGTCGAAGTTCATAGTTCTCTGAGCAGTATAGGTATTGTAGAAGGTGGCGCATCTACTGNAATCAGTGCTCTCATGGATGTGGTCGGGGAACATGGAGCGATCGTNATGTCTGCCTATCTTGTAACTCCTNCGCTATCGCTTACGGAGGCAGAAAAAGCACNGGGAATAACAACAAAGGTTCGATTTCTTGATGAAAATGCTGANTGTAAAACGGGTATGGGGATTGTTGCTGACACGTTTTGCAGGTGGCCGAATACATGTTTAGGCAAAGGTATACATCGTGTGTGCGCGTGGGGGCATAATGCACAACTTCATAGCCAGGGATACAACTATTTATTATCAATAGACGGCTGGGTGCTTCTGATAGGAGTAGACATTGGCCGATGCTCGAGTATGCATACAGCAGAAGACAAAGTAGAATGGCCCCGGGAGATCATTGAATACTTTCGATTGCCAGAAGAAATACAACTCCAATACCCGGATTCCGAATGGTATATTGAATTTCATGACGCCGATCAGCCTTTGCCTGAAAATGCTTGGGAAAAAGTTGTGGTCGAAGCGGAACGAAGAGGGCTCATAAAGCGGGGTCATATCGGAAAGGCGGAGTGCATGCTGTTCAAAGGCAAGCCAGTCGTAGATATTTACGAAGAGTTCCTGCGAACTGATCCCTTCCAGCTTTTTGGTGTTAGAAAAGAATGAGGAATTATTCCTAATACCTGTTTTAACTCATCCTCAAATCTTCTTATGACATTGGATTCCCCAATTTCTGCATAAACCGTCACATACCAAAGTGTCGCAGCATCGTCTTGCAAATTCTTGAATTGGATACGTTTTATTATTACTCTCTGCTCAGATTAAACTCAAACCCCGTCTTTTCTGCCGCAATGTATCACTTTTCCTATCGCTGATCATATCGAAAAACGCCTTATCTTGAGATCAGGTAGTCTGATTTAATGATTGCAATTACAAAAGGAAAAGGCAGTGAATGCTAAACAATTACCGAATACAATGGTCTTCAAATTTCACATGGACCTGGTGAGAAGGTAAGCATGGCAGGCTAATGTTTGAAAAATTTCAAAAAAGCGACCATGGCGATCATTGAAAGGACATGCCGATCACGATGCAAAGTTTCCCTTACATCACCGACTACGTAAATGGGCTTTTTGATAAGGAAAAGGAGCGCTTTGACTACAAATTCATCCGCCCGATATTCACCATCTCATTCTTCTTCCTTCGTATTGTTCTTGTTCCTTTAAAGTTTATTTTCCACCGTTCCGCCTGGGGTTTCGAAAAACGGATCATCGATAGCGTCCTGGCCTTTGGTATCAAGCATTTTGCCTCCCGCGAAGCTCTCGAACTGCTGATCCGGCATGTGCAGATCGAGCCGCTGCTGTATCGCTATCTCCTTTCCGGCACGCCCGAGCGCAGGGCCGGAACCGGTGAAATGCTCAAGGGCATCGATGGAGATTTCAGTGTCAACTCTGTCCAGGATATCGTTGCGCATGGGTTGACCATCTGCCATGATGATCTCTCCTATGAAATCTTCGAACGCTTCGACAAGCGTGCTTTTCTCGATCATCTCGACTTCTATCGAAACAGCCGACCAGAAGATATCGCGCAATTCGGCAATAAGGTTTTGGAAGAGAACCGCAAACACTCATGGCAGATCTTTGGCGCAACAAACGTAGTCGTCATCGTTGTCATCACGATCACCCTATTTGCCGATTTCCATACGTCCATCCGGGCGCTCAACTCCTTTGATTCTGACTCTTTATTACTCTGGTGCTTAAAGCATATTCGTGCGGAAGACAGGCAGGCGATGATCGACCTGGATTTCTATCTTCAAACGGACACCAACCGCAGCCACTACACGAACGATGCATTCCGATCGGATCCGAACCAGTATCTTTATTATCATATTGCGTTCGACGAGTTTGCGTACGAATTATTGCGAAAGAACGGACCAGCATTGCAGCGAGGTTAAAATGACTTATTGTTACATCACGAGCACAGGTTCATACCTGCCAGGCGAGCCGGTTGATAATGAGAACCTTGGAAAATATCTGGGAAAGGTGATCGGAGAAGGACGCGTCCGAACTAAAATTCTTAAAGTCAACGGCATCGAAACCCGACATTATGCGCTGGACAATAAACAGAACGCAACCCATTCCCTTTACGAGCTGGCAGCAGAGGCCGTCAGGAACTGCCTGCCGCAGGATAAAAATCCGCTTCAAATCGACTATCTTTCGGCGGGCACGACCCATGCACCGTTTCTGGCGCCAGGAATTTCCTCCATTTTGCATGACCAACTGAGCAAGGATAAAGTCGTCAGCCAATCCCTTGAAATTAACTCTAATTCGGGCATCTGCTCTTCGGGTGCCCAGGCGATTGTCAATGCCGCCCGCGCCGTGAAATCAGGGGATGCGGAAACAGCCATCTGCGTGGGGGTTGAGCAGTCTTCCATTGGACTCAAATCAAAAGCGTTTCGTACCACGTATGATCTCCCAGCCATCCTTCGAGATGTCAGATCATCAAAATGGTTCATGTCAGTCTTCCTGCGCTTCATGCTATCGGATGGGGCTGGCTCATTTCTCCTTGAACCACAGCCGAGAGGGAATCGCATCTCATTAAATGTGGATTGGACCTACTCGCGTTCGTTTGCAAATGAGGCTCCACTCTGCATGCATATCGATAGTAGTACCATGATATTGAGTCAAAACATAAAAATTCTTGCCAGGTACATGGCGCCTCTCTCTAAGAAGGCTGTAGAGGGTGCACTGTGTGAACATGGAGAGAGGCTCGAAAACTACACGATGGTTCTCCCTCACATGTCCTCGTACTACTTCGAACCGTCCGTCAAGAAGATCATGGCCGAACTTTCACCGAACCGGGAAGTGCCCTATTGGACGAATCTGCGCACGGCTGGCAATACGGGTGCCGCCAGCATCTTTATCATGCTGGATGAATACCTGAAAACCAAAGCTGTGGCATCCGGCGACCGCCTCCTGCTTTTTGTGCCCGAGTCGGGACAATTCAACTATGTCCTCATCAGCCTTACGGTTGTTTAGCAGCACTTGGTATATCGGGAGCCTGTCGCATGAAAATCGCCGTTATTGGCGCTGGCTGTAGTGGTCTCGTAACGCTGAAATATCTTCTCGATGTATATCCAGCGCTGGATATCGTCTGCTTCGAGAAGGGTCACTCTGTGCGCGGTTGTTGGGGGGATCAGCGACCCGATTTTGTCTCCACCTCCACCAAGTACACCACGCAGTTTTCCTGTTTTCGAAAGTGGTCCCCGGAGGTAGCGCCCGAACATAATTTTGAAGAGTTCTATCGCGGCTCTGAATTCGGCGATTATCTGGAGGAGTTTGCCGCGCACTTCCACCTGAAAGAGCGCATCCGGTTTGGTGTCGAATTGCAGCATCTTCAGTGGATAGACGATTGTTGGTCACTCCGATTGCTAGAAAACGGAAAAGAACAACACGTAATGTTCGATGCAGTTTTTCTCTGTACCGGCCTGGTCAACCAAAGAGTACGATTCGGTTCTACACCGATTCCCACTACGGTAGATCCCGAAGGGATTTGCAATGCGACTGTCGTAGTGGTCGGCGGAGGCGAGTCCGCTGCGGATGTCGCTAACTATCTGGCGAAACCGGAACATAACAACACTGTCTTTCTCTCCCTGCGTTCCGGCATTCGGGTCAGCCCGCGCTATCACCCTATCCGGGGTGTACCCTCAGATTTTTTGCGTAACCGGCTGTTACTCTCTTTTGACAAAGGCCTGCGAAACTGGGTTGGGGAGCGCTTTGTGACGTTCCGCATCCGTTTTGAGCGGCTCCTGGCCAGATGGTTTCCACACAAGCAGACGAGCGCTGATCCCAATGATCAAGCCGAGGCATTAAGGCGTGAGTGGGATCTTAAACTGAAAGCCCGGGCGAAAGGCGGGCTTTTCAATGTCTTCCACAACAAGAGCGATGATTTCCTGAATGCCGTCGCGGAGAAGCGGCTGCAGATCATCGGCCCGCCCATCGATGAGCAGTGGACTGACTATTTCGACTTTGATAAATCAACAACCCTGCATCTCTCACCGGAGAGGTTGGTCCTTTCCGCTGGATATCGCTCCCAATTGACCAACCTTTCCGCAGGCACCATCCATCTGAAAGATTTCTATTACGGGTGCGTACACATCGACAGTCACAATCTATTTCTGATCGGGTTTGCGCGACCGATCATCGGGAACATTCCATCGATCAGCGAAATGCAGGCACGGTATGCCGTCGGCGTGCTTTCGGGGAAGTACGCGCTGCCAGCGGCATTGCGTGAAAAACAGAATGAAGCCTGGAATTTGTTATGCGCGGAGTACCGCACCATCAATACAGAGAACGTCTTCCCGGCAGAGCAATTCGCTTATTGTGATGCTCTTGCACAGGAAATGGACATCCTGCCAACACTTGGGAGTGTTGGATCGCTCAGGACATGGTTGAAAATCATGTTCACGCCGGCCAGCACCATGCATTACGTGGATCAGTACTTTGATCATCAGGCGATCGAGCGACAGAAGATTTACATGCCAGGGATCCTTATCGCTTTCCTCAGCCTGGTGCGACTGTTAGGATACCCTCTTCGATTAATCAAGCGCGTCGGGAAGTAAAAGTAAAGAAGGATAAGTACAAATACCGAGAACAATATGGACTGGTCAGAGTTTCAAAATGACGATTCGAACTCTGGAGAATATACTAATCCTCCCGATGGAGAGTCATTATTCAAAAAAGTGATCCATGATGTTTTGGAATGCCTAATTGGTTATAGAGAATGCATAAAATTGGCGACGACACTGAAAGAAGATATTCCTGAGAATACTTTGAGTTGGCTTTTCGAATGGAAGGATCTTACAGACACATGGATTGCAGAGATAATTTCTTTATCGAAGCAATTCAAGGAACTTCCAAGTGATAGTTCAGAGTGGTCGAACTTAATTCCTAAAGTTGGCGTGATCTTGACCAATGTACCTGAGGTACGAGCAGGAGCAAATGCCTTGACGCTGCCTTCTTCTGAAAAATCGCAACAGCTTATCACAATCTCTATTCGGTTTATCTCAACACTAAATCTAATTTGGAATGACATTCAAGCGAAAGAATATAGGCGTTTATGGACAGTACGACGATATAGTAAGCTTATTGAATAAGACCGATATGCACGCGATGCTGAGGGCGGTGATCCCTTCGCCATTAGGTGACCCGCCGCGAAAAAGGAAGTAAACTACACTCAAACCGGTTCCGTTAATCGTCCCACCCACTCCATTTTAGTTATAACCAGATCTACGTCAGCAACACCATCGCCAATGAAAAACAGTTTCCATCGGCTTCGAAATCAATCCGTCCGGATTCATGATCATCACCTGGAAATAGGGAATACCAGCTTCCCATTCGACGATCAGTTGAATTTTGATGATCCGCTCGGCACAATTTCTGTTCAATCGATCCTCGAAGCCGCAGAGGGATTTGTAGGATTTACCCATGACAATTGCCCTCTCCAGTTGGGAGTATTGGCATTCACAGTGACTGGCAAGTACCGGGCATTAGACTTGTATTTCCCCATCACGCAGATGCTCGATGAGCCAGAGATAGACCGGTTCTATCAATTGGCACAAAGTATTGCCGCACATTCCCACTTCGATTTGCAATTGCTCGGGGAGCACCGTGCAAACCTGAGTGCCCAAATGCCGCCTGGCATTCGGCAGGTGGTCGCCGGACAGATCGCCGAAGTTTTTTTCCAACGAGGCGAACTGCTCGAACGCTTTCTGTCTACGCCCCGCCACATCCGGCTCTATGCGACTCCAAAAGCCTTTGAACAGGATGACGGCGCGGCCGGCGGCGATTATGATCCTCAGCGTGAAAGTATCCAATTGGTGCTGGCGCGGCTCTTTGAAGGCTTCTTTGGGGAGACAGCCGGAGTCTGCCCATTCCTGCATGAGTTCGGTCACATGCTCGACCACTTCGACGCGGCGACAGGCAGGATGGGACGCAGTGAGGGATTGCTTCCAGGCTTGAGTCCTAGGGATGGCAGCCTGTTCAACCCGCGCGCCAACGCTCTGTTTATCAAAGGAAAGCGTCTAGAGTTGGAGCGCTATCTTGCCCGCCATCAGGGCTTCTCAAAGGCCACCAGTTCCTTACCCATCGGGCATCCCTATGTCTTTCAAAACGATGGTGAATTCATCGCGGGCTATTTTGAAATGTTCTTCCGCAACCCAAACTATTTCGCAAGCCAAAATCAGGAACTGTACGCAGCTTTCGTGGAGTTGTTCGGTTATGATCCCCGCAATGCCTGGAAGCAGGATTTTCCCTTTTATATCGAGCAGAATCGAAGCTTCTATTTCAGTGGGCAGCGGCCCCGGCCGCCGCACCTGACGATACCCAATGACCGAGGAGTAACGTGATGATTATTGATAACGAGATGTTACGGCACCAGTTTGGCGCGGCCATTGATATGTTAAGCGACGTTCTGCGCGACTGCCCGGATGAACTATGGGAAAAGAGACTCTGGCAAGATGAGCCAGATCAGTGGGTGGCAGCTGGTTTCTTAACGTTCTGGTATCTGGGCTACCATACGCTATTCTGGCTGGACCTATATTTAGCTGGGGCGGAAGAGGACTTTGCTCCGGCTGCGCCATTTGACCTGGTTGAGATGGAATGAGGTGAGGCCCTGCCCCGGACCTATGCACGCGCAGAACTGCTGGGCAACCTGGATGACTGCCGCCAAAAGGGCCAGGATACCATTGGCACTCTGTCAACGGAACAGGCGTACCGCTTGTGTCGGTCTCCCTGGCAGAGCTGCCCTTTGCGGAGCTGCAGCCGTACAGCCTGCGTCATGTGCAGGAACACGCCGCGCAACTGCGCATGTTCCTGGGACAGCAGGCGGGATAAACCACAAAGTGAGTATTCCAGGCTCAGTAAAATCTCCTTTACTGAGAGAGTCAGACAATGCAAAGGCGCGGAGAGATATCTATAGTTCTATTTGGTTTCCACAGGAGGACGATAGCGTACGAACAAGCGCATGTTACCAAGACGCAAATGGGAACCACTGTCTAATGGATAAGATTTGTGGGGAACCAGCCTTTCTTCATTCAGCCAGGTTCCGTTTGCACTGCCCAGGTCGAGCACTTCGTATCCATTTTCTGCCCGTCGGATGACCGCGTGCCGTCGGGATAGCCCCAGGTGATATCCGCCCAATTGAGAAAGATCAAGCAGGCCTTCTGAGGCTGCCCCTACCTTGCGACCAATGACAAATTCCCCTTTGGAATCGATATAAACCGGGTTGAATCCCCCTTCGACATAGACCGCGATCCCGCTGTCAGGAACTGGTGTCTCATCGACAAGCCAGTCTTTAATTCTCTCTGGACTCACTGCCTGCATATTGGTTGTTTTGGTTCTGGCCCCGGGGTCCAAAAAAGGATCTTCCAGCGCTGCGCCGCAGTTCCCACAAACAACGGCTTCGAGTTCGTTTTTCGTGTTACAAACGGAACAGATATTCTCAATCATATTCATGATAATTTCTCCCAAACAATGAATCCTTTGCGCCAACCATGGCACATCTAAATCTTACACCGGATGGCTTGAAATTTCAACAACAAACACAAGGCCAGCACATTTCAAATCTATCAGTATTCAAGGCAGTGCAGGTGCAGGTTAGTCTCATGAGACTGTCGCCGGATCCGCCTAGAACGCCGGAGGGCAGGCTGAAATTCCCTGTCGAAAGCGGATCGAACTCCCAGCAGATACGAAACCATGTAAAATCGAAAGAGAAACTTCCCTGGAAGAGAGTATCAGTTCCTGACAACCGGAACAGCCAGCCCACACCCTCAAAGGAGCAGAAGCCGTGAAGGATATACATATTGGATTGATCGGTACCGGCGGGATGGGCAAAGCCCACGCCACCGCGTTTAAGAATGTCCCCCTGGTGTTTGGCAATGAGCCGGGCAGACCAGTTCTGGAAATCGTTGCGGACGTCGAGGCGCATGCCGTGGAGAAATGGGCCGGAGAGTTCGGCTTCCCTCGCTGGACGACCCGTTGGCGGGAGATCATCGAAGATCCGCGCGTGGAGGTTGTCGATATCACAACTCCCAATCATTTACACGCTGAAATGGCGATTGCCGCGGCCCAGGCGGGCAAACATATCTATTGTGAAAAACCTCTGGCAACGACCTCCGCCGATGCAGCCCGCATTGTCGAAGCAGTAGAAAAAAACGGCGTCATTAACATCGTAGGCTTCAACTATCTGAAGAACCCGGCCCAGGCGTTTGCACACGAGATCATCACATCCGGGGATTTAGGCGAGATCACTTTGTTCCGAGGCACATTCGACCAGGACTTTCTCGCCGACCCCGATATCCCATTTAGCTGGCGATTGGATCGTAGCCTGGCAGGTACGGGGGCGTTGGGCGATCTGGGTTCGCATACGATTGCCTTCGCTAATTTTTTGGTGGGTGACATCCTTGAAGTCTGCGGGCTGAACGCTACGAAGATCAAGGAGAGAGCGGTACCCGCGGCTGGCTCGGGCTACGCGGCGACTGCACAAAGCGGCGCGGAGCAGCGAGCTGTGGAAAATGAAGATGTGATGGAGTTCCTGATCCGTTTTGAGAATGGAGCCATTGGAACCATTGGCACCAGCCGCATCGGCATGGGACGCAAGCTCGGATTGGGCTATGAGATTCAGGGCACGAAGGGAAGTCTGTTTTACAACCAGGAACGCATGAATGAGATCCGGCTCTATCGCAATACCGACCCGGACCGCGAGAAGGGCTATAAAACCATTTACATCGGGCCAGAGCATCCCGGCTATAAAGCCTTCTTCGGTCTGGCAGGGATCGGCCTGGGGTACAACGACCAGAAGATCATCGAGGCCCATGACCTGATCACCGCCATAGCCCTAGGTCAAGCGGTCCAACCTGACGTCCGCTTTGCCTATCAGGTGAATAAGGTCATCGATGCGGTTGACCTTTCGTGTCAGGAGCATCGCTGGGTATCCGTCAGCGAATTTGACACAGACGTTGATCGGGCTTAGATACAAAGGAAGCTACCATGCGAATAGGTTTAGTCACCGATAGTCTAGGTTCTCTGTCGTTGGATGAGATGCTGGAAACCGCCGCCAGATTGGGCATCCAAACCCTTGAATTTGGTTGTGGCGGCTGGTCATCGGCACCCCATGTGAATCTGGATCTTCTGTTAGAGGATGAAACAGAACGAGGGAACTTCGCCGCGAAGATACGGGCTCACAGCCTGGAGATTAGCGCGCTGAATTGCTCAGGGAACCAACTGGCGCCGGGCGAGCGGGGCAAGTCCAGCGAACGAGTTGTTCGCAACACAATAAAGCTGGCCCGCTTACTGGACATCCAGCGGATCGTGATGATGTCTGGCTTGCCCGGCGGTCCGGGCGATCGGAATGCGAATTGGATCACTACCGCCTGGCCCCCCGAGGGACAGGAAATCCTGCGCTATCAATGGGACGAGGTGGCAATCCCCTACTGGCAGGACCTGGTCAGGGAGGCTCGCCAGAACGGCGTCGAAAGAATCTGTGTGGAGCAACATGCCCATCAACTCGTGTACAACACCGAGACGTTACTCAAACTTCGTGATGCTGTCGGTGAGGTGGTGGGCGTTAATTTTGATCCCAGTCACGCCCTCTGGATGGGTGGCGACCCTCTGCGCGCGATTCGGCAACTACGGGGCGCAATCTATCACGTCCACGCCAAGGACACACGTATCGATCCCCAAAACAGTGAGATCAATACATTATTGGAAACAAAACCAAACGAACGTGTCGCAGATCGTTCCTGGAATTATGTGACCCTGGGCTATGGGCATTCCGAACTCTGGTGGCGTGATTTTGTGATCCAGTTGAATCAGAATGGCTATGACGATGTCTTGAGCATCGAACACGAAGATTACAGCCTGCCGCCCGTTGTCGGAGTCAGTCAATCAGTGGACCTGTTGAATCATGTAACCGGAAACAGCTTCACCAACAAACAATCCAAAATATAGTCTGCGCCAAATCAGGTTATTAGGCAATTGTAAAGGCATGAATTGCATGCCATAATTTTGTCGAGCTGACGAAATTATGGCATGTAAACGCGGCTGGTAGCTTGACTACTAAAAAAATGAGGCGAGTGGGGATTCATGGACCAAAGCAAAGATGCGACAACTTCCTATCTCGAAGGTTACACAGCCTATGGTGAGTTTATTATGCAAAAGCTAAAGATGCGAAAATGAGAAGCCGCACCGGATTACAGATGACAAAACAGAACATATGTCCTATAATCTATCTGGCTTACTGATATCACGATCGGTGATAACAACCTCCCCAATTCCTATCAGGAGATGAATGATGAGTGAAATTTCGGAAACCCCTGCAAAGACTGAAGCCTGGCCCAAAGGGATATTCGCAATAACGCTGTTTACCGAGGATCTTGAACTCTCCAAAGACTTCTATCAGAGGGTCTTTGGTCTGCCCATAGACTTTGAAGATCCCAACTCAGCCGTCTTTAAATTTGGTGACACTCTGGTCAACTTATTGAAGATCACCGAAGCGGATGAGCTCATCAAGCCCGCCAAAGTGGCGAATCGCGAATCTGGAACCCGCTTTGTGTTCACGATCATGGTTGAGGATGTGGATGCAATGTGTGCCGATTTGGTCCATCGTGGAGTGAAACTATTAAATGGGCCAATGGATCGACCCTGGGGTATCCGTACGGCTAGTTTTGTGGATCCTGCAGGCTACATTTGGGAAATCGCTAAATAAACGATCTCTAACCCGTGACGCCCGCAAGGAAGGGATGCGACTCCTTGGATAAATATTTAGAAATTGTTTTTCAAATCAGCGCGAGGATTTTGGAGCGTTACGATTACATGGTCGAAGCAACGGAAGGATATGTCCGGGTTGCCAGACGATGAGAACACAAACTGGTGGCGCTCGCAGGAGCGCCGTCAGTTTTATCAATCGCTTCCCCGTTCCTTCTCAGACCCATTGGAAGCATATTGCATAAGGGGTTAATCCTCATAGACCGAATTCGCCAGGACAAGCGGATAGGTGCTTTGGTGAACAAGTGAGTGAGAACGTTGTGCGCCACAATGGACATGCATTGGTGTTAGGATGTAATCTCCTCTCTCGAGGGCGTGTCCTTGGTATCCTCACACCAACTTTGCTAGCTGGGTGGGGACGCCGAAGGGATGTGTGGCGTCGGGTGCTCCCGATTTGGCTATTGGAACAGCTTTGTGCCCAGTCCGTGCCTGTGTTTGGGAGGCCCACCCGAATCCTGCTTGCATGAGATGACCTGGAATGGTCAAGCTCGAATTGGTGTATGGAACACACTTCACCCATCAAGTGACACTCCCACCTTACGTTAAGACAGAAAGGAGATCGAATGAGCAAACGTTTCTTTGGATTCGATTTGCACAAGAATTTCATTGTTGTTGCCGCAGTCAATGCCAGGCAGGAAGTAATCTTCAAACCACACAAGATCAATTCAGCGGACTTGGAGGAGTGGATTTCCAAAAACATTACTCGTCACGATGAAGTTGTCATTGAAGCCATGAGTTGTGCCTGGATCATCTATGACGTTTTAGTTCAATATGCTTCTCGGGTCATTGTTGCACATCCATATCATGTCAAACTCATCGCTTCATCCTTTGTCAAAACGGATAAACGGGATGCAATTGCATTGGCTAAGTTGTTGGCCGCTAATATTCTGTCTGAGGTTTGGATTCCACCAAAGCCCGTACGCGAGTTGCGTTCCCTCATAAATCATCGCAATTGGTTGGTCCAGAGACGTGCAGATGCAAAATGCAGACTGCGAGGACTCTATCAACAATATCGCATCGTTGCGCCAAGTGGACGAAAGGCGTTCGAAGCAGAGTATTGGAACAATCTAAATCTCCCACGGGCGGAGATGTTAAGGGCTCGTCACATCAGTGAGGAAATCCAGTTACTTACCCAGCAAATCCAAGAAGCAGAAGAGGAGCTTGCACAGTTAAGCGTTCAGGAGCCTTGGGCAAAGGATGTACCTTATCTGCTTCAACTGCCGGGCATCGGACTCCTCAGTGCCATGACTATTCTGGCCGCTGTGGGTGCCATTACCCGTTTTCCAAATTCCAAAAAGCTGGTCGGCTATGCCGGGCTGGGTGCACGAGTATATTCCTCTGGTGAGACAACGAAAACTGGTGGCATCACTAAACAGGGGCGTGCGGAATTACGATATGCCATGATCGAGGCTGCTTGGAATGCCATCAAGAACAGTCCTTTCTGGAAGAAGAAATATGAGCAACTTACGCGTCGCATGGACAACCAAAAAGCTGCAACAGCCATTGCTCGGAAGCTTCTAGTGGTTGTTTGGAATGTGCTCACCAAGCGCGAGCTGGACCGTGAGATACGAGCAGACAAGCTCGGCGCAAGCCTCATGGACTGGGGTGTGAAACACCGTCTGGCGACTTCTTTGGGCATGAAACGTGAGGAGTTTACAGCAAAGCAGTTGGATAAACTTGGCATCTCGCTTGAAAAAGTCAGGTATTGTACGCGGGTCTATTCCATTCCAACCACAGAACTACAAAGCAGTGAGCGGCGTCCCAAACAGAAATATTCTGTGAACTCCACATAGGAGATGGTGCCAAGCACCATTTTACGGGTTCGCCGCTCAATCCCATTATACAACTGTGACAAACGTTTCGCGCAATTGCGAAGCTGTGATTTTATGTTGTTAATGTACGGTCTGGCTGCTGGCAACTGGAGATATAACCAAGACAAAAGCAAAATGGCCGCAAGACAATAACTTGCTTCTACTTTCTTATGAGGAACGTTGTACCAGGAACCTCGCTGACATATTGTTCGAGTTCGCTCACCAAATTGTCATAGACGGAGTCTGGCGCGGGAGACCGATCGGTTACATCGAAAAAATCAATATAATAGTCATTTGGTTCAAATGGGCTTGCACCAGAAATGACAATATCCTCGCTTCTCATGTAGATTTGGAATTTTTCATCACTTGAGGAGAGTGTATCTATCGATATTGAAAAACCATTCGCCTTGGCGAATTTGCGTAGTTGATCAAAAAACTCTTCCCGTCGATTCAGATCAATCGTTATTACCAAGTCCCTTCTGGCTTCTTGTCTATTATCATTCGGGTACAAGACATTACATCCTAAAATAATTAGTAGCAACAAAAGCCTGGCCCCGATTCTAGCCAATCTGATTGACATCCTAGCTCCTTTCACGAGCGTCCTTGACTCATTCGAGATGCTTTCACCAGCAAATGATGCCTCGAATCAACTTTTCAAGGCGTTGACTTTCGATGTAATGACGCATCTCATTGTCGACAATGGTGAAGATTATTGCTCCAGACCCTTGATTCACGACATCCATCAAGAAGTAGATGTTATTGCCAGTGCCATGAGTCTGGACATACCACGCATTGCCCGCTGGGACGACCTGCCTGTCAACTTGCCCTTTGTGGAAAATATGGGTAGGCTCGGATATGTTGGTTACTTCCAACCCACCCTTAGAGACGATTGACTGAATAGCACCAAGTCGTTCAACAGGTAATCCTTCTAATTCATATCCCTTGAACCACACAAAGGGTGGCACAAAATTCTCCTGACCTAGCTGTACAGGCTTGGAAGGATCCTGACCCGGGAATGTGAATCTAGATAGGGCGTCCACGACTTCTTCCTGTGAGCAACTGAGCCATGCAGAACATACCAAATTAAATGCTGAATAGTCATGATAGTGAGGATTGTCTGGTGAGATAGATCCTGAATTATCTCGGCAAGGACCAACGATTGGATACTCCCAGACTCGCCAGCCCGTCATCATATTACTACCATCAATCATGAAACACTGCCCGGATGGATCGGTGCGGTTGATGGGGTTCCCTTCCACATACACCCATCGATTGAGAGAAAGTGGTTTGCTATAATCACCTTGCCATGAATCTTTGGTGAGGAATCGTCCAGATTCGGGTGAATAGTAGCGAGATCGTAGGTAAATTAACCCTTGACTCGTATATTCATTGGTGTACGCATCAGGGTGTATAACTTGGATGCGGATCAACAACCACGTGAATTCTTTGCGATCCATCCTCATGTTCCAGGTATGGAGGCTGGTCCCGGTGGCGGGTCAACAGGCAGGATAAGAGCAGGAAGAGGCGATTGGGAAAAATCCAGGTCATTCAACAAATCGCCAAGTTGGAGATTATTTTCACGCACAGACGGCCGTGGATCTGGTCGTCCATTTGTCTTTGGATCAATTCGCTGTCCTTCCAGAAAAATATCCTCAATAAATTTCAGGTAAGCATCGAAACTCAAGGTCTGATGGTCAATCAGTCCTTTTTTCACATACGGGCTGATGAGGAGGGCCGGAACGCGTAAACCGTAACCATTCATATCTACTTTAGGTGGAGGGACATGATCGTAGAAACCGCCCCAGTCATCCCATGCCAGGATGATCACTGTGTTATCCCAATAGGAGCTCTGCATAATGACGTTGATCAAGCCTGTCACATAAGCCTGCCCGGCATGAATCGATGAGGAGGGGTGTTCGCTAACGCCATTTTCCGGAATGATCCAGGAGACGGATGGCAGTTTCTTATTTTTCAGATCGGTGAGGAAGACTTCCGTCTTACGGATGTAATTAAGCTGACCGTTGTCATGGACGGTGGTAAAGTTGGGAAGCGGATTCATCACGCCGGGAACATCCAGCTTCATGGGCTGTTGGTCACAAAACATCTGATCGTTGGCACAATCGGGTTCGATCCCCTCAGTCAGGTAATAGCCCCAACTCACGTTATGTTTGTGCATGAGATACGTCAGGTCTGTCCAGGCGTAATCCTCTTTTCTACTTCCACTCGCCAACCCTGCCGCGGGATTGTTGATATTATCCACACAACTCATCGGGTCATCGGGGTTGGAGCATGTGGCTGACCAGCCTGAGACCATGAAGAGATGCGCAGGTAGACTCCAGGATGCGCTCGGTTCAAACATACGGTCATGCAGCACAAAGTTTTGTGCGTAAGCCCAGTAGTTGGGAATTTCGCGGGCATCGTGCCAGCCCATAACGTCTGGACCCTGTTCGGCGGACGTGCAGCCGGGCATGTTGGGATTCGAGCAGTAACCACTGCGCCCGTCCATCACTGAAATGACGAATCCATCCATTTTTCCACCATTGACATCCTTGGTGGCAGCGGCCCATCCATGCGGTCCACCATAGTTGATGTCGCTTGAATCATGGAAGGGCTTGATGCATTGTCCGGTGACGGGGTCATTTGTACAGACGGTTGGTATGCCATTCCGCATCGGGATTCCATCTGCTCCAGGATACGTACCAAAGTAGTGATCGAACGAGCGGTTCTCCTGCATAATGATGACAATATGCTCAATCTTTTCCCGGGCAAGTGCCAATTGCGGCGGGACCGCTGTGGAATTTAACGAGACCGTTGGAATAGCATCCTGCGTGCAGGCAGTCAAAATCAGTGCGACGACCAGCAGGTTGAGGAAGTTTCCCGGTTTCTTTTTCATTGCGCCTCCTGTTCGAAAAGATCTTCATGTGCAACAAAATGTCTACCGTATAATGAAACTACCGAGGCAAATTATACAAGCAATATGATATGGCAACGAGCTTGCTCCGCAGGGATCTTTGACCCGGCTGCCAATCGATTGGGAATATAATCTCTGTATGTAACCCTGGTCGATTTGCTTCTGATCCTCAAGGAGATGTAATGAACCTTCGCGACATTTTATTACTCTATGACTACAACTATTGGGCAACCCGC
>Ga0065704_10000052_pt1 | contig 16951 bp, 17 predicted proteins | sample SwiRhicommuniRL2_FD_59091 | JGI IMG/M metagenome (GOLD analysis project Ga0065704, IMG submission 59091) | Switchgrass rhizosphere bacterial communities from Rose Lake, Michigan, USA - RL2 v2 (version 2) | ecosystem: Host-associated > Plants > Roots > Rhizosphere > Soil | place: East Lansing, MI
CTTAAGCGGGATTTTCTAATTTGGCTCCTCTGACTGGACTCGAACCAGTGACATACGGATTAACAGTCCGCCGTTCTACCGACTGAACTACAGAGGAATCGTTGGAACGGGGCGAATAATAGCGACTGCCCCGTGGCATGTCAAAGGGGAAACTGAATAAATGTGTGCGTTTGCTGATACTTTAGCCAAGTTGTTGAGAATAGAGTCAAAAAGGCCCGTTTTCATATTGAAGCAGGCCTTTTTCGGTCTTAACGCAATTCACGACAAGCGCGGGTGATTCGCTCGCAGGCTTCCTGCAACCGGTTGTCATCGATGGCATAAGCAATACGCAAATAACCCGGCGCACCAAAAGCAGAACCCTGAAGCGTGGCGACATGGCCTGATTTCAGCAGATAAGCTGCAAAATCTTCATCTGTTCTGAGAATATCGCCTGAAGGTGTCGTTTTACCTGACATCCCCTGACAATTAGCGAAAACGTAAAATGCGCCCGGCGGCGTTTCGGCACTCAGGCCGTCAATGGCATTCACGCAGTTCATGATCAGGGTGCGACGGTGCGTCAGGATGTCGATCCAGTCCGCGATGAATGCATTGCCCTGTTCCAGAGCGGCAACAGTCGCGGCCTGAGAAATGGAGCTGGGGTTGGAAGTGCTTTGCGACTGCAAAATTTGCATGGCAGAAATCAGCCACGCGGGGCCGCCCGCATAACCCAAACGCCAGCCGGTCATTGAATAGCCTTTAGAAACACCGTTTACGGTCAGGATCCGCTCTTTCAGACGAGGTTCGACTTCGGCGAGTGTGGCGAAAATACCGGGCACAAAACAAATTTGTTCGTAGATGTCGTCTGCCATCACCAGCACCTGCGGATGCTCCAGCAGAACGGCGGCCAGTGCGTGGAGTTCGTCAGCTGAATAGACTGCCCCGGTCGGATTGTTCGGGGAGTTGAGGATGACCCAACGTGTTTTCGGGGTGATTGCGGCGGCTAAAACTTCCGGCTGCAATTTCCAGCCATCACTTTCCAGACAATGAACAATCCGCGGTTCACCTTCCGCCAGTGCCACCATATCCGGATAAGACACCCAGTAAGGGGCCGGGATAATCACCTGATCGCCAGACGAAACGGTGGCCAAAAGTGCGTTGAAAATGAGTTGCTTGGCGCCACTGCCCGCGATGACTTCATCCGGGCGGTAGCTGATCCTATTTTCACGATTAAACTTAGTCATGATGGCGTGTTTAAGCGCGGCGGTACCGGCAACGGCAGTGTATTTTGTGTCACCTTGTACAATCGCGTCGATGCCGGCCTGCTTAATATGTGCGGGAGTATCGAAATCCAGCTCACCTTCGCCCAGGTTGATGACATCAGTACCTGCCGCGCTGAGCGCACGAACCTGGTCGGAGATCGCCGCTGTCGGCGAAGGGCGCACGCGACGCAAACGAGGTGCAAGAAATTCAGCAGACATTGTTTCCCCTGTATGAACAATAACAAAATTGTATTATGTGAATCATTAAAACCAATTTAAACTTACCATTCTTCTTTTTGCTTTGCTCATAATTTCTTCGTGCTGAGCGGTATTTTACTGACGGAAACGGCAGGGCAGCGGGTATTGCTGGCGGTGAGCCTGCGGGCTGTCTGAACTTTTCATTTATAATTCAAGGTTGTCTTATGGCTTTTATTTTTGTTGCACATGACACACCTGAGCCGTCGCTGTACGGTGCGATGGCGGCAATACTGGCGGCACAAAAGGATTTACCGCTGGCGCATCTGCCGGTGAGCTGGGATACCGCACGCTACCCTGATGCCTGCCAGCACGTCGTTGGTGAAGGGCAACGGGTAACCAGCGGGTTGCTTTGGGCAGAACGGCTGATTTTGCAAAGTGCCGGTAAAGTGATGAAGTTGGAAGAATTGCTGAAGACGTATGGCATCGGGGATGTGGTGATCCCCCTCGGGCCAATACAGATCATTCAGTTCACTCAAATTGCACGGCAGGTTCGCGAAAACGCGTTTGACTATGAATTGATTACGGTTGAGCGCGAAAATCAGGGGTATATGTTCAGGCGGCACGGACTGACGGATGAAGCCGCCGGATGCTGGTGGCGTGATCGTTATGGGCGCTGGATAAATCACGATACGCCGCCACAAACCACCACTTCGCTGCGTATCGCGCTGGTCGGTGCGCAGTCCGAGCAGTGCACGACCTATCCGGCCACGCTCGCTGCGCTGGGTGATGCCGCGGATGCTTTATCAGTGTCGCTTGATATGGTGTATGCCGCGCCCCAGGTGCTGGAAGATCATCTGCATGAAGTGATGGAAAACGTCGATGGCATTTTACTGCCGGGCGGATCCGCGATGTGTAATGTTACCGGACAGATTTGTGCCGCACATTACGCCCTGAATCGCCATATTCCCATTCTCGGCTTGTGCCTGGGCATGCAAACCATGACTACGGCCATCGTGCAGAACATGATGGGTTCTGCGAAAGCCAATCTGGCGGAAGCGGATCCTGATGCTGATATTAAAACTTTTGTGCCGCTAACGAATACGCCCACATTTCCGGTTCACCGCCTCGGGGATCATCGGATGCATTCCCGCCCCGGCGAGCCGGTTCGGTCATGAGATTCTTGGCGATGAATTTATCGTGCGCTACAACCACCGTTTTCACCTTGCACCTGAACTGAAACCGGATCTGGAAAATCACGGATTNCTGATCAGCGGGACCGATGCCACCGGCAAGATTGCTGACGGAATCGAATTCACNCGCCATCCGTTTTATCTCGGCGTGCAGGGCCACCCGGAGTTGTCATCACTGCCNGTGAAACCTCACCCGTTGCTGATAGCTTTTCTGAAAGCGGCGTCAGCTCAGCACGGATAAATTGACGGCACCATGAAAAATCCCCGCCTGCAAAGACGGGGATTTTTGCTTAAAGCGGGTTACTTCAGGGTGACGCCGGAGCGCGGATCGGCGGCCAGACGGCGCAGTTCCTGCTCCACCAGCCCGATCACATCAGCTTGCAGATCAATCAGCGGGGCGCGCACATGGTGACCGTCAAAACCGCGCAGGTTCATGGCCGCTTTTACCAGTTGCGGCTGACCGAAACGGCGGGCCAGCGCCCGGTACGGATACCACAGACGGTGCAGTTCGCGTGCGGTGCTGGCATCGCCGCTTTCCAGCGCACGATAGGTTGCCAGAATAATTTCCGGCAGAGCGCCGCTGTTGGTGGTGCTGATGCCGTCAAAACCACACATCATCGGCCCTAAAAATGCCAGATCGGAGGCGCAGAACAGACGCAGACGCCCGCCAAGACGGTTGGCAATCTGGTCGATGGCGGTCGGGTTCAGATCACCTTGTTTGATACCCACCACGCCGTCGATGTCGGCCAGTTGCTCCAGCACTACCGGCGGCAACGTAATGCCGATACCCGGTGCGTTATACACCAGAATACCGGTGCGTGATAACGGTGCCATCTGTTTGAAGAAGCTGATAATTTGCGCGTCGGTCACTTCAGAAACAAACGGCGGCGTGACCATCGGCAGGCCACCCAGATCGCCCGCCAGTTGCGTTAAATCACGCACGACACGGACATCTGAACCTGCGCTGCACAACATCACCGGCACGCGGTCACCCACCACTTCCATCACATGGTGGAACAGCGTGGCGCGTTCGTCGGCGGTCATCGCCGGGAATTCACCGTACGTGCCGCCAATCAAAATGCCGTCATAACCGAGGCCGATGACCCGCTCAATGTTGCGGGATAACCCGGCAAAATCAAACTCGCCGCCCGCCGTAAAAGGCGTCACGGTAATATTAAAAATACCTTTCAGGCGCGCCTGACTTTCACTGATGTCTTTCATTTATTCAATTCCCATCATCTGGTTAAAAGCAAAATCAAAGTAAGGTCAGCGGACGATCCACTGTGCCGAGGGCGCGATAGCCGGTTTCGGTCACCACAATGGTTTCACTGACACCGACGGTGAATTCGCCGTAAATGCGCAATGCAGGCGGAATGTGGAAGGTCATTCCCGGCTGTAATTCGGTGGTGATGCCGCTGTAAAGGCTGAGGATCGCGCCTTCGCCCCAGTCCGGTGCGAACGAAATACCAATCGAATAACCGGTGCGTTTTTTGAAGTTATCGGTATAGCCAGCGCGGTCGATAACGGCCTGACAGGCCAGATGCGGCGCTTCGCATGTCGCGCCCGGACGGATGGCATCGAGTGCAGCCTGCAACGCTTCCTGACAGACTTTTTCCATTTCCAGCGCCACGGCTGGCGGTTTGCCGAGCCAGGCGGAGCGCATCAGGGCCGCGTGATAACGGTCGTGAGTGGCGGCCATTTCAAGGAAAATCGGGTCGCCCCCGAGAATTTTACGGCGTCGCCATGTACCGTGCGGCACACCGGTGCGCGGGCCGCTGGAGACCAGCGGTTCCATGCCCATATATTCGGAACCGGCGGCAATCGCTGCCCCCATCATGGCGGAAACCAGATCGTTTTCTGTCGCACCTGCGGCAATCGCCGCGCGGCCTGCCAGCATGCCAGCGTCAACGTAACGGGCGGCGTGCGCCATTTTTTCCAGTTCTGCGGCTGATTTCACGGCGCGCAGTTGCTCGATAACACCAGCCGCATCCTGGATCGTGCCGATTTCAGCCTGTAAGGCTTCGTATATTGCGATCGGCAGAAACCAGCCGCGTTTATCGATACCGATCCGGCTCTTCATCCAGCCACGCGCTTTCAGCACATCGAGCAGGAAATTCACCGGATTATCGCCATCGGTATAAATCGCCGCATCGCGGATAAAGGTGTTGGAGATGAAGTTGAAATACTCAAGCTGGCGGATAACAAACACCGGATCGCCTTCCACCGGCAGTACCAGCGTCTGGAAAGTGTAATAGCCCGGTGTTTGCTGACCTGTCAGGTAAAAGATGTTTTCCGGCCCGGTGATCACCATCACGTCCAGACCGGCTTTCACCAGTAACTGACGCGCCTTCGCCATGCGCTGCCGATATTCTTCTTCGTGAAATGCAGATTCTGCGCCTGGCACGACGCGGCCCGTATCGGGTAATGATGTTGCTGTCATTGTTCAAACTCCTGAATAAATTCTGCCTGGGAAGGGGTGAAGCGGATACCCAGCCCCGCGCCCGGCGGGCTGCTGAGTAACCCCTGATGATAGGAAAGGCCGTGAACCGGGTCGTTACCCAGCCCGTCGGCACCGTAAAGTTCGGCGTAAGCGGGCTGGCAGGCGCGGGCGACGTGCAGGGCGGCGGCGGTAGCGGCACCGCCTTCGTTCATCTGACCAATCATGAAGGGCACGCCCGCTGCCGTAAGACGTCGTGCGGCAGCCATTGTCGGCGCAATGCCGCCCATTTTGACCAGTTTGAGATGCGCCATAATCTTGCCGTTCAGCGCCAAAATGCGTTCTAAATCCGCCTCGCTGCTCATGCTTTCATCGAGCATCAGCGGCACCGGACTGGCTTCGGCCAGCGTCGGATAATAGTGCGCATTAGCGTCAGAAACCGGCTGTTCGAGATAACTCATGTCAAACTTCGCCAGCGAGATTAAATGGCTGCGCGCGGCTTCCGGCTGCCATTGGCCGTTGGCATCTGCGGACAAACTGATTTCGTGCCCGAAACGTCGGCGCAGCGCACTGAGCCGTGCTTCATCTTCTTCGAACGAAGCCACGCCGACGCGCAGTTTAAGCTGTGTAAAACCGCGATCCACATACGCCGTCGCCTGTTGCAGCATCTGCGCCATCGGCGTCCAGAACAGCGTCTGGTTGGTGTGATAACTCACCGTTTCGCTATTATCTGCGCCCGCCAGTTGCGCCACGCTGATGCCTTCCTGACGCGCGATCAGATCATGCAGCGCGATATCCAGCAGCATGCGTGTCGGTGCCAGAAAATCCGCCAGCCGTTGCGGCAGATTGAGCAAAATTGTGCTGGCAGGCTGACTGAGATCCAGTTGCTGCAACGCACGGATCACATCACTCAACACCCGTTCGGCGCTGTAACCATTGAGATACGCCATGTTGATGCGCACTTCGCCCAGCCCGTTGAAGTTTTTGTCTTCAAGCAGCAGATACAAGGTGTCCAGCCCCGGCACACTGCCCGACGAGGCGGTATAAAGTTGCAGATGCGGATACCGCAGGTCGGCGCGATATAATGTCGCTTTCACCGTTTTCCCCTCAGCGTTTGAGCATTTTTAAGGCAACATCGCAGTAAATTTTGCTGCCTGCNANGAATTCATCGATGGGGATAAATTCATCAGGTTTATGCGCGACGGCCAGCGAACCGGGGCCGATGATGATGCCTTTAGTNCCCAGACTGCGAAAATGCACCAGATCGCATCCNCCCTGAAAACCGAACGGGCCGGGTTCAGGATTGCCCTGGGCGGCGCAGGCTTCAACGCCCGCCCGCACAATCGGATCGTCNGAATCGGTTTCGGTCGCACCGCCGGTGGTGGGTTTGTAGGTGATGATTTCACTGCGCACACCGAATTTTTCCTGCGCCAGTTGCAGTAAATCCTGAATTTCCTGTTTCACGGCGTTTTCGTCTTCGCCCGGCACCATACGCCGGTCGAGCAATAATTCGCAGGCGCCCGGCAGCACGTTATCGGCATGCCCGCCGCTAATGCGCGTGACCGTCAGGCTGGCGTTACCGACCAGCGGATGGCAGCGACAACGCACGGTATGTTCATGCGTTTCTTCCACCAGACCGAGCAGTTGCGCGGCACGGAAAATAGCGTTCTCGCCCAGCTCCGGTGTGCCGGAATGCGCGGTGACGCCATGAACGCGAACCAGCGGACGTAAACTGCCTTTGTGCGCCGAGTATGTGGTGTTGGACGTCGGTTCGCCGATCACCACGTAATCGATATGCGCCGGGGCTTCGCGCACATAAAACTTCGCGCCTTCGCTGGCGACTTCTTCGTCGGCGACAAAAATCGCCATCAGCGTGCCGCGCCAGTCATTGCGGTTGGCCGCGAGCCAGCGCATGGCTTCGATCATGGCGATCAGCGGGCCTTTAGCGTCGCAGGCTCCGCGGCCATACAACCGCCCGTCGCGTTCGGTGAGGGTGAACGGATCCTGCTGCCAGCCTTCACCGGCCGGTACGACGTCGATGTGGGTATTAAAGGCAAAGCACGGGCCGCTGCCGTTTTCCAGCCTGCCAATCACGTTGGTGCGTCCCGGTGCGTACTCGCTGAGCGTCAGGTCGAAGCCGATGTCGCTGAGCATGGCGCTGATAAGCTCTGCGGCCTCGCGTTCACGTCCCGGCGGGTTTTCGGTATTGATCGCCACCAGTGCGGCAAGATCGCGTTTCATTCTGCTGATATCGGGCGATGAAAGACTCATCGGTGTCTCCTGAAAAACAGTTTTGTGGCAAAAGTCAGGCCCCTGGTGAGGGCGCAATAGGTGTTTTGAGAGTGCTGAAAAGGATCAATGTAAGATTTGATCTAAGAAACGTTGTGCCCGCAGGCTGACATCGCCGCCGAAGAATTTTTCGCCGGTCGCGTTTTCGATGATTTCGCCGTTTTCCATAAAGACGATGTGATTGGCTGCACGTTTCGCGAAGCCCATTTCATGCGTGACCACAATGCTGGTCATGCCTTCGGCGCTGAGATCGGCCATCACGTCGAGCACTTCGCGGATCATTTCCGGGTCGAGCGCCGAAGTCGGCTCGTCAAACAGCATCAGTTTGGGTTTCATCGCCAGTGCACGGGCAATGGCGACACGTTGCTGCTGGCCGCCGGAAAGTTCATCCGGGAACGAATCGGCTTTATCAGGAATTCGTACTTTGCCGAGCAGTTCCAGTGCCTGCGCCTCGGCTTCACTGCGGCTGACGCCCAGCACGGTCATCGGCGCGAGCATGATGTTTTCGGCCGCCGTCAGATGGGAAAACAGTTCGTAGTTCTGGAACACCATGCCGATGTCACGGCGTAATTTATGCGGCTCGATACTGGCGTGGGTGATGTCCTGATTGCGAAAGAAGATCGACCCCCCCTGGATCGGCTCCAGCAAATTGATGCAGCGCAGCAGGGTAGATTTGCCTGAGCCTGACGGACCAATCAGCACCACGGTTTCGCCCTGAACCACATTCAGGGAACAGTTTTTAAGCACGTGTTGTGCGCCAAAATGTTTATCGACGCCGATGATTTCCAGAACCGGTTTGGATTGACTCACGGACTTCTCCTCAGTTTGGCGTGCTGCTGCGCAGCAGGCGTTCAGTCAGTGACAGCGCGGGTTTCTTGCGCTTTTTCGGATCAAGCGAACGTTCCAGCCAGGCCTGTCCGACCATGAATACGGAAGTCAGCACCAGGTAGTAAATACCTGCGGCGCACAGTGCTTCGAAATATCGGAAGCTGGCGCTGGCGGTCTGATTGGCGATAAGCAGCAGTTCCTGCACGGCAATCACCGACACCAGTGCGCTCGACTTCAGCATGCTGATCATCTGATTGCCCATCGGCGGCAACACGATGCGCGCGGCCTGTGGCAACACAATCTTGCGCATGATCTGGCTCTGAGTCATGCCGAGCGCCATCCCCGCCGTTCGCTGCCCGCTGCGTACGGCCTGTAAGCCGGAGCGTAAAATCTCCGCCATATACGCCCCTTCATTTAAGGACAGCGCCATCACCGCACAGGTGAAAGCGGAGAAGCGCAGGCCGAAGGTTGGCAGGACGTTGTAAACGAAAATAATCTGGAACAGCACCGGTGTGCCGCGAAATAACCAGAGATAGAAGAAGGCCAGAACGGATCCCGCCCGGAAGCGGGATTCCTGCAGCAGGGCCAGCACCAGCCCCGCAATAATGCCAAAGAACAACGAGCACACCGTTAACAACAAGGTCATTAATGCGCCCTGAAAGAACGCCGGTGAGAACAGGTATTGCCAAACAAGATCAAGTGACATGAACTTTCCTCAACGTCAGGGCAACGCTTTACTTAACATCACGGTTTCAGAAAATGGACACCGAAGCCGGGAACTGCCATTTGCTGATGATTTTTTGATAAGTTCCGTCTTTCACCACGTCCTGAAGGCCTTTTTCCAGCAGCGATTTCATTTCGGTATCGCCTTTACGCACGGCAAAACCGATGTGCGTGTCTGCTTCAAACTCAGCGCCGACGGCTTCGAAGGTATCGCCTTTTTCACTCAGCAGCGCCACAGCACCCGGCGTTGACAGGAATTCTGCATCAGCACGTTTTTGTGCCACTGCGACGGCGGAATCCGTGGCAGCCGGGAAGGTCAGCACGGTCAGCGCCGGTTTTTTCGCATCCAGACATTTTTGGTTGTCTGCACGCGCCTGACTTTCTTCAATGCCGCCCAGCGTCACGGCGATGTTTTTGCCGCACAGGGACAAATCACGACCGGTGATTTTTTCCGGATTGCCTTTCGCCACAATGACGCGGCTGCCGATTTTCAGGTACGGCACAAAATCCACCTGCTCAGAACGGGTCGGGTTGATGTACATCGCTGAGTTGATGATATCGAGACGTTTGCCCTGCAACGCGGGGATCAGTCCTTTGAACTCCATCGACATCGGTTCCGGTGTCAGCGCCAGTTTTTTCGACAGGGCGGTGATGAGATCGATATCGAAACCGGTCAGCTTGCCATCTTTAGTAAATTCAAACGGCATGAACGTGGCGGCGGTGCCATACGTCAGATGACCTTTACTGACCAGAACTGGCGCAGCAGCCTGGCTGAACAACGGGGCACTCAGGCAAATAGCGGCCAGAGAGACGGCGGCATATCGACGCAAAAAAGCTTTTTTTGACATGACAGACTCCAGTTTCCCATGAGCAGGATTGCTCTTTGTGTCTCATTAAATACAATTAAATTTGTGAGTCAAGGCTCTTTTTTGGTGCATTAATTGCACGATTTGGGGGCTTTGTAACCAGACTTCACCATCCTCAAGGCTTGTGATATTGTACAAACCTAAACAACAAATACTTTCAGGTGCTGCTATTCCATGACCCAAACTACGACAGCCAGCGGAAGGCGTCTGGCAAACCAAATCCTTGACCTGATACGTGAAGCAAAATTTGAGCCAGGTCATCATCTCAGGGAGCAACAACTGGCTGATATGCTCGGTGTGTCGCGTACGCCGGTGCGTACTGCCCTGAAATTACTGTGTGAATTAGGCATTATCGAAGCGCGGCGCAATCAGGGTTTTTTCCTGCTGAAAGCCTTCGATGAACTTCAGCGCATCAGCATTGATATCCCCGCCAGTAATGATCAGGATTTATACGAGCAACTGGTGAAAGACCGTATCGCCGGAAAGTTGCCGGATTCCCTGACGCAGACGGAAATCGCCCAGCGCTATGACGTCGATCGTGGTGTGCTGGCGCGCACGTTGCTGCGTCTGGCGGAAGACGGGTTGATCGCCCGCAACAAGGGGCATGGCTGGTCATTCTTACCGACCCTGAATACCGATGTAGCGCTGAGTAACGGCTACGGATTCCGTCTGATGATTGAGCCGGGTGCGCTCATGGCGGCAGGTTTTCACGCCGATAAAAGCGCGCTGCGCCGCCTGCGGATGCAGCATATTTATCTGATTACGCATCCGGATATTCTGGCCGTTGATGGCCGTCAGATTTTCGAAACGGACGCCACCTTTCATGAAATGCTGGCGGAGTTCAGCGGCAATATTTTTGTTTTACAGGCAATTCAGCAGCAAAACCGGCTGCGCCGCCTGCTGGAGTTCGGCAGTTACACCAATAAACAGCGTGTGCGCGAATGGTGCGAGGAACATGTCGCCATCATCGACGCCGTGCTGGAAGGGCGGATGGAAGCGGCGGCGGACATGATGCGCAGCCACCTGCAATCGGCTTATCAGATGGTGCTTAACAAAGTCAGCAAAGTGGGGTGATCCGCTGTTTTTGTCTTACATAAACCAGAGGAAAAAGTGATGGATTTTGGTATTCAGGGCCGCGTGGCGCTGGTCAGTGGCGCAGGCGGCGGTTTAGGCCGTGCGATGGCCATTGCNCTGGCAGGCGAAGGCGTTCAGGTGGCGGTTTGCGGGCGAACGCTNAGTGCGTTGCAGGAAACTGTCAGCNTGATTGAAAAACAGGGCGGTACCGCGCAGGCGTGGGTGCTGGATCTGACAGCACCGGAAAGCTTTGATGATGTGCTGATGCAAATCCGCCGCACATTCGGACCGGTGGGTATTCTGATAAACAACTCAGGCGGGCCACCGCCGACGAAGGCGGCTGGCGTCGCGCCGGATGCGTGGCAATCTCAGTTCTCCACGATGGTGAGTTCGCTTATTCAACTGACCGATAAAGTGCTGCCGGATATGCACAATGCGGGCTGGGGGCGGATTATTACCAGCACGTCGTCGGGCGTGATCGCGCCAATTGCCAACCTCGGCATGTCGAATACTTTACGCATGGCGCTGGTCGGCTGGTCGAAAACGCTGGCCTCCGAAGTGGCGGGTGACGGCATCACGGTTAACGTGATGGTGCCGGGGCGTATTTCCACGCAGCGTCTGGGTCAGCTTGATGCCGCACGCGCCGGGCGGGAAGGGACATCGGTCGAAGAGGTCGCGGCAAAAAGTGCCGCCAGCATTCCGGCAAAACGCTACGGTAAACCGGAAGAGTATGGCGCTGTGGCGGCGTTTCTTGCCAGCCAGCAGGCGTCATATGTAACCGGTTCGGTGATCCGCGTCGATGGCGGCATGATCCCGTCAATATAAACGCGACGTCAGGACGTGATGCTGCGAATCTGTTTCGTGGCATCGCTGTTATTAACCCTGCTAATTTATAAGGGTGACCTATAAGAATGCATGATATTGGTGCATCCTTCTTTATCAGCGCAGTGAATTCCCTCTGAGATTCCCCGCGCCCTCCGTTTCCCACACGTCACGCGTAATAGTTTTCTCTTATATTTTGCGGTATTAGCCTCTGAAGCAGGCGTTTTTAATCTGCGTGCCGGAGATTGGCGTAAATCTTGCTTTTATCAGTCACGCTAATCGTTTGCGTAGATAACTTACCTTCATAACAACAGTCCAGGGTTATCCCTTTTCGCGCAAAATGGAGACAGAGATGAATCTCAGACGTCTGAAATACTTTGTGAAAATCGTCGATATTGGCAGTCTGACACAGGCCGCTGATGTTCTGCATATCGCCCAACCGGCATTAAGCCAGCAACTGGCGACACTGGAAGGGGAATTGCAGCAACAATTGCTGATTCGCACCAAGCGCGGCGTCACTCCTACCGAAGCAGGTAATATTCTTTATTCCCACGCCCAGGCCATTTTGCGCCAGTGCGACCAAATCCACAGTGCCGTGAATAACGCCGGACAATCGCTTAGCGGACAGGTTTCTGTCGGCCTTGCGCCGGGCACTGCCGCCTCCGGGCTGGCGTTGCCGTTGCTACAGGCTGTCCGCAAGCAGCACCCGGGCATTCTGCTGTATCTCAACGAGAATTTCGGCACTGCGCTGGGCGATTTAGTGCTCAACGGGCGCATGGATATGGCGGTCTTTTATGGCACCAGCGTGGCCTCAGGGTTGAGCAGTCAGCCGCTGATGAAAGAAGATTTGTATCTGGTCGGCGCGCATTCTGTGCCGAATCCGGGTAAATATGTCGAACTGGCTGAGGTGGCAAAACTAAACCTGTTCATGCCGCGTTCCCACAATGTCACCCGCCGTCTGGTGGATGATGCGATGGCGTTGCGCCGTTTAAGTGCCAATATCATTGGTGAAATTGAATCTTCCGCCACGCTGACTGCCGCCGTTGCCAGCGGTCTGGGGGCGACTATTTTGCCTGAATCCGCTGCCCGCACCATGACGGGTCCGGCTAAAGCCTGGATGTCATGCATCAGCAGTCCGGCGATTCAGGTTCCGCTTTCGCTGTGTGTTTGTGAAACGCTGGCGTTATCGCAGGAAGCCATGGCGGTGAAGAAGATCCTGCTGTCTCTGGTTTTCGAACAGACGGCTCCGGTGGCAGAGCCGATGTTAGTGGCGAGTTAAGCGGGGCGTTAACATTCAGCTAACCAGAGCAAGGCAAAAAAATCCCCGGCGCATAGATTTTGCCGGGGAAGAGGTGAATGCGCTTATTTAGACGCCGGACTGTAGTTGTCAACAAAGCCAGCGATTCTCTTACCGATAAGGGTGAGAAGTGGCCCGGCAAATACCCCGCCCAAACCGGCAATGACCAGTAACCGGTCATCGTTGGCGTTGCGTGACAGAACGAAAATACTCAACAGCATTCCGCTGAAGCAGGAAACAACAATCTGCAACAGGCATGCCCTGATTTCATCCAGGATGGGTTTCCGCTGCCTGAGCATGATATAGCGAACAATCCCGCCCCACGCCGCCATTCCAATGACGCAAAGTACAATACGGTGATCCATCAGGAGGATGTCCCGGATATGTGTTGCCTCGATCATAGTGATGCCCTCAGAAGTAAAAATGAATTCTCAATAAAACTAATGCGGCTAAATTATCACCAGATACGAGGGGGCTAAAATCACAAGACAACACATTTCACTGTGAGGTTTTCAGGCTGACATCACCGGGCNATTAAAAAATATAAAAGGCTTTGCATTTCANGTGGTGTGACGACACCTTCCCCTGTGTGAAGAGGAAGGTGTAAAACACGACATCGTGACTGAGCCGGAGGGGTCACTCTGATGTCAGCACGGACATTTCCCCATTTTCCCGCCTTCGCTCGGGAACCGCGCTTCAAGGCATCGCCGGTGGAATTCGCGTTCCGTCATCGGCGTCATTTCCGGGTGTCTGACCTTCATGTGCCGGACATAATTCTGATAATCCTGCACGCCGACCATCAGGCGAAAACTCTGAGCAGTGCGTTTTATCGCCAGTTTCAGCCAGCCGGTCACATTGTGTGGTTTGGGCTGCACGGTGAACAACGGCTGACAGCGGATGACGTGTAACGCCGCAGGGCGCGCGGTTTTAAATAATGCTCTTGAATCAGACATGGCGGGCCTCGCGACGTTGTACAACAGCCGTTTCATGCACTGTCGGTGTGCTCGATTGCAGCGCGCGACGGATAACGAAGAACGCTGAAATCAGCATGGTGACCGCCACCAGCATAAAGAATCCACACAGGATGGCGTTGATCTGATTGTTCAGCACGATGGTTTGCATGTCCGCCAGCGTTTTGGCCGGTTTAATGATTTCGCCGCTGTCGATCCCGGCAGAGAATTTCTTCGCCTGCGCCAGGAATCCAATCGACGGTTTTTCGTGGAAAATCTTCTGCCAGCCCGCAGTCATCGAGGTGATAAACAGCCAGATAGTCGGCAAAATCGTGACCCATGCGTAGCGCTGTTTCTTCATTTTGAACAGCACCACGGTGCCCAGAATCAACGCCATCGAGGCCAGCATCTGATTACCAATACCAAACAGTGGCCACAGAGTATTAATGCCGCCCAGCGGATCGACGACACCCTGATAAACGAAGAAGCCCCAGCCCGCAACCGCGACGGTGGTACCGGCGAAAGTGCCGATCCACGAACGGTTATTTGCCAGCGAAGGGACGGCGACCCCCACCAGATCCTGCACCATAAAGCGGCAGGCGCGGGTACCGGCATCCACTGCGGTCAGAATAAATAAGGCTTCGAACAGGATAGCGAAGTGATACCAGAAGGCCATCATCGCGCGGCTGTTAAACACATCGGTGATGATGTGTGCCATCCCGACAGCGAAGGTTGGTGCGCCACCGGCGCGGGAAAGGATTGACTGCTCGCCGACATCTTTGGCTATTTGCGTAAGAATGTCTGGCGTGATGACAAAGCCCCAGCCGTTAATCACCTGTGAAGCGCTCTCTGCCGTGGTGCCGATCAGCGCCGCCGGAGAGTTCATCGCAAAATACACCCCCGGGTCGATAACCGACGCACAAATCAGCGCCATGATTGCCACGAACGACTCCATCAGCATCGCGCCGTAGCCGATAAAGCGGATATGGCTTTCGCGCTCAATCAGCTTCGGCGTTGTGCCGCTCGAGACCAGCGCATGGAAACCGGAAATCGACCCGCAGGCGATAGTGATAAACAGGAACGGGAACAGGCTGCCGGAGAATACCGGGCCGCTGCCGTCAATAAAGCGCGAAACCGCTGGCATTTTCATCTCTGGCATAGCAAAGACGATACCGACCGCCAGCCCGACAATGACGCCTATTTTCAGGAAAGTTGAGAGGTAATCGCGCGGTGCCAGCAGCAGCCAGACCGGCAATACCGAGGCAATAAACCCATAGATCACCAGCACCCAGGTCAGCGTGGTGCCGTGCAGGGTAAAGAACGGTCCCCAGTAAGGATCCGCCGCGACGTTGCCGCCGTAAACGATGGCGAGCATCATCAGCACGAAGCCAATCACCGACACTTCTGCAATTTTCCCCGGACGCAGAAAACGCATATAGATGCCCATAAACAGGGCAATGGGAATGGTCGCGGCAATGGTGAACAGACCCCACGGGCTATCGGCCAGCGCTTTGACGACCACTAACGCCAGCGCGGAAAGAATGATAATCATCACGCCCAGCGCGCCGAGCATGGTGATCACGCCCGCGAAACTGCCCAGTTCCTGCTTTGCCATTTCGCCCAGTGAACGGCCGTCACGACGGGTGGAGATGAACAGGATCAGGAAGTCTTGCACCGCACCGGCGAGCATCACGCCGACCAGGATCCAGATCGTGCCCGGCAGGAAACCCATTTGCGCAGCCAGTATCGGGCCGACCAGCGGACCCGCGCCTGCGATGGCGGCAAAGTGGTGGCCGAACAAAACCCATTTATTGGTCGGCACATAATCCAGCCCGTCGTTACGACGCTCGGCAGGTGTCATGCGTTTGTCATCGAGTTCGAAGACTTTTTCGGCGATAAACAGGCTGTAGAAACGGTAGGCAATGCTGTAACAGGCAACGGCAGCGACCACCAGCCACAGGGCGTTAACATGTTCGCCCCGGCTCAGGGCCAGCATTCCAAAGGCAAAAGCCCCGATTAACGCCACCACCAGCCAGGTTATCCCGGACTTGACGCTTTTCATGATGTACAACTCCTTATNAGTGGTCCGGTGATNGCCAGCCACTTTTTATGTCGAGAGTGTGATGTGGAGAGGTAAGGGTCGCNTGGCCGAATNCGGTTGCGACTTTGTTGAATTACTGTTTAAAAATAATGTGTTTATACAGAAAAGTATGAAGTTAAAGATGAATTTGTGATGGGGCTGACGCTTTGCGCAGAGAAGACTGGTCGGATGACANTAAAGTTGTGGCGGGTAAGTAAAAAAGCAAAAAAAACCGGCCACGAGGGGCCGGTTTTCCTGTCTGGTCNGTCAATTATTCAGCGGTTACTGGTTTTTCCTGACCCGGTTTGTGGTCACGCATCTGTTCCATTTTGGCCGCGCGGTTCTGGTAGTTCTCATTGAACTGTTTTTTCTGCTCTGGTGTCAGCAGGTTATACATTTTGTTCTCTGCGCGGGCACGGTCGAGCATACGATCAGACTGTGCTTTGGTAATGGTATCAATCTGCGATTTCACCTTGGCTTCATCGAAGCTGTCGGAAGCCACCAGGTTGTGCATCTGATCCATCTGGGCTTTCATCGCTGCGCGGTCAGGGCGCGCGCCGCTGTCTTTCATGATTTCTTTCATCTGCGTTTTCTGCTGCTCAGTCAGGTTCAGCGCCGCAAACGGGTTCATATGTTGCGGTCCTTTATGATGCAGCATTTTGCCGTGCGTCGCGGCATCAGTGGCCGGTGTGGCTGCGGTTTCAGCAGCAAATGCGAAAGAAGCAGAGCTCAAAGCCAGAGTTGAAGCCACAATCATTGCGGTAAGTTTACGCATAATTAAATTCCTCATTGGAGATTCAGGCAATTCGCCCGTTTTGTTTCGACGAAAACAAGTCTACGCAATCCAATGAATAGTAATGCGGTGTGGATGTAAAAGAGTGAAAGGCGTGGTGTTACTTTTCCAGCGATCATGGAGAAAGTGTTTAGAAAGCGTAAGGTTGCGCGAACAGGTGTGAAGG
>Ga0065704_10070730_pt1 | contig 16928 bp, 14 predicted proteins | sample SwiRhicommuniRL2_FD_59091 | JGI IMG/M metagenome (GOLD analysis project Ga0065704, IMG submission 59091) | Switchgrass rhizosphere bacterial communities from Rose Lake, Michigan, USA - RL2 v2 (version 2) | ecosystem: Host-associated > Plants > Roots > Rhizosphere > Soil | place: East Lansing, MI
TTATTACAAACTACAGGAACAATTGATCAATAAGGTCTGATGCAGGATGTCGGAAGTCCGATGACTGCAATTCGGAAATAAAATAAAATTACTTAAAATCATCCGACCTCCATCATCGGACATCGGACAAATAATTAAAAAACTTTAAACAAATAAAATGGCACAAGACAATATAAAATTCGAGCAAGGAGAGATTCCGGTTAAAAAGAAAAAAAGTCCGGTTTTCTACATCGTAGTTACAGCTGCAGTTTTGGCAGCGGCTTTCTTCGGATTTAGAGAATACCAGTACAGTCAGGCTCACGAGGAAACAGACGATGCGCAAATTGCAGCAGATGTAAGTCCTGTGATTTCTAAAATAGCAGGTTATATCGCCGAAGTAAAAGTGAAAGATAACCAGTTCGTTAAAAAGGGCGATACGTTGATTGTCCTTGATAATAGAGACCAGCAAATGGCTTTGGAGCAGGCAGAAGCAGCGTTGGGAACGGCTCAAAGTAATGTTTCATCGGCTCATGCAGGTTCAGTGGCAGCAGCTTCAGGAATCAATAATTCTAAAGCGGCAGTTCAAACGGCTAACGCACAAATCGAAGCTGCAAAAGTCAATGTCTGGAGAACAGAGCAGGATATGAAAAGATATTCTGAATTGGTAAAAGACCACACCATCACGCAGCAACAATATGAACAGGCTTCTGCGGCTTATCAGACGGCTCAGAAACAACTTCAGGTTTTAATTGACCAGAAAAACCAGGCAAATGTTCAGACTGGTGTTGTAACATCACAATCCAATGCGACTTATCAAAATGTTGGTATTGCAAATTCTCAATTGAAACAAAGACAGGTTGATGTAGAAAATGCAAAACTTAATCTTTCTTATACCGTGATCACGGCTAAAGAAAATGGTTATGTTTCTAAGATTCCTGTTCAGGTTGGACAATACATCCAGGCAGGTTCACAATTGTTCAGTATTGTTTTAAGCAATCAAAAATGGGTTGTTGCGAACTACAAAGAAACACAGGTTGAGAAAATGGTAGAAGGACAAAAAGTAGAAATCGAAATCGATGCTTATCCGGACCAGAAATTCCAAGGGACGATTAGTTCATTCTCTCCGGCAACAGGTTCTGCATTTGCATTGCTTCCTCCGGATAATGCGAGTGGTAATTTCGTAAAAGTTGTTCAGAGACTTCCTGTTAAAATCACTTTCGACAATCTTAATGAAGATATTATGAAAAAACTACGTGTAGGTATGAACGTTCAAACTGTGGTTTCACTAAAATAAAAAATTATGAAGTTTGAAGAAAGAAACACGAAGTTTTAAACTTCCGACATCCGACTTCTGACTTCCAACTCAGAAATTATGCAAGACGATTCATTAGTAGAATACGGATTTCGCAGAACCATTATTACCATTACGGCGATTATGTGCGCGCTTCTTGAGATTGTGGATTCCACAATTGTGAACGTGGCACTTAACGAGATGAAAGGTAATCTTGGTGCAACGCTCTCCGAAGTAGGTTGGGTCATTACCGCGTACGCTATCGGTAACGTGATTATCGTTCCGATGACAAGCTGGCTGTCCCAACAGTTCGGGCGTAGAAATTACTTTGCGGTATCTATAATCATATTCACGATTTTTTCTTTTCTCTGCGGTAATGCAACCAATATTTGGGAGCTGGTATTTTTCCGATTGATGCAGGGTATTGGTGGAGGAGCGCTTTTAGTAACATCACAAACCATCATCACCGAATCTTATCCGGTTGAGAAAAGAAGTATGGCTCAGGCAATCTACGGATTGGGAGTTATTATCGGGCCAACTCTTGGTCCGCCATTGGGAGGTTATATCGTTGACAATTACAGCTGGCCTTATATTTTTTACATCAATATTCCGTTGGGAATTATCGCAACGTTATTGACACTGCAATTTGTAAAAAGCCCTAGATATTCCGAAAAGCGTTCAGCTTCCGATGTGGATTGGATTGGAATTGGATTACTGGCAGCATTTGTAGGTTCTTTACAATATATTTTGGAAAGAGGACACGAGGATGATTGGTTCGAGAGCAAGGCTATTATTTTCTTGACGATTACTGCCGTTGTTGGATTTATTTTATTCATTTGGCGGGAACTCACCTTCAAATATCCGATTGTGGAGCTCCGAGTTCTCAAGAACGGAAATCTTAGGATTGGAACCGTGATGTCATTCATTTTGGGATTCGGGTTGTATGGTTCAACGTTTATCGTTCCGCTTTATACGCAGAGTATTTTAGGTTGGACGGCGTTGCAATCCGGAGCACTGATGATTCCTGCCGCGTTGACAACTGCCTTTATGATGCCAATCATTGGTCAGCTTTTGACCAGAGGTGCAAAACAGCAGATATTGGTAGCTTTAGGATTATTCATCTTCTTTGTTTACAGTTTCTGGGGGTACAAAATTCTGACACCTGATACAGGGAAAGATGCATTTTTCTGGATGCTGATTGTGAGAGGAATGGGATTAGGATTACTATTCATACCGATTACATCGCTGTCACTCAGTACACTGAAAGGCCCTGAAATTGGACAGGGAGCTGCTTTTACAGGAATGATGCGCCAGTTGGGAGGTTCGTTCGGGATTGCAGCGATCACAACTTTCATTGCCAACAAAAGTGAACTTTACAGAAGCAATCTTGTATCGCACCTGGATGTCAACGATTTTGATGTTCAGCAGAGAGTTGCAGCTCTCAAAGCGAGTTTTATCGCCAAAGGATATACGCCGGACAGAGCGCTTGATGCAGCTTATCAGATGCTCGATTTCTCTGTTACGAAGCAGGCAACCGTTTTATCATATATGGACGTTTTCCTTTATCTGGGATTGATGTTCCTGATATGTATTCCGTTCGTATTGTTCGTAAAAGAACGTAAAGGCAAAGGTGAGAAAATCGATCTTAGCTCGGCGCATTAATATTTAAGTTTTAATTATAGTTATTTGTGGAAACTCAGAATCATTATCGGTTCTGAGTTTTTTTTGGCATCAATTTTAATAATAATTGAATTGTCAATCCCATCAAAATCAAAATTATGATGCCATTATTATCCCAGATTATTTATCTTTTTGTGATAGCTGTTCCCGTAGCCTGCATTGCGTGGACGGTGACACACGAAGAGATTTTCCGTGAGCCGAGAGAATACTGCCAGAAGGTCTGTGGAAGTGCACAGTCCATTGCCAAACGGAAATTCTTTTACCTTTTCACCTGCGAATATTGTTTCAGCCATTATATCAGTCTCATATTTTTAATGATTACCCAATTTCAGTTGTTGTATGATGACTGGCGTGGCTATCTCATTGCATTTTTCGCTTTGGTTTGGATAGCCAATTGGTATATGAGCCTGTTCGGTTACCTGAGACAAAGCCTGAAAGTTGAGAAAATCGAAGCTAAAATGAAGGACGAGAATCTCAAAGAAATGACAGCGGATAAATAGTTCGCCCGTGTCAAGATGTTTACCACGCTCGAGGTAGAGTGCCTACGCCACCCGAGGTTAAGGTGCTTACCGAAATTATGATTGGTTATAATTTCAAATCCATTTGAGTTTTGCCGCCAACGTACAGGCTTCCGTGGTATTGGCAACGCGCATTTTTTCGAGAATATTTTGACGATGTCGATTCACGGTATTGATGCTGATAAAAAGAATGTCCGCAATCTCCTTGCTCTTTTTTCCGGACTGAATCATCTTTAGAATTTCCTTTTCACGGGCAGAGAGAAAGTTAGAATTCTCCACCTCTGTCTGCCGAATGATGCTGCCGTCCGTGGTGTTGATGATCATTCCTGTATAATCAAAGGAAGGCAGAAAATCGAAATGATAAAGGCAAAGTGCCAGTTCCACGTTGTTATGAAGGGCGTCCGAGAAATAAAACATCTTATGGATCAAAGATTTCGGACTATCTGCTAATCTCAGTTTGCTAATCACACAAAAATCCTTTCTTTTTTCAAACGGAACCGTTTTAATAAACTGAAAGAACTGAAGTTCCAGAATATGCTTCTGCAAAACATCATCCGCTTCCAAAATATTAAACAATTCATCTTCCCAGATGCTTTCAATTTCAAGATTATTTTTATTCTGAAATATATTTAATTCGTCTGCAATCTTTCCGGAATAGACATAGCTTTTGTTATTTTTGAGGTCACTTAGAATCGCAATCCCGTTTTCTAGTTCCACAAAATTCTGAGCCATTCTCTGACATTGTTCCAACTGCAATTTTTCTGTTTCGGTTCGAGAGACAAAGTTTTGTTTAAGTAGTTGGTTGCTGAGGTCGGATTGGATGGGTTGCATCAAAATGGTTATTTATCAGTATTGATTGTTGACAGTTAAGCACCTAAATTTGTCTTGTTAATATGTAAAAATACAATGAATAATCTGAACGAAAAAGAGAAAATGCTCTCCGGCGAATTATATGATGCGAATGATGCCGCGCTGGTGGAGGAAAGACAGAGAAGCAAGGATCTGTGTTTCCATTACAATCAGATTCAGCCGTCTAAAATGAAAGAGCGAAAAGGAATCATCAAAACACTCTTCGGCAAAACCGGGAAAATGTTTCTGATAGAGCAGCCTTTCTATTGCGATTACGGCTACAACATAGAGATAGGTGAAAACTTCTATACCAATGTCAATGTCGTTATTCTCGATTGCGCCAAGGTCACTTTCGGTGACAATGTGTTCATCGCTCCTAATTGCGGATTTTATACGGTCAATCACCCACTTGATATCGAAAACAGAAACAAAGGTTTGGAATATGCACTGCCGATCATGGTCGGGAATAATGTCTGGATTGGTGCCGGTTGCAGTATTCTTCCGGGCGTCACCATTGGCGATAATACAGTCATCGGCGCAGGAAGCGTAGTTGTAAAAGATATTCCGGCAAATGTACTGGCTGTTGGCAATCCCTGCAAAGTCATCAGAGAAATCTAGTGGATCACAAAAGGCACAGAAGTTTTAGTTCAGAAAAGATTTAAAGTATGTTATTTTCTCGTGATCCAAAACTAAAAAACCAGCTGAATTTGCTTTTGTGTCTTTTGTGGTTCAAATATGACTAATTGTCTTTGCTGAGCGCAACGCCTTTGCGTCTCTTAAAAAGCATAGAATTACATGAAAAACTTTCCGCTCTTTGCGTTTAAAATAACATTATGAACAAAATAATAATTGCATCTTTATGGATGTCTACAATATTCCAAACATTCAAAGCACAATCCTTAGAAAAAATGACCTGGTTCAATGAGCCGTTTCAATGGGAAATCAAAGACAAAAAACTCACGATGACAGTTACGCCACAAAGTGATTATTGGCGAATCTCGCATTATGGCTTTACAGTCGATGATTCACCGTTTTACTATTCTACTTACGGCGGAGAATTCGAAACGAAAGTAAAGATCACAGGTGATTACAAAGCCCGTTTTGACCAGATGGGGCTGATGCTCAGAATCGATGAACAAAATTACATCAAAGCTGGTGTTGAGTTTGTTGACGGAAAATTTAATCTAAGTACAGTTGTTACACACAAAACCAGCGATTGGAGCGTGATCGTTCTGGAAAAAACGCCACCATTTGTCTGGATAAAGGCAGTCAGAAAATTAGATGCGGTCGAGATTTTTTATTCGTTTGATGACAAAGAATACATAATGATGCGGAATGCCTATCTGCAGGATAACACACCGGTCCAGGTCGGTTTTATGGCGGCAAGTCCGGACGGAAACGGTTTCAAAGCGACTTTCGAAAACTTCTCTGTAAAACATTTGCCAGACCAAAGACGTTTGGAATGGCTGAAGAAGAATCAATAGTTATAAACCAAAAAGTCGCAAAAGAAGTATAAGATCTTTTGTGACTTTTTTGGTTTAATTATTATAGTTTTAACCAATCAAATCTAGAAACTGTTGTTCATCCAGAATCGTAATCGTTCCAATGTCCTGCGCTTTCTTCAGTTTGCTTCCAGCTTTTTCGCCAACCACCAGATAGTTGAGGTTTTTTGAAACCGCAGAGATGTTTTTTCCGTTGTGTTTTTCCACCATTTCTTCCGCTTGTTCTCTCGTGAAAAGTGACAATTTTCCAGTGAAAAGGAAAGTTTTTCCTTCCAAAACATTGGACAAAACTTCATTCGTGTTTTCGCCTTTTTCCAGCTGAACGCCGTAAGATTTCAGACGTTCAATCATCAGAATATTTTCAGAATTCTGGAAAAATTCAGTGATGCTGACAGCGATTTTCATCCCGATATCTTCAACCTGGCAAAGCTCTTCCAAAGTCGCATTTTTCAATTCATCGATCGTATTGAAATTCTTTACCAATTTCTTCGCAACCGTTTCTCCAACGTGTTTGATTCCGATGCCGTAAAGTACTTTTTCAAACGGAATATCCTTGGATTTTTCAATGCCATCCAAAATATTCTGCGCTGATTTTTCAGCCATTCTTTCTAGTGGAAGAAGTTGTTCTTTTTTAAGCGTGTAAAAATCAGCAGGATTTTCAATTAGTCGCTCTCTGTAGAGTTGCTCGATGGTTTCGCCTCCAAGATTTTCGATATTCAAAGCTTTTCTAGAAACATAATGAATCATCCTCCCCACAACTTGAGGCGGACAATGCAGTTCATTTGGGCAAAAATGAATCGCTTGGTCTTCTATTTTTACCAGTTCAGTTCCACATTCCGGACAATTTTTGATGTATTCGATTGGCGTTTGGAGAAGTGTTCTTTTCTCTGTATTCACACCAACAATCTTCGGGATAATTTCGCCACCTTTTTCCACATACACAAAATCGTGTTCGTGCAAATCCAGTTTTTTGATGATATCTTCGTTGTGAAGTGATGCGCGTTTTACCGTTGTTCCTGCTAACAAAACGGGTTTCAGATTCGCAACAGGTGTTATTGCCCCGGTTCGCCCGACCTGATAAGCCACGCTCAGCAGCTGGGTTTCCACTTTCTCTGCCTTGAATTTATAAGCCATTGCCCAACGTGGCGATTTGGCAGTATAACCCAATTGTCTTTGTTGTTTTAGCGAATTGACTTTCAAAACAATCCCGTCGATTTCGAAAGGTAATTTGTGTCTTTCCGTATCCCAAAACGTGATGAATTCCTTCACTTCATTCATTGTTTTACACAATTTCGCCTGGTCTTCTGAAACGCGGAACCCCCAGTTTTTAGCTTTTGCCAAGATGTCCCAATGTGAATCTGCCGGAAATTCATCCGAAATATATTGATACAGAACTGCCGACAATCCACGTTTTCTCACTTCTCCAGAATCCTGCATTTTCAAACTTCCGCTGGCTGTATTTCTTGGATTCATAAACAAATCTAAACCTTCCTCTTCACGACTTTTATTGATTTTATCAAAGTTTTTTCTCGTTAGATAAATTTCGCCTCGGATAAAAAATCTGTCAGGGAAATCACCTTTCAAAGTCAGGGGAACATCAGAAATAGTTCTCACGTTATTGGTGATTTCATCACCTTGGAAACCGTCACCACGTGTTACAGCCTGGGACAGTTTTCCGTTTTCGTAAAGAATAGAGATTGATGCGCCGTCATATTTCAGTTCGGCAACAAACTCTACAGGTTCATCAATTGTTTTGATGATTCGTTTTTCCCAATCTTCGAGGTCGTCAAAATCATAAGAATTGTCAAGAGAATACATTCTGTATTGATGCTGAACCGTTGGGAAATGCTTTGTGATTCCGCCGCCAACACGCAAAGTCGGAGAGTTGGCATCAAAAAACTCAGGATGTGCCATTTCCAGCTCTTGAAGTTCTTTCAGTTTGGCATCGAATTCAAAATCAGAAATTGTATTGTTGTCAAGAACATAATAGTTGTAATTATGCTGATGAAGTTCTTCTCTCAGGGATTCTATCTTTTGCTGAATGTTTTCGGACATTTGGGAAATTATTTAAAGCAAAAATAACCAAAACAACAAAGTTTACAACCAAGAAAGTTATAAATTTAAACACTTCGAGAGCCTCAGTGTGACAACTCTATACTAACTGTTGTCACATTGAGCTTGTCGAAATGTTTAAGAGCTGTCAGGCTGAGGTTCTCGAAGCCTTAATAATAATTGACTAAATTAGTCATCCTAAAAATTGAAAAATGAAGAAAGTATTTTGTAGTTTAACCCTTGTTACGACTATGTTTATCAACGCTCAAACCCAAATCATTGCCCACCGAGGTTTCTGGAATACAGACCCAAAAACTAGTGAAAACTCTATCAAAGCTTTAGAAAATGCTCAGAAACTGAAAGTTTACGGCGCCGAATTCGATATTCATATGACCAAGGACGGGAAGTTGGTCATCAATCACGATGAGCATCACGGGACAATGGAAATCTCAGAAACCAATTTTTCTGATTTGAGAAAATTGAAATTATCCAACGGAGAAAAACTTCCAACCCTCAAAGATTATCTGAAACAAGGAAAAAAAGATAATTCCGTAAGATTGATTATCGAAATCAAACCAACCAGACCCAAAGAACGTGAGAACGAAATGGTCACCAAAGTTCTGAAAACGGTAAAAGAACTTGGACTCGACAGCCAAAGCGATTATATTTCGTTTAGTCTTAATATTTGTAAAGAAATCAAGAAACAAAATCCGTCTGCAAAAGTTCAGTATTTGGAAGGAAATCTTTCGCCAAAGCAAATCAAAGCCGAAGGTTTGGACGGACTGGATTATCATTACAGCGTTTTCGAGAAAAATCCGACTTGGATTTCGGAAGCCAATGCGCTTGGATTGATTACCAATTCCTGGACTGTAAATGATATCAAAATTTACGAAGAACTCAAAAATCAAGGAATCAATTTTATTACAACCAATATTCCTGACCAATTGAAAGACAAATAATTTTATCGCAAAGTCGCGAAATATTACAATTCAAATCTTCTAAAGTCGCCAAGTTTTTCTTTGCGACTTTTTTATATTCTACAATTAATTCAAATTGCGCCTTTGCGATTAATTATATTTCCAATCGAATTCCTCAATGATAAACTTGTATTAAATCATAAGACTTTATTCGGATTTTAAACGTGTGTTTGGTAAATTTGCACCTTCAAATTTTATATATCAGATTATGAATCTTAAAGGTAAAAATGCCATTATCACAGGCGGTGGAAGAGGACTTGGAAAAGCTGTAGCTCAGATTCTTGCCAACGAAGGTGCGAATGTTGGTATCACAGGAAGAAACGAAAATTATCTTAAAATAGCAGCTAACGAACTGAGACAAACCGGCGTGAAAGTAGCTTACGCAGTTTTTAGTGTCGACAACGAATTAGAAGTTAAAGCAGGAATCGAATCTTTAGCAAACGAATTAGGCGGAATCGATATTTTGGTCAACAATGCAGGAATCGGTGACTTCGGAAGCATCGAGGAAATGCCTTCTGAAACGTGGGAACAGGTCATCAAAACCAATCTATTCGGCGTTTATTACACAGCCAAAGCGGTTTATCCGTTTTTGAAAGAAAAAGGACAAGGTGATGTTATCAATGTCGCTTCCACAGCGGGATTAAAAGGTGGACCAAATATGTCTGCTTATGCGGCTTCCAAAGCGGCTGTCGTTTCTCTTTCGCAGTCGATGATGGCAGAATGGAGAAAGCAGAATATCCGTGTGATTACGTTGACACCAAGTACGATTGCTTCCGATATGAGCATCAATGGCGGTTTGACAGACGGTAATCCGGACAAGGTTCTTCAGCCGGAAGACTTTGCAGAATGGGTCAGAGATATCCTGAAAATGAACCGCAGGGCAATGATTGCCAATGCTTCAATTTTCTCGACTAATCCATAAAATAATAATTGGGGCAGCTTAATCCGCCTTCCGCTCCCGCTCTTTTCACTCCACTTCGTTGCGTAAAAAGGAGCTCCGCTCAAGTCGGGCTGCAGCTTCACAGAAAAAGACGATTGGTCATCCATACAATATTTGTCATTCCGTAGGAATCTAAACATTGCTTAGAATTCTATAGAATGACAATTTTTATTTCGTGTCAAATCTGCAAAATCCGCTTTATCTGCGAGATATTTCAAAACTCAAAAGTGTTGTAAATTTTATATTTAATTAAGTTTACAATCAATGACTTTTTATTCATAATTCTTACCTTTATCGGAATCAAATAAAAGATATGAAGAGAAACTCATTTTTAACAATGTCTGCAGTTTTCTTTGCAGCTCAAATGACCCTAGTCAATGCTCAAATCAAATCCGAGGAAAAACTCAATCCAATCGTTCAGAGTTTTGTCAATGAAGTCAATAACAATTCCCAATTGGAAGATATGGCTTACGAACTTCTAGACGGCATCGGACCGCGTCTTGTTGGAACGCCTGAGATGTTGGCCGCTAACAATTACACAGCCGATAAGCTGAAGTCTTGGGGCATCGATGCAAATCTTCAGCAATTCGGAACGTGGAAAGGCTGGCAGCGTGGAACAACACACGTAGATTTGGTCTATCCAAGAATTAAAAGCTTATCTGCAACGCAATTGGCGTGGAGTCCTGCCACCAGAAAAGCAGTAGAAGCAGAAGTGGTTATTCTTCCAAAAGCATCTTCCAAAGCCGAATTTGATAAATGGTTGCCTTCTGCAAAAGGAAAAATAGTTCTGATGGCGCAATATCAGAAAATTGGTCGCTCAGATGAACAAATCAAGGAATTTGCAACGCCGGAATTGTACGAAAAACTGAAAGCTGAAAAAGAACAAGCTAAAAAAGATTTCGCAGATTATATTAAGACTATCGGATATGATAACACAACATTACCGGAAGCTTTTGAAAAAGCGGGAGCTGCAGGAATTGCCATTTCCAACTGGACAGGAATCCATAGTACCAATCGTATTTTCGGGGCGAAAACGAAATCAATTCCAATGTTCGATATCGATTTGGAAGATTACGGAATGTTATATAGAATGGCAGAAAAAGGTGCAAAACCGAGAATCAAAGTGGATGCACAATCCAAAGTGCTTCCGGAAGCCAAATCCTTCAACACCATCGGAATAATAAAAGGTTCAGAAAAACCAAACGAATATGTCATTCTCTCCGCTCACCTTGATTCCTGGGACGGTGCTCAAGGGGCGACAGATAACGGAACGGGAACGTTGACAATGCTAGAAACGATGAGAATCCTTAAAAAATATTATCCCAATCCAAAGCGTACCATTGTTGTTGGACTTTGGGGAAGCGAGGAACAAGGACTGAACGGTTCCAGAGGTTTCGTGGCCGATAATCCTGAAATTATCAAAGGTGTGCAGGCAGTTTTCAATCAAGATAACGGGACGGGTAGAGTAGTGGATATCAGTGGGCAGGGTTTCAAAGATTCTTATGCCTACATCGGGAGATGGCTGGATGCAGCACCTAAAAAAGTAAAAGACCAGATCAAATCCACCTTTCCAGGAATGCCTGGCGGTGGCGGTTCTGACCACGCTTCGTTTGTCGCTGCGGGAGTTCCGGGATTTTCTTTAAGTTCGCTTAACTGGGGTTATTTCGGTTACACCTGGCATACGACAAAAGATACCTATGATAAAATCGTTTTCGATGAATTGAAGAATAACGTAATTCTGACAGCGACTTTAGCTTATATGGCTTCAGAAGACCCGGAATTCACCAGCCGTGAAAAGCGCGTGATGCCGAATGATGATAAAGGAGCTGTGAGCAAATGGCCGGAAGTGAGAGAACCAAAAAGAAGCAGTAAGGATTATTAGGGTGAGAATGGAGATGGAAGTATTTTTTAACTTTAATTCTAAAATAAGTAATAAAAGCGACAAACATTTGTCGCTTTTCGTTTATAGTATCATCGTCAGCTGAATCCTTTTCCTCGACTCATCCACTTCCGTAACTTTGACTTGAACATGTTGATGAAGCTTTACCACCTCATTCACATCAGATACAAAACCGTCTTTCAATTGGGAGATGTGAACCAGTCCGCTTTCCTTGATTCCCATATCTACAAAACACCCGAAAGCCGTAATGTTGTTCACGATGCCGGGAAGTATCATTCCGGGTCTTATATCTTTGATGGATTTTACGTTTGGATCAAATTCAAAAACTTTGGCTGCCTTTCTTGGGTCTAATCCTGGTTTTTCCAATTCTTTTAGAATATCCTTGATTCCCAGAATTCCGATGTCATTGGTTACATATTTCTCAGGATTGATCAACGCAATTTTCTCTTTATTGGAAATCAGATCTTCTGTTTTCAAACCCAGATCTTTCGCCATTTTTTCAACCGTTTTGTAAGCTTCGGGATGCACGGCCGAATTATCCAGAGGATTCTTCGCATTCTTGATTCTTACGAAAGCAGCGGCTTGCTGATAAACTTTTTCACCCAGTCTTGGAACTCTTTTCAAGTCTTTTCGTTCTGTAAAAGCACCATTTTCTGTTCGGAAATTCACGATATTCTCTGCCATTTTTTCTCCGATTCCGGAAACGTAGCTTAATAATGATTTACTGGCAGTATTCAGATTGATTCCGACCGAGTTTACAGAACGAATCACGGTATTGTCCAGTTCTTCTTTCAGTTTGGTCTGATCTACATCGTGTTGATATTGTCCGACACCAATGGATTTTGGGTCGATTTTTACCAACTCGGCTAGTGGGTCGGCCAAACGTCGCCCAATGGAAACCGCACCACGAACTGTGACATCGTAATTTGGGAATTCATCTCTGGCAATTTTACTCGCCGAATAAACCGAAGCACCGGCTTCCGAAACCACAAAAACCAGAATAGGTTTATCGAATGCGATCTTCTTGATGAAAAATTCGGTTTCACGGCTGGCTGTTCCGTTTCCTATGGAGATGGCTTCTATGTTGTAGGCGTTCACCATGGACCGGATTTTTTTCATGGCCATTCCTGTCTCGTTTTGTGGTGCGTGCGGATATATATTTTCGTTGTGAAGCAGGTCGCCTTTTTCATCCAGACAAACGACTTTACAGCCAGTTCTGTAGCCCGGGTCGATTGCCAGAATTCTTTTTTCTCCCAAAGGTGAGGCCAAAAGTAATTGTTGCAGGTTTTCAGAAAATACTTCAATTGCCTTGATGTCTGCTTTTTCTTTAGCTTCTTGCAAGGCTTCATTGGAAAGCGCCGGTTCCAAAAGACGTTTGTAAGCGTCTGTAATTGCTAATTCTATTTGTTTGGCAGATGAATTATTACTTTTAATAATAGCTTTGTCGATCAGATTAAGTGCTTCATCTTTTTCGATGTCAACTGATACTTTTACAAAACCTTCGTTCTCTGCACGCAACATAGCCAATAAACGATGAGACGGAATTCTGTTCAAAGCTTCCTGCCATTCAAAATATTGTGAGAATTTCTGAGCGGCCTCGTCTTCCTTTTTAGCTTTGACTACTTTGGACGAGATCATCGCTTTTCGTTGAAAAAGTCGCCTCAGGTTTTTACGGACATAGAGATTCTCGTTGATCCATTCTGCAATAATATCCCTTGCGCCCTGTAGCGCTTCATCTTCGTCGATAACATTTTGATTAACGTATTTCGAAGCAATAAACTCGATATCATCAGAACGCTGAGCCATAATGATTTTTGCCAATGGTTCCAGACCTTTTTCTCTTGCAGTGTCGGCTTTTGTTTTTTTACGTTTTTTATAAGGCAGGTAAAAATCTTCCAACTCTTGTAGGTCAAAGCTTTGTTCTATCTTTTGCTGGAGCTCAGGGCTTAATGCATTTTGTTCTTCGATAGATCTCAGGATGCTTTCTTTCCTTTTGACGATTTCCTCAAATTGCTTGTTCAGTTTGAAAATGTTTTCGATCACCACCTCATCCAGATTGCCTGTTCGGTCTTTTCGGTAGCGTGCAATGAAAGGGATCGTACAATCTTCGGCGAAAAGCTGAAGCGTGCTTTCTATATTTTTGAAGGGAATATTGAGTTGATTTTGGATAAATTCTGAAGCTGTCATTTCTTGATTTTGAACAGTGAAAATAGTGTTTTTTAATGAATAAATGAAAGCAATTCACAACTGCGGGCGGAACGAAGTGAGCGGCAATGGGTTGTGTTATATCTCAAAGATACTCAAAAATGAAAGATTATTTCTTAAGCTTTAGCATCACCGGAAAATGGTCACTATATCCGCCCATATATCGCGAGCCCGAATAAGTTCGGTAGGGGTATTTCAGATTTTTATTGTTTTTATTTCTAAGCCGTGGAGAATTGTAAATTTCCGCTTCAATCATTTTTATGTTGAACTGGCTCATCAATGATTGTCCTGTATAGGTAATTTGGTCAAAACAAACACCTTTTTTACCATGATAAGTGGAAAAATAATGGTTTTCAAATAAGGCCTCAAAAGGATTGTCAAGAATTTTTTCTCCATTATTATTGTAAAACAGTTCTTGCATAGCTTCATTATCGGGATTTTCATTGAAGTCACCCATCAGAATAACAGATTCATTCTTATCAAATAACTCCTGAAGGGTTTCTTTTAGTTTCTCGAAAATATGATCTCGTTGCTCCTTTTTAGCATCTTGATTTCTTTTGGAAGGGAGATGAACAACAAAGAGATGGAGCTTTTTTCCTTGATATAAAAACTCAGCGTGCAAAATATCCCGGGTGTTAAATGCTTGCTTTTCATCCAACTGAAACTGTAATGTCTGATGTTTTTCTAAAGTCAATTTCCTTTTATCAAAAAGCAAAGCAACGCTTAGACCTCGGGAGTCATTAGATTGTTCATAGATGATTTCATAATCACTAATTGGAGAATCTTCCTGAATCAAATCTTCCAAAACCAACCTTGCGCCAATCTCAGCCAAACCAATGATAGAAGGCAATTGTCCATAATCTTCCTCAATAAAGCGGAAGACATTAGTCATCTTTCTGATTTTCAGATTGTATTTATAATCGTCCCAATTATGAAACCCTGGCGATTCTTGATTGGGAGGGTAAAAATTCTCGACATTATAGAAAAGAAATAATTCTTGGTTCGCCATTTTACCACTTCTTTCTTCGGGTATAAATAAAGGTACAAACAACGATCAGAAGCATTAATCCTAAAGTATAAAAATAGCCATGTTTATGATGCAGTTCCGGCATATTATCGAAGTTCATTCCGTAGATTCCCGCAATGAAAGTAATAGGTAAAAAGTACACCGAATAGATTGCCAAGAGTTTCATCACCTGATTCGCCTTTTGATCGGACAAAGCCAAAAACATAGAAATGAGGTTGACCGTTTGGGCATTCACGTGGTCAAAGTCGGCAATTACATCTTTTTGTTTATCTAGCAAATCCATCACTTCCACTTCCTCGAGTTCAAGATTTTTGAATTTCGAAATCCATTCGCCGGAGATATTCAGAATTCTGGTATTGAGTCCAGATTTTCTTTTCAGTTTGTAAAGTCTTCGGATCTGGTTCGTCTGATTCGTATTTTTCAGAAAGATTTCGTTTTCCATAGCGTCCATCACTTCCAACAGTGTCTGACTCTCATCATCAAAGGTTTTCATAACCTTCAAGGCCAGTCGAAGAGCCAGCCGGTCACGCGAAATATTTTCTGGGTTATCTTTCTTCAGTTCCTCAAAAACCTCATTGATGCTTTTACTTTTCACTCTGTGGGTCGTAATGATCAACTTCGGTAACAGAAAGATCCCCAATTTACTACTAATATCACTGATGCTGTTCAGATTTCGCCTTTCAAGGTCTGTAGATTCTCTGGTCAGGAAAAACTTCACTTGGTCCACTTCCTCATACTTTGGGAGGTGGTTCGGGTCTATCGTGTCCTCAAGCAAAAGATGATTGATATAATACCGCTCGTGCAAAAACCGTAGGTCTTCTTCCGTTGGTGCGGTCACGTCAATCCATTCCCAATTGGCGGTTTTGTATTTCTGTTCTATCGGCATATAACAAAACTAAATAAAATCTCAGTAATAATTATAATTTTATTTAGGGCAACTTTATCCGCCTTCCACTCCCGCTTTTTTCTTTTTTGAGAAAAAAGAAAAAGAGCTCCGTTCAAGTCGGGTTGCGAACGATTCGATGTTTAAAGCGTTTATGAGAGATAGAAAAAATCTGATGATCTGAAACTTATGTGTTAAATAAAATATCTATTTTTGCGGATATTTTTATCAAATTCTAAAAATGTTTAAAAGCATAATAACCGGAGTAGGACACTACGTTCCGGAAAATATAGTAACAAACGATGACCTTTCTAAGTTGATGGCTACCAACGATGAGTGGATTACGGAAAGAACAGGGATCAAAGAAAGAAGACATCGCAAAAACCGTGTAGATTCTGAGGAAACAACATCTTTCTACGGTTTCAAAGCTTCCGAAATCGCGCTTAAAAATGCCAATCTCACAGCAAAAGATATTGATTATATAGTTTTCGCAACATTATCACCGGATTATTTCTTTCCAGGTTCCGGCGTTCTTTTACAGGAAATGTTGGGTTGCGACACAATTGGCGCATTGGATGTCAGAAATCAATGTTCTGGTTTTGTCTATGCAATGAGTGTTGCTGATGCGTTTATCAAATCAGGACTGTACAAAAATGTTTTGGTTGTAGGAGCTGAGATTCATTCTTTCGGATTGGATATGAGCGACAGAGGAAGAGGCGTTTCTGTAATCTTCGGAGACGGAGCGGGAGCTGTCGTTTTATCAGCAAGCGAAGACGAAAATGCAAAAGGGATTTTATCCGTGAATATGCATTCCGAAGGAAAATATGCCGAAGAATTAGCCGTAAAATTCCCTGGGACCAAATTAGGCTGGAGTGATGTTCTGCTTAATGATCCAGATTCTTTGACAGCGGAAGATATTTATCCTGTAATGAATGGAAACTTCGTTTTTAAACACGCAGTTACAAGATTTCCGGAAACGATTTTGGAAGCGCTTGAAAAAGCAGGGAAAAAGATTGAGGATTTAGATCTATTAATTCCTCACCAAGCCAATATCAGAATTGCGCAATACGTACAGCAATTATTGCATCTGCCAGACGAAAAAGTATTCGTAAATATTCAAAAATA
>Ga0065704_10002622_pt1 | contig 16926 bp, 11 predicted proteins | sample SwiRhicommuniRL2_FD_59091 | JGI IMG/M metagenome (GOLD analysis project Ga0065704, IMG submission 59091) | Switchgrass rhizosphere bacterial communities from Rose Lake, Michigan, USA - RL2 v2 (version 2) | ecosystem: Host-associated > Plants > Roots > Rhizosphere > Soil | place: East Lansing, MI
TGTCGGCTTGCCAAGGCAGTGCGGTTCCATCTGCGCCCATTGCGCGTCGGTCAGTACAAAGCGGTCCATCCAAAGCGTGAATCACATTCCGACCAAAATGGGAATCCCAAATCCCTACAAGCCTTAGAGCATGGGAGAGATTTTCGATGGGCTGAGCACAAACGGGTGAGGGGAGCCGATAGGCTAGATCAAATCGATAGCCACCACTTCATGAAAGTCNANGTGCGGCACCTCGACCTCGACCCAGCCATCCGTCGCGCGGTGNGNCACGTCGGCTTCAGCGGTTAGGAGCCGGGCCCGCGCCGCACGGCTGCCTTTGGGCAGTTGCAAACGGACGCGATATGGGCCGGTGCGGATCGCTTCGCGATAGCTGCCGCGCATCGCCATGGGATTATTGAGGTTGACGAGATGTGCCGTGATGGATTTTTCCTGACGCCAGCACGCGATGTCGAGCAGGCCCGGCCCATCGATTTGCAACGGATGCGCTTTCTCGTGCGCCCAAGCAAGCATCGCGCGCAAGAGCGTCAGATGATCGCCATGGCCAAGCTCCGCAAAGCTGCGATCAAGGTCCATCGGCAGATAGACGACGCGGCCGCGCCCGACCTGACGGCAGATCGCCATGGGTATGTTGCTCTCTGCTCGATCGGTGAACACCCGTTCCATCGGCAAGTCGGGATAGCTGGGCACGAGCGTCAAGGCGACGTCCCGCTGATCGCGCGCGGTCACGGGCAGGCGGAATACCGGCCCGATGGTTCGGCTGATGTCGCTCAGCCCGGCCATGGCCGGATGGGCGTGGCGCAAGGTGAGGTAAGCGTTCCGCATCGGACCTTCGGCCTTGCCCGCGATGGAGCAGCCGAACAGGTCTGCAAGGCCGAAGTCGGCGCGCTGCCGCCCGTCGCCATCATAAAGCGACGTTTGGTAGGTCGCAATGACGCTGCCGCCGCGCGCGACGAAGGCACGCACCTGATCGCATTGCTGGTCGGACAACACCACCGCGTTGGCGAGAATGATGGCGTCGAAGCGCGACAGGCTGTTGGCGTCCAGGAAATCCTCGTCGATCAGGTCGAATGGAATCCGGCTTTCCAGAGCGGCCTGGTAGAATCCGTCGCTGTGCTCTTCTAGCTTTCCGCGTCCGGTCCAGCCACCGAGATAAGCGGTGGTGCGGGGCGTATGCACCAATGCGACGCGGGCGAGGTTTCCGGTGTTGCGCAGATAGGGCTCGTTGGCGTGATGCCACCCGTAGATCTGCCGAACGACATCCATCCAGCGACGATCCAGAGGCTTGGCATTGAACTTCGTGATCCACGGGCGCGCACCCTGAGCGATCGCGCCAGCAGCCCAGATGCGGATTTCCGCCGGGCTCTGTACCGAATCTTTCCAACGATAGGCCTCCTCCACCCCCACGGAGATGATGTGGCCGACCGGCTTATCCTTCATGAAGGCGCGCAATTCGCGTGTATAGCGGCCCGCGCCCCAGACTTCCGGTCCCGTGCCCCAGTATGAACTATCCGACGATCGCGCCTGACGGTCGCAGAAAGCAATCGGCAGGCGTTTCGAAAGAGCGGGTCCATTCAGATCGACCAGACCCCTGCGGTCCCCGCCCGGCGTGAAGAAGGCTTCCCGCCGGTGCTTGCGCGCCGCCGCATTCCACAGGTCGATGAGGGAGAAGAGCCGTTGTTCGATCCACGCGGCATAGCGCCGCCCCTCCGGCTTTGACGGGTCCGGATCGAGCGGGATGTCCTGCCCCGACGCAGCGCGGTAGAGCGCCTTGCAGCTTTGACAATAGCAGGTGCCGCTGCCGTTCCACCGATTGCCGAAAAAGCCGTCCACCGGATAGCGCCGGGCGATCTCCTCGATCACCTTTGGCATCAGTTCAAAATTATAGGGGCCATAGGCGCAGGTCAGCGTTAGGTCCGGCGCGCTGCCGTGCCGCTTGATCTTCCCATCCGGGCCGGTCAGCGCCCATTCGGGATGGGCAGCAGCGGCGGCGGCGTTCATGGCATGCGGATCGATGCGGGCAAGGACGCGTAGCCCAAGCGTCTTGCAAGCCGTCACCATGTCGCCAAATGGATCGACACCCTTGCCGACACCCTGCGCCATGCCGTGATAAGGAATGTCCGTGGGGTAGAAAGCGATGCCGCCGCCTGCGCTCAGACATATGCCATCGGCTTGGATTTGCTGGAAATAGTCAGTCCAGAATGTGGGGTCATAATGGCCCGGATCATCTTCGGTGAAGGCGAGCTGGAACCAGCGCATGGGTTCGCTGGCCCAATTGGGCGCGGCGCCGCTGCTTGATCGGCGTGCGAAGACGGGTTCGATCCCAGACAGCAGCGCCCCTGCACCCAGCGCAAGAGCCGTGCGGCGATCGAGGGGTAATATTTCGGGCATCGTCTCTCCTTGTAGCGATGAAGGTAGCCCAAGCCGCGCCGTCCACAATTGCCCATCCCGTAATATGGAACGCGACCATCCGGGCGTGCCAGTTTCTCGAAATAGAAAATAACTCGACAAGCATGGGTGAACAGGTCATACCAGTTCAACTAGATCGTCGCTTGTGCGGCGGCGATCAGACAAGGTGAGGGATGGGCGTGGCGGATATTCAGCAAGAACCGGAAGACGGCTTGCTCGGGCGAGTTCAGTCGCTGGTGCGGGCCTTTGGAATTCTGGATGAACTGGCAAAGAGCGACAACATGACGCTCAGCGATTTGTCTCGCGCCGTGGGCCTGCCACGATCCACGACTCATCGCTTGCTGACGACTATGGAAGCGTTGCGCTATGTCGCATTTGACCGGCGGAGGAACGGCTGGTCCATCGGGGTCCAGGCATTCACGGTTGGGGCAGTATTCGCGCAAACGCGCGACTTGGGGCAGCTAGGCCGCACGATCATGCGATCATTGATGTCCGAAGTGCAGCATTGCGTGAACATCGCCGTGCCCGAGGGCGCGGGCGTTTGCTATGTCGGGCAAGCTGCGACCAACGGGTTCCGCCAGACGGCCGCACGGCCCGGCGCTGTATTGCCGCTGCACACCACCGCGTCCGGCAAGGTGTTGATGGCGCAATGGTCCAGGGCCGAATTCGACCGCTATCTCGACAGCGCGCCGCTCAAGGCGCGGACCGCACGGAGCATCATCGATGGCGATCGGCTCCGTCGCGAATTGGCGCAGATAGGCACTCGTGGCTATGCGCTCGACGATGAGGAGCATAGCGATGGGCTGCGTTGCGTCGCGGCAGTGGTGAACGACCGCTACGGATTGCCGAAAGGGTCGCTTTCGATTTCGGATCGATCGTCGCACCTGACCCGCGAGCGTCTGGATATTCTGGGGCCAGCTCTGATGAGCGCCGCCCAACGCATGAGCCTGGAGATCGCGGCCCAGAGTTTCTGAAGGACGGGCTTGCGCCTTTCCTCCAACATGCCTTTCATCTTTTGAGATCATTTCTGTCGGGTTGATGAACAGAAACGCCGTGGCGGGCCATTCATCCATTGCGGGATAAGAACCCAACGTCCGCGTAACAGCGCGGGGCGGCAGGATAGAGGATGATGAAAGATATGAGGGCTCATGGCCTCAAAAGGTGCGCCGCGACCGCATCACTGGCGATCGCCGGCCTGCTGATGTCCGGTGCATCGGCGCCTCAGGCCCAGACCTTGTCGTTCGCGTTGACCAACATTTATGTGGCCGCTTATGAGGATGAGAAGGCGTGCCGAAGCCTGTCGCTCAGTTCGGCCGACTTGTTTCTCAAGACGCTGCCGCCTGCCGAACGCGCCAGATATGAGGCGCCGGAAAGGGTGCAGGAACTGCACAGGCTGATGGGTCAGCGGCTGGGCTTCAAGATGGTGCCGACCGGCAAGGATTCCGGATCAAATGGCAGCATGGCAGCCATCACCGAGGCCGAGCGGGAAGCATTGCGGCAAAAATATAATATTCCCAAGGGCAAGGGGATACCGTCATTTCTTGGTACGCGGTTCGCTTATGACAGCTGTACCAACCCCGAAGACTTTCCATTCATGGAAAAGGGGAATGAAGATTATCGCGGACCGATCGCCTATGGCATCAACCTCGACGGGCGCAACGGCAAGGACGATTATGTCAGTCCCGACCAGAAACCTGGCGTCGACAATCAGCTGATCCGGGCGGTTGGATGCACCTTTTCAACGCGGGATTTCGGCACGCCGAAAGTCGCGGACAATGTCATCACCTCCATGTCTTCGCCCACCCTGGTGGAAGTCAGCGGCGTCGACGATCCGGCCAATGACGATGATGTGACCGTGCGCGTCTACGCCAGCGCCAGCCCGCTGGAGTTGGCGGGCTCGGGTAAACCGCTGGCCTGGGCGAGCCTGGACGTGGATAAGGACCGCCGCTTCATGGCGCAGACGAAGGGAAAGATTCGCGATGGCGAATTGACCACCCAACCTTTCGATTTGCAGGTGCGTTTAAGAGAACAGATTGTCGACAGCTACCGCGAGCTGCGTCAAGCGCGCATCCAGGCCAAGATCACGCCTGGTGAAGCCATTGAAGGCGGCATTTATGGTTACCACACATTAGCGAGCATCGAGGATAATTATCATCAATCGACCCAGGTTGGCGCCAACCTGACGCGCATGTCCTGTCCGGCATTGATCAAGGCGGTGCGTCGTTATGCCGACGCCTATCCCGACCCTAAGACGGGCCGCAACAGCGCGATCTCTTCCGCGCTGCGGTTCAAAGGCGTGCCGGTCTTTCTGATCAAGCCTGAGCAATTAGCGCAAGGGGGCCAGCCATGAGCCGCCGGTTTAACGCATCGCTCCTGCTTCGGGCGCTGTCAGGGGTTACGGCGCTGGGATCGATTGGCGCTATCCTGCTGGCGGCAAGCGTCGGGCATGCCGATGCGCCATCCGGAGAGGCGGTGACTCAGCAACAGCAAGCGCCCAAGTTCCGGCGGCTGACAGAGGCGCAATATCGCTCCACCATCGCCGAAATATTCGGGCCGGATATCAAGGTCAGCGGGAGGTTTGAACCCGACATGCGGGTCGGGGGCCTGCTGGCGGCGGGCACCAGTGCCGTCTCGCTGACGCCCGCAGGAGCTGAGCAATATGAGCAGATCGCGCGGGGCATCGCGGGACAGGTGGTCGACGCGAAGCATCGCGAAAAGCTGGTCGGGTGCGCGCCGCAGCCGTCTGATCCGCTGGGCGCGGCATGTGCAGAAGGCTTCTTCAAGCGCGTGGGCCTTCGGATTTACCGCAGACCGCTGACGGATGGTGAGGTGAAGCTCGCCATCGCCCAGACTTTGGCGGCGGCGTCGACGCTCAAGGATTTCCACAACGGTCTGGCGATCATGCTGACCGCGATGTTGTCGGACCTGCCTTTTCTGTTCCAGACAGACCGGGAGGTTGCAGACCCCCGCGCGCCAGGCGGCCGCACGATCGACGCCTGGTCGCGCGCCAGCAAGCTCAGCTATTTCCTTTGGAACAGCACGCCCGACGAACAATTGCTGCAGGCGGCTGCCAATGGCAGCCTGATGACGCAGGCGGGGCTTTCGGCCCAGGTCGACCGGCTGATGGCGTCCCCCCGGTTCGAAACGGGGGTGCGGTCCTTCTTTGACGACTTCCTGCAACTGGAAGGGATGATGTCGCTTTCGAAGGACGGCATCATTTATCCGGCGTTCCGCTCCGCCGCCGCGCCCGCCGCGCGCGAACAGACCCTGCGCACGATCACGACTTTGCTGGTGGCCGAGAATGGCGATTATCGCGACCTGTTCACCACGCGCCGCGTCGCCATGAATCGCCAGCTGAGCCCGCTCTACCGCATGCCCTATGGGCCACGCGACTGGTCGATGGTCACGCTGCCCGATGATGATCCTCGCGTGGGTATTCTCACGCAGATCAGCTTTCTCGCACTTCATTCGCACGAGGGCCGTTCTTCGCCGACGCTGCGCGGCAAGGCGGTGCGGGAGGTGTTGATGTGCGAGCATGTCCCGGCGCCCCCTGCCAATGTGAATTTCACCATCGTCCAGGACACCAGCAACCCCGCCTTCCGCACGACGCGCGAGCGGTTGAAGGCGCACCTGGATGATGAGGAATGCGCCAGCTGCCATAAGCTGACCGATCCCATGGGCCTGACGCTCGACAGTTTCGATGGAGCAGGCCAGTTCCGAGCGACGGAGAACGGCGTCCCGATCGACACGACAGGCATGCTGGACCAGATCGCGTTCAGTGACAGCGCGGGACTGGGCAAGGCACTGCATGACAATCCAAAGGTGACGCAGTGCCTGACGCAATCGGCTTGGCGCTATGCTGCTGGCCGAGCCTTGTTGCCGTCCGAGGAGCTGGTAACGAGTCGGCTGCACGAAGACTTTGCCCGCACCGGATATCGCATCCGGTCGCTTTTCCGACGGATCGCCNTCGATCCCCAATTCTTCGCCGTCCGGTCGCCNTCGGCGTCTCNNGTCGCGAGCAAGCCATCTTCAGGAAGGAAAGGCTGATGACGTCTTTGGACAGGCGCGGATTTCTGTTGCGTGGAATGCTGGGCGGGGGGGCGGTTGCCGTCGGTCTGCCTTTTCTCGACTATTTCCTGGACAATAATGGCGCGGCGCTGGCCGCCACCTATGGCGGCGGACGCTTGCCGGTACGTTTCGGCACCTGGTTCTGGGGGTGCGGGATGATCCCGGACCGCTGGAATCCCAAGAATGCCGGAGCCAATTACGACCTGCCGCCCGAGCTTGCGCCGATCAAGCCAGTGCAGGATAAGGTGTCGGTGCTTTCGGGCTTTGGCGTTACCTTGGGCGGAAAGAGCAATCAGCCGCATATCTCCGGCAATGTCGGGCTGCGCACTGGAACGCCCAACGACACGTGGCAGCAGATCGTGGGGCCGACTTTTGACGTCAGTATTGCAGATGCCATTGGCGGAGGAACGCTGTTCCGCAGTCTGGAATTGAGTGCGGACGGCAATCCGCGAACCAGCTTTTCCTATCGCAGCGGGACCGAAATGAATCCCAGCGTGGCGTCGCCGATGGAGCTGTATCGCCGCATCTTCGGCGCGGATTTTCGCGATCCGAATGCGGCCGAGTTCACGCCGGACCCCAAGGTGATGGCGCGTCGCAGCGTCCTTTCCGCGGTCACGGAGGAACGGCGCCGCATGCTGGGGAAACTGGGCGCCGAAGACAAGGCCCGGATCGACAGCTATTTTACCTCAATCCGTGAAGTCGAGAACAAGCTGGCGCTGCAACTGGAAAAGCCACCCCGCGCCGAAGCCTGCGTCGTACCGGCGCAGCCGGAGGACCTGGCCGCCAGCACCGACGTTCCGGCCCGGCAAAAGTCTCACAAGCTGATGGCTGAAATGCTGGCCATGGCGATGGCGTGCAACCAGACCAAGGTTTTCAACATGGTGTTTTCGACCGCCACCGCCGATCTGCGGCAGGCCGGATCGCCGACCGCCTATCATCAGGCCACGCATGAAGAACAGGTGGACCGCGCCAAGGGCTATCAGCCGACGGTCGACGAATTCTCTACGCAGAGCATGCAGGGATGGGCCGATTTCGTGGCGGCGATGGCAGCAATCAAGGAAGGAGATGGGACCTTGCTCGACAATATGTTGGTCGTTGCCCATTCCGAGGTAAGCTATGCCAAGAACCATGATGTGAACGGCATTCCCGTCATGCTTGCCGGACGGGCGGGCGGCAAGGTGAAGAGCGGCATTCATGTGGCGAGCCAGGGGGATCCCATTTCCCGCATCGGCTTGACCATGCAGCAGATCATGGGCGTGCCGGTCGATGCATGGGGCACGGACGCAATGCGAACATCTCACACCTTGTCGGAGATCATGGCATGAAGCGGATTGTCCTAATCTTCCTTTCTATGCTGCTGACGCCGACCCTAGCCTTTGCGCAGCCGGTCAGTCCTGCGACCGCGTCAGGCGTCAGCTTTCTATCGCTCGAGGTTGCAGATATGGGCCGTGCGCGCGCCTTCTATGTCGATGGACTGGGCATGAAGCCGGTGTTCACCGTCAGCAAGCCAAGCGACCCCGCGGAAAAGATCGCCTTTAACTTTTCAGGCGATCCCAAATCGAGCGAGCCCCTGTTGATCCTTATCCACTATCAAACGCCCAACGCGACGCAGAACCATTCGACAGGCGCAAAGGTCGGCATTCGTGTCAGTGACAGCCGTGCTGCTGCACTGAAGCTCCAAAAAGCTGGCTTCCCAGTAGTGAGGATCGCTGCGGCTGACGAAAAGGGGCCAGTCATCAACAGCGTGGTGCGAGATGCGGACGGCGTGATCGTGGAGTTGGTCGAATTGCGGATGCCGTAGAAGCGCTCTGCTCTGCCAGCGCTAAAACAGCGGTTTAGCCGGTGGTGGCTTTCACCAGCGTCCGCCGAAATTCGGTAGGGGCCATCCCAGTCCAGCCGCGAAATGCGCGGCGCAGGGCATCGGAATCACACAGATTCAGCCGGTCGGCAATATCTTCGATCGACATGCGGCTGTTCGTCAGCATGTCGATAGCCATTTCTCGGCGTAGCTCGTCCCGGATGATCCGGAAGGACGTGCCTGCACTCCGCAGCCTGCGCCGCAGGGTCATGGGCGCAACGGCAAGATGGCGCGCCAATTCCTCGAGCGAGGGAAGCTTGCGCCTTTCCCGCAGCGCCATCGCCATGAAATGGCGCGATCTGCGAACGATCTCCAGCGGATCTTTGGCGACCCTCAAGCCGAAGAGGAAGTTGAGCGTCGGCAAAGCTTCGCAGTCGGACATGGTGCGAATCACTGGCTGGTCGAGCAAGGACGCGGCAAAGCGTAATTCCAGATGTTCCGCGCCAAGCAGCAAATTGAATGGCAGCAGCTCGGCGTCTAGAGCGGTTTTCGATCTGATTGAATCAGATCGCCGCTCTAACTTCTTTGTTTGCCGCGATTTCTTAACGGTCAGATGATCCCATCTGACTGGAAATCGCTCTAGNTATNGCTTGGCAGATTCAGGGAAATCCAGCGCCAATGTGCCACTGATTGGTTTCCCTATCAGCCAACTGAAAATAGAATGAAACATCAACTGGCCGTGCAGCGTAACGATAAAGTCCATCTCCTCATCGCTGCTTCGCGCACCTGTGTAGGATAGAATAGCTTTTCCGCCGCTTCGCCTTAACGCCATGCTACCCATGCGCCCGTCAATCGCGCTTAGCAGTTCTTCGGCCCGGGTAATAGCTTCGCGCAAGGTACGACTGCCTACGAGGCAATAGAAAAGCAGCCTCCAATCGCCACCTCGAAATGGCGGTCGACCCGCTGCCGAGGCTTGCATGTCCGACAGTTCGACGCTGGCGCGTGAAGACAGCTTTTGTAAATTTGTGATTTCCAGCGTTGGCAGCGTGTTCACGATGAATTGATCGAGCGGCTCCTCAAAGCCATTGATTCGTAACACGCCGGCAGCGTTGCCTCCACGACGAGCGATTAGTGTAAGCAGTCGCGCGACGATATCATGGCCCGGTTGGCCGACGCTTGTAGACGGCATGCTGCTACAATCGGAACCGGCTATTTCGGCCTGGGGCGGAAATTCCTTCACTCTACCAAGATCCATGATCCTCTCTCGCGGCCCCAAGACACCGAAATAGTGAAGGCAAGTCAATGGTGCGGGTGAATGGCTCCGTCCCACATCATGGAATGAATGGCAGATGCATTTGATTTCGCCAACGCTTTTAGTGTCAGGAAGAAAGGCATCTTAAAGGTTGCGTAGCGCCCGGATAGCTTCCGGGTGCTACTGCACCAAGTTGTCAGCGTTGTTCCGCATGGTGGAATGGGTGCTTATCGCGCGTGAACCGTTCCTTTAAGATGGTCGCTATTCAGCATCGGGTAAATCGTAATTAAAACGGAGGGGACTATGAAGGGACGAAGGGGTCATCATCTTATCAGCTTGTTAAGCTGCGCATGCGGGCTGGCCATTGCCAGCGGCGCAGCGGCCCAGCAGGTAGAGCAGGGCGCGGCTGAACCGAACGCTGCAGAAATCATTGTGACCGCCACACGGCGTGCGGAAACGCTGCAGGAAACGCCGTTAGCAGTCGATGTCGTTACAGGGCAGGAAATCTCCAAGCTCAACCTGTTCGACGTCAAGGATATCCAGACCGTCGTTCCAGGCCTGACGCTGGAAAATGGCGATGGTCGCAGCAACATCGCGACATTGCGCGGCATCTCCTTCAATCCGGACAGCGGATCGAGCGACGCAGTTCAGGTCTATTTCAACGAAATCGACGTTGATCCCAACACATTCTTCAGCGCCATTTACGATATCGGCCAAATCCAGGTCCTGCGCGGCCCTCAGGGGCTGTTCCGTGGCAAGGTGTCACCTGCTGGTTCGATTGTCATAGGTTCGGCTCGCCCGGACCTGAGCAAGCCGACCGGCTATGCACAGGCAGCGGCCAGCGACCTTCATGCCTACAACTTTCAGGGTGCTGCGTCCGTGCCAATCATCCAGGACAGCCTGGCTGTTCGCGGCGCGCTCCTATATGACCGGAATCGTGCCGGTCAGGTAAAAAATGTCGACGGGCGTAAATCCTACAACGAAACGATGAGTGGGCGTATTTCGTTTGCCTGGCAACCGTCGTCCGAATTCCGTGCCGACTTGGTCTATCAATATCTATGGACAGATACGCGTCCGTTCCGGGCCGTCTTCGGCTCTGGCAATCAGCCAAGCCCGAACAGCTTCTTCCCATTACGCAGTGGCCCTGCGATCAGCTTGAATGACCGCTTGGCCGTTAGCGAAGGTGCGTTGCGGTTCACCAATGAAACGCATCTGATCACGCTCAACACCAACTATAATTTTGGTTGGGGTGAACTGGTATTCAACGGGGGATATCAAAAAACACGTCTGGAACAGCAGCGTGATCAAGACGAGGGCAATGCGGTACCAGGCTATCAACTGAATCAGCATGTGCACACACCCTATGATCTTTGGACCACGGAAGTCCGTCTTCAATCGCCTAGTGACTCTCGTCTGAACTGGGCGGTCGCGGCCAACTACGACTATTCAAAGTTCAACGATGTCCGCGTGAACCAGAGCAACGACGTTTTCTTTACCGATCCGGTGGGGGGGGTGGGGGGCGTCTTTCCCGGCATGACTGGCCCCGGTCCTGTTCCACCGCAGATTTTCACGGTCCCCGTGGATGTTGCGGTCACCCTTCCTATCCTAAGCAAGTCCTATGCAGTGTCCGCATTGCTCGGTTATGAAGTGGTTGACGGCCTGACTATCACTGGCGGTTTGCGCCAGACGTGGGGCACGACAACACGGACGCAGACGACTACCCTCGTAATTGATGGCGGAGCACCTACATCTTCGGTAACGCCCAGCGTGGTAAAGCCGAGTGCTCTCACTGGTGGCGCGGCGATCAGCTGGGCCGTCAACCCCGATCTTAACCTCTATGCTAACTACGGCCGGTCTTTCCGTCCCGGTGTGGCAGCGACCGGCGTTACTACCGATCTAGACCCGAAATATCTTCAAACCCCTGACGAGACATCGGACGGCTTTGAAATCGGCCTGAAATCAAGCTTGTTTGACCGGAAGGTCACGCTGAATATCGCGGCCTTTTATCAGACGTTTAAAAACTATGTTGATTTCGCACCTGACCTGAGGACCAACTCTTCGCGCGTCCCCGGTCGCACCGATACAGCGACTGCGCCGCTGCCAACATTTGGTGATGCGATCAGCAAGGGCGTCGAAGTTCAGCTAGGCTTCCAGCCTTTAGAATGGGCAGATTTTAACGTAAACGCTACTTACGCGGACGCTCACTACGATAACGCCAAACTATATTGTAATGATTACAATGGTGATGGCGTGCCGGACTCCATTGGCACGCCCAGCGTTCCTGGAACTGAGCAGGTAGCTGTTTGCACCCGCAACGATCGTATCGCGGATGTTCCAAAATTCAGTCTGACCAGCAATGGCGAAGTGCGCTTTGCCATGGGTTCTCTGACCCCGTTTGTTCGCGGGCTCCTCTCGTATCGGCCTGGTTTCAGGTCGCAGAATAGCGACTACACATATCGTGACTTCACCAAGATCGATCTTTTTGTCGGCCTGCGTGGTGAAGATCGTTGGGAGTTCAACCTGTTTGTGAAGAATCTCCTCGACCAGACCCGTGCCCAACGCGTGTCCCAAGGAAACTTCCAGGTAGGAACGCGTTCGCTGCCCGTTTTTGAAACCCTCGATCCGATCCCTTTCGACTCAGGCTACCGCCTCGCGACCATCACGTCACCGCGTGAATTCGGGGCCACGCTGCGATTTAATTGGTGATGAATTGGCCGGGGATCCGCAAAGGATTTCCGGCCGTCAACATGCCCTATTGAGTAATCGTGCTTATCTATTCGGCAAGGTGAATGAACAGGTCTCGCGGCGTTTGCAGGACCATCTCATCGCCTTCATGCAGCCCGCAATGTCCGAGTCGGCAAGAGGCGCACAAGGGTCGCGCCACCAGCGCCGCGCAACAGCAAAGCGACGGCTCGCTAAACCATTCCGTCGCTGGAACATTCGCTCCATCTGACGAGGGAAACGCTGATCCGCCATCTATCTACTCAGGAAACAGGCGGCAAGGGCAGCGGTGGCGCGTCGCTATCGCGTTCATGCATTTCGGTAATGCCGCGCCCGACATGGCTGCGGCTGCGGCCGTAGAGAAAATAGACGCTGAAGCCGAGAATGGCCCAGCCGGCGAACAAACCGATCGTGTAGCCTGACAGGCTAAAGAACAGATACACGCACCCGGCAGCAGCGACGGGGGCGATGATGTTCACCGCTGGTGTGCGAAAAGGACGAGGCCTGGCCGGGTCTGTGCGACGCAGCACCATCACTGAGATCGCTACCATGGCGAAGGCGAGCAGCGTGCCCGAGTTGGAGATGTCGGCGAGAAGACCCACGGGGAAGAAGGCGGCGAACAGCGCCACGAACATGCCAGTCAGTATCGTGATGACATGCGGCGTATGATAGCGCGGATGAACTTGTGCCAGTATCTGTGGCAGGAGGCCGTCGCGGCTCATGACGAAAAAGATGCGCGTCTGCCCGAACATCATCATCAGGATGACGGAGGGGAGCGCCAGACCGGCGGCGAGGCCAACGAGGTTGCCGATCTGCGGCCAGCCGATCTCGCGCAGGGTCCAGGCGAGCGCTTCCTTGGAGCAGACAACCGCCGCATCGCCGATCGCCCTGCACTGATTGGCGAGCGCGATGCTGCCCGGCGCCAGCGCCTCTCCGGAAGGGCCGCTCACCGGTGTCGCACCGACGCTGCCGATCACGCCCGACGCCACGAGAATGTAGAACAGCGTACAGATGGCCAGCGAGCCGATCAGGCCGATCGGCATGTTGCGCTGCGGATTCTTCGTTTCCTCCGCCGCCGTGGAAACTGCATCGAAGCCGACATAGGCAAAAAAGATGGACGCCGCCGCGGCGGAGATGCCGCCGAAGCCGAGCGGCGCGAACGGCGTGAAATGCGCCATGTTCATGACCGGCAGGGCAAGGAAGACAAACAGGCTGAGTGCCGACACCTTGATGGCAACGAGAACGGCGTTGACTCGCGCGCTCTCCTTGGTGCCGATTACCAGTAGCCAGGTGACCAGACCGGCGATCCCCATGGCAGGCAGGTTAACGATGCCGCCGTCAGAGGGGCCGCGCACCAGCGCCTTGGGTATGTTGAGATGGAAGGCGTTCTCCAGAAGACCGACGACATAGCCGGACCAGCCGACCGATACCGCACCGGCCGCAATCGCATATTCCAGAATCAGCGCCCAGCCCACCATCCAGGCGATTGGCTCCCCCATCACCGCGTAGCTGTAGGTATAGGCCGATCCCGACACCGGCACCATCGACGCCATTTCCGCATAGCAAAGCGCCGCCAGTGCGCACACCACGCCCGCGATCACAAAGCTCAATAGCATGCCCGGCCCGGCCTTCTGCGCCGCCTCCGCCGTCAGGACGAAGATTCCTGTTCCGATCACCGCGCCGATCCCCAGCATCGTCAGCTGAAACGCCCCAAGTGACCGATGCAGCGGCTTCTTCTCCGCCGTCGCCAATATGGCATCAAGCGGCTTGACTCGTCCAAAGATCATGTGTGGTTTATCCTAGTCAGCAGCGAGCTACGCTCGCCTGGTTTTACGCCCTGGACATGCGGACGAAATATCTTTCGACATCACCCGCGATCGGAACTTCCACCCCAAAGTGGGCGCTATCCAGGCCGCCAGCGCTGCGTCGCTCCATGTCGCTGCGAAGCCATGCAAGCGGCTGATCGTAGGCGTGGCCGCTTCGGCATCCTCTTTTCATAAGTATAGTGAGGTTATGCGCCATTATTGCAGCGACGACCTGATGATCTTCGCTAGTAGAGCGCCCCCTGGCGTCAGCAGTTCCTCATCCTTGTAGACAAAGGCGATATGCATGTCAGGCAGATCGATGTCGAGGTCGATGCGGGTGAGCGCCCCGCTCCGCAGCTTCAGGTCCAGATGCGCGCTGGCGAGCTCGGCCCAATGGGTGATAAGCCCCGACTGCTCTGCAAGGTCGAAATAAACGGAGATCGACGTGCAGCGGGATATGCGCTGGGGCATGTTGCGGCCCAGCCGGTTCGCCATAACGGGAATATAGCCATGGTGATAGTCGGACAGGTCCCCCGTGATCCATGCCAGCGACCAGAGCTGATCGACTGTTTCTGGAAGGACGGGATCGCGCCCCCCGATCGCCAGCATCGTCCCATAGGTTTTGAGCGTCATGCATTGCAGGCCGGCGAGGTCTATGCCGCCATAATGGTGCACGATGCCGATATCGAGCGTGCCGCTGCGCACAGCGTCGAAAATCTGCGCCGGGCGCAACTCCAGCAGCTCCAGTTCCACGGAGGGCTGCCGCTCGCGAAAACGCGCGACGATACTGGCTATGCTGGTGCCCGCGACGGGCGGGGATATGCCGACCAGCAATCGTCCGCCCAACGTTCCCTTCAGCCATTCGACCTCTTCGCGCGCCTTTTCGAGTTCCTTTTGAATAGCGTCATGACGCTTGGAAAGTATCGCGCCAAATGGCGTCAGCGTTGTTCCAGCGACACCGCGGACCAGCAGTGAAACACCCAGTTGCCGTTCCAATTCGCGGATAGACTTGCTGAGCGCCGGTTGCGAAATGTGCATGGCCCGAGCCGCCCGCTGGATGCTGCCCGCCCGCGCCACCTCGGCCAGGGCGCGGAGTTGATGGAGTTTCATACTGGTTCCTTCCCCCAATGGCTCGCGAAAGGGCGACATATTCGCAGAGACGTCCGCCAATTCCCGAGCCTTATGGAGTCATGGCACGCGTTCAGATCAGTAGTTCAACCGGACGTTGATCCCGACCGTGCGGGGCGGGATGCTGAACGACAGGTTCGTCGATCCAAAGGTGGACACGCGGCTCGCCACCCCGTTCACATTGCCGACATTTTGGACGAACAGATAAGCGCCCAGGCGCTTGTTCTGGACGCCAGTCCTGATGTTCAGGGTTGCAAAATCCCCCTGTGTCGAAAAATAGGGATCGGCCGGGTTGAAGCCGTTGCGCCCCTTGCCCGAATAGGTCAGGTCGGCGCGCACCATCCCGTCCAGTTCCCGCGTCAGTTCCCAGTCATAGGATGCGCTCGCCGATACCGACCAGGGCGCCATTCCCAGCGGATCCCCCTTCTTGCCGCCTGCGCTGGCGTTCTGGAAGCTGGCGATCACCTGGTCCGAGGTCAGCTTACCCTGGACATACCCCACGGCCCCTGTCAGGTTCAGGCCCCTGATCGGTTCGGCGGAAAGCTCAAGTTCCGCGCCCCGGATGCGGGCGCCGCCTGCATTTGCCAGGAAGGTGAAGAGGCCATCCGACGTGCGCGCGGCAACCTGTATATTCTGCCAGTCNATCTGGAACAGCGCGGCATTTGCGGTCAGGNCATCCCCGAACCAGCGGGATTTCACGCCGACCTCGTAGTTCCAGAGACTATCCGGCGCATAGGTGACAAGATCGCCTTGCAGAGACGGGATGTTGTTCGCGCCGCCCGGACGGAAACCCTGGGCAGCATTCGCATAGGCCATGAAGCGAGGCGAGAATTCATAGCTGGCGTTGAGCTTAAACAGCCAGCCGTTGCTCTTGGCTGTCCGCTCCGTGTAGGGCGAAACGATGCTGCTCGTCAGCACGCTGCCCAGCAACGCCTGGCCGGCCGTCGTCTTTTCATAATCATAATAGCGCAGACCTCCGGTCAGCGTCAGCGCCTCGACCGGCTTGACCGAGACTTCCGCAAATCCCGCAAGCTGGCGCAGGCGATTGGCGATGAAGCGATAGCTGATGTCCTGCAAAGGGTCAGGAGCCGATCCATCCGATGCGGCTTTGGTGACATGGCTGTCGATATAATCCCGGCGACGCTCGTAGAATAGGCCTGCGGTCCACTGGAACCAGCCGTCTCCGTCCGACGCAAGGCGCGCCTCGGCCGTTTGGGTGCGCAGATATCCCGGCTGGTAGCCAAGCGCCGGAGTTTGGCTCAGCCCATAGGAATTATAGGCCGCATATTGCGCGCCGCTGCATGGGGTCGCCTGCGCATAGTAGCCTTGGCATGCGGCGGGCGAGTAGGAGATGGCCGTGACGCTGGGGGTGAAGTCCAGCGTGCGCAGGACGTCGTAGCGGTAGATTGCGCCCGATACGGTCAGCGTAACACCCCCAAAGTCGTGCGTGCCCGTGAGATTGTAGAGCTTGAAGCGATTATTGAACGGCAGGATCACTGGAGTGTTGGTCTTCAGGTCGCCGACCGATGGGAACCACCCCTGCGCGTCATCGGCATCGCTGCGCTGATAGATGAACGTGCCGGTCACGTTCGTGTCCGGGCCAGGNTCGAAACCGATNAGCACCCGTATGCCCTGCGCGGTCATGTCATTGATGTTTTTACGTCCAAGCCTGATATTGTCGATATAGCCCGCGCGTTGCTCATAATAGCCGGACAGACGCACGCCGAGCACACCATCCACCACGGGCA